>Ga0315280_10000061_pt1 | contig 187362 bp, 215 predicted proteins | sample YL17G06_40_MG_FD_203697 | JGI IMG/M metagenome (GOLD analysis project Ga0315280, IMG submission 203697) | Sediment microbial communities from Yellowstone Lake, YNP, Wyoming, USA - YL17G06_40 | ecosystem: Environmental > Aquatic > Freshwater > Lake > Sediment | place: USA: Wyoming | collected... | reverse complement strand
GCCTTTGATCATTCGAGCACTCTCGACGTCAAGTCCTGAAGTCGGCTCATCGAGAAATAGGACGGGAGGCTCGTTTATCAAGGCCATACACAGGAGCAACCTTTGCTTCATCCCTTTGGAGAACCCCCTGACCCGCTGATTTCTTCTCTCATAGAGCCCGAAGTCCCTCAAGAGCTTCTCCCCTTTCTCCTCTCTCTTTTTCTTAGGGATTCCATAGAGCTCCCCGATTAGCATCAGGTTGTTCCAAGCTGAGAGGTCCACATACGCATTCGACATTTCCGGGACAATCCCCATTACCTGCTTGGCCCTGAGAGGCTCTTTTTGAATGTCGTAACCCATGACCTTTGCCGTGCCTCCATCAGGTCTTATGATGCCGGTTAACATCCTCACGATTGTCGTCTTCCCCGCCCCGTTTGGCCCGAGGAAACCGAAGATTTCGCCGCGCTTAACTTCAAATGAAACATGATCAACTGCTATAAGCTCGCCGTAGTGCTTCGTTAACCCTGAAACCTCTATCGCATTCATCTTTTCACATCCTGAGGGATTTGACCTTGAGCCCAAGCATTTTACCTTTTGAGAGCTTCCAACCGCTTGTTGACCTTTTCTAGTTGTTTCTCAAGGGCTTCCTTGTACTCTTCCAAAGTTTTAACTTCTTCTTCAACAGACATTGGGGGCAGGAAATAGCCCCAAGGTCGACCGCAGCACCATTCGTGATGTTCGGACGGGTATCCGCAGCACATTATTTCCCACCTCCTTTTTCCTTCTTTCCGAAATTCTTTTCAAAAAAGGCCATCAAATCATCCATCAAGGCTCTTCTCCTAACAATAGTCTTCAGTCCTTCCTTCAGGGCGTCAGATCCGGCTTTAGTTGGTTTGTAAATTCTCCTGTCGGGCCCTGTCTCAACTCGTTCCCACTTGGATTCAAGAAGGCCTCTCGCTTCCATCCTTCTCAGGATTGTGTAGATCGACCCAGGTTCAAGCCTGTGACAGCCGGAACTTCTCCTTTCAAGCTCCTCTAATAGTCGATAGCCGTGCATGGGATTTTCGTACAATATCCTGAGTATTAGGAATTGGATCCATCCACGCTCGGGATAAGCATGTCCACAATGCCCATTACACATATGAAACACTGTTATCTATATAACAAATTTACCTATATAGTGTTTTGTATCCGAAAATAACAAAAAATTCAAAGTACCCTCGCAGTTGTTATGTCGACCGTTTTCTTGATCTCTTCCTGCAGTTGACTCGGTAGGCCGAAGATGCTGACATCCATAAATCCTCTCACAATGAGCGCCTCGGCCTCCGACTCGGAGAATCCCCTCGCCATCAAGTACTGGATCTGCTCCTCTGCTATCTTGCCGACCGCGGCCTCGTGCGAGAGCTCGGCGCCCTCCACCTTTGCGATGAGCTCAGGGATCGCGTGAATCATCGCGCCATCGGAGAGCAGGAGCCCCCTGCACTCGAGATGAGCCTTGCTATCTTCATTCTCCCCGATGAGCATGCCGCGGGCATATATCTGGGAGTTATCGGATGCTATGGCCCGGGCGATGACCTCCCCCCTGCTGCCCGCGCCCTGGAGGACAACCTTCGAGCCCACATCCATGTAAGAATTTTCGGTCCCGTACAAGATGGAGTTGAACCTCGCCCTCGAGTTGGTCCCCTTGCAGTAGGCGACGGGGTACATCTGAAGGCTTTTCACTGGCTTTAAACACACGTAATTATTCGCAAACGTGGCGCCGTCCTCTATCAGGGCCCCAGTCCTAGGACGAACGTCGAAATCCTGGGCCCAGTTATGGATCATTGTGAATGTGAGCTTTGCCCCCTCCTTAACGAAGAACTCCGAGATACCGACATGAAGCCCGCGCTGAACGTTGGGGTGAACAGTACAGCCGGTGATTATCTGCATCTCCGAATTCGGCTCGGCTATTATGACGTTATGAACGTTCTGATTTAGGTTGTCCTTGGAGATGAAGAGGCACGCCTGCAAGGGCAAAGTGATCTTCTGGCCCTCCAATGCCCTGATGAAGTAGCCCTTGTCCCACTCCAGCTCGGCAGCCGCAGTATACTTGTCCGCGTCAACTGCCACGACCTTCCACCAGTAATCATCCATCCAATCATATTTTTCAAAGGCTTCCTTGGTGCTCATCACCTCGGCCTTCCCCTCGAACATTTTCTGGGTCGCGCTGAAGACCGTCGAATGGTCTATTTGGAAGTACGTGCCAGCCCTGCCCTTTTCATCTGACCTAACCCCCACATTTAGAGCATGCTGAGCGATGTCCTTGGGGAGGGAAGGAGCTGGACAACATCGCCAAGGTTTGACATCCCTCGTGAAGCCCTTGAGGTCGAGGTCTGGGCCTAGGGCAGCCGGTTTTTCCCTCGCCTTCAGCGCTTTCTCCTTTTTTCCCTGCATTCTTCAACTCCCCTCTCCTTCAAGCACCTCTCGCACCACTTGTAGCCCTCCTTCAAAATTTGGTTGAGGACTTTGGTCGATTTTCCGGAACAAGCGATTGTCCCACCTATAAGCACATGACCCACATCTGCCTTCACGTAGTTGAGGATGTAGCCTAGGTGAGTCACGATCAAACCTGAGTGGCCTTCGAGAAAGTTGTTGATCGCTTTGCCAATCACTTCCAGATTTTCGACGTCCACTCCAGAATCCGGCTCGTCCAATATCGAGAATTTTGGCCTCTGCGCAAGCAACTGTAAAATCTCGGATCTCTTGATTTCCCCACCCGAAAATCCTAGGTTTAGGTCCCTATCCAAGAACTCGATCGGGAAGTTCACGGCCCGAACCAGCCCAATATCCTTCCTCGCCGCCCGGCCCTCTCCCTCGAGGAAACTGCGCACGATATGGCCCAGTTTTACCCCTCTTATCACCGGAGGGCTCTGAAAAGCTATGCCCATTCCGAGCTTCGCTCGCTCATTTATGGGCATGTTGGTGATGTCGATGCCATCGAACAATATCTTCCCGGAAATCACTTTGTAGCTGGAGAACCCCAAAATCGTCTGTATCAGGGACGTTTTTCCTGAACCATTTGGACCAAAAAGAACATGAACCTCCCCCTTCGGCACGGCTAGGTCGACATGATTGAGTATTCTTTTCCCAGCGATTTCTACGCTAAGATCCTCTAATTTTAGAATGTCCACGATATGCCTCCAAAAATGATGTTTTATGGTAAGATTTATCTTTGTTGGACAGCTTTCAGCCCAAGCTCAAATGCACGAAGGTTAACCTCCTCAGTGCCCCTGGGAACGTTCTCTCGGATTACCTGCTTGAGGGACTCGATCGACATAGGCAGCTTTCCGGTTCCGGCGAGGACACCGAGCATCACGACGTTCATCGCGCGCACATTGCCAGCTTGCTGGGCGAGCGAGGTAGCGTCGACAATAATTGTCCTGCCGTCGAGCTTTTTGACGGCCCTCTCGATCGTCTTCATGTCAGGGTATTCGGCTAGCCCTATGTTCACATCGGTGGGGCTCCAAGCTCTAGTGTTGGTCAAAAGCAGACCCCCCTCCCGCAAATATTTGACCGAGTTCCGAAGGCCCTCGAGGGGCTCGAGCGATAGTACGATGTCGGCTCCATCCTTTGATATCAGGGGTGAATGGACCTCCTTGCCCAATCGGACGTGGCTGGCGACCGCCCCTCCCCTCATCGCCGCACCAAATGTTTCACCAACTTTGGCGTGGAGGCCATCCTTGATCGCGGCCATGGCCACAAGGTGTGACGCCAAAACACTTCCCTGGCCGCCCACACCGACGATTATCAAGTTTACCTCTTTCATTTCACTCACCTATGCTCAAGGCTCCTGTTGGACATACCTGAACGCACATCCCGCAACCGTTACATAAGATTAGGTCGATACCTCCCTTCTTGTCCTTGAAGGTTATCGCCGGACAGCCGAGGCTGACGCACAGCTTACAACTTGTGCACTTTTCTGGATTGACCACTATCCGCTTGCCCACGAACTTCTTCTGTCGTTGAACCTGCAGGGTACAAGCTCGGCGGGCGATGACGACGGCGAAACCATCGAACTTTAGGGCCTCCTCCAGCGCAGCCTGCGTCGCCTTCAGGTCAAATGGGTCGACAACCTTGACGAACTCCACGCCACAGGCTCTGGCGATGTCCTCGATACATAATATTTTTGCAGGCTCGCCGGTTGCCGTCACGCCTGTTCCGGGATCTGGTTGATGCCCAGTCATTGCAGTCCACGAGTTGTCCATCACCAAGAAAACACCCTTTGCCTTGTTATAGACGGCGTTTATCACTGCAGGGATGCATGCGTGGAAGAATGTCGAGTCCCCAGCGACAGCGACAATCGCGCCATCCTTGTAGCCGGCGTGGAACTCCCCCTGCATAAGGCCAACCCCGCCACCCATAATATAGTTTGTATCAAGCGTTTCGTATGGCGAATCAATGTGATAGTGCACGGATTCGGCTGAAAAGCTCGGCTTTGTAGCCTTCGAGAATATCCCGTATCCCCCCTGTTCGTAACAGCCTATGTCACCGTTGACGATGGGCACTCGACCGCCCAGCTTGCGCAGGGCCTGCTTCAGGGCCCAGTAGCTGCCCAAGTGCTGGCAGCCCGCGCACAGTGTGGATGAGCGGGGGGCAACGAGCTTGCTGACCTCGGCTCTGGCCAGTTCGCGGGCTTTATCCCTGCGCGCCCTGACTCCAGCTAATTTTGCGAGAGTATCGGCGACAATATCTGTATTTATCTCTCCTACAGGAGGTAGCGCAGCCGTCAGCTTTCCGACTATTTTGACCTTCGGGTTGATGTCCTTAGCTAGGGCTTTTACCTGAAATTCGACGAGCGGATCTCCCTCCTCGACGATGAACGCGGTTTTAACTACCTTTAGCAGGCGACTCACTAGGCGCTCTGGCAAAGGCGTCGGAGCCCCTACCTTTAGGAATGCAATTTTTCCCTCCAGCCCTAGCCTTCGGGCGGCATCTCGAGCATAACTCGCGCCGAGCCCGGAGGCGATGATGCCTAGCTTGGGTCGTCCCTTCAGCTCGAGCTTGTTCCAGGGCAGTTTTTCTACAGCCTTCTTGGCGATGGGCAGGCGCGAGTGAAGCCATCGATGTTTCTCAACAGGACCCGGAGGCCCGTAAACGTTCCATCGATACGGCATCTTCCAGTGCTTGTCGAAGACGGGCTTTCGATCGAGCTTCTGAATTTTTCCAAGCTCGACGTCCCCGGAGGCATGGCTCAGACGAGTTGCCGAGCGGATCATAACGGGCAGCTCGAGTTGCTCAGAAAGCTCGAACGCGTAACGGGTCATGTCCTTTGCCTCCTGCTGGTCGGCTGGCTCCAGGCATGGAATTTCGCCGTAAAATGCCACAAATCTTGTGTCCTGTTCATTCGATGAGTAGTGAGCGTCTGGGTCGTCGGCAACTGCTATGACGAAACCTCCACGAACCCCACCGTAGACCAATGTCATGAACATGTCCATAACCCAATTCAAGCCGGCGTTCTTCATCGAAGTAAGGGCCCTAATTCCTGTGATCGCTGCTCCAGCCGCAACTTCAAATGCCACCTTTTCATTCGTGGACCATTCTGCATGAAACCCGAGCTTGGGCGCGGCTAGCGCAAGTGTCTCCATAATCTCGGAGGCGGGCGTGCCAGGATAGGAAGCTGTGACCCCAACTCCGGCCTCGATCGCTCCCCTCGCGATGGCCTCATTCCCCATGAGCAGGACCCGCTTGCCCGGAGCGCCCTCGACTATCACTTCAGCAATTCCCAACCAACCACCTCATTGACTATCGTGAAGAGTGAGGTGGACATTAATTTTAGCCTTTTGGTATTCAGCTCGGGTGCTAAATTCAGAACTTCCGCAGATGCTATCCACAATACCCAATGACGTGCGTCCACCCGCTGAGGCTTCGAGGGGCATGTAGGAACTTTGTCGACGGTAGATGTCACAGGTGTGACATTTGTCTGGGACGTGGGGGAGCATACGCTCCGGTTTTTCGCGTTCTCTGTCACAGGTGTGACAAGTGAACAATGTTCTCCAGCAGGGACGGCCGAGGCTACGTGCACAAGTTCGAACCAACTTTCCCCAAAATATCAAATGGCTAAATACGTGCACCTTTTGCGTATCGCGTTAGAGCCGCCAGCGCGCGCGCCGCCCTCACCGAGCTTGAGTAGACCGCAATGTGTAAGTCCTGAAGCTTCCTGCGCTCTTCGACCTCAACCCACCCACCCCCGAGCATCGCTGGAACCAATGTTTTTCCACGCCGGGAATGTTTAGCGATAATCTCGGATATGTTCGACATCGGGTCGCCTACCACTACGATAATTGAATCGATACCACTCGCAGCGTCTAGGGCCGTTAGGACTTCATCATACATCTGTGAGGTCGCGCTCCCCGTGAGGTCGAGTGGGTTCCTTAGGATGCACTCGGGCGGCAATTTTTCCTTTAAAGCATTGCAAACTCCATCTGGCAGGTCCACGACATTCAGGCCGAGTTCCTCGCACGCGTCTGTGGCTAAAATTCCCGACCCACCCGAACTCGTCACTATCACGACATTTTCACCTTTTGGCAGGGGCAAGCAGGCAAAACCCTTGCAGGCATCATAGAGATCTTCCACGTCCAGGGCCCGTATGATGCCCGCCTGCTTGAATGCTGCATCGAAGATCGCATCCGACCCGGCGAGCGATCTCGTATGGGAGAGGACGGCCTCAACTCCCTTTGCCGTGCGCCCGCCCTTGACCACGACCACGGGCTTTTTTGATGCCGCAGCCCTCGCAACCTCCAAGAATTTTCTACCATCCCTCACCCCTTCAATGTAAAGGGCTATGACCCCCGTTTCTGGATCGTTCGCGAGGTAGGAGAGAAGCTCGACCTCATCGACATCGCACTTGTTCCCAAGCGCTACCAGTTTGCTTATCCCAACGCCTTCTTCGGATGCCAAAGACGCGAGCGCCGCCGCTATCGTGCCACTTTGGGAGATTATCGAGATCGGTCCCCTAGCTTTGACCAATGGCCAGCTAGCACATAGTCCAACCGAGGTGCTGTTGACCCCTTGACAGTTGGGTCCGATAATTCGGATGCCTTCCCGTTTTGCAGCTTCTAACATCTGGCGCTCGAGTTCCTCCCCTGCAGGACCCGTCTCGCCAAAGCCTCCCGAAATCACTACAGCAGCGCTAGTGCCCTTGGCGCCGCAGTCGGCAATTGTAGGGGGCACGAAGCGAGCGGGGACAATTATCACGGCGAGATCGACTTTCGATGGCACGTCCTTTATTGAGGGATAACATTTGAGTCCTAAAATTTCATCAGCCTTGGGGTTGACCGGGTAAACCTTGCCCTTGAAGCCCGCCTCGATGATGTTTCGGAGGACCTCGTGCCCGAGCTTGCCAGGCTCCCTAGAGGCGCCTATTATCGCGACGCTCGATGGTTTGAAGAAACTGTCGAGAAACACTACACCACCGGCCATGAAGGCCCAATGTTCAACCCCAATCGTTTGTCCACCTCAAGTCCAAGTTCCTGCGCCCGCTCGATGACCTCCCCTTCGTCGATGGTTTTAACTTTCCTCCCCTGCATGATGATCTTTCCGTCGATAATCACAGTATCAACATCGCTGCCGCATGCCGCGTACACGAGGTTTGAGATTGGGTTGCGGACGGGCACGAGGTGAGGCTTCCTCTGGTCGATGACGATGATGTCTGCAAGCTTTCCTGGCCCGAGCGAACCGAGTTGTTCTCCCCAGAGCATCGCGCGAGCGCCATTTAGGGTTGCCATCTCCAAAACAGTCTCAGCCGGAAGGACCTCGGGGTCATGCAAATATCCCTTGTGGATGAGCGCGGCGAGCTTCATCTCGCGGATCATGTCATAGGAATTATTGCTTGGGCCGCCGTCGCAACCTAGGGCCACATTGACGCGCGCCTTGAGCATGTTCGGCACCGGCGCAATGCCCGAGGCGAGCTTCAGGTTGCTCGATGGACAATGACACACCGTCCCACCTGTCTCATTTAGTTTGGCAAAGTCCTCCTTCGGCAGCCATACACCATGAGCGTATATTACATGCCTGCCCACAAGCCCGCAGTGCTCCATGAATTGAATCGGCGTCATCCCAAACTCCTTGTTCATGTATTCGATATCTTGCCTGACTTCTGCGAGGTGAATCGTGATCCCCGTTTCATGTTCGCGGGCCCGCTCCACTATCTCTCGATAAAAATCCACGGTGCAGGCGCCCGGAGTGCGGGGACCGAACCACACGTGAATCCGATTGTTTGCCTTCCCGTGCCATTTCTTTATCATCGCCAGCGCCTCTCCCATCGAGGCCTCGCCAGTCTCGATCATGCTTTTGGGCAACGCGTTCGGTCTGCCGGCATAACCAGGAACATCCATGACTGATTTCGAAAGCACACCTCTGGCTCCAATGGATTCGACAGTTTTGGCTATGCCATCGAACCCGTATCGGGTGTGGAGGTGACACTCGACGAAGGTAGTGGTGCCTGATTTTATCATCTCCAAACAGCACAACTGGGCGCTGAGCTTGCCCTCCTCGGCCGTATAGGCACCTTGGAGGGGCCATACTCTGGAGGTGAGCCAAGGGATGAGCGCCATGTCGTCAGCACAACCCCTGATGAGCGCCTGCGCCAGGTGGACGTGGCAGTCTATCAGGCCAGGCAGGAGCAGCTTGTGAGTGCAGTCGAGCTCGAGGTCTATGGAATGGCGCGATTTAATGTCTGAAGTTTTACCAACGTCGACGATTTTGTTACCCTCTATCGCTACCGCGCCGTCTTGGATTATCTCGCGGCGAGGGTTCATCGTCACTACAGTTGCGTGAGTCAGTGCGATATCGGCCATATTATGACCTTACGATTTTAGTACACTGCGGGTTTAAACTTTCGCGGTTCGCGGAGACGCGAATCCTCGCCCCCACATTTTTACTGTACCAAGGCCACTTCAGAAATATACTTGGGGCGAAATGAACTAATGTTTTGGGGAATTCGTATCAAACTTGGGCAAAGACGGAATCGTCGGAGAACTCTTGAGTTGATTATTTTGTTAGTTGGTCTTATTGGTATAATTTTGTTTTTTTGTGGTCTTATCGGCATACTTTTTCTTCCTTTCCAAAGTGCTGTATCACTAACATTGCTGGCTATAGCTTTCGCTTGTGAATCGACATTGCTCATGGAAAAAGGTAAAGACAAAAAATTAAAAGGTGAAGCTAGGAAAGGACTTTCTACCCAGCGCCATCGTAGATCCGCTTAAGCCGCTCCGGGCTGAAATCCGTGCAGTGCATCTGGATGTCATAAAGCCTTTGCGCGCCGCCCTGGGAGTCGTTTTCTTAGGAGTTTTTACTAGTAAATTTGTGTTTAAATCCCGATTTTAACCGTGATAAACTAGCTGGCGCTATTTAGGTCAAACCATAACTATAGAAAAACGGTGGAACGATGGAGATCGTACTCGTTGGGCGTTCGAACGTCGGCAAGTCGAGCGTCATAAGGCAGCTCACTGGCAAGCGCGTTCGCATCGGAAGGCGTCCAGGCGTCACCCGTGAGATACTCCGCTACAGACATGGCGAGCTCGATATCGTTGACATGCCTGGGTTCGGCTACATGGCGGGCGTTAGCAGGGCTAGGCAGGAGGAGATCAAGACCGAAATCGTGCGCTACCTTGAAACTCACAGGCGGGACATACTTTTTGCGATTCAAGTACTTGACGCTCGAGCCTTCGGCGAGATAGTTCAGCGCTGGGAGGGTCGGGGTCAGCTGCCAGTCGACGTCGAAATGTTTCAGTTCCTAAAGGAGCTCGAGCTGCACCCCGTTGTGGTCGCAAACAAGATCGACCTCATCTATCTGAATGAGCGTGACGAAGTGCTAGATGATATTTGCGATAAACTCGGGATGTCGCAACCATGGCGGCAGTGGTTAGATGTCGTCGTGCCGATGTCTGCAAAGACTGGCGAGGGGGCACTCGAGCTGAAAAAGCTTGTGAAGCAGAGACTTAACGAGCTCGGCCAAGGGCGCCTGGGGAGATATTTCAAATAGGGCCAAAAAAGCCAACGATAGCTTTATAAGCAGTTCCCGCCCCTAAAACTAATCATCAAATTTTGGTGATCACATGGAGTTCTGCCCGAAGTGTGGGAGCATGCTCTTGCCTAAAAAATCTGGGAGGAGCGCGAGGCTCGTCTGCCCCCGCTGCAAGTATAGAGGCAAGCTGAAAAAACCAACTGCCTACAAAATCAGTGAAAAGGGGAAGGAGCCAAAACAAGTAGCTGTAATCGAGGAGAAGGGGAAAAAGAAGAAGAAACTACCTGAGCGGGAGTTCGAAGTAGAGCAACCGGAATACGATGAGGACCTCTACGGATAACTTTAGACTTTGACGACTGCCCCCTCGAGCGCCTTCCCGCAAGAGCAGGAGTGCTTTTTTGGTATCAGGGAAATGGCCGTAAACATCAATTTTTTGACGCGTTCGATGTTTGCCGCCATAAGCTCTGCCACTTCGGCGTGCGTCAGCTTTTTCTTCGTGATGCCGGCGGCGAAATTCGTCACGATTGCAACCGCGGCGTAGCAAATCTCTAGCTCCCTGGCCAGCACGCACTCCGGCACATTGGTCATGCCAACGAGGTCACTGCCTAGGCTGCGGAACGCCTTGATCTCAGCGGCTGTCTCGAAACGCGGCCCCTCGCAACAAGCATATGTCGCTTTGGGATGAAGTTTGATTCCGAGTTTCCTGGCTGTTTGGATCAGGATATTTCGAATCTCAGGGCAATAAGGGTTTGTCACGTCGATGTGAACGACCCCCCCTTTCCCACCTTCATAAAACGTCATGGGTCGACGCTTGGTGAAATCCACAAATTGATCCAGCAGCACGAGTTCGCCAGGGCGCATCCTTGGATTAAGCGAGCCAGATGCGGTCGTCGCAAGCACGCGTTCCACGCCCAACTCCTTAAGCGCCCAAATATTTGCGCGGTAATTGACCAGGTGAGGTGGTACGGTGTGCCCCTTGCCGTGGCGGGGGAGGAACGCGACTCGGCGTCCCGCCAGCTTGCCCACGACTATCTCCGGCGATTTGCCATAGGGGGTTTCTATCACAACCGTTTTCGCATCCTTGAGGAGGTCGAGGGCATAAACGCCTGATCCTCCGATGACTGCAATCTCAGCCTTCACGCGAACACCTCGAATTGCCAAAATGATTTCTGCGCCTCACTTTAAACCCTTTTCAACCACTTTCCTAGGTTAAAATTAGGGGTAATCTGGGCTCATTTTGCCAAATTTAGCCCATTTTAAGCCCTAAACGGAAAATTTTTATCTCTACGCAGCCTACAAAATTCTGCTATTGGAGGGTGACCGAAGGGAGTGGGGTGCTAAAAAAAGGCACCCAAGTGAGAAAAGTGACGTATGTAAGCAAGATCGAGATGTGGGGTTTCAAGTCCTTCGGAAACACGAAGGTAAGTTTACCCCTATCGCCCGGATTAACGGCGGTAATCGGGCCCAATGGCTCCGGGAAGAGCAACATAATCGATGCCCTTTGTTTCGTCCTCGGCTGGATGAGCGCAAAGACGATGCGCGCCGAGAGATTTTCCGACCTGCTATTCAACGGGGGCAATGGCCATAGGCCGGCGCCTTTCGTGGAGGTTTCACTTCATTTCGATAATAACGACGGAACTTTGCCCGTCGAATCCAAGACCGTAGTGATAGCGCGCCGCGCCGACCGCAGCGGCAATTGCGTGTACAGGCTGAACAAGAAGCGAGTATCTAGGCAGGAGATAGTCGACCTGCTCACTAAAACCATGTCGACCTCCGGCGGGCACAACTTCGTCATGCAGGGGGATGTCGACAGGTTCATAAAGATGAGCCCACTCGACCGCAGGACGATCATCGATGACTTAGCTGGGATCGCGGAATACGATGAGAAGAAGGAGAAATCATTGACCGAACTCCAGCGGGTCGAGACGAACCTCCAGAGCATGGGCGCCATCCTCAACGAAATCGACATGCAGATGGAAAAATTGCGCTCGGAGAAGGATGCCGCCCTGAGATACAGACAATCGAAAGCCCAGCTTGAAGGGACGCGCGCAATATTGCTGTGCGCCCGGAGGGATGTGCACAAAAGGAGGCTGTCCGAACTCCAACAAATGCTGGGCGCCGGCGAGCAGGAACTCCGCGAAATGGCTGATAAACAGGAAAAAATCAACGATGAAATAAATCAACATGATCGAAAAATAAAGCAGCTGGATAAGCTCATCGATGAGAAACAGTCCGCCGAGGTCCTTGCAGCCACCGAAAAACTTCGTGAACGAATCAACACATTTGCCGAGATGATAAAATCCGCAACCGGAGACCACGCTACAATTGAGGCAGGAATCGCTCAAACTCGGGCCGCGATCGAAAAAGCTAGCAGGGAGATGCCTAAGGAGGTTGGCGACAATCGTGAAAAATTGTTAAAGGAAATAAACAGAATTTCCACAAAATTCACAAACATTCACCAAGAGTTCAATACCTTATTTCATGCCCTGAAAACTAGCTACAAATCTCTTTCAGAGGCGCGCAAGGCGCTCGACAGACTACATGAAGTGCTCAACGAGATGCACCACACCCTGGTTGATTTCGACGCATGCGTTAAACGAAGTTCGAAACTGCTTGAACTACGCCCACAATTGCATAGAGGGGCCGATGAAGCAGGGTCAGAACTTCAGCAACTGCAGACTCAACTAAACACATTAGAAGGGCAGCGCATTCAGCTCGGTCAGAGACTCAAGGAGCTTCAGCAGAAAACCCACGATGCCCAGACAGACCTAGATAGTGCTGCCAAGAGCGAGGGCGAGGTGCGAGAATCTATTCGGGTCGCGCGAGGGGAAAAGGGGGATATCCAGCAGAAGATCTCCTCCTTGAGGGGCAGGGCCACACAACTACAGGGCAAAATCCAAGAACTTGCGGACAAGTTGCAGGACCATCGCATCGAGGAAGCCAAGCTGCAGACCCAGCTAAATGCGGCGGAAAATGAGTCGCGGAACCTTAAGGTAAAGGTGCCCCAACATGTCGACATGCCAAAGCTGGAGCGTGAGATCGAGACCCTCCAGGCCGAGCTAGGAACACTTGAACCGATTAACTTTCGCGCCGTAAGGGATTTCAGAAATGCCGAACGGCGCTACAACTCTCAAAAACTGCAATACGACAAACTGATCGGAGAGAGACAAGCCCTCCTCAACTTCATGGAGGAGATAGACCGAAAGAAGACCGAAGTCTTCATGAAAACCTTCAGTGAAATTTCAGGGAGTTTTGGTGAAATATTCAGCGAACTCTCCCCCGGCGGCACTGCGAGGTTGATCCTTGAGAACCAGGAGCACCCGCTCGACGGGGGTCTCGAGATAGAGGCGAAGCCAGCGGGCAAGGAGCTCCTGCGGGTCGGTGCCATGTCGGGCGGGGAGAAGGCCTTAACCGCGCTCGCGTTCATCTTTGCAATCCAGCACGTGAAGCCGACCACTTTTTATGTGTTAGATGAGATCGATGCCCACCTCGACGACGAAAACCTGCGGCGCGTCGCGGAGATGTTGCACAAATCATCAAACCAGTCGCAGATCTTGGTGGTCACTTTGAGGGACACGATGATGTCAGTCGCAGACCGCCTATTTGGAGTCAGCATGGACAGCGAAAAGGTGTCTCACTTGGTATCAGTTGAGCTGGCCGGCCTTGCGGCGTGAGGTGTTCGAATGGTCGTGGTATCCGATCAACCGTTCCAAATCCTGCTGGAATTGGTTCAGGCCCACAAGCTCGACCCCTGGGATGTCGACATCGAAAAACTCACCGATGTTTTCGCGCAGCGGGTTCAGAAAATGCATGATCCAGATCTTCGCCTTTCGGGACGGACGTTGCTCTCTGCCTCCATTTTGCTGCGCATGAAGTCGGACTACGTGGTAAACAGCAACGGTAGGGGGCAGGAAGTCGAGGAGGAACTAGATGAAGCCCTCGATTTAACCTTACCGGAAATTGGCCCCATTATGATGATACAGCGGGGTGCGCGGAAAATCACGCTCGTGGACCTCATGGGCGCGCTGCAGGATGCCATGAAAGAGGTTCCGGTCCACGCGCGGCCGTCCAGGAAAGGGATGGAGAAAGTGATGAGGCTGTTGAGCGAATATCACATCAACGTTGAAAAATATCTGGAAAAGTTGCACAGTCGAATAGCCGAGCTGGCCGCTGAGGGGCGCGCCGTCACGTTGATGGAACTCGTCACCGAGCGGACGAGGATCGGGGTGGCGCGGACCTTACTTTTGGTGTTATTTCTGTGCATGCAGGGGAAGATAACAATACGGCAGAATGAACCATTTGGCGAGATATTCATCTCCCTGCTGAAGACATCGGGTGGTTGACATGGGACTGAAGGAAGACCGGGCAGTCATCGAGGCGGCCCTCTACGCGGCCGATCATCCGCTTACCCTAGGTGAGATCCGCGGCCTGCTAAACACATCATCCGAGACTTATGCGCGCAGGCTCGTCGATGCTCTCGTGGCTGATTATGGCAAGCGCGGGGGTCCCCTTGTTCTATCTGAAACCGCCAAGGATACCTTTACACTCCATCTCCGGGAGGAGTACATACCAAAGCTCGAGGGGATCGTGCCGAAGGCCAAGCTCTCACGGGGAGCTATCAAGACCCTCGCCTTGGTGGCGTACAAACAACCCATCTACCAGGCGAGGCTGGCCGAATTGCGTGGAGGCCGCGTCTACGAGCACGTGAGACAGCTCACCACGCTCGGATTTGTCGAGTCCAGGCCTTTTGGCCGCACCCGCGTCCTCCGGACGTCGAGGAGGTTCGCCGGCTACTTCGGCTTTGAGGATGACATGGACAAAATACGTGAGCGGCTCGAGGAACTCGCACGATGAGTCGGGTTCCAGACCACAGCTCTTGAATAATTTTCCCCTTTTAAACGACCTTCACCCCAATCTTCGGAGGGTAGTTGAGCTACGTCCTGTTTGTCACTGCACTCGCCATCGGCTGGCACGCTAGTTTATTCTGGCTAGAGCGTTCCCGCCAGCCCTGCTATAGGAAACCATCGCTTGCAAAGCTGCTGCACCTAGTCGAACTCGATTTGCTTAGCGCTATTCGAGGCGAATTGGTGCGCCTGCTGCAGGCGAATCCCGAACTCAAACCGAGCTATGAGCGGGAACTGCGGAGAATAACCGAACAACTCGATATTTTGGGCGATCACAATGTCCCATGAACCGACGCTCGAGTGCCTTTTAAAGGAAATCGACGGGCTGGTCGAGCTTTCACCCTCCAACTTTTTGGCAGCGAACAAGCGCGGTGAGGAGATATGTAAAGCCATCGAGGAATTTAAGGATGCAATCGAGCCAAATGCCCACCAACAAGACAGCCTAAACAAGCTCTTCGCCTCAGTTGATCGTGCAGCTGGTAAATTAAATCAATCCGTGCTCAATCTCCGGAAGGATGGGAGGCTCCGCGGCGACTGGACCCGCTTCGCCCGGCGCGACTTGATAAGGCTTAAAGACGAGATCCTGGCGCTGCGAGAATTCCTGGTCGCAAATGCGAACTCGTTTAAGCCGAACTCACGGGCGAGCGCGAGGCCAAGCGTCGATTTGGAAGAATTGCTTGAGGTGTTGCATAAGGACAGGGCGATAAGCGAACGCACCTTTGTCATACTGACGGCCTACCTCGCCCAAAATGGCCGGCCCAAGCCCAAGGACCCGGCAATCATCGAACAAATCTCACGAATCTCCACCTACCTCTCCGAGCTACACGAAATAAGGCGGGTGAGCGGCGATGCTTGACAAAGCGAACGGGCGGGCGATCTTGGCAGAGCAGAGCAAGTGGGTCGCGAGGTTGCGGGATGCAGCTCGCCTGTTCGACCAACGATTGACCACGCTGGAGCACAGGATTTCCGCCCTAGAGGAACACCTTTCAGAACTCACAAAGGCAAATCGCAAGCTGGATGTTCGACTGACCTCTACAACCGACCAATTGAGCATTTTGAGTTCAAGACTTGAGGTCTTGGCTGAACACATCGCCACTGCCGAAAAAATTCAAATACACCATCGCGCGCTACCAGCGAAGAATCCTAAATAGAGGGAAAACATGGACTGCAAATCCACATCTATTTTGATCGGCCGAGAGCGGATGCTGAAATTCAAGTGCGATGGCTGCAAGCATGGGGCCTCGATTGAACAATCTGAAGCCTGCATGCGCGAGGTTGTCAACCGCTTGGCCGAGGATCCTGCAATCGATGCTGTGGTCTTGGCAGATCCCCTCTACGAGCGTGAATACCGCGGCTCGAGCTTGGAAGTTCTCAAGGAACTCGCGCGCGCATACGAGGAATGCCGCTATTGGCCGCTCAAGTTCTTAGCGACGGGTGACTGCGGACGCTGCGAGGCGGAGCGAAAACACCTCTTCGAAGGTATAATTGAAGGGCTGCCCGGACACCCTTGGAAAGCGTACAACGACCTGATGCTATTATCGGCAGATGTTCGGGCGCATGCAAAGCGCGGGGCTAAAAAATGCAGACAGTGCCGAGGATATTTCCTTGAACAGGCTTTGGAACCTACCCTCGAAGCCCTCAGGCGCGTGAAGCTCGTTAACTACGGGAAGCTGGGCCGAAAAGGGTATGCTAAATTAATAACGTCTCTCATCAAGCCACGTTTTTCCACATCGAGGACCGCGATGGAACCGCCAGCTGGAGCCAAACTCGTCGATGCCTACAACCTCGAAGGGAGCGAGGTCCGCATTTACCGCCTGCCCGGGTTGCAACACCTCTACTTCCTCATCCTGCCTGAGTACAAGTTGCCACCGGAGCACCTCGCGTTGCTCAACAGGGCGCGTGAACTGCTGTTGAATCGTGGCTCTGAGGAGATGGATCTTTCAGACCTATCGTACGCCCGGGAGAGGATCAGGCGCCTGAGCGTCAGGCTGATGACGAAGCTGGCGGTGGAGGGCAAGCTGGATGTCACCAAGGAAAATATCGAAACGCTCGCCGGATGCTTGGCCAAATTCAGCGTTGGACTGGGGGCGCTGGAGACAATGCTCTCCGACGCCAGAGTTCAAGACATCTACATCGATGCTCCGATGGGTAAATCACCTGTACACCTCTATCATAGCGACTACGAAGAGTGCCTGACCAATGTCTACCTGACACAGGAGGACGCGGAATCGTTCAGCTCGAGATTTAGGGCAATCAGCGGCCGACCTTTTTCCGAGGCCGATCCAGTGCTCGACCTGAATTTGCCTGAATTCGGCGCAAGGGTAGCCGCCATAGGGCGTCCGCTGAGTCCTGAAGGTGCAGCTTTCGCGCTGCGCAGGCACAAGACGACGCCTTGGACGCTTCCCCAGTTTATACACAATAAATTTCTCACGCCTGAGGCCGCTGGCCTGCTGAGTTTGCTCGTCGACTCCCAGGCTTCCATGTTGATAGCTGGCAGTAGGGGTGCGGGCAAGACATCGTTGCTGGGGGCGCTCATGCTCGAGGTCCCCCAGAAATTTCGTATCATCTCGATCGAAGACACATTGGAACTCCCAATTGCCAAATTTCAGGCCCTTGGCTTCAAAATTCAGAGCCTCCATGTGCAGTCAGCAGTGGCTGGATCCGAAACTGAATTGAAGGCTGAGGATGCGCTGCGCGCGGCGCTTCGACTCGGTGAGTCCGTGCTCGTCATCGGTGAGGTGCGCGGGGTGGAGGCCAAAGTGCTGTACGAGGCCATGCGCATCGGTGCCGCGGGCAACTCCGTGATGGGAACAATCCATGGCGCGACCACGAGGGATGTCTTCGACCGCGTGGTTTACGACCTCGGCATTCCGCCAACATCTTTCAAGGCGACGGACGCGATCACCGTTGCAGCCCCAATCAGACCCGGAGGCAGCGTCAGCCGCGTCCGAAGGGTGGTACAGATCACTGAGGTCGGCAAGGACTGGAAAGTTGATCCGATAGTCAGGGGCGGTTTCGCTGACCTGATGATCTACGACCAACATGATGACCAACTCAAGCCTACAAAAAAGCTCAGGGAATCTTCGCAGCTCATGGCAACGATTGCGCGGAAGTGGGGGATGAAGCAGGTCGAGGTGATGCATAATTTGAAGCTGCGCGCCCGAGTCCAATGGACCCTCGTTAACACATCAACGGAGCTCGGCATCCCAAAGTTGCTTGAGGCGGAGTTCGTCGTCCACTCAAACAATGCTCTCCACCAACTGCTCGAAGAACAGCTGCAGCTCCACAAGACCGTCGATTATCATGGAACCTTTCAGCGCTGGCAGGATTGGCTTAAAGAGGAAGTCCACAGGTGACGTGGCTTGCCGCTTGCCCACCGTCGCCCGGAAATGACATTGTCGGATAAGTTATACGTGAAGTTTTGCCGTATCGCCGGAAAGTTCTCGATGTTTAAAAATCTCCAGCGCACACCCGATGAGCTCCGTGAAAATTTAGAATTCATGGAGATTTCAGTTCAACCGGAGGAGGTGGTCGCGCTCGCGATTTCCGCCGCCGTATTTGCCTTTGCCATCGCAGTTGCCGGCATGCTTCTCAGCAGCTCACCTTTATTTCTGGCGCTCGCAGCCGTCCTGCCCATTTTCACGTACATATCTGTAGGTTGGTACCCGAGGTGGCGGGCGGAGCGGGAGCGGGTTTTAGGCATGGGCGAGGCGCCGATGCTCATCAGCTACATGGCGATGGCAATGAAGGTGAGGCCGAACTTGGAGAGAGCCGCACAATTTGCCTCTGAAAATATTCACGGGGCGTTGGGGAGAGGCCTACGAAAACATCTCTGGAATGCCGGCCTGCGCGCATACATGAGCGTGGACGAGGCCCTGCTTAAATTCGCGGACTCCTGGGGGAAATGGTGCGACGACCTGAAGCGCTCACTCCACCTCATCAGGAGCTCCGTACTCGAGCGGTCGGAAGCGCGTCGATTGAGCGTCCTCGACAAAGCCCTCGACATCAGCCTGCAGGGGATGCGCGAGCGGATGCAGGGGTTCGCGGCTGGGCTCTACCTCCCGACCCTCATTATCTACAGCATCGGAGTGCTCCTGCCGCTCGTCCTAGTCGCGGTACTGCCCGTGCTTTCGACCATCGGAATCTGCGCGAGCACATGGCATATTTTCATCATCTACTGCGTTGCCCTTCCACTCGTGGTTTGGGGGCTGAGCAGGTGGGCACTTGCGAAGAGACCCGCGGCATTTCTACCCCCTGAGGTGCCAAACGAGGCAAGCCGTGCTCGGGCGGCGGTTTTAGCGGGCTTGATTGGGCTCGCGGCGGCCAGCCCGGCGATCGTTCGAACGCTCGGACCAAAAGTTCCGGACACCATTTGCTCGCTATCCGTACTTTGGAGCATAACTTTGATCATCACCACATATCTTCACCTCACCACCGTCAGAGCCTACGAAATTCGTACCCGTGTCAAGCAAATGGAGGACGAATTCTGCGATTCGCTGGTGCAGCTCGGCAATCAGATAACCGAGGGGCGCCCGGCAGAAGGCGCGTTCGAGCGCGTCGCCGTCGCCATGCGGGGGACTCCAATCGCGGACGTGTTTCTCCGCGCATCTAACAATATCAAACTTGGGGGCATGGGGCTACGAGCGGCACTGTTTGACTTTGAACAGGGGGCATTAAAACATGTGTATTCCAGGACCATTCACGACACGCTGCGAATGTTGGTGGATATCGTCGAGCGAAGTACAAAGGCTGCAGGGGACGCGATCCTCCGGATGTCGGATCACCTGAATGGGCTGAAACAAGTCGAAGCGGATATCCGGAAGTCGCTGGGGGAAGTCGTGACATCAATGCGCTCGGTTGCACTCTTCTTTGCCCCCCTCATAGCTGCAACCACCTCACGCCTGCAGGGGGTGCTTTCCTCGAAGCCGGGTGCGGTGCCATTCTTGAACGCCGGTACCTCGCCCTCCCCGGACGCCTTTCTACTCGCGCTTGGGCTTTACGTGGTTGCCCTTGTCGTGACCCTGATATCCTACGCGGCGGAAATCGAGTTCGGAGATGATCAGCTTTCAAAGCGAATCATGATCGCCAGAGGACTTCCAGTAGCTGTAGCCGTTTTCACCATCAGTACCATCGTGAGCGGACAATTGCTCGCCGCCCTGATCGGCTAATGTAGGGTTTACTTCTTGGATTGTCCCTTTATCCATTCCTCTATGGGAATTCCTCTTTCAAACTTTAAAGTGAAATGGTCCTCAATAAGTTTTACCAGACCGGGGTGCTTTATCAAAAATCCCGTATAAAACGTGCCGGTTTTGGACGCGGGCATCGCTACCAAAGCTTCTTTTCCATCGAGGATGTAAATGTAAATATCAGGCACTTTGCCCCAATGTCTTATCTCAGCATACTTGGCTGCCTTTTTCAAAAGATCGAGCGCGCATTTGGTTGCATCAACTAAAAATTTGCATTTAATTCCATCCTTCTTTAAATCGGACAATAGTTTTAGAACGTCTGGATACGCTTTAAAGAGGGGCTTGTAAACACACCCCATTCCTAAAACCTTTTTCTTAACGACAGCCCTAATCGCCCAGTTGGTTATTTGATCTTGATCCAAAGCGTATGCAAATTCTTCCGTAGAAACAGCGGGGATAACCACTTTTGTAAGTTTGGCCGAGACTTTCTCAACGAGCATTTCTTTATTTCTATGACCTCCAGCTATTTCTCTACCATAACGTTCCAGCGCAGCTTTAACGGGGATGGCGGAATATCTTGGTTCCCTTTTCTTTGGCTCCTTGACGACGAATCCCGTTGATTCGAGCCTTCTTAAAATATCATATACCCTTGGCCCAGGTATTTTGGCAATTTTCGCGACTTGCATAGGGGTGAGCGCTCCACTTTTCAACAGTGAGATATAAGCCCGCGACTCATAGTTGCCCAAACCGATGGATTTCAGCTCCCTCACGATAGCCTCCATCCGACCACCTCGACCCTATTTAAAAATAGACACCCCTTCAGCATAAAGTTATCGGCGATTGTGGGATGAAACTTTTATGGAGCGCGCACAACAACATATACGGGCTCCCTGGAGAACGCGCAAATGGGCCCTAGGGGCGGCCGTAGTCTAGCTTGGTTAGGACTCGAGCCTGCCACGCTCGTAGCGCGGGTTCAAATCCCGCCGGCCGCACCACTTAAGTCGTTTGGAAATGTTTTTTACAACTAGCCGTATGATTGGTAGATGGTTGGAGTACCTTGGCCAAGAAAAGTACGTTCGGAAAGGTCCTGATGGTGCTCGCGATAGCGTGGTTCATCTATTTGATCCACATCGGCATTGATTCCCACATTGTCTTTTGGTCTGCTGTGGGGATTTGGATGGCCGGGTTCCTTCTATGGCTCTACGGCGACACTGGGATTCCCAAGATCAGCGATGCCATGCTGGAGGAGATCGAGAGAAATAGGGGGATTAGAATTTTTAAGCGTAAGAATCGGGCAAAAGTGCGGGGGCACAAACAAAAAAAGAAATGAGGATAACATAAAACACATTAACTTACCTAGGAGATAAAAAAATGAAGGTAATTTTCCATGTAAAGGCAATTTCTGCGACAATATTGATCTTTGTCTCTTTGATAATTTTTTCGGCTTTGGAGTACGGTACGGGCCCAATGTTGTTGTTTTCCGTGTTGTTGGGCACATGTCTATTTTGGATAACCCTTAGCGGATGGGCGGAAGAAAATAAGGAAAAAATTAAGGGGAGAACATTTGAATATCTCTTCTTCCTCTTTCTATTCATCGCAAGTTACTTCGTCACTGTTGCTTCGAGTTTTGCGGGGGCGGGTTCTGTGGATCAAAGAAATTTTATCAGGTTATTCTATGCATCAATCTTCGTGATTAGCGCGGTTTTTTCTGGGTTTTTGCATTATGTCAAAAAGATCTACAATTGAGTCGTCAGGAAATCTGAGGTAGAACCTCCTTCAGGACATAATCGATAAAATCCTTCCACTCCATGCGGCTGAACATCGCCACCACGCACTTTTCAACAGACCCCGCCTGATTTTTGGCTGCCCTTGGATTACTTTCAGTGATCTCTCTCCCCCAAAACCACTTAAAGACACCAACAGACCGCAAGTCGGGTAAAAAATGATTGAGTCCGTTAGCTCTGCGCGCTTCCCCATGTCTCCAATCACGCGGTTGTCAATAATAAGGCAAGCAAGAACCCTTGATGAGGCTGTAAGTGCTCTCACCCTAGACGGATTTAAGGAAGTAATGAATGAGCTGTATAACATTCAAGGTATGAGCATGGAACAGATGGCGCAGAAATTGGAGAAAGATTATAGAACTATCAACAGGTGGATTAGAATACTTGGGATTAAAACTAGGCCAAACATTGCACCTCTCCATAAATCTAAACTCGTTCCTCAGCCATGGATGGAAGAAACGAAGTTACATATGTTGAATGAAAAGCTGACTAGGATGACTTCAATATATCCTACTGATGAATTAAGCTATTTCATAGGTTTCGCCATAGGCGACGGCTGGGTTGGAAGCAGAGGGGTAGAGTTATGCAACACTGAGTTCGGACTGTTTGATCATCTCTTATCGATAATGAACGGCATTGGGGCGAAGTACGGCGGAAAGATCGGTGTACAATATAGAGATGAATGCGGGAGAAATGTCACTCAAAAGGAAGCCTACAGCTTCAGGATTTGGTTAAGTAATTCAAACATTGCTAGATTGATAAAACAAGAAACCCAGCTAAGGTGTGACACGTTAGATTTCTTGCTGTCTGCCAAAGCAGGACACTTTATGGCTGGGCTGTGGGATGCAGATGGGTGCGTATCATATCGCACTGAAGAAAGATTGTGCATAGATGTGTATGTGTGTCAGGGCGAGAGCAATTTCAAGTTACTTAAAAGAATAGCTGACACTTTAAGCAAATTCGGAATCAAAACAAGTTGCCAGTTGTCGGACGAAAAACATGCATCACATAACTTCCATGGCAAGTCCTATCGGCTAAACGAAAATGTGTACAGATTACATGTGTTTAAAGCGAGCGTCGAAAACTGGATTGAGATAGTAGGAAAATTTATGAAACATCCAAAGAAAGTTGAAAAAATCAATCAAATCAAGAGGCTAATCGAGATAGAAGATGGCCACCGACGGAGGTCATAAATAATCACTACTCGATTATTGGAATTATTTCTTTTAAAACAAAGTTAGTGAATTCCTCAATACTTGTCCTACTAAAAAGCGTAACTACGGAGTTTCTTGTGATTCCTACTACTAGCCCGCGTTTTATGACTTCAAATACTATGTACCACAGCTTCCCGTGCTCCAGGTAATCGCGATATAGCTTGGTATCCGCTAACCCCGACCCGGCAAGGGCCAGCTTTCCGATGTTCGGGATGTCAACATCATCAAACCATATCAACTTCGTCGCCTTGGGGTTGGACTCGTGCAGCTCCCGCAGTGCCTCGTGGGTTATTCTACCCTCAACGATCGCCCCTGATTTTATGAAGAGGACCTCGCTGAACTTGTTCGCCACGTAGTCCGTCAGCAGCTTCCTCACCCCGCGGGCCTTCGAGGGCGCAAGCACGACTAGGAAGGTCCGACCCTTAGATTTCCTGATCCAGAAGGGGACCTCCTCCGTGACCACGGTTTCGACTAGCCCTCGCTTGTAATAGCGACTCAGCACGAAATCCCTGCTGAAGATCCCCGCCAACGAGTCTCCCTGTAGCTTCAGGTCCATGACCTCGGCCGTGAGCTTGAGCTTTTTTCCCTCTCGCTCGTATGGCTCCTCCTCACGGAAGTCCTTGAGCTTTCGGGCCATCAGGTCCAGCCCAGCATCCTCCCTGAACTTGAATATCTTCGCGGCGAGCACCACTTAGGTCACCTGGGAATAATCAACGTTACTTATTTTAAAATTGAGGAATACAGATACTAAAGGACCTGAGATTATGCCTAAGGCAAATTCTGGGACCCTAATCAAGGAGGTAATCCTAGAGAGCTTCATGTCGTACGAGTACGCTAGGATACCCTTCAAGCCTGGACTTAACATTATCGTTGGCCCGAATGGAGCTGGGAAATCCTCTATCCTCCTAGCCCTGTCCGTCGCGCTCGGGCAGACCTACACCGAGAGGTCAAGGAAGCTCAGCGATCTGGTGAGGCGTGGGAAGGATATAGGAAGAGTGAGTGTGGTCTTCGACAACTCCCCGCGGAACGGAGGCCGACCGATCTCCAGCGTCAAGTCCGACACCTTCGTGCTCTCGCGCTACATCAACAAGGACGGCACCTACTGGCACGAGGCGAACTTCCGAACCGTGCAGAAGGGGGAGGTCCTGCGGGTGCTATCGAGGCTGGCGATAGACCCTGACAACATGCTCATCATAATGCACCAGAACATGATCGACATCTTCGGCGCGATCGACGTCAGGGAGAGGCTGAAGATGGTCGAGGAGGCGGTTGGGCTCAGGGAGTACAGGGATAAGATCCTCGACGCCAGGGAGAAGCTCTCTCACACCCTCAGCGAGGAGGAGTCAATAAAAAGCCTGCTTGAAAAGGCCACAGAGACTCTCCGCTATTGGGAGGGCGAGTACAAGCGCTTCATGCGCAAGAAGGAGCTGACCGAGCGGAGGACAAGCCTTGAGCTCGAGTACGCTTGGGCGAAGTATATCAAACAGGAGGAGGCTGTGAGCAACCTGCGCTCGAAGGTCAGGGGCCTCAATGACGACATGAAGGAGATCGAGGAGGACATGGTCGAGAGCGGGGGGAAGGAGAAGGAGCTCGCCTCTAGGCTGAAGGAGCTCGAATACGACATCGACAGCTCCTACCAGGAACTCATCGCGTTCGAGAGAGCCAAGGCCGAGGCCGAGACCAGGCTCAAGCTCGTCGGGGAGCTGGAGACTTCACTCGGCTCGATCTCGGCGGAACTCAAGGGATTGCTCAAGCAGCTGAAGGCGGACCTTGGGGTGGTCAAAGAAGGGTTGGGCGACACGGAGGAAAAAATTAAATTCACGAAATCTTCACTGGTCAGGCTCAAAGGGGAAGCCGGCGAGGCGCACGAGGGGTACATCAACTCGCGGGTGAGGATCGCAGTCCTCGGGCTTCGAAAGGAACTGCTTGAGGGGGAAATTTCAGGGTTGATGTCGGAGCTTCGGAAGGCCCAGCGCGAGCTGGAGGAGCTTGAGGAGGGGGCGAAGGGCGCGGGCCCGAAGATCGAAACCCAGCGGAAGCCACAGGAAGTCCTCGATGAGCTCAAGATCACGAATGCCCAGCTCATGGGGTTAGCTGATGTCTCCCAGGAAGTCGAAAAAATATACCTCAGCTACAAGGACCTGCTCGAAGAGCTCCAGAAGAAGGCAGAAATTGCGGCTGAAAACAGGAAGAAGGCCTTGGAGGAGCTCGAGGTCAGGAAGGAGAAGTGGAGGAGTTCCCTCGCCAAGCTGTTGGGTGGAGTTAGAGAAACGTACCAAGAGATCTTAAGCAGGGTGAACGCTTCCGGAGATGTCAGGATCGTAAACGCTCACGATATAGATGAGGCCGGGCTCGAGCTTCTTGTGGGATTCAAAGGTGCAGAGCCCCAGGTTTTGGACGCATACACCCAGAGCGGTGGGGAGAGGACGACTTCTATACTGTGCCTTATGCTCGCCCTCCAGCAGCACATCCAGTCCCCGATCCGGGCAATCGATGAGTTCGACATTCACATGGACCCGAGGAATCGGGAGGTGATGATAAAGCAGATGCTGAATCTCATGAAGGGGGATGAATCTCAGTACATAGTCATAACCCCTGGCCAGCTGGTGGGCATCGAGGGCATAGCGAACGTCATCACGGTGCAGAACGTGGCCGGGGCATCTAAGGTTAAGGTGGCTGCTTGAAATGGTGACCGAAGGGGAAAGAAAGGATCTCATGCTCAGGATAATCGACCTGTGCGAGTCGGTGAGCAAGAGGGGAGTCGATCCATTCGACGTCGAGGTTAAGGAGTTCTTCGAGCGCCTGAGGGCCATCCTGCCGAAGCTGCGCGATTGGGATGAGCTCCACCTCGATATAGATGCCGTGCTAGGGTTGGCCAACGTCATTTTTCACCAGGGGGAGTGGATAAAGTACAAGTCCTCGTTGCTCTACCTCGATCCCCTGCTGATAACTTGGAAGCTTCACACACTTTCTCCAAAGGAACTCTCTGAGGTGTTCGTCGGCTCGTGGCATCCAGTAGTGGACATGGAGTGCCTCACCCCCCACGGCATCAAGGAAGCGATGGACTACTGGACAAACCTTCCCAACTTCGGGGAGAGGGCTAGGCTCGACGCGACCGAGGTCCTGCCTGAGGAGGTGGCGCTCCAGGAGCTGGCCAGGCTCGGCATCATCTCGGAGGAGGAGTTCGTCACGATCCTCGAGCGAGTATGGGGGGAGCTCAAGGAGAGGGCGAACGGGGGGAAGATATCATACTGGGATTTCATAACTGCTAGGACATTTGAGGAAACTGTAGACAGGGCGTGGCTGGTGAGCTTCCTCGTCAGCTATGGCTACGCCACGCTAGAGGTCAAGCCCTTGGAGGAGGAGATCCTGTTGAAGCCGTTACCAAAGCCCTTGAAGCTCGAGAGAGTGGCGACATTTTCCGTCCCCATATCTATCTCACGGAGCGAGTGGCAGAGGAGGCGCGAGCATGGCTGAGGAGAAGGATATTGTCGAGCTCAGGGAGAAGGTCGCCCGCGCTGCCCAGCTCCTGCTCTTCAGGAGGCATATGCAGCCGGGGGTCAAGGCCTGGGAGCTGAAGCGGGACCTCGGGAGGAATTATCTGGAGGTCATCAAGGTGCTCGAGGGGGAGCTCGGGAAGCTCGGCCTCACGGTCAAGAAGGTCGAGGAGGGTGAGGAGGGATCCGAGTCCGACAGATACTTCGTCACGATGCGAGGGCACCCTGCGGTGAGCGAGGCGAGGACGTTCGGCTGGAGGATAGATGACATGGCGATCCTGACCGTGGCGCTGTCCTACATCCTGTCCAAGAGGGGGAAGGCGCCGCTCAAGGAGGTCGAGAGGGTGCTGGAGGAGAAATTCCCGAGGTGGAGGGTCGAGCAGGACATAGACAGGTTCATCAGGAGGGGCTACCTTGCGGAGGACGACGAGGGCACGCTCTACGTCGGATGGCGGACCCGGGCTGAGGTCGACCAGAAGGCGTTGCTGGGGCTGCTGCTGGGGAGAGAGAAAGTGAGCGAAGAAAAGGTCAGGCCTGAGAGTGAGTCCGGGGTCACCGAGGAGGAGCATGAAGCTGAGGAAGATGCGCAATAAAAATTTTGATATCGGCTAAAGGCTCGGGCGGCGCGCAAAGGGCGTTAGATTTCTTGAAAAAATATGGTTGAACTCAATGAATGAAAAATTAATTGCACCTTGTGGAATGAATTGTGCTATTTGCAGCGGGTATCTCGCCTTAAGGCACGATGTGAAGAGCAAGGGAATTATGATGCCTTACTGCGAAGGTTGCCGGCCTAGAGACAAGAAATGCGCTTTTCTCAAGAAGAGATGTAAATTGCTTATGAATAACAAAGTAAAGTTTTGTTATGAATGTAAAGGATTTCCGTGTGAAAGGCTCAAACATATTGACAATAGGTATCGAACGCTTTTTAGGATGAGTATGATCGATAATCTTGAATTTATCAAAAAGAATGGAATGTCAAGATTTCTAAGCAAACAAAATAAAGAATGGCAGTGCCCAAAATGTGGTGACCTAATATGCTGTCATAATGGAATTTGTTTTAAGTGTGGTTTGAGTGCATTGAAAAGGAAGAAAAAACTGTATAGGTGGGGAGATGATTGACAAATCTCCAACTGACCTCGTATGGATCGACCAAGACAAGAATGTAACAATTCCGTGAGCAGCAGCTTGGCCTCCATCGAGCGCGCATTTTCCGAGGTTTGAGTTTCGGGGGGCTTAAAATTTAAGTTTGGCAAGAGAAATTTTTTCTAGCCAAGAAATAGCTTTTAAATTCGCTGATGTTTTGTCAAATATCCCCATAATTCGATGATCGGATAAAATGTAGGATTACAAAAAATATACTTTATATGTAACTGACTCTTACCCCCACCTGAACCTCCGCAAGAGGGCTTCCCTTTCCTTACTTAAAACTAGCTCGAGGAACTTTCCTGAGAGCTTCTTTTCTCCTTCCAAAATATCCTTTACAGCCTCTGGCGTGACCCCCCTTCCGACGAGCGCCACCGCCGCGAGCTTGCCGTGCTTGGAGATGAGCCTCGATGTCTCCTGAATCTCCTTCCAGAGCTCGTTTCGCTTCCCTGCGGCCGGAAGTCTCTCAAGGAGCGAGAGCACGCGCTGAACCTCATCCGACGTCTCCTCCACCATGCCGATGAGCGATGACTTGCATTTTGGGCAGCGGGGCTTATCATCGAGCTCGTGGATGTGTTTTTCCTCGACATACTGCATGCACTCGGCGCACACGAATGTCCTGACCTCGCTGAGCAGCCTTGCCTTGGCGGAAGCGATTGCGAGCAGCCTGAGCCTCTCCGGCGCAACTGGCTCGAGGGCGAGATATCGCTGTTTCAGTACAGAGCTAGACATCGGGGTCGGCTCCTTCCTCACCCCGAGCGAGACAAGCTCGAGCTGCCCATTTCTCATCCGTTCGAGCACCTCAACGGTCAGATCGAGGTCGAGGTCCTTGTGCACGACCTCCTTGAAAGTCTCCTCGTATGCCGGGGTGCCCCGAAGCCCCCTCATGAGCTTGTCCACGACCTTGCTGCTGATCTCGGCCTCTCTCTCGAGCACCCCCATCCTGCGGGCTACCTGGACTATGCGCCAGCTGAAGAACCTGCTCTCCTCGATTATCGACCGCAGGTCCTTCTCGAAGTCCGCCCCTAGCTTTCCCCTCATTATCTCTAGGAGCTGCTCGGGCGCCAGGGCCTCGGACTTGAGCAGGATCCGATATGGGTCGACCCGTATCGCCGTTGTCTCCCCGAGCTCTTCGGAGGCCTTGTGCGCGAGTAACCTTGCAAGCGTCCGGTTGACCAGAGTCCCGAAGTGAGCATGGATGATGTGGATGTCCTCGAACTTCTCGATCATCACCCTATCATGAGTCGGTAAAAGTAGGCCCTGCTTCGCCTGCTTGTGAGCATCGGCGAGCGCCAGCTCCATCACCTCCGGCTTCACGCCGTAACGCTCTGCCAGCTTGCTGTAAATCTCCTCTATCTTCAGGCTCTGCTTCGCGAGCTCCTCCACCTGTGATTTTATCTTCCCCACCTCCTGAGCCACTGAGTAAGGGACGGGGATCTCTTCGCCTATCCATGTCGGAATCGCGCCGAGTGGGTCATCATCTGGCTTGACGTAGACCTTATCTTTGAACACCTGGACTATCCGCCAGAGCTTGCCCCCTATCACGAATTTCACCCCTGGCGAGCCGTACTCCGCGATGAAGGACTCGTCCAACACCCCAACTGGCTCATCCCTCTCGTCGTCGACCACGAGATACTGCCTGAGCTCAGGAATCATCGATAGGTTCGTGAAGTAGTAATCGAAAACCCTCTCCTTCCCTCGGGGCATCACGAATTCTCGATCATCGGACGAAAGCCAGGTCAGACGCTTGCTTAGGCTCTGCATGTACCTGAGGACATCGAGCATCTCCTCCTTCGTGAGGTCCTTGAACGGGTGGGCCCTGTGGATGATCTCGTACGCATCGTCGACTCCGACCCTGTGCTGGAACGCCATCATCGCCACCAGCGTGTGCATGAGCACGTCGAGCGGCTTCTCGGGCATCGAAACTGGCTCAAGTTCTCGCTGGTAGGACCTCGAGGCGATGACCACTGATTCCAAAGCATCGTCGGGATCCTGCACGATTATTGTTCCCTTCGCAACACCTCCTATTCGATGACCGCTCCTTCCAACACGCTGCATTAGGCGGGTGACCTGGCGGGGGGAGTTGTACTGGATGACGAGGTCGACTTTACCTATGTCGAGCCCGAGCTCCATCGATGAAGTACATATGACTCCCTTGAGCTCGCCTCCCTTCAGCCCTTGCTCAGCCCGAAGCCTCGCGAAGCTTGAGAGCGAGCCGTGGTGGATGCTTACCGGAAATTTCAGATCCCACAGCCTGAACCTGCTGGCTAGGACTTCAGCCATCGGGCGGGTGTTCGTGAATACGAGAGTCGAGCCGTGGGCCTCTATCAGCTTTCGCATCGCCCTGAGCCTCGCTGCGACCTGTGGAAAGGTGTAGAGTTCTAATGCTAGTATTTCATCCTGCCTCGTTGGCGCAGGGTAGATGACGTCGAGCTTCAGCTCCCTAACCACACTAACGTCGATGATCTCGCACTGCCTGCCTTCCCCGACAAGGAACTTCGCGACTTCTCCGGGCGAGCCTATCGTGGCAGAGAGTCCGATGACCTGGAAATCCCCGGCCTTAAGCCTTCGGAGGCGCTCCAGGCTGAGGGAGAGTTGGGCTCCCCGCTTGTCCTCTGCCAGCTCGTGAACCTCGTCGACGATAACCCAGCGCACGGTGCCTAGGTGGTGGCTCAGCCTCCTCCCCATGAGCACCACCTGAAATGTCTCTGGGGTCGTGATCAGGATGTCTGGTGGGCTGAGGGCCTGTTTTCGCCTTTCGTCGGTCGCGGTGTCGCCGTGCCGGACGGAGACCTTGAGGTCCAGGGCCCTGCACCACCACTCGAGGCGGTCAAGCATGTCCCTGTTCAGTGCCCGAAGTGGGGTGATGTAAATCGCCTTAATCCCTCGCTCGCGGGGCGCGGAGAGCAGGTGGTGGAGCACGGGCATAAATGCCGCCTCGGTCTTCCCCGTGCCTGCAGGAGCTATGAGCAGGACATTTTTGCCATCCAAAATCTGTGGTATCGACTCGATCTGAGGGCGCGTTGGCTCGGTGAACCCCCTCTCGGCTAGGAGCCTCTGGAGGGGCTTGGCGAGCATGCCGAAAACGTTCGTTTCGCTCTTAAACATCTGGGACACTGTAACAATGTAGTTCATACACTAATTAATTTCACACCGCGCAACCGAATCTGTTTTCCGTTTATAAATCGCCCCCATCCAATTCGGGGGTGTGAAACATGAGTAGGACTTTGGCGCCACCGAACGCGGGGCGTAAGCGAGATTTTACGATAAATTTTGAGTATCTAAGAAATTCTTATATGAAGGATGAGCGATGTTTAAATGGTGAGAAATTGGGTGACGCATACGTCTGTAAGGTAACTTCCGTCGGCCAGGTGACGTTGCCGAAGGAGGTGAGGAAAAAGCTGGAAATCGGAAAGAATGACTACATCATCATCCAGAGGATTGGGGACACCTACTTCATGAGAAAGGTTGAGGCGGAGAGAGATCTGCTGGAAAAAATCAGGGCTAGGATAAAGAAGAGCGGGATAACGAGGGAAAAGCTCGATAGGATAATGGAGGAAACGCGGGAGGAAGTTTGGAGAGAAACTTATGGAAAAAGTCTTCGTTGACACGAATACCATCATCAGCGGATTACTCTTCTCTGGGAACGAGGCTGTTCTCCTTGAACTTGGAAGGCTGAAGGCGGTTCAGCTCGTGATTAATTATCATGTTATGAGGGAGGTAAGGGGGGTTCTGGCGAGGGGAGATTTTCACCTCACGGACGAGGAACGAAGCAGATTGATTAAACACATGTTAGAATGCGTGTCTCTCGTCGAAGGTCCATCTGGAAAGGATATCAAAAAGCATCTCGACCTGCTTAAGGATAAAAAAGACGTGCCAATCGTTTTAGGGGCAAAAAGTGCGAATTGTGAATATCTGATTACTGGCGACAGGGAGTTGCTTATATCTGAAAAAGTCAAAAAAATAGTGAATCCAGTTACTGCATTAGAACTTTTGGATAAAATACTCAAATTACCCTAACGAATCTGCCCTCAGAATTTAATCGGCTCGCCGTACTTCGGCAACACGACGTTCGGCAACTCCTTCTTGAATATCTCCAACCCTTCTGTATGTATCGGGATGACGTGTTTCGGATTGACCTTTTTTATCGTCCTGAAAACCTCCTCGCGCGAGAGGTGGCCCGAGGCGTGGATCTGGTGGAACCGCAGCCCGAAATGTTTTAGCCAGTTCTGCATAACCTCCGCCTCCAGATCCTCCTCCGAGTAAGGCTCCGACATCGAGTGGATGAAGTGCCCACCGGGGTCTGGTCGGATGTCTACCAGCTCGGCGAAGTGGTGAAAGTCGAGGTTCAGCAACACCTCCCCCTGATGCTTATTGATAAATTCAAAGTTCACTGAATCCTTGATGAACGGCTTTTCCCAGTTGTAGTAGTCCTCCTCCATAAACTCCCCGCTTTTCTTCCGCCTGGCGTAAACGAGGAAGTCACGACCCAGCTTCGGCACCTTCGAGCCCTCCTTCGCCAGGGTTTCGAGCAGGAGCGCTGTTTTTGCCGATACGACGAACTGCCTGCCACTCTCCTTGGCAACGCTCGCGAAAGTAGTCATTCGATCGACATCCCGGCCGTAAAAGGTCACCACTGCCAGCTTGTCAGTACCCGATAGGATCTTGCCACTCTCCCGCATGATCCCCTCCTCCCCGCCGACGTACTTTCGATTCTCGCAGGGGGCTACCCGGGTGCCCTCGCAGATCATCGCGGCCGGGTGCTCATTCGCGGCCTGCTCGACGAACTCCTCGGTCAAACTCGCCCGGGGGCCGTGCTTGCGGAAGTCGCCTGTGTAGATAACGGTTCCCTCGGAGGTGTGGATGATGAAGCCGCATGCCCCCGGAATCGAGTGGTCTACCCCAAGCGGCAAGACCTCGAGGGACCCAGCCTTGATCTTCTTCCCGGGCTCGAACGGGCGGTAATCGTGCTCCTTGAAGTCGACCGATCCGCTTTCCTCCCAGGCCTCGACGACCGCGCGCGCCACCTTGCTTATGTAAACTGGGATCGACTCGTCCACGAATGCTAGCTGGGCGATGTGGTCGTAGTGGGGGTGGGAGATGAAGATTGCGTCGAACTCGGGTTTTTTGTACTTGAGGTCGGTGAACTTTAAGGCATCCTTGGAGTAAAGCCCCTGAATCTTCGGGAGAAGGTCGAATTCAAAATAGTCCTTAACCCCGGCCGCGCCACGTGGCTGGAGCCAGTCGGTGAAGTAGTCGGCTCCTGATGTGAAGCCCTTACCAAAGTCAAACCATACCTGGGTGTCGCGGTCCTCGAGCAGGATCTTGTTTCCGCCTATCCCGTTGATGCCCCCGTAAAAGGTTAGAGATGTCATCAGCCCCACATCGCTTCCTCGACTTAAGTCATTTATGTGATTCTTGTGGCTATTGGAGATGAAGATGTTTGGGGGGCGGGCCGGTATTAAAAAAATCCGGTCGACTTAGGAGGACATTGGAGGCTTAAGGATCTGCCCCCGGCCCGCAATATAAAATTTAGTGATTTTAGGATTTAAACCGTGCACGTGTTTTTCTCTTGAACAGTTCCTTTTGTTGAACTCAAAAACGGTGAAAAATAGAGTTTACAGAACCGCCGATGGCTTCGATAGCCGGGCCTCGGGATGTCCTTCAAAATATTGCCTGACGGGTGCCAAGAGTTCTATGACTGCGCTAGCGACCGCCGCCTTCAGGTCTGCCGGATGAAGCTTACCCGCGGCGTACAGCTTCCTGAGTTCGCTTGAGCCGCTGATCTCGAGTGCCCCACCGTAGCGCGCTGGCCTCTTCACCCCCAAGCTGCCCGTGGCTGGAAGCACGACATGTTCGGCGTAATCGATGACTGGGTTATCCTTGATGACCTTCGGCGGGCAGAATGCTTTCTTCACTTTCTCCTCGATCACCTTCGGCTCTTCATCCACGGCTATGAAATTTCCCTTGCTCGATGACATCTTCTCAGCTCCATCAAGGCCGTGGAGCAAAGGCATGTGAACGCAGACCGGCTTCCTGTAGCCCAGCGCGGGGAGCTTCTCCCGTGCAACCATGTGCACTTTGCGTTGATCCACCCCGCCGACCGCGATATCAACATCGAGCCGGGCAATGTCGACCGCCTGCATGAGCGGGTAGAGCACCTGGGCCACGTCCGGGTCCTCGAGGTGCCTGGCAATCATGTCCATGCTCCGGCGGGCGCGCAAAAGCGTGGTGCCTACAGCCATCCTGAGAACATCCATCGAGTACTTCGGTTCGAGCTGGAAGCTTGAGCCGAGCAGAAATTCGGTTCGCTTCTCGTCAAGCCCGAGAGCGATGAAGCAGTGCTTGTTGTAGTCTGCGATGCGGCGAATCTCCTCCAGCGAGCCCTTGTCATTCAGGTAGGCGTGGAGGTCTGCGAGCAGGACTATTGTGTGTGCACCTGTTTTTTGGAAGTCCATGAGCTTTTTGACGGTGATCGCGTGGCCGAAGTGAATCTTGCCAGATGGCTCGTATCCACAGTAGACCTTCGGGCTCTTGCCTTTCAGCAGCTCTCGCAGCTCTCGCTCGGTTACCACCTCTTTCGTGCCACGTGTCGCGAGCTCGAGCCTCTCCTCAAGGGACGTTCTACCACCACCCGAAAAGTGCCCCGGCAAACTAAAAACCTTTTGTAAGCCAGACCCCTTCATTTCCACTGGAACTATAAACATAAACAATAAACATAAATATTATGATACAATACATACATACACATGAGTAATGAAACGGATTTTGATAGTGGTTGGGTCGTTGGTTTCATCGAGGGCTCGGGTAGCTTTACGGTGAACACCATCAAGCATAGGCGAAAAACGAAATCTGGGGTAAAATATTACCGATATCGCAATCCGGCCTTCTTCCTCGTCAACAAAGATCGCGCGCTGTTGGAAAAAATCAGGGATTTCTTGGGAATGGGCAAAATAAACCGCCACGGCAACTACTTCCACCTCAATATCAGGAGAAAATCGGAGACCATAAGACTGGTCAACTTCCTGGACGGCAAGATGAAATCCGAATTAAGGGCCCAGCAGCTCGAGAAGTGGAAAAAGAGGGTTCTCGAGTGGAAGGCAAGGGTGCGGGGCGAGGGAATAACTACCCCAAAATGATCGATTACTTTCGGTGACCTCTCCCCCAAAACCGCTTAAAAACGCCCCCCAACCAGTCGACTGGGGAGTGCAATGGAATACCAGTCGACTGGGGAGTGCAATGGAATACTACAAGCGGTCTGACGTTAGACGAGCGATATTGGACTTCGCGAACGCAGGTGACGGCAGCGTCGTACGGGAATGCGCGTTTTTCAACAGCCGTGCCAAGGGCGTGCAGCGTTACCTGAGCCCGGGGGATACCACGCGCGGTCAACCAATCCTATTCGACTCCGAGGCGGCACTCGAGGAGGCACTGCGCGCTGGAGCTTCGGCTTTTTACTGCTCCTATTGGCGCTATGACCAACCCCAGGAGCCGCTCCACCCCCTCGGCCATGATTTGGTCTGGACGATCCGCGCGACGAACGGCGGCCTAAGGTTCGCCAAGGAAGTCACGGCCGCCGTGCTCGATGCCCTCGCCGATTGCGGGCTCTACGAGCCATGGGTCAAGTACTCGGGCGAGCTGGGCTTCGACCTAGTCATCCCCCTTGAAGCAATTCCCAGCGATGCATGGACGGACGATCTCAAGACCTTAGCTGACATCCAAGGAGCACTTACGAGCTATATCGTGAGCTATTTGTCCGAGCGATTTGCTGGTTTTCAGGTAAGGACCGCCAACCCCCACATTTCGATCGGGAAGGCATCTGACACCTGCCTCCTCTCCGAGCTTCGGTTGAGGCGAGGCCTTCTTTTGGCGCCGATGAGCCTCAATCCGAGGTCAGGCCTGGTGTCTCTGCCCCTGACGCCCGAACACGTGGCAAGCTTTTCCGTGCTCGATGCCAGCCCCGCGGGCGCATCGGCGAACGGGTGGGCAGTGCCACAGATTTCGTGGAAGTCGTTGAGGCAAGTACCGGAGTTGCGGGCAACACTTGCGGAAGTCGAGGCCGACGTGTTCTAATCGATTATAACCTGAGTCCCGCTTCCATTTTTCTCAAAAGGTATTTCTCGACGGCAATGTAAAAACCCATGGGGCTGTGAAGGTGAGCTTGGACAATCTAGTAAAATCAGTGGAGAAACTGAAGTCCAGCGAGGTAAGTGAACTCATCGCCGACAAAATTAGGGAATTTAAGGATGTGGGAGGAAAAGGAAATGAAATTTGGTTCTCGGAGCTGTGTTTTTGCATCCTGACCGCGAACTCCACAGCTAAACTCGGGATGAGAATTCAGGGAGAGTTGGGCAGTGGGTTCCTGACCCTCCCGAGGAAGGAGCTGACGCAAAGGCTGAAGGAGCTCGGCCACAGGTTCTACAACAAGCGAGCGGAGTTCATAGTTTCCGCTAGGAAGTTCCACATGATAAAAAATATCATCACCAAATTTTCAGATATTCAGCAGGCGAGGGAGTGGCTCGCTGAAAATGTATACGGAATCGGCTGGAAGGAGGCGAGCCATTTCTTGAGAAATGTTGGATTTGACGATGTGGCGATCCTCGATAGGCACATCCTCGCAATAACGCGCGAGCACAGGCTGGTCGAGCAAGTGCCGAGAACTCTGACCAGACGGAGATATCTGATGATTGAAGAAAAACTAAAGGAGCTGGCTGAGAAAGTCGACCTCTCGCCAGCAGAACTCGACCTTTACCTCTGGTACATGAAGACTGGAGAAATCCTGAAGTAGTGAAGCGAGATGGCGGCAGTCACAGCACCAAGTTTTTCAGATGTTAATTTTGTGCTAGACAAAAAAATCGCCGAGATAAGGGCCCGGACTAGCAGCCCGCCTGGCTATGGTCGGCGTAGCCCGAACGAACCATCCTTTCGGACAGCCCGCCGAACCACGTCGTTCCGACCCATCGCGGATCGTGCGGATAACCCTTACGGGCTTTCCGCGCCGTAGCCGTTCAAGCGCTTTCGAAACGATCTCTACGGCCCGCTGATTGGAATTCCTCCGAGTCGGCCTGGCTCTTTGGAACCCCTACCAGTGAAATCTACCGAGATCGCTTCTAGAGGCCCTTCCGGTTCTCCCTCTCGGCGCATTAATGCCTCTTTTAATCCTTATATAAATAATTTTCGCTTCTTTAGCCCAATACAGCCTCCACCGCCCTTATTTTCTGGAAAGTCCCGCCCATAGTCAAAGGAAAGAGTTATTGGAAATTTTGGCGTGCGCGCCGCTAGTAAATTCGGTTATTTGCGGGGGAATGGTAAAATACGTGCTTTTAAGCTTTGATTCGAAATGAACATATTTGTACATCCAACTCCAAATCTCAGCACTCATCTAAATTTGATTCCGGTTTTCTTCTGCAGGACATCTAAAATTTTCTCCATGGCGTCAATTGCTTTTGCTGCACGATTGCCATGTTCGGGAGTTGGAAACCTCCACCACCAGGCCAGGTAAATTGGGGCACGCTCGTACCCTAAAGACTGTCGAGGGTTCCGAAAATATTCGTAGGTGCTCCGTACTGTGTTAAAGGGTTTTGTCAATTCAGGGAAGTTCTTCCTCAACCACCCGCCCCTTTTAGCTTGAGCGGTTCCTGGATGGGTATGAAAATGGAGTTTTTTCTTCGAAGCGCAGGCGTCCACGGCCTCCACAACCGCCCTGAGCGCCAGAACCCCCACGGTTGTATATCTCCGATTGACAAACTCGTCAAGGGCGCGTTTACTTTTCTCCCTCGCAAGCTTCGCGTGATACTTCTCGTCGCCCATTCAAATCTCCTATTTTACTTTCATCAGGGTCATTAAATCATCCATGAATGGGACATCCCCGTTGATCTCATCTTTCGTAGCAAACCCCCAGCCTAGCCTCGGGTTCTGTTATAAATATGGTGGGTGCCCCTTTTTCAGGGCTGTTAAATCGCGTTGTTGCGTTGGCGGTTGATCATCCCAAACTTCTTTTATTTTTGCTCAAATATCCAATAATCTTTTTTCCAAACCTTGCGATAGCCTGCCCTGCGCATGAGTGTTCTAATCGCTTTTATAAGCTCATCCCAATGGTTAAACATTTCGTTGTCCACATGTTTTCCAGATTTATCTAAAAGAGCCACTCTTCCCTTTATTTCATCGTTAAGTGGCCCTCCTTTGAAAACATAGACTCTAAATCCAATTGTTTCTAGGTTCTTTCTCTTCGCCATTTGTTTCCCCCTCTACACATTTTCGTACCAATATAAAGTACGGTAGGGGATTTAAGCACCAATTTACCAGTAAAAACTCTTTTAAAACTGCCACCACTAAACCCGAAGTAGCCGTCCCATCCGGGGCTCCTAACTTCAGATTAAAGACCTACAACCCTTTCGAGGTCTGTGCCACGGCTTGAACCTCTTGAAGGCTGGAGGACTGCTACAAGACTCGCGCCGAATCTTGACGATACTCCCCCATTTTTCGTTATTTTTAGTTCCTCTATGGTGCGGGGGAGGGGATTCGCGCCCCTTTTTACTAGTAAAAATCCCCTAAATCCGCCCAAAATCCCATGCAATCCGCGTCCAGCTCCCAGGCGGCGCGCAAAGGCATTGGCGTCATAATTTAATAGTCCGTCTCAAGAGATGGAATGGAGGTGGAGGCGAGAGGTAATGCCGCAATTTAGCAAGGATGAACTGGAAGAAATCGAAAAGATTAAGGAGATACTGGAGCCTAAAGAAAACGTTCTCTTAATTGCTAAACAAGCGAGATTTAAACCCGGCGGAGCCTTTGTTACACCAAACACTATTTTTGCCACAGAAAAGAGATTGATTGTAAGAAATCCAACTATGCTGGGGCTAAGGGCCAGTATAGAAAGCATCCCTTATGGCCAAATCACAAGTGTCAAGTTGGAAGGAGGCGTTTTTACTTCAACTCTTGTCATAAGATCTCCTGGTCTGAGTGAGCTGACTAGATTGGGGAGTAGAACGGGTCTCTTGGCATGGGGTAGAGGGGAAGAAGGCTCGATAGATGCGATTCCTAAAGATAAAGGAGAACAACTCCTTAACATTGTCAGAGAAGGGATGGAGAGGGCTAAAGTCCCAACAGTTATTACGCCCTCAATAAGTGTAGCCGACGAAATAAAAAAGCTAGCAGAACTTAAAGATGCTGGCATAATAACTGAAGAAGAATTTCAAACAAAGAAAAAGAAATTACTTGCAAAGATTTAGCGCCCCGCGAGTTGGCACGCAAAGGTCTCGAAATAGGTTTTAGGGAGGGCGGCGCAAGTAATCAAGTGGGGTAGGCACGAAATGAACCAAAAGGGAATAGCGCCATTAATTATCGTGATCATTGTCGCCGTCGTAGCCGTCGTGGCGGGGTTCGGCATCTATGCAGCCACGCGTGGCGGTGGCGCTGGCGGCGGTGGAGGCGGAGGAGGAGAAGTCGGTCTGACCCCTCATGACCCAATCTACATCTACGGCAACGACAATTTTACGTCTGCAAACGGAGTCACCTCTGGCTCTGGCACGGTGAGCGATCCCTACATCATAGAGAACTGGGGCATAAGTGCCGAGAACACTTACGGAATCGAGATAACAAACACGACCGCATATTTTATCATTTGTAATTGCTTAATCGAGAACGGCCGGTCTGTTGGTTACGTCGGGATTGAATTATTTAGCGCGGCCAACGGAAAAATCGAGAACTGCACGTGCGACAACAACAATAATGGCATCGGCCTTTTGTCCTCTGACAACAACACCCTAATCAGCAACACGTGCGACAACAACTATGGGGCGGGCATCTATCTCTGGAATTCAGACAACAACAACTTGACCAACAACACATGCTCGGGCAACTCCTACGGCATCTACCTATCCGCGAACAACAATACCCTTACCGGCAACTATCTTCTGAACAACACCACCCCCTACTACGACGAGGGCACCAACAACCACTGGAGCTGAAACAGGATCGGCTTCCCGCGAGCGGCGCGCAAAGAGTAGCCGAGACTGCTACAAGACTCGCGCCGAATCTTAACGACACTCCTTCATTTGTGGCAAAGAAGCCGGAAAAATAATTTCTTATCCTAATTTATCCGGCGGCGCTACTCCAGATTTGCGTTTGAATTTCTTTGATATGTTCAAAAATTCCGCGATTTTTTCATCCGGGACATTGTCGATGACGTACGATGAAAAATCGAACGACGCTCTTGGGTAGTACTTTGGGTTGCGTAGCCAAAGCGAGTTAGGTCTGAGCGGCGTTTTCTGTAAAAAGAATCCTTGCTTCAGGAAATCTATCAGAGCGCCATCCGTTATGTGGCCCCAGGTAATTCTGACGCGCATGATCTAAATTTCTCCTGCCACATTATATAGAACCCAGTAATTCTAAATTCAGCTTCATGTTTGTACCTTGCTACACCGCTCTTACGCGCCTGACCAGATGGGGCCTCGCTTTCATGAAGACCCTATATCCACATGTACACGCTGCTAAACTGCCACCGCTCCCCTCTGGAAGTTTCTCGTACAATTTCCCGCATTTATAGCACTTATACATGTTCTCCCCAACCTATACCCTAATTTTTCATAACCCAGCCGTTGAGTCAAGTTGATAGAGTAGTCTGGATGTAGGGAATCGCGCGTATCCCCAGCTTCTTTGCCCACCTTTCGTAAATGGGCTCTTTCTTCTCTCGCATTTGCGTTGTCGCTTCTTTTACCCTCAACACCCAGCAATCGTCGCAGAGCCCCCGGTGCGACAGAACCTCAGCAGGCCTGCCGCATAAAGCACATTTCTTCATTTACACCACCTCCAACCTATACCCTAATTTTTTAACAAACCGAGCCGTTGAGCCAAGGTAAAGGAGCTTTAATGGAGGCGATTTTGGGCAAATTGCGATTTTTCCACCTTGAAAAACAAGGAAAAGCCTAAATTCCTCTTTTTCGAGCTAAATAATCAGATTTACGGGTATCTGGGAGGCTCGGTCGGCTTGGCGATCCCATAGAAACCAAAAAATGGGGTCAAATTTTATATTCTGGAAAATGATCGGCGATGTTCTTTCCACGATAGTAAACGTTTGCCACCAGCCTTCCGCGGTCATCTATCGCTTTGGCTGCCCTTATGTCGACTTTCTTGTTCAAGATCAAGTTTGCGAGCCTCCGCTTCGCCTCCTCGTATCCCCTCCCCCCCTCTTCCGGAGCACTGTATCCTGCTGCGCGGACGGCGTTGCCGACAAAACCTTTGTACATCCACACTGGCCCGACTTTGAAAGTATTGCCGTCAAGCACTTCGGCTACTGTAAACTTAATCGGATATTTTATCATCCCTTTGTGTTGGGGGTTGTTGCGCGCGGCGGCGGGCTTGGGCGTTCTTGGGCGGGGCGTTTTAACCTCGGCACCCCCGGCGGCCACTAACCCCTCCTTCAGCTTTTCGACGAGTTCATAGGGTATCCTCACGGCCCCGATTGGAACCTCCCTGCCGTGGGCGTCGGATCCACCGGCGATGAGCAGGTCGTACTTCCTCGCCAGCTGTTCGTAACGTCTGACCACCGCCGCACCGTGCCTGCTGTGGTAGACCTCGATGCCCCGGAGGCCTTGCTCGATGAGCTCCGGCAACATTTCATCCGCATTGGCGAAATATGGATGAGCTAGCACGGGGATGCCGCCAACCTTTTTAATCATCTTTATCGCCTCTGCTGGTGGCATTTGGTACTTCTCGACGTAGGCTGGCTTCCCAGGGATGAGGTACTTCTCGAATGCCTCCTGCATCGTCCTCACGTACCCCCTATCGAGCAGGGTTTTGGCGATGTGGGGCCTCCCTATCGCCCCTCCTGCCATGACGATGACGGTGTTGTAGGAGATGTTTATATTGAGGTCCCTAAGCCTGTCGATGATCGTCTTGGCCCTATCGAGCCTCGCCTCCTGTATGGCGAGGAGTTTGTCTTGGAACTTCTTATCGCGCCAATCGACGAAGTAGCCCAATAGGTGTAATTCCCGGCCCTCAAATTCCGAGCTCAGCTCAACCCCTGGGATCACCTCGACCCCGTGCTTCTTGCCCGCCCAGATCGCTACCTCTATCCCGCTCACCGAGTCGTGGTCGGCAATCGATATTGCTGCTAAACCAGCGCCCTTGGCCTGCTCGACAGCCATATCTGGCGTGAGCCACCCGTCGGAAGCTGAAGTATGAATGTGCAGGTCTGCAAATTTCAACCTTCCCGCCTCGGCCCCATTTTCCCACCTCTGCCGTGTTATTCTTTACTACTGGGGGGTTAGGTTGTGAAGCAGTTTTAAGGTGAAAACTAGCAGGTTGTGGTTATTTCTAATCCTCGCCGACCCAACCGGGTCGGATGGTTTCGGTTTAAAAATTTCTAGCGATGTAAAATAATTTCGTCAATCCATCCAAGTTCGGCTTTAGGCCGAGATGGCCCAGAATTCGCTTTAGTCTGCCCTTTTTGGAGAAATTATGCATGAAGTTATGGACTTGGAAGAAGCGGTCACCCTTCTCCAGATTCTTGACGCCCCGCATTGATCGGATTTTCGGAGCTATCTGCGAGTGATAGCGCTCGATTTTATTGTTGCTCAGCAGGAGGGCACCTTTGCCGTAGGGGATCAACTTCCCTTCGAAGTGGGCACGGACGTGCCTCGTGTGCCTGCCCAAGACGTTGACTCCACGGTCGTAGCCGGGATAGTCATCGGTAACGATGATATCTGGCGAGAAACCCGCCTCTTCCTTCGCACGCCTCAACGCCTTTTTGATGGCCTCGGTGCTTCTAGCTGGGGCCAAGTAGCTCGCAACGACGTTGCCCTCGGAATCGAGAACTGTTATCTGGTATGCCCACTTTCGCTTTCCTCGCTTCCACCGCTTCGATGGCGCCCGCTTGTGGGGCACGAACTTCTCGTCCGCGTGCCAGACCTTGGAGAATTTTATGGTGTAGCGCTTGGCGATTTTCTTCACCGAATGGCCAAACCGCTGGGGCCACCGCCCTACCGACGATGGGGAGACCTTGACCCCGAAGAGCTCGAGAAGGTCGGCGACCTGGTAGGTCGAGAGCGGATATTTCGCGTACAACAGCGTGGCCGTCAAAACGTCTTTTTCTTCCTTTTTCAGGTGCCAGAACGGCGTTCCTGCTCGTTCGTTGAACTTCCTCCCACAAGATTTAGACTTACACATGTACACGCGCCGGCCGCTTCGGCTGAAGCCGACCTTCCAGGAGTCTGCTCCGCAGTCCGGGCATTTGGGGTTCATTTTGGATTTGGGGCTCATTCGTATCACCTCAGGTGTCACCCCCCGCCTCGGTCAGCCCCTCAAATGCTACAAATACTAGGAAGAATTACCTTAAAACTAGCGCGGAACCGGGGGTTAAAAATTTACCCTGTTTTGGCGTTTTACTCGCTCTATTGTTTTACACACATACGATAGAAAATGGACGTTTTGGGCGAGGATTTCCACCGATCGGCAAACATACAAACCCGCCCCGCTTCCGTCGTGAAACCCGAAGGGGGAAACGGTTTTTTTCGACCTAGCCGTTGGAAGCTCAAGTACACGAGCTAAACACGAACGATTGTCTTAACCAACCGCCAACGCAACAACCGCAGTTTAACAGCCCTGAAAAAGGGGCACCCACCATATTTATAACAGAACCTAGCCTCGAAATCTTTATATAGGGAGAGAGGTTCTTTTCAAAACGAAAATTCTTGGAGGTTGTAGATGCCGAAATGTTGTTCGAAGTGTTACATGTATGAAGAGTGCGAGAACAAAAACGAGTGCTGCTCTGAATGCGATTACTACTCAGATGGCGAATGCCTGTACATCGAGGGAGAGGAAAAAGTCTACGAGAGCCTCGAAGAGGAGTAACATTCCTGGCAAGCATTAGAGTTCCTGCTCGATCTCCCTGAGGACATGAGAAATTTTACGATATAGTTTACGATACAGCCTGCGCTCCCTGATCTTTTTGTATATCATAAGCGAGAATGTCGCACCAGTCAATACAATATACAAAATCCAAGGGTTCGGCAGGAAGCCGACGGCCCCGGCGAACGCGAGCGTCCAAAAGATGCCCGAGGCCACCGCACCTATCGCTATCGCCACGATTATTGTTGCCTTTTTGAGGTTCAGTAAATATGCCCCGGCGGATGCCCATACATTCCCAAATAAGAATGAAAACCCAATTACTCCGAGCCCAAAACCAACTTGGCCGACCCTGTGCTCGAATTCTTCTATACGTTTTCCCGCTTCACCCCTAAATCCCCGGGATTTTTCGAGGGCAAAGGCCAGTATTTTAGATACCACGCGGTCATGATATCGTCGGCTGTAGTCGATGACCTCGAACAGCGCGAATAGCATCGGAACGAGGGAGGCATGTATCGCGCCGACGATCAAAGCCGTTTCGAAAGGGGACATTCCATGGGCGAGGGCAAATGACACGGAGCCCGCTGGACCGAGGAGTGCCGTCAGCGCGAACAAAGCGGCAAATGTGGACAGAGTAACCGCGACCAACCTTATCACCGAACGATCGACATTCGACACCCTGCGAAATTCCTAAAGTATAAGTGTCGGTGAACATTTATTGTTGTTTGGGATAAAAATGGCGTTCGAGCCCTTCGATGAGTTCTTCAAGCGGATGCAGCGGATGTTTAGGGACTTCGATCACGAATTTGCGGAAATCGACTTGGGTAAACTCGAGCGGAGGCCAGGCATCTCGGGCTTTAAAATCGAGATAAGGGATCACGGAACGGGAAAGCCGGAGATCAAGGTGACTAGGCTGGGCAAACCTGGAACGGCACAGATCATCGAGGAAATCCCAGTTGCGTCTCGAAGGCCACCGAGGGCTGAGGTCAAGCCTCCAGAGGCCAAACCTTCCAGACCAATAAAGTGCATGCTCGAGACGAACGTGGGAAAGGTGGAGAAGCCGGATGAGGTGATATTGACCATGCAGGCACCCGAGGTAAAAAGGGAGGATGTCGAGGTTAGGCGGCTAGGCAATACCCTTGAGCTCATCGCGCGCAAGCGCACAGGCGAGGCGTACTTCGGGGTCTTCGAGCTTCCACCTGACGCAATACACGGCGAGCACAGGGTTGAGGTCAGGGGCGGCATGGTGGTAGCCGCGATACCGCGCCGCAGGCGACACGGAGTTAAGGCCTGATCAAAGGGTCGTCGGGCTTGTAATTTTCGACTTCTTATAAACATTCGAAAGATAATTTGGAATGATAGATTAGGTGAAATTATGAAGTACGTCGTGGTTGTCGGGGACGGGATGGCAGACCGCCCCCTCAAGGAACTCGGAGGGAAAACTCCCCTGCAAGCGGCCGACAAGCCAAACATGGATTGGATAGCATCGCAGGGTAGAAGCGGGCTGCTCAGGACAGTTCCGAGAGGGATAGAGCCCGATTCCGATATCGCGATAATGTCGATCTTGGGCTATGATCCGAGGAAGTATCACACTGGCAGGGGGCCTCTGGAAGCCGCGGGGCTCGGCGTTTCGCTAGGAAAAAATGATGTCGCCTTCAGGTGCAGCCTGATAACAGAGGAAAAAGGCCTGATAAAGGACTACAGCGCCGGCCACATAACCACGGAGGAAGCTAAGGAGTTGATGAAAGCGGTGAAGGAAAAATATGGGTATTTGGGTGATTTTCACGTCGGCGTCAGCTACCGCCATCTATTCGTGATGAGGGATCCACCGAAGGATGCAGAAAAAATCAGGACGACACCCCCCCACACGATCGTCGGCGAAAAAATCAAGGAGTACTTAATCAAACCCAGTGGGATAGAAATCGTCCAAACTTTGAACGAGATGGTCATCAATTCAAGGAAAATTCTGTCAGGCCACCCAGTGAACATCAAGAGGATGAAAAGAGGGGAGAGGCCGGCGAACATGATATGGGTATGGGGGCAGGGGAGGAAACCAGCGATGGAAACCATATCTGAAAAATATGGAGTCAAGGGAGCGATCATTTCGGCCGTAAATTTGGTCAAGGGCCTGGGGGTTTATGTTGGGATGGATAAGCTCGACGTCCCAGGAGTAACTGGCTACTTTGATACGAGCTACGAGAACAAGGCCAAGTTCGGGTTGAAGGCGTTGGAGAATCATGACATGGTCTTCATCCACGTGGAGGCGCCGGACGAAGCTGGGCATGCAGGCGACATCGAGAGGAAAATTGAGGCCATAGAAAATCTGGACGGGCGCCTCATCAGAAAAATCTTGGATGGGCTGAAGGGTGAATATGTTATTTCTATCATGGCCGATCATCCAACCCCAATAGACGTAAGAGGTCATGTCCCGGACCCGGTGCCCTTTGCGATTTATTCGACGAAGGGGGGGAGGGACGGTGTGAAACACTTCGACGAACTCTCCGCAGCAAAAGGAGCATTTGGTGTTTTGGAAGGTCATAAATTCATGGATAAATTACTCCGACCTTAACAGGACGGCAAAAGTAGCATAAAGATAGAAATCTAATGGAATGTCGTCGGTGTTTAAATGCGCGCCCAACTCGAGATGGAGCTGGAGGATGTTCCCGGCCAGCTCGTGAAAGTGCTCGAGCCGATATCCAGCTTCGGCGGCAACATCCTGAACGTGCTCCACGAGCGCGAGCGCAAGACGCCGCTCGGGAGGGTTCCGGTCAGGGTGGTCTTCGAGGTAGATGAGAAGGTCAAACTCAACCGCATCGTGGGTGCACTCCGCGACATGGGAGTTCGGATTATCCGAGTGGGCGAGAAGGAGGGCGCAGTCAGGAGTACGGTATTGCTAATCGGCCACATCATCCATACGGACATCCGCGACACGGTCGACCGCCTGAACGTGCTCCACGGCGTGAGGATCTCGGACCTCAGCCTCGCGATGGGGGCGATAGGTCAGGAATCGGCCGCTAGGGCAACGATAACTGCGGACGATGGGGTCCGTGCGCGCGCAGCCCTCTCCCGCCTCGAGAAGATAGCGATGGGAAAGAGGTTGTTGATGATAACATCCCTGGAGGGGACGTGATGCGTTTAATTCTCATAGGCTTTGGGAACCTTGGGCGGGGACTCGGCCGCGCGCTCGTCGAAAAATCCAGGTTCCTGCGAGCGAGTTACGGGCTGGCTCCGAAGGTGGTCGCTGCGGTCGACGAATACGGTGCGGCCGTGGATGAAAAAGGACTCGAGCTTGAGAAGCTGCTGCGGGCATCTGAAAGGTCCAACACAGTCGCAGCCTATCCGGCGAAGGGGAAGAGGAAAAAATCTGCCATTGAAGTGCTCGATGAGGTGGAGGCGGATGTCGTCTTCGAGCTCACGCCGACGAACATCAAGACTGGCAATCCGGGCTTAACCCACATCAGGAAAGCCATGCTCGCTGGCAGGCACGTGATAACTTCTAACAAAGGTCCGCTCGTCGTCGCCTTTCGGGAGCTCGACAGGCTCGCCAAGCGGCAGGGCGTAGAGTTCCGATATTCGGCTTCGGTTGGCGGAGCTGTTCCGGTGATTGGGCTGGCGAAAAAGCTGCTCGCGGGCAACGAGGTTCACGCCATCCGAGGAGTCCTGAACGGCACCACGAACTACATCCTGACCCGGATGAGCAAGGAGGGAGCACCATTCGACGTCGTGCTTCGCGAGGCCCAGGAGATGGGGATAGCTGAGAAGGACCCGACGCTCGACGTTGACGGGATCGACACGGCATGCAAAATCACAATCTTGGCGAACGCAATCCTAGGCATTGATGTAAAGCTCAAAGATGTTCGGGCGGTCGGGATAAGGCGCATAAGGCCGGAGGCGATCCGCCTGGCGCAGGAAGCGGGCTACATGATAAAGCTTGTGGGAGTTGCGAAGCGCGGCTCGCTGGAGGTCGGACCTAGGCTAGTGCCCGCCGGACATCCGCTCGCGGTTGGCGGAACATTGAATGCTGTTACATTCGAGCTGGACTTAGCGCGGGAGGTCACGATCACTGGTTTTGGTGCGGGCCCGAGGGAGACTTCAAGTGCCCTACTAGGTGATCTGATAGACATTCACAGGACCATCGAGGGCTAAACATGTGGTATGAGTGCATCGAGTGCCGTGCAAAATTTGACCCGCACGAGAAGCTCTACATCTGCCCGAAGTGCGGAGGGCTGCTAGAGATTGAATTTGACCTCGATGAGCTCTCGGAAAAATTGGACCGCAGGCGCCTGAAGGCCGAGCCACCGAAGGTGTGGAAGTACCGCGCCTTCATGCCGATCTTCGATGATTCAAAAATAGTCACACTTCATGAAGGGGGAACGCCGCTCTACAGATGCCATCGCCTCGAGCGAGAGATAGGGGTGAAAGAACTCTACGTGAAAAACGAGGGGGCAAACCCAACAGGATCTTTCAAGGACAGGGGGATGACCGTCGGAGTGACCAAGGCGCTGGAGTTCGGAGCCAAAACTGTCGCCTGCGCCTCCACTGGCAATACATCCGCATCCCTGGCAGCATACGCGGCAAAGGCGGGTTTGAGATGTTTCGTGGTGCTACCGAGCGGGAAGGTGGCGCGGGGCAAGCTGGCTCAGGCCATAATGCATGGGGCCGAAGTGATGAGCATCAAGGGCAACTTCGATCAGGGCCTCGCAATCGTCCGAAAAATATGCGATGAGAGGAAGGACATCTACCTGCTGAATTCCGTGAACCCGTTCAGGCTGCAGGGCCAGAAGTCCATAGGCTTCGAGGTCGCTGACCAGCTCGGATGGGAAGTGCCAGATCGGGTGGTAGTGCCTATGGGGAATTGCGCGAACATCTGGGCGATTTACAAGGGCTTCATAGAGTATGAGGCCGTGGGGATGACTAAGGGCATACCGATGATGACAGGGATTCAGGCTGTTGGAGCGATGCCGATAGTGGACGCGATTAAGAGGGGATTGGACAAATTCGTGCCCGTCGAGGACCCTGAGACAATAGCCACGGCGATACGCATAGGCAGCCCGGTGAACGGGCCGAAGGCGATTCGAGCGATCAGGGAATCTAGGGGCACGGCTGAGTCCGTTACAGATGAGGAGATAATATCCGCCCAGAAGTCGCTTGCCCGCTTGGAGGGGTTAGGTGTGGAACCAGCGAGTGCGTCGACGATAGCCGGGTTGATGAAACTGGTCGAGCAGGGCGTCATCGGTGCGGATGAGCGGGTGGTATGCATAGCCACAGGACACATTCTGAAGGATCCGGAGGAAGCAATAGAGGTCTCCGAGCGCCCGGTCGAGGTTCAGGCGGAAGCCGTAGTAAAAATGATGAGGTCGGCGGTTCCGGCCATGGCCCGAGCTTAGCGGTTTTCAGAAACTCAAGGTTCCGATTTCGCTCGCTGTCTTACCTAAGACACGTGTCTTAACTAAGACATTCAGCGATGTCTTACCTCAGACATTTTGTCTTAACTAAGACAATTTCCCAACCGGTGAGCACCTCATGGATGTTTTAATCGAGGCATGAAATTTGACGATTTTCGATGTCTTACCTCAGACATTTGGATTTTTCATCCACCAGCAACGAAAAACGAAATCAGAACCCAATGTTTTAAATCGCTCGAGGATAGTTTCTTTGAAGGAGTTGTCAGAATGCGCCCAAAGGAAGCGTTCGATCACACGCTCGAGCTTTTGCGGAAGCATCACGATTGGATGAAGACCACCGTCAACCTGATAGCCAGCGAAAACGTGACAAGCCCGGCCGTAAGGGAGGCTCTAATAAGCGATTTTCAACACCGCTATGCTGAGGGTTGGCCAGGCGAGCGCGTCTACGCTGGCTGTGTTTACATAGATCAGGTCGAGTTGCTCGCCATCGACCTCGCCAAGCAGCTCTTCAAGGCCGAGCACGCGAACGTGCAGCCGGTTTCAGGCTTGGCAGCAAACCTAGCCATGTATACCGCCCTGACCGAGCCCGGAGATTTACTGATGTGCCTCTCGATCCCCTGCGGCGGGCACATAAGCAGCGGGAAGAAAAAATTTGGTGGCACGGCCGGTGCTGTCCACGGGCTGGAAGTGGAATATTATCCGTTCGATGAGAAGCGGATGAACATCGACGTCGACGCGTCCATCAAGAAAATCAGAGAGTTAAAGCCTAAGCTCCTGTTATTCGGCGGCAGCGTGTTCCTGTTTCCCCACCAAATCGAAGAGTTCACAGATGTGGCGGAGGAGGTCAACGCCCATATCGCCTATGATGCGGCGCATGTAATCGGCTTGATAGGCGGAGGTCAATTTCAGGATCCCCTGCGGGAAGGAGTGGAGGTCGTCACCTGCAGCACTCATAAAACTCTACCAGGGCCTCAGCACGGCATGATTTTGTGCAAGAAGGAGCTGGCGGAGCCCATCAACACGGCAGTCTTCCCTGGACTTGTGAGTAACCACCACCTGCATGCTGTCGCCGCGCTAGCGATAGTCCTGGCTGAGATGCTCGAGTTCGGCAGGGAGTATACAGCCCAGATCGTCAAGAACGCTAGGGCACTTGGTCAGGCGCTATATGAACGTGGATTCAAGGTTTTGTGTCCCGATCAGAAGTTTACAGCATCGCACCAGATCGTTGTCGACATCACGAAGTATGGAGATGGGGGGACGCTTGAGAAGAAGCTCGAGCAATCTGGCATCGTGCTCAACAGAAACCTCCTGCCATGGGACATTCGGGAGGGAAGACACTACAAAACCCCCGGCGGAATAAGGCTTGGGACCCCAGAAGTCACCAGGCTGGGCATGAAGGAGCGCGAAATGGGCGAGATAGCGGAGTTCATCAGGCGCGTAGTCATCGATGGAGAGGCTCTGGAGCGAGTTGCGGCGGATGTGGCCGAGTTCAGGCGCGATTATCAGCGAGTTCACTACGCATTTGAGTCAGCGACGCAGGCATACGACTACATAAAGATCCATTAAGCAAAAACGAGCAATTAATTTAACAACAAGTACAATATCGTTTTAATACCTTTATGATGCCTTATTAAAAGCGATTATATGGCTATACACAAGCTTCGCAAATCTCGCGGGGCTCAGGACTCGATTGAATACGCCCGACTTGGCAAGTTATCCCTAGGATTAGCATTGATTGGAATTTTCATTCTTTGGATCCCAGTTTATAATTATTATTTAAGCCCGTTTTTTGGGCTCGCAGCAATAATTACGGGCGTAGTTTCCTTGTGGAAATCGAGCAGCACTTATGCCGGGTTGGGGTTAATTCTTGGGGTACTTCTCATCATTTTCTGGCCCACGATAGTTAAAGAATTTTATCGTTATTGGTGACGGGCGCGCCAAAGTGGGTTTTCAAAATTTAAAATCGGAAGTGCAAGTTACAGTAAAAGCTTTTCAACCTACATTTCCCCTGCTTTCCTATGTTTCGCCTGGAACTCCTCCATAACACCATATTTTCACAAATTCAGGGTTAAAAAGGCCTTTTTTTCAAATAGGGCGAAAAAGAACCCGTAAACGAAAAACCGATTACTTTCGGCCACCTCTCTCCTAAAACAGCTTAAAAAAAGCCCTTAATCGCTCAAAAGGGGAATTTAGATAACAATTCGCTCCACAGGACCCCTATCCAAGCGTTTCGATGCGAGATCACGGTTAGCTACGACTATCAAAAATTGTTACTCAACACTTAATAGGACGTTTTCAATAATTTCCCTTTTCTTAAACCTAAATTCCAAAAATTGCACCATCACGCTTATGTATCTCATTCAGCACTTCTCACCCCGTAGTCCCATTTGGAGGTTATGATTTGGATCAGGCAATGAAAGAGAGACTCGAGGAGTTCTTGCACCGCAAGGAAATCCTGAAGGAGCTCCGCAGGCTCGCCGCAGCCGGCCAAAAATCCCTCGTGGTCGAGTTCGAACAGCTGCTCGAGTTCAACATGGAGCTATCCAAGGCCCTGCTCAACGCTCCAAATGACTTCCTCGACGCAGCTGACGCCATCCTTACGGAGATAACCAAGCTGCCAGGCATGCACCTGCGCGTCAAGGGGCTGGACAAGACCACGGTGATACGCAATATTCGAGCTGAACATGTCGGAAAATTCGTCCAGGTCGAGGGCATCATGACGCGTTCGAGCGAGGTCAAGCCGGAAGTCAAGGAAGCCGTCTTCAAATGCCTCCGTTGCGGCGAGCCCAATCGAGTTATGCAGATCGACGAGGTCTTCAGGGAGCCGCTGATCTGCGAGAACCCGAACTGCTCGAGGCGCGGCCCATTCAAGCTGGAGGTCGAGAGCTCCGAGTTCCGCGATTGGCAGAGCATCAGGATCCAGGAGCGGCCCGAGCAACTCCGAGGCGGGCGAATGCCGAGGATGCTCGATGGCATCATAAAGGATGATTTCGTCGACAAGGCGGTGCCGGGAAATCATATCATCGCATCCGGAGTCCTGCGCGTGTTTCAGGAGGGCCTGCCTAAGCAGCGCAAGACAACCTTCCGAAAGATCCTCTTCATCAACCACATCGAGGTCCTGCAGAAGGGGATCGAGGAAACCGAGATCAGCCCAGAGGACGAGGCCCAGATAAAGGAGATGGGGAAGGATCCCTGGCTCCGCAACTTGGTCATTCAATCGATTGCCCCGAGCATTTACGGTTATGAAGCGGTCAAGGAGGGCATCGCGCTGCAGATATTCGGTTGCTCGCCGGTCGATCTGCCGGATAACACGAGGATCCGCGGTGACACCCATATTTTATTAACTGGCGACCCTGGTACTGCCAAGTCGGAAATACTCAAATGGGTATCTCAGGTCGCCCCCCGTGGTCTCTACACCTCCGGTAAGAAGGCGACAGGCGCCGGGTTGACTGCCGCGGCGGTCCGAGATGAAATAGGTGGTGGGTGGACGCTGGAGGCCGGAGCGCTGGTCATCACCGATGGAGGCCTCTGTTGCATCGACGAGTTCGACAAGATGAGCGATGAGGATCGAAGCGCAATTTTGGAGTCGCTTGAGCAGCAAACCATCAGCGTGGCCAAGGCGGGCATCATCGCGACGCTCAATACTCGCACATCGGTCTTAGCAGCGGCGAACCCGAAGGGGGGCAGATTTGATAAACAAAGGCTCATTAGCGAGCAAATAGACCTCCCGCCAGTGCTCCTATCGCGATTTGACCTGATATTTGTCATGCGCGACGAGCCAGCAGCCGAAACGGACCGCACCATCGCCCACCACATGTTGGAACTGCACCGCGAGCCGACCCGTGTGATGAAACCACCGCTCAATGTCGACACATTGCGAAAGCTCCTCGTATACGCGCGAAAGAACGTTGATCCAAAATTTGAGGACGAGGAAGTCCTGAAGACCATCGAGGACTTTTACGTCAAGTGGAGAAGTGTTGCCGAAAGTGGGGAGTCCCCTCTTCCGATTACACCCAGGCAGCTTGAAGCACTCATCAGGTTAGCGAAGGCCAACGCCAGGATGAGGCTGAGCGATCACGTGACAGTTGAGGACGCCAACCGAGCGATCAAGTTGATATCATTTTACCTGCGCGAGGCGGGCGTCGACACGGAGACGGGGAAGATCGACATAGACGTGTTGATGACCGGGAGTAGTAGATCCCAGCGCGAAAAACTCCAGAAGGTCCTGGACATCATCCGAGAGCTCGAGACCGAATACGGTGGGGCGGCCCCGGTTGAGCAGATCAAGAGAATGGCTGAGACGGATGGCATCAGTCAGTCCTTCGTCGAGAAGATGATCGAGGAGGAGCTCAGGCGCGGGCACCTGTACGAGCCCAAGCAGGGGATGGTAAGCCGCACGGTAAAATAGGTGAGAAATTGAAACAGCGCGTCCGAGTGCTCCGAGATTTGCCCGAGATAAAGTTGGCCGGGAGGCGGGTGGGCCCCCTCGTGGTCGGGCAAGAGGCAGAGTTTGAACCATGGGAAGTCAAGGTGCTCGAGCGACATGAGCTCGTGGAGCCAATTCAAAAGCTCACGACTGCCGAGTTACGAAAGTTCATGCTGGCGGAGGAGCGAGCTCCCGGGCTTTGGCAATTACCATCAAACTTTTACGCGATGGTCGCGCAGCGCGCCGCGAGCATGCGAGCATCCGGTCAGCCGGATGAAATCGAGGAGTTTCGAGCAGCTTTTGAGGCCCTGATTGAAGCTCGAACTCGCAAACTCTTGCGGGCGGCGCTCTCACCCGCAAACGCGGAAAACATGTTGCCCGAGGAGCGATTCGTAGTCAACCGCTTGGCCATGGCCTTGGAGGATTGGGGGCGATGGCTCAGCGAACTGATCGGAAAGGAGGCTGAGAAAGAGGAGACGGCCTGAGGCGATGATGAGGTATGGACCTGAAATGACACCCCTTTTGTCCTCGGTCCGGGGAGTGTTGAAATGATGAGTAACCTCCTCTGAGCCTCGCCTTTATTGGAGGTGGGTAAAATGGTGAGAAGTTCAGAAGGTCTATTCGGAACGTTATTGGATACGAGGCCGATATTCAAAAATAGAGAATACCTTCGCCCGACTTATACGCCGGAGGAGCTGCCCCATCGCGAGGAGCAGATACACCAGCTAGCGCAGATACTTGTAGCACCGTTGCGGGGGGAGACCCCTTCGAATGTATTCATCTACGGCAAGACGGGCACGGGTAAAACAGCTACAGTAAAGTACGTGATGAAGGAGCTGGAGCGCGTCGGCGACCGTGCGCCGCGCAAGGTGGAAGTGGTATATCTAAACTGTGAGGTCGTCAACACACAATATCGCATCCTCGCCACGCTCGCGAATGTTTTTTTGGACAAGATGCGTGATGGGCAAGGCCGAGAATACCCGAGCTCGCTTGGTTTACCAGAGAAGGTCCCGATGACTGGCTGGCCAACCGACCAAGTCTACCACAGTTTCTTCAGTGCGCTCGATCACGACAGGCAGCTCGCGGTGATAGTTCTGGACGAGATAGACAAGCTGGTCCTGAAGAGCGGCGACGAGGTCCTCTACAACTTGACCCGCATGAACTCCGACCTCAAAAAAGCCAAGGTCAGCATCGTAGGCATCTCAAATGACCTGAATTTCATGGGATACCTCGACCCCCGAGTCAGGAGCAGCCTGAGCGAGGAGGAGCTGGTGTTTCCGCCGTACAACGGGCTCGAGCTCAAGGACATCCTGGAGAGGAGGGCAGAGATGAGTTTTGTCGATGGCGTCCTGAATGGGGGAGTGATAGCACTTTGTGGGGCCCATGCGGCGAGGGAACATGGCGACGCCAGGCGGGCGCTCGATTTGCTGCGCGTGGCGGGAGAGCTTGGGGAACGCGAGGGTGTCGAAACAATAACAGTTGAGCACGTAAGGCAGGCATTCCAGAAGATCGAGCAGGACAAGATGGTCGAGGTAGTGCGAACGCTTCCAACGCAATCAAAGCTCGTCCTCTACAGCGTAGTGCTCCTCGGAGAACGCGAAGCCCGCAAGATAGTCACGGGCAATGTTTACAACGTCTACCGTGCGCTGTGCAGGCAGAGCTGCTTGGATGTCCTAACCCAGCGCCGCGTCAGCGATTTGATCTCCGAGCTCGACATGATGGGGATCATCAACGCCAGGATAATCAGTAAGGGCAGGTACGGCAGGACTAAGGAGATCGTGTTGAACATTCCCTCGATGCAGGCGAGGGCGGCGATCCAAGAGGACTATTCCATAGGAAGTTTGGAGGTGCTCACGCTACCGCGTCAGCTCACAATTGCTTGAGGCATTTCGATGGATGAAGGTGCGATAGTTCGCAAGTTCATGGATGCGGATGTACATATAACGCCAGGCGCCTTGGACTTGCTCAGGAAAAGGACGGACGGCGGGCTTTTGGTCGAGCAAGTTTTGACCAGCCTGGAGGAGATGGTGGACAAACCTTCGATCATCACCGAGGTCCTCATCACAAAAATCCTTGAAACAGGTGCCGGAACCGGGCTAATTCCTCCACTGGTTGAACACCCAGCACCCGAGGCACGGGAGATCACAGCCGCAGTTCCAGAGGTGGCAAGGGCGGTGCCGGAACTCACTCACCTGCGATTCAAACCCAAGGCGGCGGATATCGAGCCCCGCATCAAAGTGCTCAAGGACATCACTGGGCATAGCTACAGCGAGGGGGAACTGAAGGATTTCGTGAAGTTGTTTAGGGATCGTTATGACAGGCTGAACAACATCCTTCGGAAAAGGACCGACCTGCGTGAGGCGATGCCAATAGGCAACTTGGGAGCGTACGAGGACGGCGCATCCATCAGGATAATAGGGATGGTTGCCGAGAAGCGCGAGACATCCGGAGGCCACATTCTCCTGGAGGTTGAAGACCAAAGCGGCAGGGCAGCGGCATGGGTTTTCAAGGGACGGCACGAGATGATGAAAAAAGCCGTCGAGGTGGTCCCAGACGAGGTGATAGGAATTGAGGCCACTGTGCGGAGAGGCGAGGGCACCCCGCGCTTGCTCGTGAACAACATCGTCTGGCCGGATGTGCCAACGCCGCGAGAGCCGGCCCGTGCAGAAGAACCCGTGTGTGCAGCGCTGATATCGGACCTCCACGTAGGCAGCGAGATGTTCCTCGAGGACGCGTTCGTTAAATTTTTAAAGTGGTTGCACGGGGAGATGGGCAATCCCCAGCAGCGCGAGCTCGCGGGCAAGGTCAAGTACTTGGTAATAGCGGGGGACATAGTCGACGGGGTGGGAATTTATCCCCAACAGGAGGAGGAGCTGCTCATCCACGACATCTTCAAGCAGTACGATGCCGCGACGGAGCTGCTCGCCCAGGTCCCGGACCACATAAAAATAGTGATAGCACCCGGCAATCACGACGCCGTTCGCCCATCGGAGCCCCAGCCAGCTTTGCCAAAGGATGTCACGGCGGCCCTCTATGATCTAAACACCATAATGGTCGGCAATCCTGCATGGCTTTTGATAGAGGGTGTCAAGTTTCTCGCTTATCACGGCAGGAGCCTCGACGATCTTGCGTCGACCATCCCAGGTCTGAACCACGAGAAGCCAATCCCGGCCATGATAAAGATGCTTCAGAAGAGGCACCTCGCCCCCATCTACGGAGGCCACACGGCGATAGCACCCGAGGATAGGGATTACCTCGTGATCGAGGACGTTCCCGATGTTTTTCATTGCGGTCACATGCATGTCTACGGCTGCGAAAGTTATCGCGACATCATAGTCGTTAACTCGGGCACCTTTCAGGAGACCACGAGCTACATGAAGCGCCGCGGCGTCAAACCCACGCCAGGGATAGTGCCGATTGTCGACCTTCAGGAGCATCAGGTTAGGGTGATACACTTTGCGTAAGCTCGCAGCTGCGGTCGACGGGCTTTCGGCGTTCATCCTCGATATGGATGGTGTGCTCTACACAGGTGAGGCCCCAATTAAAGGAGCTGCGGAAGCGGTGGCGTACCTCCGGAGGAAAGGTAAAAAATTGGCATTCGTGACGAATAAATCGACCCACACCCGCCGAGAATATGCACGCACGCTCGCGCGGATGAGAATAGCGGCCCGCGAATCGGAAATAGTGACATCCGCATACGCGACGTCGCTTTACCTGCGGAAACGTGCACCGGGTGCCCGAATTTACGTGGTGGGTGAGCCCGGGCTGAAGCAGGAGTTGGGGCAAGCTGGGTTCAAAATATTACCCGACGCCCGCGCGGAGGAAGCGGATTTCGTCGTGGTTGGCATGGATCGAACTTTCACTTACAAAAAAATCACCGCAGGCCTCCGGGCGCTCCTCGCAGGCGCTGAGTTTATAGCGACAAATCCAGACGGCACTTATCCAACCGAGACTGGAATCTCCCCTGGTGCGGGCGCGATGATAGGTGCCCTGGCGGGTTCATCCGGAAAACAGCTAAAGGTAGTCATTGGTAAGCCCTCCACTCACATGATAAAGATCGCTCTGAGGGTACTGGGCTCAACACCAAGCGAGACTGCGATCGTTGGGGACGGGCTCGACACAGATATACTCGTGGGTAAGCGCGTCGGACTCACGACCATATTGGTGTTGACTGGTGTGAGCTCCAGGCAGGATGTCAAGAGGGTTCGAGGCACGAAGATGGCTCCAGATTTCGTAATCAAGAGCATCAGGGATTTGGTGGTTTGATGGTGGCTACAAGTCCAAACATGAAAGCATATTTCAAAGGCCTCGAGGAAAAGATAGACGAAACTTATGAAATAGCAAAGAAGGCCCGCTCGCTCGGTTTCGATCCTGAACTGGAGCCCGAGATCCCGCAGGCTGAAGACCTCGCCGCCCGCGTCGAGAAACTCATCGGGCCCCCAGGTGTGGCTGAGGTCATACGCGGACTTGAGAAGGAGCTACCGCGCGAAGAACTTGCAATCAAAATCGCTGAGATGATCGTCGACGGCAAGTTCGGCAAGCTCGAGGAGGATAACAAGGTTGCGGAGCAGGCAGTTCGAACCTCGTTGGCGATAATTACGGAGGGTATAGCATCTGCAGCTCCGCTCGAGGGCATAACCCAAGTTGAGATAAGGAAGAACTTCGATGGCTCCTCATACCTCGCCCTCTACTTCGCGGGCCCGATTAGGTCAGCTGGAGGCACCGCAGCAGCCCTCGCGGTTCTGACTGGAGACTTCGTCCGCCGAAAGTTGTATCTGGGCGCATATAAACCGACGGATGAGGAAATCGAGAGGTTCGTCGAGGAGGTGGACCTCTACGCGACGGATGTTGCTCACCTGCAGTACACGCCCCCATCGGAGGACGACATCCGCACAGCAGTCAGAAATATTCCCGTCGAGATAACAGGCGAGCCAACTGAGCGGGATATCACAGTTACCGCCCACCGCGACATAAAACGCATAGGGCACAATCTCGTGCGCGGTGGGGCAGTCCTAGCTTTGGTTGAAGGAGTCCTGCAGAAGGCACCGAAGATACTGAAACATGTTAATAAGCTCAACATCGATGGTTGGGGCTGGCTTTCGGAGCTCGTGACGCGAGTGCCCTCAACGGAGGAAGCAGGCCCGACTTACCCGAAGGGGGGGAAGTACCTCGAGGAGATAATCGCCGGGAGACCCGTGTTCTCCTATCCTGGGCGGGAGGGAGGATTCAGGCTTAGATATGGCCGCGCCAGGAACACGGGCATCGCTGCGGCTGGCGTTCATCCCGCCACGATGGTGATTTTAGATGATTTTCTAGCGGTTGGCACCCAGCTCAAGATCGAGCGCCCTGGAAAGGGAGCGGCAGTGGCGCCCGTGGATACAATCGAAGGTCCGATCGTCGAACTGGTCGATGGGTCGGTCGTGTATGTAAATTCTGTTGAGCAGGCGCTCGAGCTCAGGGACAGGGTCAGCGAGATCCTGTTCCTCGGGGATATCCTCATCGGCTATGGTGAATTTCTCGAGAACAACCACCCCCTGATGCCAGCGGGTTATTCCGAGGATTGGTGGGCGCAGGATGTCAAGAAGGCGCTGACCGAAAAACAGATGGATGTTGATTTATCACCCTACCTGGCGCCACTTTATCAAAAACCTTCTCCACGGTTGGCGATCGAGATATCTGAGAAGCTCGGCGTCCCTCTACATCCAGCCTACACGTACCACTTTCACGATATCAAGATCGAGGAGTTCAGGGAGCTCGGTGATTGGCTGTCCAAAGGCGAACCGGATTTCGATGGGGGCAGCCTCGAACGCTTGAGAATTAAAATAGATCCCGGACCCAAACACACCCTCGAGGCCTTGGGGGTGCCGCACAGGGTCGAGGACGGCCATGCGATAATCGAAGAGCCGGCACTGCCGTTGTGCAGATGTTTAGGTCTGTTAGAAGGTGCAAGTCTGACAAACGAGAAGCTCGACTCCACCATACAATCACACCCAACTAAGGACCTCATGGATATTGTCCAAGTTTTAGCTGGCTTTCCGGTGAGGCGAAAGGCCCCGACCAGCATAGGTTGCAGGATGGGAAGGCCGGAGAAGGCAAATCCACGGATGATGTCCCCTCCTGTGCACGTGCTCTTCCCGGTCAGCTTGCGGGGTGGCGCGACGCGGAGCGTGGTGAAAGCCGCGGAGGGTGGCGAGGTTTTTGTCGAAGTTGCGAGGCTGGAGTGTCCGGAGTGCGGCACAGTCGCCCTCGCCCGAAAATGCCCCAAGTGCGGTGCCACGACGAACTACACGCGGGTCTGCACTCGCTGCGGCCGGCCGGCGAGCGAGGAGAGGTGTCTGGCCTGTAACGCGCCCACGGCCCATTTCAATCAGCGCATGGTGGACCTCAAATCACTCTTCAACGGTGCCCTGCAGAAGCTGGGGGAGCCCTCGCCGGATGAGGTGAAGGGCGTCAGGGGCATGACTAGCAAATTTAAAATTCCCGAGCCCATCGAAAAGGGAATCCTTCGCGCCAAGAATGGAATTTACGTCTTCAAGGACGGCACTGTCAGGTTCGATGCCACGGATCTTCCGCTGACACACTTCCGCCCCCGCGAGATAGGCACGTCTGTCGAGCGATTGCGCGAGCTTGGCTACACGAGCGACTGCGACGGGAAGCCGCTGGAGCAAGATGATCAGGTCGTCGAGCTCAGGGTTCAGGATGTGCTGCTCTCGAAGGCATGCGCTGATTACCTGCTGCGGGCATCGAAGTTCGTGGATGAGCTGCTTCAGAAGTTCTACGGTTTGCCATCATTTTACAATGCTACCTGGCCTGGCGACTTGGTCGGGCACCTCGTCATCGGGCTGGCGCCTCACACCTCGGCCGGGATAGTCGGGCGGATAATCGGATTCACTGATGCGAATGTCGGTTACGCCCACCCCTACTTCCACGCGGCGAAGAGGAGGAATTGCGATGGTGACGAAGATACTGTGATGTTGCTGCTCGACGCTTTGCTCAACTTCAGCAAACGTTTTCTGCCCTCGACTCGCGGAGGGACGATGGACGCCCCACTCGTGCTCACCACGCGCTTGGACCCGTCCGAGATCGATGCGGAAGCACATAACATGGATGTCATGGATGAGTACCCGCTCGAGTTCTACGAGGCGACGCAGCGCTGCGCTAACACCGGGGAAATACTATCCACGATGGAGATCGTGAAGAGAAGGCTGGGCAAGGAGGCGCAGTACGAGGGGCTGATGTTTTCGCGCGACACGAGCGACATCTCCAGCGGGCCTCACTTCAGCCGCTACAAGACCCTTGAGACGATGATAGACAAAACTGCCGCCCAGCTCTCGCTCGCGCGGAAGATCCGAGCGGTCGACGAGCGCGATGTCGCCGAGCGGCTCATCGAGCACCATTTCATCCCTGACCTAAAGGGCAACCTCCGAGCATTTTCGAGCCAGCAGTTCAGGTGCCTGAGCTGCAACGCGAAGCATCGCAGGGTGCCATTGAATGGAGTTTGTAGCAAGTGCGGGGGTAAGCTGGTGCTGACCGTGACGAGGGGGGGCGTCGAGAAGTACCTGCAGGTGGCGATGCAGATAGCCCAGGATTATGTCTCGAGCGATTACACCAAGCAGCGGCTGAAGCTCGTGCAGCGGGACATTCAGTCGGTGTTCGAGAGCGACGCGCACAGGCAGCTCAGCCTTGCGGACTTCCTGTAGAGATTAGCTACAGCCAGAGGTTAACCATGGAGAGCTTCCCGCAGGTCATAGAAACGGTGCCCCATGATGTCACGGTTTCGCTGCTGCGCCACGTCCCGGCGGTGCTGGTCGTGAAGAGGGGTCGGGTGACGGGGATCGTGACGAGGGCGGACCTTTTCAAGGTCGTGAAAGGCATCTGAATTAGAAAATTTCAACCAATATTTTCCATATGTAACTTCTACTATTCAACTTTTAGAGCGAGTGCTTGATTGTTATTTTGTCACTTTTGGCACGGGGACTTAGCATCGTTACCACCACATATGACACTTTACTCTTTAGATATTTTATGAATCTTTCTAGACGAGTTTGGTCATAGTCTTCCGATACAGCATCGAGTACGAACAATGGAAAATTAGGCATATATTTCTCTTTACCTGCTAACATCAAAATCATACCAATCGATTCTCTTTCGGTGCTGCTCAACGATTTTATGGGCTGCTTTATTGAGCGACCTTCTTTCTTTCTTATGACATTCACTTCATAATTGTAGTCATCAATGTAGATTTTTTCAAAATCTTCGAATTCTAACAATTTGTATATTTCCATTACCTTTTCATTAAATGCAGCAACCGCTTCCTTTATGCGCCGTTCTGATTCATGTTGAAAAAACGCCATTAAAGATGTCAAAAATACTTTTCTTTTATCCAATTTTTGGATCATCTCCCCTACTTCGCCCCTTTCTTTTATAGCTTTCTCGGTTCTAGAAATGTCGCTTTCCAGTATACCTAATCCTATTTCTAATTCTGAATGTTTCTTTATTGTATCAATAACGGCGGGATCTAATCCTTTTCTGAGCTCTTCAATTTCTTTCTTTGCCATACTTAATTTCTCTTCATTTTCCTCTTTCTTTTTTATAAAATTTTCACGCTCTCGTTTAAGGTCTTTTAATCGGCGCTCTGAATCATCTAGCCATTTAATTGAACCTTTATCCATCCCTGTCTTAATCCTCTGATGCTCTTGCAAAATATTATCCTTTTCTAACTCTTTCTCTTCTATTTGTTTGTTGAGTATCCCAACTTCTTTTGTTGATTGATCATATTCCCTCTGACGCTTCTGTTCTTCTTTTCGTAAGTGTTCAATTGTAAGTGGTCTATCACATACGGGGCATTTTTCCATTTTAGATTTTGCCGCCCCAATTTGAGCTTTTCTTATACTATCTAAACTAAAAACAAAATAAGACCTTTTTGATTGAATCGTGTTTCTTTCTAAAGTTAGATTTTGTATTTTGGCTTCTAGATCGGCAATTTCTTTGTCGAAATTAGGGTGCCTAGCTTTAAATTCTTCAATTTGTTTTTTACACTCTGCTATATCCGTTTCTTTTACTTTTATCCAATCGCCGCGATCAATTATATTCTTATTTATGTCATCTATTAGAACTTCTAATTCAGTTCTTTCTTTTGTCTTTTCTTGTAATACGTTTTGATTTTTGCGCAAGCTTGCAGAATCTGCTTTTGGTATTTCGGGTAATTTTTCCTTTTCTTTCTCAAGTTTTTCTTTATTTTTTTGGATAGTAGCTAGTTGTTTTTTGTATTCCTTAAGACGGACGTACTCCTCATTTTGTCTCGATAATTCGGTATTTGTTTGATTTAATTTCTTCTTTAAAACAAATGGAGATAATGCCATTCGATAATATTTAACTCCTGAAAATTCTTCTAATTGTGTTTTTAAAGATTCGCCTTTCTCAACAAGATCAAGAAGTTTATTTTCTCTAGTGGCAACACATAGAGAATCCACAGTTTCTCCATCATCTACGATCGATTTTCCTGATACCGATAATCTGCCGCCAACATCGATAATATCTCTAGAATATTTTTCTCGATCAATTTTAATAGTCACATTTCCAGACTTGGCCAATATATTTAGAAAGTCTCTATTAGCTTCTAGAACGGTTGGTGGGAGTAGCATAGTTCTTATACCTTTTATGAAACTAGTTTTACCCCCCGCATTGGGGGCTTCGATTACATTTAATCCTTCTTCAAGTTTAAAAGTTTTTGAAGATTTAAAACCGCCAATATTTTCCATTTCGATTTCTATGGACATCTTTATTCCTCTCCTTTTGAGATGTAGCTTTCAATTATCTCATCGAGTTTAACCTCAGCACTCTTAGTTAGTTCTTTGCCTTCAGAAAACTTTTCTTTTTTTAATAATTCTACAATCTTTTGTGCGGCCTCTATTATTTTTTCATTTCCCATACTATCAGCTCCATTTCCTTTCATATTCTACTTTCGCCTTTTTAAGTTCTTCATTGTCATTTATATCTAAATCACGCTTTCCTGATGCGCGTTCCAGTACTTCTTTAACTTTAGAAGGCAGAGAACCAATTGTCAATGGTTCAATCGCATAAAATTCGAAATGATCCGGATCTTTGATCTTAAAAAGGGCAAGATTAACTAAAACTTCTCCATTGTTTTTAAGAAACCAAATTTGCCAATTTATTTTGGAAATCACTACATCTTTATTTGTATTACAGAACTTTTCTAACTCCCTGGCCATTTTATCGCTAAGCGCATATGCCATTAGCCATGTCATTTTTCATCTCTCCGTTGCAGAAATTTCAAATGCCTTCGATGTATTTTAATATAACTAGCTTTTCTAGATCTCTCACACTATTGAATTTATTTTCTTTTTTGGATATTACTTTTATAACTTCTTCAGTAGGAATTCCTAATTCAAGACATCTCATTTTTGCGATTTCAATCAAAGTTGGAATGTCTGGTTGAGGTATTTCTATAGAATGCAATCTGTCTTTAATTGCTTTGTCTAGAAGGTCGAACCTATTGGTTGTAATTATCACTACTAACTTGGCAGAATTTACATTGTCTAGTTTATGAAAGAAGACATTATTTTGTGCGATGTGCCAGCTCTCCCCCTTTTGCCAGTCTCTTGTCGGAAACACTGATTCTGCATCATCAATCAAAATTATGCTTTTTTCCTTTGACGCATCATCAAATATGGACGCGATTTGTTGTTCACTATGCCCATAGCGGCCTCTTGCAATATCCGAGCCATCTATATAAAAAAGTGGCACTGAAATATCTTTGGCCAACGCTTTTGCCATTGTCGTCTTTCCGGTGCCTACATCACCATGTAAAATAAATCCTTTGATGCCGTTGTCGATGTTTTGTTTAAACTGATGACTAACTATTTTTCTGATTTTATTATAAATATCGTGGTATTTCTCACCTTTAAGATCGATTATATTTACTTTTATCTCACTTGGTGTTAATCTTGTGAATTCCCCAACAAATTCTTTCCTCAAACTCATCTACCTCGATCCACAAATCTCTCCATGGCTCTATCGCGAACTCTTGTGTACGCTAATATCGCATCTCGATTAATCGTTACATATCCCCCGCTATCATCCAAGATAAATCTAATTTCCTTAGCTTTAGCCTTATCGCGTTGTCTAAGTTCATTATACTTTCTCTTTCCATGAGAAGTGGATTCAATGAAAATATCTTCCATCTCATCTTTTTTAATCCGCCCATCTGGAGCAGCCGACGCTTTACCGCAAACTCTTGCAACCGGTTTCCAAGAACCTAAACCGTACGTATATCTGCCACTAGCATCTGGATTTCTGCCCGCTATCGAAAGTCCTATCAATTTTCCAATAGAAGAAGCAAAAATATAGCATTCTTCATGACCTGTAATCATTTCATCTAGAATATCGTCCCAGATTGGTGTCAAATAAACAGCGTGCAGGCGCTTTTTTGGTTTTCCGTATTCATCAGAATCTTCTGCAATTTCAAACTTGGCTAATCCTAACCTGGTAAGTTCATCGACTGCTTCAAATACATTTTCTTTTGAGATACCTTGCCAGTCGTCTCTTAGCTTATCCATAATCACTGTTTTTATTTTACTTGCTTTATCTTTAGAAGGATCAGTAGGGTCTATACTGTCGTATGCATTAGTAATAATAGTGCAGATAACACTTTCTGCCCCTCTAACTTTTGACCAGATTGTGACTTCCATCGCCTGGATACCGCGCAGAAATAGAATGTCATGCGTACGAATTGCCTCTCTTATAGTTTCCCCAAGTTCTTGAAGTTGGTATACAAATATATCTCGAGTGACCGTTCTTTCTACCTCCTCCTCTTTTCATACTCGTATATTTCAGATATAAGCAATTCTAACTCTTTAATGCTTCTACAATTTCTTACGTCGTGTCTGTCCCATACATGAGAATTTAACAAATCTGTTAAATCTTTTCTGACATGATCCCAGTTGATACTTTCGTGCTTTGCATATGCTGCACCGAGGTTTAATCTGCCCCCACCATATTTTCTCAAGATTTCCGCTGTGAATATCCCTAATGCTTCAAATGGATGTCTTCTGCAAATGTTTTTTGCATGAACGTGTTGTGGTGATTCCTCATTATCTGGATCCCATTTTCCCTCTAACACGACTCCAACGATAATATTTGAAACCATAACAATATTTTTTATTTCGTCTTCTCTAAGATTTTCGAATTTTTTATCCTTTTCTTTGGGAGGTTCTAATGGTTCAAGCTTTGCTAGTTGCCTTATGAAATATGCAAAATTTTTCACTGTTATGGGGTGTTTATTGTCTTGGCGATCTGCTAGATAATCAAAGATCTTCGTTCCGGAAAACATTCTAACATTGTGGGTGATGTTCCCTAGGATATATTCCCTCATTTTTGTAGGCGTTTCATGACCCCAAAACTCTAGAATTTCCCTTTCGTAAATCTCTTCTAGTGGTTTTCCAGTTATTTTTGAGATTTGCTCTCGCGTTTCCTGAAACGTTACATTTACTTTTCTTGCAAAATCTCCGCCGCTCAGAGCTCTTGCTCTATCCTCTTTGTTTGCTTCTATACCACATTGAAGTGCTAATTGGCGGCCCATATCCAAATAAACAATGCAGGGTATCCTTTGTATTTTCAATCTCCTTGTTTTATGCAGCAAGATACATGCTTTCCACCTATGTTGGCCCTCGGTAATTAGGTATATGTCATTTTTAGAATCATACCGGGTAAGCAATGGTTGCATCAGAACCTTTTGTTCAATGCTATCCGCAATTTTGTCAGCAGTGGCGGGATCATATGTACGTGGTTGCGCGTCGTTGTCCAAGACTAGCTTATCTATTTCGATTGAGTCAAGAAAGTAATGCTTTCCATTCAATTCGTACAGCGGCAATTCGCGATCGTTTCTAATTACTGTATTGCCCTTGATTTCTAGACTCATCGTTTAAACCTCTCAACAATGAACTCGTATAGTGTTTTAGTGCCTTTTTCCCTGTTACACCTCTTACAGATATACCATAAATTTGAAGGATGGGCTGTCCCGCCCCTAGAAAGAGGTTGAATATGATCTAATTCAAAGTCTACGTCAGTTTTCTTGCAAATAGGACAAATTAAGGGATTTTTCTTGTCATAATTTATCTCCCCTTTGGCATACTTCATGTTGGTCCCTCTTATTTGCGCTCATCATTTTTGCGCTCACAACTTTTGCGATAGTTAATATCTGGGCATGTGATATTAAAGCTTTTGTCTCCATATTTTGGTATATTTTTGTGGATTATTTGTGTAAATATTAGACAGGTAAATTGTTTTTTTCTTGTGTTATGTAATGTTTCAAGCCAAATATCCTGGAAACACGCTTAAATAGTTCATGTATAAATTAATACCGTAATTATGATAAAAGAAAAAATCGAAAAAAGCCCGAAGACAGCGAGAACCCAAGTAACCCTGCCTGAGGAGATCTGGGATATCTTGGAAGAAGAGTACTTTAACATATTAGGAACTAAAAGGGCCGAGATAATTGAAAAAATCGTCATAATATTCTTAACAGAAAGAGGACATTTCAATCCTAGAATGATGCTCAGGAGAACAAAAAAATGAGTAGAATGTGCTACAGATCTGACCCCTTGGAAAAAATAGAAGGGGATATTTCCATTAGTCCGTGCACGGAGGGTAAGCCAATGAATCATCTGGTTTGCCCAGATGAACGTGTTGGAAAAATATTGGTTCGACTTCTCTCAGATCTACATGAGGATTTTGAAATTCATGATGAAGGTAAGGTAGTGTGCGTACCTACCGACGTGCCAATGGAAAAACTCAGAGTATTAATAAAAAAAGCAAGCGAGGAGGAACAAACACAGAGCGGCGTGCAAAACATTACAAATAAGGTATTTTGGTGTCACAAATGCAATGTTCCACTATTAACTGAAAGATGTTTTAAATGTTTTTCGATCGGCGAATATTGTGGAACGAACTTTAAACCTATTTTTGAAGAGGAAAGATCTTTCTTAGAAGAAAAAATTAGAAATCAGCTAAACATCGAGCCAAAATTACCTGAAAACCTGCTTATGGGCCTCCCACATCGCATCGTATACAATGGGAGAACACTTTTTGTGTTCTCAACACGCAATGGATCAATTGAAATTAAGAATATTAATTTTGATCTGCTTAAAGACAAAAATGGAACAAGTTTTGATGAATTCTACGAAAGAGTATTTGCAGCAAATCTTCCGATATTAAAGCTCTTGGAAAAAGAAAGCATTTTGTTTGTTAGAAAGAAATCAAAAGAGTTCTCAAATAACAAAAAATATGTTTTGTTCAGCGGGGGCAAAGACAGCGCTTTAGTGGCCATTATTGTTAAAAAGGCCATTGGAAACATTCCTCTTTTCTTTTCGAATACTACAATCGAACTTGAAGATACTCAAAAGTATGTAGATGAGTTTGCAAAAGAAAACAAATTTAAGGTTATTTCAGAAAGCTCGGAAAAAGATTTTTTCGATATGTGTAATCGATTAGGACCACCTAGCCATCTTATGAGATGGTGTTGCACCGTCTTTAAGGCATATCCAGTAAATATCTTTTTAAACTCAATTAAGGGAGACATCCTTACATTCGACGGAATACGCAGCGCAGAATCGCAAACTAGAAGTAAATATCCTCGCATTTATAAAAATAAGAAAATCTCACGCCAAACGGTAGCAAGGCCAATATTTTATTGGCCAACTTTAGCTGTTTGGTTGTATCTACTAAAAAATAAAACAATTCTAAATCCAGCCTACAAGAAGGGGTTTGGGCGAGTAGGATGTTATCCTTGCCCCTTCAATTCAGAATATGACCAAATATTGCTAAAACAGTACTACCCCAAAACGTTTTCAAAATGGGAAGAATTTTTGGTCAATTACTGCAGAGAACATGGTAAAGGATTTGACTTAAAGTGGGCAAAGGAAGGTTATTGGAAGCAAAGAAAACCCAACAGGAAACGAGAAAAAAGTGTGCTGGAAAAAAATAATAAAAATGTGCTTAGATACAGTTTTCAGAATGTTGCAGTTAGCGAAGACATGCTAGAGTTCTTTAAGCCATTTGGTAACATACAATATATTACTCCTAATTCATTCCAAGTTGACGGAGGCAACCCATTCGTTATAACTGGAATGCTTGGCGGCTCGCATCTAAAAATCGATTTCAAATCCAAAATATTTGATAGAGACAAAAAGCGATTAAGAAGACAGATAGAAAAATCACTTAACTGTATTGGATGTGGAGGGTGCGTAGGCGCATGTCCAAAAAGCGCCATTGATACAAATGGAAAATTTACAATTAATAGCAAAAAATGTGTTCATTGTTTAGCTTGCACGGACAGTAAATTTACTAAAAGAGGATGTATATCCCTAAGTTTTAAAGAAGAAATTAAGGTATGTGATGTCAAGAAAAACGCAGGCATCCCCAAGAGCCCGGGATTACCCCCAAATAGGATAGTGGGCCTAGATGAGGGTAAGTTAAGGATGGAGCACCTAAAGGGTAAATGATTATTGCAGTAGAACTAAGAGGTGAAAGCGAGATGGTTGATGGAAATAAGGCTATGGTATTTGTGGACACACCCAACATTATCATCTCTGCAAGACATTTTGACATTATCAGGTTAGACTTCCTTAAGTTGATAGATGCCATTATGGGCAAAGCTAACAAGGTCGGCGCTAATGCATATGTAGTAGACAGACCAGAGCACCACAGCTTTTACCTCACACTCGAGAGACTCGGAATCCGCGTAGAGCGCGTATCACTTGGAAAGAGTGTTGATGGCCGACTTATCTTTGACATGCTGATTGGGGCCATTAGGGACGATTATGACATCGCAATTCTTTGTAGCGGAGACAGGGACTATGTTCCAGTTGTGGAAGCCATTAAGCGCATGGGCAAGGAAGTATGGGTGGCGTCTTTCACCCACTCGGTAAACCCAGGTCTCAAAAATGCCGCTGATGAGTTTATAAACCTAGATAAACACGTTACCAAAATCTGCCTATCTAAAGTGTTAAACGAAAAAGCCCGATATTAACAAAGGAGGATATCGATAAAATATTGGAGCGAGGAAAAAGTTTTGAAAAGATATAGTTTCGTGAAAAAATCGAAAGGCTATTTGATTATACATAAATTTAGAGTTGGGAAAAAGTTGATCGTGAAAAACAGAAAGCTAATAATTGTTCCAATTTTTCACGCGTCCGAAGAAGTATTGACTAAGCTCATGTTATATAGGAAAAGTAGATCGAAACCCAAACTGCAAGAAATGCCCAAATGGGAAGATTTAACAAGAAGCTTTTGGAGATCTGTGAGGCTGAGGCTCCTTGAAACGATCGAAAGCGAAAATCCAAAAAAGATCAAAGTGTATCAGGACTCAGCAGATGCAATTTGGACCAAAAATTTTTTGAGGACCGCCTCAAAGTTTAGCGAAAATTACGCCATTCTCCTCGAATTAGCCGAAATGGGAGCAACCCTGTTGAAGACCGAAAGTCGAAAATTATTGGATAGAACTGGAAGCCTTATTAAATCGCTCAATATTACAGAAAATGAGGAAGAAATTGATAAGCTCTTCTTGAACCTTAGACGTCTCTCGAAGAAAAGAGATAAATGGATATCAAAGAATATTGATAAAACCTTGGCAAAAGATGAGCTCGGAATTCTTTTTATCGGGGTAGCCCATGAGGTTGAGAAACACTTACCAAAAGATATCCAAGTTAAGAAGATCGAATGTGAGGAAGTGAAAAATTTCCTTCAGTTGAGAGAGATCCTTTCACAATGCTCAGAAGTTGAATAAAGTCAGCATTTCCAACGTCCAACCCAGACAAAACTATATTTTCACCACCCTCCAACAGTTATGCAGCCGGGGTAGCGTAGCCAGGTAGCGCGCCAGACTCGAGATCTGGTTCTCCGTAAGGAGACCATGGGTTCAAATCCCATCCCCGGCGCCAACCCCAGCTTACGAGGCAAAAACTGAAGAAAAGTAGATTTACGGAGTAACATGAATGATAAGCAAATAAACCAAGCCTTTATAAGTAACTGGTTAATCGATAAACCAAATATTTATGAAATAACAGGTTAGTTTTACATTAGAACTATAGAACAATTACAGCACATTACTGTAAGGAATAGGAGATTTTAAGAGGATTATAGGGTATTTTAGGTGGTTAGTTAATAAACCAAGCCTTTATAAGTAACTGGTTAATTAATTAACCAGTATTAGTATGGAACTAGTACGATTAGTATGATAGAAAGCTCCGAACTGGTTGAGCAAAATCCTTGGTGGAAAAAGGAAGAGGCAATAATGAAGGACAAGCATGTCCTTGCCTGGAACGAATCTACTGTTAAATGGGAGCCTCGGGTGAGTTACACTTTTGCGGGATACTCAACTTATGGGCCAAGCAAGGACGTGATTTATGTCATCAGAGGCCCCCGACAGGTAGGAAAAACTACTTTTTTGAAGCGTTGGATTGAACGATTGTTGGAAAGAGGCACAGATCCAAAAAACGTTTTTTACTGGACATGCGATTTAGTAGAAAATCCAAATAAATTGTCTGAATTAGTAGAGTCGTTTTTGGATTTTAGTGGCGCGTCAAAGCAGAGAAAATATATTTTTCTTGACGAAATTTCCTCCGTAGCGGACTGGCAAAAAGGCATCATGTACTTAGTAAATTCAGGCAAGTTAAAGAATTGTACTGTGATACTAACAGGTTCCCATTCTTTAGACATAAAAAAGAGTGCGGAATTGTTGCCTGGACGTAGAGGGAAGGAAGCAATTCCAGATAGAATGTTTCTCCCCATGAAGTTTTCTGAATATGCTGAAACTCTGAATGAAGAAATAAAAAGAGCCATGAGATTAAGCAACTTAGACATTCTGAGAAAATCCAGACGAAAGGACCTCATAGGATCAATACTTAAGGGAAACATCCCCAAGGAAATTAAATCTTTGAATCTTTATTCCAAAGAGCTAATCTCACTTTTTGAAAGATATCTGATTACCGGCGGGATTCCGAACGCCGTTCACAATCTTCAGAAAAAAGGGAAGATTCCAGATTATCTTTACAATGATCATCTAAACGCGGTTCTTGGTGATTTGGCGAGATGGAACATGAAAGAACGATATCTCAGGCAAGTTCTGAGAAGAATTGTTGAAACATTGGCTACACCAGTTAGTTGGAGAACTTTAATGAGGGGCACAGACATAGGCGCGCATACAACAATTGAGAATTATGTCGGTGTTTTAAGTGACGCATTTGTTCTTTCGTACATTTATGCGTTGGACTTTAAATCAGACAAACCATGCTATCCGGGTGATAAAAAAATTTACTTTAGTGACCCATTTTTCTTCCACACATTAAACGCTTTATTGTCGGGGAAAAATCCCTTTGAAACTAGTAACACTTTCTTATCTATCCCGGAAAACAAGGCAAAATTGGTTGAGTGTGTAGTTTCTGACCATTTAATTAGGCTCTCGTTTAATTTATTTCATACTCAGCAACATTACGATTACGCTAATTTCTTGTTTTACTGGAGAAGCAAGGATAGCCATGAAATGGATTTCGCATTAAAGGTAAACAAAAAATTTTTGCCAATTGAACTGAAGTATTCATCTTCGATAGAAAAATCAGATTTGACTGGTTTAAGATCATTTATGATGAAAAAAAGACTCAAAACTGGGATTGTTCTTTCAAGGGACGTGTTAAAACAAATGGGTAATATAACAATAATCCCGGCACATATATTTCTTCTAATAGTGTGAACACAAAGTTTTTCATTATTTAAGCCTCACGAAAAATGTTAATTTGGCTGCAACGATTGTTAATTGGGCCGCCGTGGCTCAGCTGGTAGAGCGACGGTTTCGTAAACCGTAGGTCGTGGGTTCGATCCCCATCGGCGGCTCCACCTTATTCGGTTGGAAAAGCTGGCTCGCATCGAACTGATCGCTCGGCGCACAAAGTTTTCACCATCGAGGAGGTTTCCCGCCACCAGTCAGATTTCAAGTTGAGAAGTTTTGGCAGCCGTTCGATGAGCCCAGGCCTCTCCCTCTCGATGAAAGGCTTGATGGACTCCAGGACCCAGGGTCTCAGGTTCAATTTATCGTAAAGGACCTTGCTCCCAGTTTTCTCGGCCACCTCGATGACTTGTTCGAGGCTTCTCCTGCTGTCATTTACCTCGGGTATTATCGGCCCCAGGAAGATCCATGTCTCGACGCCGCGCGAGGCGAACTCCTCTAGCACTTGGGCCCGCGCATCCGGCCTCGACGACCTCGGCTCGATTTTGCCGGCCAGCTCTGGATCCATCGTCGTTATCGTCACCCCGACATCGAACTTCCCTGGCTCGACCAAATCCGCATCTCGAAGGACCAAATCCGATTTAGTTTGAATGGACACTGGAAAATCATGGGAGGAAAGGACTTCAAGGCATTTTCTCGTCAGCTTGAGTTTTGCCTCGATGGGCTGGTAGGGGTCCGTCACCGTGCTCAGCCCGATGGTTCCCCTGGGCTTGCGCTTCAGCTCCCGCTCCAGGACTTCCGGGATGTTCTGTTTGGCCTTTACAAATTTCCCCCAGTCCAGGGCCAGCTGCCTGTCCCTGAAGACGGACCTCGAGTAACAATAGATGCACCCATGTTCGCAACCCATGTAAGGGTTCAACGAGTAGCGAAGGCCCGGCAGCCTGCTCTGCGAGAGCGCAGTCCGGCAGATTATCTGGGAATATTCCACTATTTCATCATCCCACAAATTCCGTGATCTTCCTCTGAAACAGCGCCTGCCTCAACATCGTGCTGTTTTCAATCCAATTTCGAAGGGGTATCGTGAGCTTCGTGGTCGCGTAATTCAGGGCTGATTTGAAGTTGTCGAATTTTGCTGGCTTGGTCTTCAGTGCTGCCCTAATTCCTTCTCTCACATTCCAGACACCAACGGGAAGGATGTATCCAGGATGGATTTCCCTGAGCACGAGAGCCGAGGCCTGCCTCCCCTCCTGGGCGAGCTTCTCGGCCACGGCGAGCCTGCATGAATAATAGCACCCTCCGACGTCAGGGTAAGTTGTTCTCCCCCAGTAGGATTCGAAGTCGCCCATCATCGCGGGTGTGCTGGCCTGCTCGTCTGGGTTCCAGGTTGTACCAGGGAACCAAGCCTCTATCCACTCGAAGCTCCAATTTTCAGGCATCAGGATCGCCACGAAGTAGTTATCCAAATTTTTGAACGAGTAAACGCGGTACTCGTCGATGGTGTCATTCTGTTTGACCCTGTCGATGAGCTCGAGCGATAGGTTGCTGTCCACCGCAGTTATGCTCCAGCGCGTCGGGACGAGCTTCCTGCGATTGGCGAACCCGAACATCCCCAGGCTGAAGGCCCGCTGAATCCTGGTGGTTAAAACTCCCTCGTCGTATAGGTTGACGATGGCCTCGGATGCTTTCAAATCTCGGTCGTAAAACGCCTTCTCGACCCTCCGATCCACCCTCACATCCGAGACCTTGAATGATTTTAGGGGCGCAGATGGTCCAAAAGGCTGGGAATCCTCGCTGAGCATGATCACCCTGTTGGGCACCCTGGTGAGCTTCGCCTCGGAGTCCGCTGGCTCGACGCCCATCGCCAGCTCCTGCAACGTGTCTAAGAGCCTTCCACCTGTTTGGGCATCGAAGACACCCGCCAGAACCTTGCCTCTGATCAACGAAAAGCGGTAGTCGATAATCTCATCTACAGTCTTTCCAACCCAGAGCTCGGGTGTGTCGAGTATTTCCGTGTCTCCAAAGTATGGGGGCACCATCGGCCCAATGTAAACCTTAGGGTACCCTATCCGCCCCACGAACACGCCTGGTGGGGTCGAGCCCTGGATGGTTTCTGAGGTTATGTGCCTGCTGCACTTTGCCAGGGATTGGGCCTTCGCTACTATCGGGCACCTCATCTTGCCGCAGAGCATCCGCCCGCCCTTGCAGAGCAGGCAGATGGAGCTCGATGGACTCCTGACGAGCTTGATTTTTCCAAATGTCTCGAGCTCGCCGGTGCGCTCGGGCGGGATGACATCTTTGAGCCATTCTATCTGACTTGACAACGTGCTCTCCTTGTGTTTTTCTAATGGCTAAAGGTTTAAAATCATAAAGCTAGCCGTTTTTTACAAAGTTAATCGTTTTTTGCACATCGTTTACCCGTTTGCGCGCCGCCCTGGAGATAGGAAGCAGGCCACCGCAGCGGTTTTCGGTGTCATCAAGTAACCTAAGATGTCGTGGAAACTTTTATCGATATATTGTAACCTCGCGGTTCTAGCGGGTGCAGCGTAAAATCGTACAAAATCGTTCCGCTGATCCCATCGTAAACATAATTCTCCTCCAACGGGGGGTGGATGTATCTATCAAAGCTCTCGGTAAACTTCTCGTCCATGTAATTCCCCGTATAAATGAGTCCTCCTTCTACTCGGCTGGGCCCCGATCCTCCAGTCAGCTCGTTTATTTGCGCTATTAGCCCATCTATCTGCGTCCTGATTTCATTTATGTTATCGATCAACGCTTGGGCTTCCGGCGGCAGCCCTTCAGGCGGTGGCCCATTCTCCGGCGGTGGCACTCCCATATCTTCTAACTGCGCTATTAGATTTTCCATTATGCTAGTAAGATTCGTTATTTGAGCTGTCAGCACATTGATATTTTCTAACTCTTCCATCCCCCCATCCGGCGGCGGCAGAGTTCCTATCGGCACGACTACCTCTACATTTTCATCCAAAGTATCTCCATCTCTGTTTACATCGGCCTCCACGCCCATCGTGGTGACAAATAATCTAGTTCCAACATAAGTTCCAGCCCCCACGCTTACATTGTCCAACAATACTTCAGCACCGTCAGCTGTTAAAGTCAGCATTGTTCCATCTGGATCGCTCCAGATTGTTTCCCACTCTCCATTTTCTTTCTGCAGTTGAATTTCGTTGATGGTCGGCTGGAGGTGTATGACTTCCGGCAAGCCCGCGTCCTTGAATACCAGTCGCAATCCGCCAGCGGGAGTTGTTGTGATCTGGGGTGCTAGCAAAACAGCCGCTAAAACACCTGCAACAACGACAACAGCTATGACCACTATCGCCACTATCGCGGTTGTGGCAATTCCTTTTTGTCCTATTTTCATTCCATATCTCCAGCATTATCTTGTCTTGACGCCTTTATACCCTACGTTTTTTCTTGATTTCAAGATCTCTACTTTAAAGCTGGTCCGGCCCCATCTGCGCGCCGCAAAATTCGGCAAGTTTGAGCCAGCTTCAAAAGTTTTTAATTTTTTGGTACCTATTACTTTAAGGATTTAATTGTAGGTCGAGATTTCCCTACTTTTCCAGTTCCTTGGACCACTCGGGCTTGAATACAGGCCCGGTCTTGCCCTGACCCCCGAGCTTCTTCTCGATCTTGGCGACCAGAAGCCTCGTCTCGATGACCTTGTCTGGGTTGACCGAGAGGCTCGTCGCCCCCTCACTCATCAGGAACTCCACGATTTCAGGATAGTTGCTAGGTGCCTGCCCACAGATGCTCGTCGTGACCCCCCGCGCCTTACAAATTCGGATGACGTGGCTCATGGCGCGGAGCACGGCCAGATTTCGCTCGTCGTATATCTCCTGAATCGCGGCATCATCTCGGTCTATGCCCAAGATCAGCATCGTGAGGTCGTTAGTGCCGAAGGATATGCCGTCAATGCCCTCGTCGATGAACTTGTCGATGAGCAGCACCGTAGATGGCACCTCGCACATTATCCAATGTTTGAAGTCAGGCCCCCGCTTGAGTCCCTCCTCGTCCATTAATTTCTTTACCTCTCGGAATTCTGCGATCGTTCGTACGAAGGGGACCATCACCCAGACGTTTTTGAGCCCGAGTTTTTCGCGCACCTTCTTGATCGCCCTGCACTCGAGCCTGAAAATATCGGGCTCCTTGACATACCTGAAGGCGCCTCGATAGCCTATGAGCGGGTTGGGGCCAACATGACCCGCTTCTTTTTCGTACTTCTCTCCTCCGGGTATGTTCAGGAATTCATCGGGTTTGAAATCGAGAAATCTGTAGACCACGGGCCCGGGCTGGAAGGCTTTTGCCACCTGCGCTATCCCATCCGCGAATTTATCGATCATGAACTGCTCCCCACCCTCTTCGATTAGAAGCCTCGGGTGTTTGCCTATCCCGAGCATCATATGTTCGGCCCGAAGCAGCCCAACGCCATCGGCCAGAGTTTCAGCATGAACCTTGTCGGCGAGCTCGGGTATGGAGAGGTTGACGTAGACCCTAGTTTTGGTCTTGGGGAGCTCCTCTGGCTTGGGAATGCCTACCTCCTTTCTCTTAGCGAGCACTTCCTCGACTATTCCCTCATAGATATTTCCGACTTCGGCGTCGATAGTATACTCATTTCCCGTCTGCATGATGTCCGTCGCGTTTCGAGTGCCGACGATACATGGAATGCCCATCTCCCTGGATACTATCGCCGCATGGCAGGTGAGCCCTCCGCTGTCCGTGACTATCGAGGAGGCAATTTTCATGTATGGCACCCAATCAGGGTTGGTGAGCTCCGTGACTAGGATGTTCCCTTTTTCCATGAGCTTGGAAGCTTCAGCGGTCGACATCGATACCTTAGCAACACCTGCGCCAACCCCTGGGCTAGCTGGGAAGCCCTTTGTCACGATACGAGATTCCGTAGCATATTTCAGTCCAACTTTTTTCCGCGATCTAGTGCCCCAAACAGTTTCGGCACGGGATTGGACAATGTAGATATTCTGGGGATAAGGTTGGTCACGATCGATAGAAAATTCGATGTCCTGAGCCCTTCCATAGTGTCTTTCGATGAGTTTTCCGAGCTCAGCGAGCTTTCCGACTTCCTTGTCCGAGAGACATGGCAAGTCCTTGCGCTCTTGCGGGACCTTGGCATGGGCCGTTTTTCCTGTCTTAGGATCCCTCACGAATTCAACATCCTTAGTCACGATCTGTCTCTCGATAATTTTGAGCGTGTTCTTGTCGACGGTGTATCGGTCGGGAGTCACAGTCCCGCTCACGACGCTCTCCCCCAGCCCCCAATTTGCCTCTATCACAATCTTGTCTGTCTCACCGGTGGCGGGATGGAGGGTAAAAAGCACTCCGGCGGCCTTAGCGTTCACCATCTTCTGAATCGCGACGCTTATCAGTACAGCCTCATGCTTAAAGCCCTTCTCGACTCGGTAGAAGATCGCTCGAGGGGTGAAAAGGCTGCCCCAACATTTTCGGACATTATCTATGAGGTCCCCAGCGCCCCTTATATTGAGATAGGTCTCCTGCTGTCCAGCGAAACTCGCGTCGGGCAGGTCCTCAGCCGTTGCCGAAGATCTCACAGCCACAGAGGCTTCAACAGTGCCGACCCTCTTTGACAGTTCTTCGTATGATTGAAAAATCGCCTTTCTCATGTCTTCGGGCACCGGCGTTGACTCGATTAGTTTCCTGATCTTATCAGAGGCTTCCTGTAGCTGCTTCGGATCCTTTGGGTCGCTCTCCTTGAGAATTTTGTAAATTTTATCAGTGATTCCAGTTACTTCGATGAATTTTTTGTATGTTTGGGCAGTTATCGCGAACCCAGGTGGCACCGGTATGCCGGCGGATAACATCTCTCCAAGGTTCGCATTTTTCCCTCCCGCGACTGGGATGTCTTCTTTCCTGAGGTCATCGAACCATTTGATGTATGCTTCCTTTGCCGCCATCCAAATACCTCACGAGATTACACAGGTAGTTGAATATAAAGATTGGTAAATAGGTTTTACTAATCGGATGATAGCTACTTCTTGGTGCGAGAATGTACGATCTTGAGCCGAGAAAGGTGGCGCGATTCCTCAAGCGGCACAAGGCAAAGCGGGCAGCGATTCAATTGCCTGCTGGTTTGAGACCCCATCTACCAGAAATCGAGGCCACGTTTGAGGGGGTCGGGGTCAAAGCGCTCATCCTAGCGGATAGCTGCTACGGGGCATGCGATCTGGCGGATGTCGAGGCAAAGCAGCTAGGTTGCGATGCGTTGGTGCACTACGGGCATTCGGACATGGGCCTACGGACCAGCCTGCCAACGCTTTATGTTGAGGCACGTATGGCTACAGACCCGCTCGAAGCGGTTGAAAAGGCGCTACCCAAACTGAATTTCAAGCGATTGGGGCTGGTGACGACGGTTCAGCACATAGGCTTCCTTCCGAAAATATCGAAGCTCCTGCGCTCTCGCGGGATTAAGCCCATCGTCGGCAAGCCCGGGACAAGGGCTAGATACCCGGGGCAAATCTTAGGCTGCGATTTGGGCTCTGCTAAATCAATTTCTGACGAGGTTGATGGTTTCCTCTACATCGGCACAGGCAAGTTCCATCCGTTGGGCATCGGTTTGGCAACGGGTAAGGATGTCGTGATAGTAAATCCAATCTCCGGGGGATGTGAAAGGCTGTTCTCCGGCACCGAGGATTTTCTGAGCCGCAGGAGGACAATGATCTCAAGGGCCGCGGCATGCGAAAGGTTCGGCATCTTGGTCAGCGTCAAGCCGGGTCAAGCTCGATTTAAACTTGCTGCCAGCCTGGTCGACGAATTCAAGCGGGCCGGCCTAACCGCCCGCCTCCTGGTCCTAGACGAAATTTCACCTGAAAAGCTGGACGATTTCAAGCTCGAGGCATTTGTGTGCGCCGCCTGCCCGAGGATACCCATAGACGATGCGGGACGCTTCAGCCAGCCGATCTTGACCCCGTTTGAAGCTAGGGTAATGCTCGGCAAGGAGAAATTCGAGCCTTATAAATTGGATGAGGTACGGCCGAGCGATTTCTGAGTGATATCATGCGCAAGAAGCAGCTAGAGATAGCCCTTCAAAAGCTCGCCCCCCACCCAAAGCCCAGCGCCAAGCTCGAACAATACATGACGCCGGGGGATGTTGCATCGACGCTATTGCACCTCGCTTATGCACGAGGAGACATCGTCGGCAAAGTCGTATGCGATTTGGGCTGCGGCACCGGGCGATTGGCGATTGGTGCGGCGTTGTTGGGGGCGAGAGAGGTGATCGGGGTCGACGTAGATGAGGCGGCGCTCGAAGTCGCCGGTCAGAACGCTCGCGAGGCCGGGGTGGAGGTGGAATGGGTAAAAGTTGAAGTCGATGAATTCAGTGCAAAAAACATTGATACGGTCATCCAGAATCCACCATTTGGGGTGCAACGCAGGGGTGCGGACATGAAATTCCTGCGAAAAGCTCTAGAACTCGCAAAAATTGTTTACTCCCTCCACAAGGCGACTCCAGAGAACCGCAGGTTTATAGCGGCCCGCGCCGAGGAGATGGGAGGAAGGGTAACTGATAGGATTGAGCTCGAATTCCATATTCCGAGGCAATTTGAGTTCCATACTCGCAATGCATATAGGTTTAAAGTCGACCTCTACAGAATCGTGAGGGGGTAAAATATGATTGAAATAAAAACAGGTGATTTCGTGGTGCCGGGCGAGTTTCTCGCGACGGCCGAGGAGTTCATGCCTGGTGAAGGAGCGTATGAGGAGGACAGCAAGGTCTATTCTTCTTGTACGGGAGTCGTGCTCGTAGATATCAGGACCAAACACATTTCAGTATTTCCTCGAACGGCGGTGCCACCCGAGCTGAAGCGGGGTGACATCATAGTTGGCAAGGTCGAGGAGGTCAGGGATCAGACGGCGAGCGTGCACATAGGCGTCCTCCGAGGGCGAGAGGATCGTCAGCTTCCTCTTCCGGATTTTGGTAGTATCCACATTTCACAGGTGCGAGGAAGCTACCTCAAAGATCTAAGCCAAGAGTTTAGGCTTGGCGATATCGTGCGAGCCCGGGTGATGAATGTGCGCAGGGGCACAATTCAGCTCATGACGATGGGTGACGACTTGGGAGTCATCATGGCACTCTGCTCGAAATGTCGTACCCCGCTGGATAGGGATGACTCGAAGCTGAAGTGCCCGAACTGCGGCAATGTCGAGCTCAGGAAGCTCGCTAGCGATTATCGCCAGGGCGTACTGTGATGTCTAATATCAAGCGCACGCTGAGCGTCAAGGTAGCTGATGCTGGGCAAGCGGTCGAGCTCATGCGGGCGCTCGGCGAACTCGAGGCCGACATAATCGCGGAATCTCGCCCAGGCATCGTCAAGATCAGAATTTACGGCTCAAAGGAGGAGGTTCGCGACCTCACGCGCAAGATTCTGGTCATCACCAACGCCCGGCAAAAAGGTCCTGGTTCAACTTGAGGGCGGCTTCAAAGTATTGTCGTTGAACTCGTATACAAAAGAAAGTATTAATAACTGAGAAACTGAACTACTTGAACAGCCAAGGATGGTGGATGGGTGGAAAGGAACACTTGTAAATGGTTGTGCATCGCGGTTGTAGCCTTTTTGATTGCTGCTGCGGCATCACACTTAGCGACGACAAATACTTCACTGTTAAAGGCTTACGGTGGGCCAAAAATAGTGTTTGAAGACAAGGATGCGGAAATAAGGGGTAAGCCAGCAGCGCCGCCGGGCAAACCTCCATCTGATCAACCTAATCCATCAGTGGACAAATGGGCGGTCGTGATAGGGATCTCGGATTATCAGGGCGTGGCCAACGATTTGAGGTACTGCGATGATGATGCGAGGGATATGTACAACTATCTCCTTGCAAAGGGTTACCCAAAGGGCAACATAAAGCTCCTGTTGGACAAGAAAGCCACGGCAAAAGCCATAATATCTGCAATAGATTGGCTAAACTCTTGGGAAGGCCTAAACTCTGAGGTCGTGTTCTTCTACAGTGGACACGGCAGCACGTACGACGGCTATAATGATGGTGATAATGAATACCGGGATGAGGCCATTGTATCTACGGATCTATACCTCATACTAGATGGGCAGTTGAGGCAGAAGTTCTCGACTTTCTCGTCCCAGAAGATATCCTTCACGTTCGACAGCTGCTTCTCGGGCGGGATGGACGACCTTCAGGGAAGTGGGCGAGTCGTAGTTGCGGTGTGCGGTGAAACCCAGTATTCATGGGATGGCACCTCGGACCAACAGAACGGCGTCTTCACGTATTACTTTGTGGGCACGCCTAGCGCTGGCCTGCAGACTTACGGCACAGTCGAGGGAGCATTCGCATATGCGGAGCCTCTGGCACGCGACTTCGTGTTGCAGCAGTACAATGCGCCGATGGACCCGCAAATGTACGACCAATACGCTGGCGACTGGACATTTTAGTATCAGTTAAAGGCCCTAAATGCCAAATTCATGGCCCAGACAGTAGCACAGTCTTATAAATAGCGCTGCTCATCGGCTAATGGAGGGAGCACATGGAACTCGAACTCTTAAGTAAGGACGAAGACAGCATGACGATAAAGCTCGTGGGAGAGGACCACACGCTTTGCAACATCCTGCGCAAGGCTTTGTACGAGGACAAGCACATCATCGCAGCTTCATATGTAATCGAACACCCCATACTCGAGCACCCGAAGTTTTACATCAAGGTGAAAAAGGGGAGGTCGCCGCGCCGAGCCTTAACGGATGCAGCCGGGCGGATAATCGAAAGCTGCGATGAGCTCCGCAGGGAATTGCTGAAGGCACTGAAGAAGAAATAGACAATTTTTAAGACTTAATACCTCCCAAAAATCCCTCAGCGTATTTACATTTACGTAGGATAGAGGTATGATGGACGTGAAGCCGTCAGGGATACGCATGAAAGGCTCAACCACAAGGAAATTTTGGGGCATAAAACCAGAAATACGAGTGATAGGGATAGATGACGGGCCATTTAAACCTCACGCCGGGGGCAAGGCCCTGCTCATCGGCACGGTTTTTAGGGGTGGGCAATGGTTGGACGGCGTTTTGAGGGCGCACATCGACGTAGACGGCACGGACGCAACGCAGCGGATAATCGAGATGGTAAATAAAAGTAGACACAAAGGCCAGCTTCGGGTAATAATGGTCGATGGGGTGACCTTTGCAGGCTTCAACGTTATCGATATTCAAGAAATATTCAGGCAGACCGGCTTACCCGTGATCGTGGTATCGAGGAAGCTACCCGATTTCTCAAAGGTTAAGAAGGCGTTGAGAAACCTACCGGATTGGCGAGAGCGCTGGCGAATGCTCCGGACAGCTGGCAAGATATACCAAGTGAGGTCGAAACCCAAAGCAGCCCCCATCTGCGTGCAGGTGGCAGGCATAAAGCGAGCAGATGCTGAGCAGATAGTCAAGCTGACGTCCACGCACAGCCTCGTTCCCGAGCCTCTACGAGTTGCACACCTCATAGCGACGGGAATAGCCCGGGGCGAAAGCGTCGGAGGGGTTTAGTTTGGTCAAGCGAAGGGTTGGGAAACGCGTATCAACAAGACGCAAGGTAGCAAGGCGCAAAGTGGTCAGGCGCAGGGTGGTCAGGCGTAAGCCAATCAGCCGCAAAATCATCGGCGTGTTTAGGAACGAGGTAGTGCGTGAAGCACTCTCGGCAATTTTGATCATAGCCATCCTTTATTTTGGCATCCAAGGTACGATTTTCCTCATCTTGCGCACGGACTCGCCCATGATGGCGGTCGTTTCTAACAGCATGAAGCCCACGTTTGAACGGGGGGACCTAATTTTCGTTAAAGGGGTGGATTCACCGGACCAGATAATGCAGGGCGACATCATCGTGTTTCAGTTTCAGGGCGATTCGGAGACAAAAGTGCATAGAGTTGTCGAAATAGTAACTCAAGACAATGAATTGCAATTTAGGACCAAAGGTGATAATCCGATTACAAATCCAACTCCGGATTCGAGGCTAGTCAAGTTTGAGGAAGTCAAAGGCAAAGCGATATTCTGGATTCCAAAGCTGGGGTATATCTCGCTCTGGATACGAGGGGAGTGAGCGCATGAAGTTCTGTCCGAAGTGTGGTGGCCTGATGTTGCCTCGGAAGACAGAAAAGGGGCTGATTTTAGCGTGCAGCAGATGCGATTACGTTGTAAAAGATGTTGAGGCCGAGGATTACAGGCTCGTAAAGAAGGTTGAACAGAAGGAAGAAAAGGTTGAAATCATTGAGGATGAGCCAACAACGCTGCCAACCACTCACGCGCGCTGCCCAAGCTGCGGTCATGATAAAGCCAATTGGTGGTTACGGCAGACCCGGGGGGCGGACGAGCCAACGACACGATTTTTCCGTTGTGTGAAATGTGGTCACACTTGGAGAGAATATACATAAAAATAAGAGAAGTTGCATAAGATGTTAGCGAGGAGGTAAACATGGAGGAGTTTGGAAGGCCGCGCCCAAAGCCGGCGAGGGACAGGAAGATTTCAGAGATAAAAATCGGTGATGAGCGCGTCAAAGTCGTCGGGTTGGTGATAGACAAAAAGGATGCAGAATTCGTGCTCGACGATGGTTCAGGTCAAATAACCGTGCTCTTCGACGATCCAACACTGGCAGAGGGCATTTCCACGGGCTCGAAGGTCAGGGTCTTCGGCATGCCGCTCACCGCAGGCGACGTGAGGGAGCTACGAGCCGAAATAGTGCAAAAAGTTGATAGGCTCGACCTAGAATTATATGAGGAGGTCAGGCGAGAGGTTAAAAAGTTTGAAAAGGAGCTCGAGCAATGATGAGGTGATGTTATGGTTAGCATTAAAATGGCGGATTCGAAGCTCTGGAAGACGTGCGTTAGCGCGATAGCGAGTCTCATCGATGAGGCGGCGTTCAAGTTCACGCCCGAGGGCATAAGGATGAAGGCTATGGACCCCTCTCACGTTGCCCTCGTCGACTTCGAGCTACCATCAGCGGCATTCGTTGAATACAATGTCAAGCAGGCCACCGTCCTAGGCATAGACATGACTGAGATGACCAAGATTATGGCGCGCGCGAGGGCCGATGATGAGTTCACGATGGAGTTGGATGAAGATAAAAATCGCTTGGCTCTGACATTCAAGAGCGCATCAACAAGGCGGTTCAGCTTGCCCCTGATAGATATCAACGAGGCCGATCTACCCGATCCAAAGTTGCAGTTTACTGCGATGGCAGAAGTTAGCGCGGGCGTAATCCAGGATGGGCTTAAGGATGCTGAAATAGTTGGTGACAACGTGAGATTCGAGTTGACCGAGGATGGATTCTTCATGTATACGGAGAGCGACACCGGTACCACCGAATTGAAGCTGCGCAAAGGTGATCCTGGTTTACTAAAATTAAACGTCAAGCAGCCCGCAAAGGCAATGTTCAACATAAAGTACCTAGTCGACATGACAAAGGCAGCAAGCTCGGCGGATATTATCGCCGTCAACATCGGTTCAAACCTGCCGATTCAGCTCGACTTCCCGGTCGCAGAGGGCAAGGGCAGGTTGAGGTTTCTGCTGGCGCCAAGGATCGAGGCGGAGTAGGTAACGTTGATTGGCCCCGAGTATGTTGCGGTGCTCGATCCGTTCTCTCAAGAGGGAAAGGAGCTCGTGAAGGCATCACCGCCAATCGATCAGATGCCCCAGGAAATAGCAAATCGAGCAATTGAACGCGTAAGGTGGAAATCTGGCCGGGAGATGGTCGTTGATTTCGATGCCGAAGCAGTCCGCGCGGATGTATTGTCCTTCTATTTAGCATGTCAGGGCATTGCAGCCGTCTCATACCCATATTCAAGGGAGACACGCCTGCTGAGCGAGGCTACGAAGGAGACGATTAAATATCGGATGTACGACCTTTTCAGGCGTGGTTATGAGAGTTTTTGTTTGGAGACGGTTCAGCGCTCCTTCAGGTTCCTCCAGCTTGAGCACGGCGATGGGGCCAAACTGGGTAAAATCGAAATTCCCCGAGAAGACTACTTCAAGCTGCGGGACAGGCGACTTGCTGAAGATGGTGTTGAGATCGTCGATGATCGCACGCTCACTCAATACACCCCAAAATACGCCGTGCGCTGGACGGACCTTGCGCTTTTGCTCAAACATCGTCGGGTGGAATTGACAAAATTATATTTAGTTGATGGTTGGGCGGTCGTAACCCCCCGCGAGTTTTGGGATTTTTTCTCTAATTTTGTGAGCGCGAAGGCAGAAGAGTACGTGGCTTCGGTCTACGAGCGTTTTTCCGACGTGGGGGCACCATCCAAGCTGCTCGTAGAGGTTGGCGAGCGGATCGCATCGCTTCTACCTCCAGAAGTGGAGTTGCTCGAGAGGTTTGCCAAGGTGCCAGGGGGCAGACTTAGGCCGGAGTTCTTCCCACCCTGCATAAGGAAAGCCCTTGCCGGCGTGGGGACCGGTTTGAGGAACTACGCGATTACAGTTTTGCTCACCTCTTTTCTGTCGTATGCCCGGGTTTCCCCCTCAGGCAAGATGGTTTCGAGGATGGCGGATTTCATCAACGATATTTCAGTCGTGCGAGACGAGATAGCACCCCTGATATTTGATGCTGCGGAGCGATGCACCCCACCGTTTTTCAAGGACCAGCCCCAGGAAAAGGCAAACGTTTACTACCACCTCGGCTTGGGCATGACAACTGAACCGCGCCTTGAGGACAGCGGCAAGTCAAAATGGTATCGCACACCAAATTGCAGAAAGGTACAGGTGTCAACACCGCCCCTCTGCGATCCGGACGAATTATGCCGTACGATAAAGAACCCACTCACCTACTATTATCGACGCCTATTTGAGCAGTCGAAACTTTCCGCGGGGTGATTAGGTGCAATTGAGGGAGTCTACACCCGAGGAGCGGCGGAGGTTTTATGCGGAGGAGTGGAACAAGCACGATTTGCCCGATTTCATCCTCCATACCCTTTCACTGCGTGAATTTGGATTCGACTTGGACGGAAGCGGGCCAAGCCATAGGTACAACCAATTCATGACGGTCGAGCAGTTGGCCGATTTTCTCCGCAACAGGGCGCCGTATGCGGCGTATGCGAGCGTGGCGCTCTATGAGCAGCCCTCCATGCGAAAGGGGTGGCTCAAGTCAGAGTTAGTTTTGGATGTGGATGCGAAGGATTTGCCGCTTAAGCCCTGCAGCTGTTCGAGCGAGAGCATATGCGAGAAATGTCTGGATGAGGCCAGAAGAGTTGCGATCCAGTTCGCGGAGACGATGCGTTCAGACCTCGATCTGCATAATATCCACTTTGTGTATTCGGGCCGCGGCTTTCACGTAAGGGTTGCGGATGAGGCCGTGATGGCGCTGGAACAGACAGAACGCGCTCAGCTTGTCGAGTACATCACAGGCAGCATCATACCAGTCGATGTTACGATGGTAATGGGATATTCCCACGTTTTCAGGGAGCGCGTTGCGCGAACCTTCGAAAGTTTGGACGAGCAGCGGTTATCGCAAGTTCGAGGCCTGCGGAAGGATTTGGCGAGGCGGCTGGTCGAAGAGAAGGAAAAGGTGCTTGCAGCGATGCGCAAGGGACGGCTTCAGGAGCTTGAGGGTTTTGAGGGGATGGGCCCGAAGACGTTTAGGCAGTTGCTCGAGTTTTTGACCCGTTTGAATTCGGAGTTCACAGATGGAAAGGTCACCATCGACACGAAGCGCATCCTCCGGCTGCCGTCGAGCCTGCACTCGGGCGTCAGCATGAAGTGCGTGGTCGTGCGGGATATAGAGCACTTCTCACCAGAGCAGGCAGTCCCCAAGTTCATGCGTGAGCAGGTGCGCTGATGGCCGGCTTCTCGTTCGAGGATATAAAACATGCATGGATTGCTGAGAAAATTTCACGCGATCTTACAGATTTAACAGCCGATTTTTACCAAAATGTAGCTAGGTATGTGGCGGAGCTGAACCTCGAGCTCAAACGCGGCGAACAACTGCGGCAGGAACTCCTTCGAGAGGAACTTCGCAACGTCCTACAGATGGTTCAGGAAATTCACCTCCTGCGCGTGCTCAAGGCGATGGACGAAATAGCGGGGGGGCATTTACCCAGCTCCTCCCTCGAGGGTGAGCGCCGCACATTTGACGGGATCAGACAAATTTTGGATAGATTGCATGCTGAGTTGATCAGGCCCGTCGTCAGCGGTGAGGCAGCGATTGCGGCGCGGCGGGAGATAACGAATGAGGTAGTGATTTTTTCCACCGATATACCACAGATCATTGGTGATGACCTGAAGCAGTATGGCCCCTTTAGGAGCGGTGAAGCGGCATTTTTACCCAAACGCAGTGCTGAGCTGTTGATAAAGAAGGGCAACGCTCGAAAGTTCGAAGTCAAGGCGCTATAGCGATACCTTTTTGGGGGACGTATCAAATCTGGAGTGGGAAAGTCATGCAAATCTCTAGCTTGAATTCGCTCGACTCTGCGAGAGGGTCCATATGAAAGTGCCGAAGCAGATCCGCACGTATTGTCCCTCATGCCACAAGCACACGTTGCATAGCGTCCACCAACTGCGCAAGCGATCGCCGCGCCCGCTGAGTTGGGGGCAGCGCCAATTCAACCGAGTCATGGCAGGCTATGGCAGCCAACCGAGATCGGAGCAGAAGAAGTTCGCCAAGACGGCCAAGAAGGTTACCCTAATGTTGAAATGCAGCGTGTGCAGCAAATCACATCCCCATCGAGGCTTCAGGGCAAAGACTATAGAAATTGTCGATTAGGTGGGAAAATGCAAGCTGCCAGACCCCGCGCCCCCCGTTTTTTGAGGGTGAGATGCAACGACTGTGGAAACGAGCAGGTGATTTACAGCCATGCTAGCTCGGTCGTCAAGTGTCTGGTATGCGGCAAAACGCTTGCTGCCCCCTCCGGCGGGAAGGCGAAGATAAAGACGATGATAGTTGGTACTGAGTAGGTGTTGGACTTGGTTCTCCGCAGATCAGAATGGCCGGCTGAGGAAGAACTAGTCATCTGTACAATAACGAAGGTGTTCGCCCAGGGAGCATTTGCTAAACTTGATGAATACACCGAGAAGGAAGGAATGATACATGTCTCCGAAGTCGCCTCGGGTTGGGTCAAAAACATCCGCGATTTTGTCAGGGAGGGCCAGAAAGCAGTCTGTAAGGTCCTAGCAGTTAACCCACAGAAGGGACACATCGACCTCTCGCTCCGTAGAGTTAAGGAAAGCCAGCGCCGTTGGAAGGTGCAGCAGTGGAAGCGGGAGCAAAGGGCGGAAAAAATGATCGAACTCGCGGCGAGCAAGCTTGGGAAGAGCCTCGACGACGCTTATAAGGAAATCGGGTCCGCGCTTCAGGATAAATTTGGGGACTTTTATTCAGCATTCGAATCCGTGGCTGCGAATGGAAAGGAGATATTGGCAGATTTATCCGTAGATAAACATTGGATTGATGCCATAGGGGAGATTGCGGCCTCGATGGTTGTGGCTCCGACCGTCGAAGTCGTCGGCTACGTGGATTTGAATTGCCCGACCACGGACGGTATCGATGTGATAAAATCAGCTATGATGGGCGCGCGCGACTTAATTAAAACCGACGAGGTCGATGCCGAGTTCTATTATGTTGGTTCGCCACGCTACCGCCTCAAGATCATCGCACCGTCGTACAAGATCGCCGAGAGCGCCATGCAGAAGGCAGCGGAAAGTGCTATCGCCGCGGTGAAGAAGGCCGGTGGAAAAGGGGAGTTCCGCCCGGTGCCAAAGGGTGAGTAGTTGAAGATGAAGAAATGTAAGAGTTGTGGGACGTACACTTTGAAGGATATCTGCCCTCGCTGCGGCGGCCGGGCAATTCCTCCTCACCCCCCAAAATTTTCTCCGGATGACCCTTATGGCAAGTACAGGCGCATTCTCAAGAAACAAGTACTGGGTTCAGGTGGATGAGGATGAAGGAGTCGATCGTAAAGTTCTTGGCTAAGCCCAAGCTGAAGAAGCCGGTCCTCATCGAGGGGTTGCCGGGCATGGGCTACGTGGGCAAGCTCGCCGCTGAACACCTCGTCGCCGAGCTTCATGCTGAGAAGTTTGCCGAGATATATTCCCCTCACTTTCCACACCACATCTACATCGAGGAAAGCGGCATAGCGAGGCCTGTTAGAAATGAATTTTACTTGGCCAGCCCCAGCGACAAGGACATGATAATCTTAGTTGGTGACGCGCAGGCGATCTCGTCCGAGGGGCACTATGAGGTGACGGGCAAAATCCTCGATGTCGCGGAGCAGTTCAGCGTGGAGCAGCTCTTCACGCTTGGCGGTTACGCTACTGGCAGACATACTCGCGCGAAGCCTAAGGTCGTAGGTGTGGTCAGCCATCCCGAGCTCGTCGATGTGTATCGCGAGCACGGCGTCGTGATCGAAGAAGAAGGGGGGCCGATTATCGGTGCGTCTGGCTTAATTTTGGGGTTGGGGAAGCTCCGCGGGATGCGGGGCATTTGCCTGCTCGGTGAGACCCATGGCATGGTGGTGGACCATCGCTCAGCTAAGGCAGTACTAGAGGTGCTCACGCATATCCTAGGCATTGAGGTGGATATGGCTGCCCTCGAGCAGCGGGCGAAGGAGACCGAACGCATTCTAGATAAGGTCCGTAAGGAAATAGAGCTCCGTGAGCGAAAGGAAAAGCACAGCGCAGAGGAAGAGGCCTGGTATATCGGGTAGGTGATGCCTTGCCCGAGCTGCAAGTTTACTCTGCGGATCTACACATCCACAGCCGTTACTCAAGAGCGACATCAAGCCGAATGGTGATAAGCACAATCGCTCAGCAGGCAAAGCTCAAGGGACTATCATTAGTCGGCACGGGCGATATCCTCCACCCGAGATGGCTGGAGAGCGTCAAGACAGAACTCGTGGAGGTCGCCGAGGGGACATACGAATACCCTCGATATGGCACGAGGTTCATCCTAACGGTCGAGGTCGAGGACAAAAATCGCGTCCATCACCTGCTTATGCTGCCCTCTCTCAGCGCGGCGGAGGGGTTACGGAAGGAGTTTGGAAAGCACTCCGTCGACATGGACGCCGACGGTCGAGCGCGCATCGAGCTGGGTGCCACTGAAATCGCCGAAATTACGCTGAAATACGAAGGCATCATTGGACCAAGCCATGCGTTCACCCCTTGGACGAGCATGTATAAGGAGTTCGACAGCATGCGGGCCTGCTACGGTGATCGAGTTGGAGATGTAAAATTTATCGAATTGGGTTTGAGCGCCGATACTTTCATGGCGGATCGGATTGGGGAGCTCGCGGAGGTCACATTTTTGTCGAACAGCGATGCTCACAGCCCTTGGCCGGACAAGCTCGGGCGGGAGTTCAACCGATTCGCGCTCATGGAACCGACATGTGCCGAGATAATTAAGGCGATCAAGCGTGAAAATGGTCGTCGAGCGGTGCTCAACGTCGGCTTTGACCCCCGTCTAGGCAAATATCATCGCTCAGCCTGCTCAAGGTGTTACAAACAGTTCGAGCTCTGGGAAGCAAAGGCGCTGGGGTGGAGATGCGACAAGTGTAATGGGTTCATCAAAAAGGGCGTTTGGGATCGCATAAATGAGCTTGCGGACTACCCTGAGCCGAAACATCCCCCTCACAGGCCGAATTACCTGAGGATAGCGCCTTTGGCCGAGGTGGTATCGCTAGCGTTTGGCCACTCCGATGCGCATGCACCGGAAGTTCAGGATAATTGGAGCCGGCTAGTCGAGCGCTTCGGCAATGAGATAGTTGTGCTTGTCGACGCGCAGATCGAGGACGTGGCGAAGGTTGCGGGTCAGCGGGTGGCAGCGATGGTGAAGGCATTTAGGGAGCAAAAGCTGAAGGTGGTGCCAGGTGGCGGGGGGCGCTACGGGCACCTCGAGGTACCGCCGGATTTAGCCGAGGTCCAACAGCCCAAGGCGCAACGAACGCTGGTGGAGTTTGGGTAAATGAAGGTAGACGCGGCGAATTGCATCCGATGCGGCGCGTGCTCGAGCGTATGCCCGGTCAACGTGATCGTGGTCTCAGATGCCCAAGTTCGAGTTGAGAAGGGCTGTACCAACTGCGGGCTCTGCAAGCGGGTCTGTCCTATGGGGGCGGTAACGATTGAGTGAAAAATATGACGTTGTTGTGGTTGGCGCTGGGCCTGCCGGTTCAATGGCGGCCAGAGCAGCTGCTCGCTCCGGTGCAAAGGTCCTGCTCTTGGACAAGCGCCGCGAGCTAGGCGTTCCTGTTCAATGTGGGGAGGCGTTATCGGAGGACCCGTTGAAGGATCTTGGGATAAAACCTGACCCGCGCTGGATAGCAGGCAGGACGAGTGCCGTTAAAATCGTATCTCCTTCAGGCATTGCTGTGCGGATAGCTGAGAAAAAAATAGTGGGAAAAGTCGGCTATATTCTAGATCGCAAGGTTTTCGATAAACACCTCGCAATGCTGGCGGCAAAGGAGGGAGCAGACGTCAAGGTTGCAACGCTCGTCGATGGTATAATGATGGGAAATGGCAGGATCAGGGGGGTCAAAGCTCACGGAATAGACGGAAGGCTGGAAGTTCTTGCAGACGTTATAATCGCAGCAGACGGTGTCGGCTCGCGCATCGCCCGCTGGGCTGGGATGAACACGGCTTTAAAGCTGGTTGATATCGAGTCGGGCGCACAATTTCAGATGGTGGGCATAGATTTTGAGTCTTCGTCCACGATGGAATTCTACCTCGGGAGCAAGATCGCCCCCAGCGGCTATGCTTGGGTATTCCCGAAGGGCGAGGACATGGCAAATGTCGGCTTGGGGGTCTTGGGAAGCCGCGCCGAGCGCCCGGCAATTGAGTATCTTCGCGATTTTGTTAACAAGATGCCCGGTCTTCGAAAAGGTAAAATCATCGAGATCAACGCTGGAGGCGTGCCTGTGGGTGGACCCATCAAAAAAACAGTCAAGGACAACCTTCTAGTAGTTGGGGATGCCGCCCGCCAAGTCAATGCTCTCACTGGCGGGGGGATCGATATGGCAATGAGGGCAGGCGATATTGCCGGAGATGTGGCGGCAAAAGCGGTGGCCGAGGGCAATGTATCTGAAAAAAGACTGAATGAGTATGAGAAACGCTGGCGGGAGCAGATGGGTAAGAGGCTAGAGCGATATCTGAAGGCGAAAAACGTGTTCATCACCCTTTCAGATGAGGACCTAGATAGACTTGCAAAGGCCCTGAGTGGGGCGAAATTTGAAAAAATAAGTCTAACGGACATGTTGAAGACACTTTTGAAGGCACACCCAAAGCTTCTGTGGAAGTTGAGGGGTCTAATTTAAATAGGAACGGTTTGGCATCAGCAGGGAAATCAGAAAATTTGGCGTATTTTAAGGCGTTAGACGCTTTCTGTCCCTCGGAAATAGAACTGTTTCTCTGATATTTTCGATTCCCGTCAACACCATGATCAATCTATCCAATCCCAACCCCCAACCAGCGTGTGGAGGAAGGCCGTATCTGAAGTTTTTTACATGCGACTCAAAGTTTTCTGGATTTAATCCCTTTTGCTTGAGCCGTTTGACGAGGAGTTCCTCCTGATGGATGCGCGTGCCGCCCGACGCGAGCTCGATTTCCTTGTACATGAGGTCGAATGCATAACAAAGTTTTGGCTTATCCTCGCGGGGCATGATATAAAACGGCTTGATGGCGGTCGGCCAATCAGTCACGAAGTAAGCACCACCCATAAGTTCACCGAGTTTTCGATCAGCCGAGGTCGGAAAATCGTCGCCCCAAGGCACTTTTACTCCTGCGTCGTCGAGCATCTTGAGTGCATCGTCGTATTTGAGGCGAGAAAACGGTATTTTTGGCACCTTTAGCTTATGGTCGAGGGTCTTCAGCTCATCCGCGAACTCCCGTCCAACCTGATCAAAGACGCGAACGGTGAGATCTTCCAGTATTTTCATTACATCATCCTGGGTTACAAACGCTGCCTCAATGTCAATCGACGTCACCTCGTTCAGGTGGCGGGTGGTATCGTGCTCCTCTGCCCTAAAAATCGGGCCAATCTCGAAAACCCTATCAAAGCAGCCGGTCAGGACCTCTTTGTATAGCTGGGGACTCTGGCTCAGGAAGGCCTCGCGCTCGAAGTATGATATAGGGAAAAGGGCAGCCCCGCTCTCGGTAGCGGTGGCCACGATTTTAGGGGTATTAACTTCGATGAAATTTTGGGAAATTAAGTACTCTCTCACTATTTGAAGCACCTTATGCTTTATTTTGAATATCGCCTGCTGCCTTGGGCGGCGGAGATCGAGAAGGCGCGCGTCTAGACGGGTGTCGAGATCCGCCCTGATGCGGCCACTTGGATCGAGTGGCAAGGGGACGGCAGCAATGTTCAATGCCCTGATGTCCTCAGGTATGACTTCAACCCCGCGGGGGGCCTGTTTTACTGCCACGACTTTGCCCTTCACTGCCACAGTCGACTCAGCAGTTAGGGTATCTATTTTACTCAGCACCTTCTTGGCTACCTTTGCCTTAGGTGCAGTGATTTGGATTGCCCCCCCAGCATCATGCAAGACGAAGAATTTGAGGCCCCCGAGGTCGCGTATATCCCCAACCCACCCCATCAAGATCACCTCGGCACCGGCTAGCTTAGATGTAATCTCCGTTGAAATGTGGGTTCGCCGCCACCCGCCCAGATCATCGAGCTTCATACACACCCTATTCAAATACAAGCTTGATGTTTTTATCGGTTAGCTTTGCGAACAAATCTTGAAGGGCATCGACGCTGGCGGGGAGGAGCTTCAAATGTGCGCGAGGCACCCGAATCCTGTATTCCTCGCCTCCACCGGAGTAAAGAATGTTGATGCCCTGCGCTCTGGCAGGCATGAGGATGTCCTGGACTTGTTTATGGATATCGACCCCATCCTCGATCACCCGAACTTTCGCGCTAAGGGCTCCCTCTAGCCTCTGAATTACCCTACCGCCTTTTCCAACTACCGCGCTTATCTCGCCTCGCCCCACGAGGAGGACGATCAACCCCTTGACCTCGATTGCGCGCTTGAAGTTTATCCTATCTAGCCCACGGTGTTTCTGCGCAAGCTCGAACAAGACGCGGGAAATCTTGACGTCAAGTGGCGATATTCTCCCTTCCTTGAGTTTGTGCTCGCAGCCTAGGCACAATATGTTGCTCTTGAGACACACGCTACAGATTGGCGCCTTCGTGGCAACCCCAATTTAACTGTAAAAACAAAAAATAAAAGTGTCGGAAAGGTGTTTATTCGCCCTTTCCGAGCGTTATTTCCATGGTGGACACGTTGATCGTGCCACTTTCGGCTTGAAGTTCCTCAGTTCCAATACTAATGCTTTTCACCTTCAAACTCTGCATAAAGCGATTTCTGACGATTTCCGCAACATCGACGGCTCTGCTTATGGCTTTGCCTCGTGCCTTGAGGGTGACCTCACCGCTTACACCCATGTTGAACTGCGTTATCACTGCCAACACATAGTTCATCACTGGCTTCACTCCAATAAAAACCGTATTTTCTGCGCTTTTTTCTTCAGCCATAGTTTCCTGCCTCCTGTTGTTTGGTCGGACATCTTTAATGGACGCTTTAATAAATACCTTTTGATAAATCAAGGAGAACGTCGGTTATCCAGTGCTGCCCTCAGTGGTCAGCGCTGTTCAGGAGCCTTCTTCGCGAGTTGTACCATTCTCCTTTCAATCCTATCCCGCAGTTCATCCAGGTCCCCTTCACCTCGAGCGAGCGAGATATAGTCCTGCAGGTCGTCCGCCATAAGCTCTACCGTTTCGGCATCCAGGACTCCCGCATAAATCGCCAGTTCGAGCGTGTAAAAGGAGCGCATGACGGCATCGCGCCCCTTTCGCCAACGTTTCCAAGCCCCCGGTCTCTGGATGCGAAGCCTTTCCGCCAGTTCCTCAAACGTCACATCCTTGCCCCAGTAGTACAAGAGCATCGTTTTTAGTGTTTTTTCGTCGAGATGGGACCGCTCGAGTAACGCCTGTGCGAGCAAATTTTCACGCAGCCATTTTTCGGCCTTGGTGAGTTCCTCCCTTTGCATTTTCACCTAACTCCGAACCGGGGCTTAACAAAATTATCCCCGATGGGGCTTAAATTTGTTTCCATAATATGGAAACAAAAACACTTTTGATGACTTCTCCCCCTCATAATTGCTTAAAGGACCCGATCAGCAGGTGGCCACTTTCCAGAAATTAGGGGCGTCATCCGAGGAAGTGGGGGAACCGTTGAAAGCACGTTTCTAGCCGCCGTAAGCCGGCCTGCGGTAGGTTTAAATGTAGGCCTACGGACTACAAATTGTAGGCTAAAAGCCGTCAGAGGTAAGGAAAATGAGCGCAGGCATAGCTAAATTCATGCCTTCTGATATACGCACACGAATAGTTCAAGATTTGATCACGGAAATGGGCATCCGCCCGTTGTCAAATGCCATCGGCGTCAACTCGAAAACGGTTTACAAGTACAAATTGGGGTCATCTTGCCCAACGGATAAGACAATGATGAGGGTATTGGCGGTCGTGAAGGAAAAGTACCCCAGCCTGCTAAAGAGATACATCGATGAATTACAGGATAATTTCTCGGCCGCGCTTGATATTTTGCCAAAGTTAGAGGTTCAACCAGTTGAGAAGCCGAGTGCAACGGTCCCTGAGGCGCAAAAGCGCGAAGTCCCGGTCGAAAGAGCATCCGAGGTCACAAAATTCATTATTTATGAAAATTTGGGCGTATCAAACCCATCCGATCGAATGGTACTAGCCAAAATTCTCGCCGTAATGCAGGGAATGCGAGAATCAGCTTTGGTCGATGTTGCGCAGAAATCAAATATCCCATTAGATATCGTCAAAAAATATGTGGAAATGCTGATCAAAGCAGGCTACGCCGAAAAAACTGCGCACGATACCTACCGTCTGATGGTAAAAGTGCACATGTAGGTGAGTGAATGCTCTCGTTGATAAAGGAAAAATTTGGCTTCGATAAGTTCGAGCGGAAGAAACTCGCCTTTTTCAAAAAGTATGGATGGCAGTTCATGCCGTTTGCCCAGAAGGACCCCATGCCCGATCCGCACTTGCTCGTGCCGCACCAGGTGGAGGAGGTCCAAAAGCTCGTGGATGCGGTCCGGGAGGGTGATCTGGTCTCTTTTGTGGTCTCGGATATTGGTATGGGCAAAACCGCCATTTGCAAATTTTTGGCGGAAACCCTACCGGCGGAAGAGCATCCGAAGATGATTACTGTGTTCTTACATGGCCCATCCATTGAGACGCCGGAACAAATGCTTAGATTAATACTTGCTAGACTGGAGCTTGAGCCGAAAGGGGACCTTACATCAGAGTTCGAGCAGCTTTTCAGGTGGCACGAGATGTATCCAGATACCCTGCTTGTGCTCATCGTGGACGAATTTCCCGATATTGGGGAAAGGGCGTTGGAGGTGACGCGGGCACTTGCGGATTTACGCGGCATAATATGGATATTCAATGGGCAAAAGGATCGGATTCTCAAATTTTTGGAGCAGTATTCGCCAGCTTTGCTGCAGCGAAGGAGGCTTATCCTTGAACTTAGGCCCATGGATGTCGAGGAGATGGAAGAACTCTTGACGCTACGCATGGCTTGGGCGCGGGGTAACGATTACAACAGTCTAACTATCGAGCCATTCACCCGGCAGGCCATCGTCGGGATATACAAGCGCTCTGGGGGCATCCCGCGGGAGGCATTAAAACTAGCTGGGGACGCAGTCTACCTAGCCATTAAGGGTGGATCATCAAAAATTACACCTCAAACAATAAAGTTTGCGAGGCCACGAAGGAAAAAGGCGAAGAAACCAGCGCCACCTAGGAAATTTTTCGCATTTTTAAGGCCCCGCCGCTAAAAACGTAGGCAAACAGCCTACAGTAGGCCGGTGGTCAACGCCAAAGATTAGCAAATCCTCGGGGCAGGATCGCCAATCGGTGATTCTATGATTCTATGCCCCCCGACCACGGTTTCGAGCATCACCTCGCCAGGGTGTTCAGCAGTTGCCTCACCCACCACGCAGGCATTTTTCCCGTATTTCGTCTTTTGCAACGCAGCCAGCACGCCATCGCAGTACTTCGGATCGACCCCTATTATCGCCTTGCCCTCGTTAGTTATCTGAAAAGGGTCAATTCCGAGCATCTCGCTAGCTGCCCTGACGGCTGGAGTTATCGGAATCTTGTTTTCTTCGATGACGACCCCAACTTTGGCCTTGGATGCCATCTCATTCAGCGCAGAAGCAACGCCGCCGCGCGTAGGGTCCTTCATCGCGGTGATGCCCCCAACCTTTAACGCAGCCTCGACGGTCTCCCATATCGGGGCGACATCCGATTGCAGGTCCGCCTCGAGGTCAATTCCCTCTCGATGGGCTAAAATAGCGACTCCATGGTCTCCGATGGTTCCGGTGATGATTATTTTATCACCTGGCTTGAGGCCTTTGTCGGTCACCACAGCGTCTGTTACGCCTATTCCAGTAGTCGTGATCACCGCCCCGTCCAAGGCGCGGCTTTCCATCACCTTTGTATCGCCGGTTATCAGCGGGACCCCCACCTCGCGTATTGTCAGATCGATCGACCTGCAGATCTTTCGCAGGTCCTCGATCGGGAAACCCTCCGGGAGCACGACCGCGCATGCCATCGCAAGCGGTCGAGCCCCCATGACTGCGAGGTCATTTACAGTTCCTGAAATTGCGAGCCTGCCGATATCGCCCCCTGGAAAGAAGAGCGGCTTGACCGTGTGGGAGTCGGTGGTGAGCACGAGCGTCTTGTCCCCCACGATCAAAGTAGCGCCATCATCGAGTTCGTCCAGCCCGACCGAGCCGGCGCGCTTGAGCGAGAGTTCCTTGAGCACGACATCTGTAATTAGCTTCATCATCGCCGCCCCGCCCGCGCCATGGGCTAACGATATTTTTTCCTCAGACATTTTTGCACCTCCCTTTTTTGCAACTTGACATCAACTATTTCTAGCTCGCGTCCGGATGTCAGCGATATGTCATGTCCCCCGCACTTTGGGCAGACGACCTCAATTTCAGGTTCCGGCAGATGGGTATCAGCTGGCAGGTCGGCCTCACCAGAGTAGCCGCACCCACACTTTATAGAAAGGGGTACCTTGGTGATTTTGAATTTAGTAGATCTGAATTCGTCGCGTCCAAGTTTTTTCAGCCATATGCGGAGTGCCTGAGGCTCGTTGAGTTCGCCTATCCGGAGGTTTACCTCTAGCACCTCGGCATCATGTTTAGCAGCTATCGTGCGAAGCGCATTCAATATGCGATTTGCCAGCACAACTTCATGCATTTTTTTATCCCCGGGCGATCTCAGTCCACGATTTTAATATTTTCTCGGCCTCCGCTTGGTCCAGCACTTGGATGGCATAGCCAACATGCACGATGACGTAGTCGCCCTCTCGCACCTGTTCGAGCAGATCGAGCCTCACATCCCGACGCACGCCGCCGAAATCCACGATTCCAACATTTTCATCGATTTTCAGCACTTTTCCAGGAATTGCTAAACACATAACAATCAGATTATCATGAAATCGTTTCTAGTTATTAAGTAGTGTCACATACACTTTTGTGGTCTAACAAGCAGGGGCTCTAAATGTTGCCGAAGTTCGATTTCCACATCCACACGTCCTACTCCTCCGATGGGGAGGGCACGGTAGCGTCCATAGTTGAGGCCGCGGAGACGCGTGAGCTGGCAGCGATAGCGATCACGGATCACGGACCAGAGCTCTCCGTGGGCATCTCACCCGAAAAGATAATTCCAATGCTGCAGGATATCGAGCTCGCACGTAAAGACGCGAGGATCCCGGTGTTCATCGGCATGGAGGCTAACATCATCGGCATGGATGGGCAAATAGACCTAGAAGGGTGGGTGGTGGAAAAGCTCGATGTCGTGGTAGTGGGCCTGCACAAGCTTGATTCGTCAGGTCATCAGCCCGAGGAGCTCGTCAGGGAGTACTTGAACGCGGTCATGAATGTCATGGAACGCCAGCGGGTGGACATTTTGGCGCACCCGTTCCATTTTCACAGCTACCTTGCTCCCCATCTTTCACCCGATGAAATCGACCAATTTGCGAAACTGGCCGCTGAAAGGGGAGTCGCCGTCGAACTCAACTCAAAATATCGCGTGCCCGACGAAAATCTCCTTCGAGCCTGCCTACGCGAGGGGGTAAAGCTGAGCATAGGCACGGATGCCCATACCGTCGCCGAGGTTGGGAGGGTAGATTGGCCCATGACTATGCTAAGGCGGGTTGGGGCTCGCCAGGAGGACATGATTTTAGACAGGTTTTTAAGGTGATATTTTGGCCTTAGATCTCTCGCTCGCGCTCAAAGGTGCTCGCCGCGTGGCGGTCGTGGGCATAGGTAGTGATTTGCGCGCTGATGATGCTGCTGGTGTTGAGGTGGTGCGAAGGTTGCGTCGACATCTAACTTCACAGAATGTGCTGTTGATAGACGCTGGCGTGGCACCGGAGAATTTCACGGCGGAGATCAAGAAGTTTGGGCCATCTCACGTGCTGATGATAGATGCAACGGACCTTGGCTTAGAGTCCGGTACCACATCGATAGTCGATTTAAGTAAAATCACAGGGCCCTCGATATTTTCCCACAGGTTGCCGCTCTCAATTTTTGCCGATTATTTGCGCGCCCAAGTTAAAACACAAATTATATTGCTCGGAATTCAGCCGGCAAACGCGAGGATGGGGGTAGCGATGAGCGAGCAGGTAAAAAAAGCTGTTGACGAGGTTTCGGAAGTCCTACTTAAGGCCCTCAGTTCGCTTTGAGCTCATCAGCACGACATACCGTATCGTCGAAAATACTACTTCGACATCGCTTCGTACTTGTTGTAGGTGGCAAGCTCGAACTCTTTGGTCATTGTGATCGATTTTACCGGGCAGACTTCGGCACACCTCCCACAGTAGATGCAGAGCCCGAGAAAGAATCGTGGTTTTTTCTCCTCATCGTAGGTTATCGCCCTATCAGGACATACTTTCGCGCAGAGCCCACAGCTTATGCACTTCTCCCGGTCGTTTATGGGCTTGCCTCGGAACCTCTCCGGAAGCTCAGCCTCAAAATGCGGATATTTCACCGTCGAGGGTTTGCGCAGGAGGTTTTTGAGCACATCGAGCTGAATTCGCGGCATTTTACCACACCACTATGATCAAGTTGACGATGGCGAGCAAGGCAATGATCGTCCAGAAGAACTTCATGGCTTGGTCTATCCTCAAACGGGCAACTATATTTCTAATGTTCGTCGTGAGCAGCACTATCGCGAAGGTCTTGATGAGGAAGCTTACCACGCCCGGTATCTCCACCCCAGCTATGGTGTGGGCGACCGGACCCCCAAAGAAGAGCACGGTTATCAGCCCAGCCACTGCGAAGAGCTCGATACCGTAGGCCAAGCGCATGAGCCCCAGCTTCGGTCCTGAGTACTCGGTCAGCGCTCCATGCACGATCTCGCTCTCAGCCTCTGGGATGTCGAATGGCGCGCGCAGGATCTTGCCCTGGAGGGCTACTAGTATGGCAGCAGCGGCCAGCGGAGCCTTGAATACGAGCCATCCATTCTGAGCCTGATAGGTCACGATATTGCTAAGGCTGAGCGATCCGACTTCGAAGGCGGCTGTGAGGGCTGTGATGATAAAAATGAGTTCGTAGCTGAACAGCTGGACGACATATCGACTTGCGCCCACCGCACCGAATGGGGAAGCTGACGAGTAGCCGCCGAGCATTATACTAATTGCGGGAATGTTGAGCAGGTAAATGATGACAATAAGGTCCGCTACCGAGGTTAGCGCTGGCTGAGCTGAGTTGATGGGCAACAGGAGCACGACTGTGACGGCAGCGCCCAGCGCTAGCAGCGGCGCAAGCGTGAACACTGCGCCCTGAGCGGCCGCTGGGGTGATGTCCTCCTTCCCCAAGAGCTTCCCAAAGTCGAGAAATTCCTGCCAGATAGGGGGGCCGATCCGGTGCTGCATGTGCGCCGTGACCTTTCGATCTATTCCCATGAACAGGAGCCCGAGCGCGCCCGCGAAAAGTAGCCCGGGAAAGACGAAGTACGCGAGCAGGAAACTTAGGATTTCTATCATTTATGGAGCCTCCTTAACTCCGATTTTGCAATTATCTTAGATTTTCCAGTATTCCCATCGATCACCGTGATGCGGTCGGTGCAGGAGAAGCATGGGTCGATGCTCGCCAGGACGATTGGAACCTCAGCGATAGTGCCCCCGACCAACATGGGCTTGACTGTCGGCATGTTCGCGTACGTGGGCGTCCTTATGCGCACCCTTTCAGGCTTTTCGCCCCCCTTGGAGAGGATGTAGTAGAGGAGCTCCCCTCGGTTGGCCTCAACGCGCCCCGTGGCCTCCCCCTTCTGAACTTGCCCCTTGAACTCCGCCCGTATGGGGCCACCCGGCATGGCATCTAGGGCATGGCGGATCATTTGGATGGATTCCAAGACCTCCCGAAGCCTCACCAAAATTTTTGCTAGGACATCTCCGTCCCGCTCGATAATCACTTTGAACGGTACTTCGCTGTAGGCCGCGTAGGGGTCATCCCTCCTTATATCCCAATTTACACCCGATGCGCGAACTGTTGGTCCGACGGCGCAGAGCTCGCGCGCCATTTGTTTTGTAAGAATCCCGATATTGGCACATCTCGCGAGGATTGTTCGATCGGAGCCGACCACATCGATGTAGTGTTTGACCTCCTTTTCCAACGTGGCCAAATTGTGGAGGACTTTGGGTACCTGATTTGGCTTGATGTCCCAGCGCACACCTCCGATTGTGGTCTCAGAGGAATGAATTCTATTGCCCCACAACATCTCCTTCAAGTCTAGCACGAGTTCCCTATCCCGCCAGAAGAGCATGAAGAGGGTCGTGAACCCTATTTCGTGTGCCGCAATGCCTGCAAATAATAGATGGCTATGGATTCGTTCGAGCTCAGCCCCGATGGTCCTGATGTATCGTGCCCGATCCGGACATTCTATGCCCGCTATCTCCTCGACGGCTCGGATGAAGGCTAAGCTGTGTGAGACTGGGCAGATGCCGCAGACCCTCTGGGCTAGGAATAGACCGTGCATATAAGAGCGCTTAGAAAGTGCCTCCTCAATGCCGCGATGGACATAGCCCAAGCGAATGTCAACATCGACTATCTCCTCGCCCTTGACCTCGATCCTGAAGTGCTCCGGCTCCTCGAGCGCCGGGTGCTGGGGGCCTATAGGTAAAACAAAGCTCATTTTTTGGCCTCCTTTCGCAGGGGATAATTGCCCTTCGGCCAGTCCTCTGGTAGGAAAAGCCTGCGCGGGTCCGGATGATTTTTCACCTCGACGCCCAGCATCTCCATCAAATCGCGCTCGTAGAGGACGGCCCCCGGGAAGATATCGGTGACGCTTAACAAGCTGGGGGTCTTCTTCGGCAAGAATAGCTTGAGGTTGAGCAATGGCCCGCCGCAGTCGATGTGATAGATGACCTCAATTTCCTCACCAAGGTCGACTCCTGTGATGGTCGACAGATGCAAGATATCGTTTGTCTTCAGCGTCGATAATGCCCCTCTATAATGTTGTTCATCCGTGATCGCCGTCACGCGCCATTCGTTCGTCACCTTTACATCTTTGACATAATCCTTGATCAGCTGTACGACCTGTTCGGCCTTCATTTTCCCAACCTCTCTATGGCTTTCATGATGCCGTCGATGATCGCTTGAGGCCTCGGCGGGCACCCCGGCACATAGACATCAACGGGTATAAGGCGATCGAGCGGCCCGACGACGTTGTAACAGCCACCAAATACGCAATTAGATATGGGACAATTTCCGATGGCCACAACCACCTTGGGGTCTGGCGTCTGCTCATAGAGCCTGGTGAGCCTCTTTTTGGACTGCTTGGTTACCGGCCCGGTGATGGCGAGGACGTCAGCATGTCTTGGCGAGCCCTTCCGCACGATGCCGAAACGCTCGACGTCGTGGATGGGGGTCAGCGCGGCAACCACTTCTATGTCGCAGCCGTTGCAACTACCCGTATTATAGTGCAGCAGCCAGGGCGATTTCTTCCTGAGGAAGTGCATAAGTCCCACTCGCTCACCTCACCGTCAGCAGGATTATGACGAGAATGATGACGAATCCCACAACCACCCAGAGCAAGTAGGTGTTAAGGGCGCCCGTGTGTGCGGGTTGGATGTAGCGGTAAAATGGTTTGAAGACCCTGCGGATTGGCGAGAAAAACTGTTCGCTATCTGGGTGTGTTTCCTCTGGTTTCAGCTCCTCACCACAGGCGTAGGTCTTCACTTTTTCAGACGTCGGCCTTGGTTTGGAGATTTTGTGCCCAATTCTCAATAGACCATAGGCGACGAGCGAGCCGAGCAAGATTGCCGCGGTAGCAACAATAGGATCCCAAATCAGCTCAACCATCAGATGCCTCCAATCACATGGCCGATATACCCGGCCGAATTTTCAGCTGCAGCTTGGGCAGGGCCAACAATATTAAACCCTAACGCTGGGAGAAGGCCGATGACAATACATACAACTGCCATCACGAGCATCGGGAACAGCATCATATTGGGAGCTTCCTGGGTTTCTCTTAAACGCTCTGGCCTTTGGCCTAAGAAGACTGAGCTGAAGGCCTTGAAAAAGCTCGCAAAGGTTAAAGCGCTCACTAGTACGGCGATCGCGGTAACTATTGGTAGACCCGCCTCGACCCCACCTAAGTAGATTGCGTACTTGCTCACGAAGCCGTTGAGGGGTGGGATGCCGGAGATTGCCAGGGCCCCTATAAGAAACATTAGTGCAGTCATCGGCATGTTTTTGCCAAGACCCCCGAGCTCGTCGAATTTTTGACTTCCGGTACGGAAAAGCACAGCACCGGCACACATGAACAACAGGCATTTGTAGGTTGAGTGGTTGAGCAGGTGGAAAAGGCCGCCTTGGGCCCCGAGCACGGACCCTAAGGTGCCTAAACCAATCCCGAGCACCATGTAGCCCTTTTGACTTATGACATGATAGGCGAGCATGCGCTTGAAATCGTGTTGGGTAAGTGCCATGAGAACTCCGACTATCATGCTTAGTAAACCAAGCGAAACTAGAATGATGCCAACCGGCAGGCCAAACGGTAGATAAGGTAGGCGTGCAACCCAGTAAATCCCGACCACCGCGCCGGGACCGGCTAGAAGAGCGCTGATCGCAGTTGGGGCGGCAGTGAAGGCATCTGCGAGCCAAGTGTGAAATGGAACCACAGCGACTTTTATCATAACCCCAGTCACGAAGAGGGCCAGCGATGCGATGAGAATTGTCGGTACGGGCAAGGCTCCATCTCTATAAGCGGCCAGCTTTGCCCCCAAGTCAGCAATGTTAAGGCTGCCGACGAAACTGTAGAGCATTGTGATGCTCAGGAGGATCAAGGAGGTGCCGAGCGAGCCTATGAATAGATATTTTATGCCCGCCTCGATGGCATTTGAATCTCGCTTGAAGGCTATCAACGCATAAGATGAAACGGACATTATCTCAAGAAAAACGTAGAAGTTGAAGATATCTCCTGTAAGGACTATTCCCATCATACCTGTTATCGCCAGCAGAGTTAGGGCATAAAAGAGATCTCTCCTCGTTTCACGCTGCATGTACGCCGCAGAATATATTATTACGAGCGTGCCGAGCCCAGCGATCATGAGTGCCATCTGAATTGACAGCCCATCGATAGCCAAGTTGATTCCCCACGGTGGCGACCATCCTCCAAGTTTGTAAACCAAAATCTGACCGTTCCACACGCTTGGGGCCATGTCTGCCACGATGAGGAGAGTGCCGATCATAGTGGCAATCGCAAACCAATCGCACGCCTTGGGAACATTGTAGCGCCGCGATAACAAACCAACTAATGGCATCAGGAACGCGGCAAACAACGGCAGGACGATGGCTAATATTGGGGCGTGGGCGATCATTCGCGCAACCTCCTCAATTTAGACGGGTCGAGCGTGCCGTAGTGCCGGTAAGCGTAGATGGAGAGCGAGAGCGCCAGCGCCGTGATACAGATGTTGATGACAATTGATGTCAGCACGAGAGCTTGGGGAAGTGGGTCGACCGCGCTGGATGCAAAATTGGGAAGATTCGAGCTCAACTCGCCGGTAACGATTGGCGCTATGCCGCCCGTGCGGTAGCCCATGCTTATTAGGAACAAGTGGATTCCATCAGTCATCACCGAAAGCCCAATTACGAGCTTGATAAGGTTGCGCTTGAACAACAAGCAGTAGAACCCAAGCGCGATTAGCAACATCGCGATGGTATAGTTAAAACTCATTTCTTTTCACCCCATGATGCGAACAGCATTGCGTAGAAAATCAGCAGGATGCCTCCCGCGACCTTCACCCCAACGCCTATGTAAAGCGGGAGAAAGTTCCCGCCGCTGAAGAGCCGCCCGAGCTCCCCCAGCGAAAAAACGTTTTGGAGGAAGAATGTGCCCAATAAAATACCGAGAAGCCCTATAATCGCTATGGTCGCGCTACCGATGGTATCGAGCACCTCCGCGGACAAGAAGCTCACGCGCTCCTGGGCCCGCTCAATGCCATACGCCAAGATGAGCATGACGACGGAGGCAGCTATTATCACACCTCCAGGGAATCCTCCCCCAGGGGTCAGGTGTCCATGGAACACCACGTAGACCCCAAATAGGAAGATGAACGGGAATAGGAGCCTCGAGGCGGTGCGCACGATTACGGTCATTCCAGCCACTCACTCATTCCTCCTCAGGATCCTGAACACCATCATAACCCCAACAACTGCGGTGAAGAGCACGGTTGACTCACCAAGCGTGTCGTAGCCGCGGTAACCCCACACGATGCTCGTCACAACGTTTGCAGCGCCCGTTTGCTGAGGAGCATTTTCCAGGTACAGCTGCCCAACGCTGTTTTCTGTTTCCCCACCTATCTGACGTAACGGGAAGGTGCCGAATGGTTCTATGGAATTTACGGTTAGAATTAGAAACGCGCCGATCGTAATGACTATACCCAAAGCAAACGCCTTCTGAGCCTTCTCCATTACTCTTGCCTCCTTGTACGGCTTATCGCGATGACGAAGAGCACAGTGGACACCCCAGCCCCAACCGCCGCTTGGGTGATGGCGATATCAGGCGCTTGGAGCATGTAGAATATCACAGCCAAGGTCATGCTCCCCCCCGTCAGTATGATTATGGAATAAAGTAGGTCCTTGAGTTCGATTGCTATTACGTAAAGCACGAACAGGAAGATGAGGAGAGCATTTTGGATCAGGGTTTCGATCATGGTCTCTCCTCCTTTAGCTTGTCGACCACGCTGCGCTGCCAGAGCTTGACGCCGGACTTGTGAGCGGCCCTAGCGATGGCGTGGGCGCTCACGGGGTTTGTGAGGAAGACGAAGAGGGCGATTATCAAGGCCTTGAGGGTGAAGATGCTTAGCCCCCCGAGGATTCCAGCGCCGATCATTAGCATCATTGCCCCTCCTACAACGACGACGGTGTTGGCGTGGATCCGGTTGTAAACATCTGGGAATCGCACGACGCCCATGGCCCCTATCAAGGCGCAGGCTGAGCCAATCCCAAGTAGGACGTAGGCAACCAGCTCGATCATGTTTCTACTCCCCTCCCCTCGAGATATTTGGAGATGGCGAGTGTGCCCAAGAATGCGAGGAAGGCGTAGACGAGGGCAACGTCGAGATAAATAGATGCTTGGTAGTAGACGCCGAGCAAGACCATGGACGTCACCATTAGAGCCCCGATGGCGTCCACAGCTACCACCCGGTCAGGGGCGGTGGGGCCCAGGGCCGCACGGACGGCGCAGATTAGGACGGCGCCGAAGATTATTATTATGATCCCAAGCAAAATCACTTGAATATCCCTCTTAGGAAGCGCTCGAATGGCCCGGCGATTTCAGCGCTTGCTTTTTCTGGTTCAACCGCTTTGACGTTAATCCAGTGAACGTACAAGGATGGCTCCTCTTCAACGACTTCCACGCTGAGGGTTCCTGGGGTCATGGTGATCGCGTTGGCTAGGCCAGTCACTCCCAAGTCGGTTTTGAGCCAGGTGGGGACGTGGACGATTCCCGGTCTGATTGGCATGCGAGGGTGCAGGATGCGATAGATGACATCGGCGTGAGCCTTGACCTCGGCCCAGATGTAAGCTGGCACATATGCTAGCAAATAAGCCCAGCGTTTTGGCTGAAATTTCTCCCTCATCGGCCCTCGGAAGAGCAATTCATACGAAATGACAGCAACGAATGCAGCACAGACCGCACCAACTGCGAGTTCTTGTGGATCGAACGAGGCAGTGAGGCCAATCCAAGCTAGCCAGAGACAGACAAATGTTATTGCCAACTTCGGGACGGACAGTTCATCGCCCCTGCGTGCTGTAGCAATACTATACTTTAAATTTTACCATTGAGATAGGTTAGTGATTCGATGAAACGTGAAGCGATTACCTCCCCTAGAATGCTCCCTAAAGAGGCGCGGGTAAAAGCTTTGACGGACATTGAGGACGTCGACGGCTTAGTTTGTGCCGCGCTCATCCTGAGGCGATTCCCAAACGCGATAATCGAGACAGGGAGCGCCAAAGGTGGGGGGATGAAGGGAGAATACGACATCATCGTGGATCTCCCACTTGAGAAGTCTCTGGAGACTCGCGCCTGGATAGACCACCACCTAGCGCAGGTTCAGGAGGGCAAGAGCGAGGAGAAGGTTTACGACCCAACAGCGAAGAGCGCCGCTGGCCTGCTAGCGAAATACCTCGGCTTGGAGGAGAGAGAGCTGGCGGAAATTGCCGACCGAGCGGACTCCGTGAGTTACCTAACCAACGCCCCACTCGGTTTTGAGGAAAGCAACGACCCAGCTTGGGACGTGAACGACGCCGTCAAGGCAATTTCCTCGAGCGAGCAATTCGTGGAGCTTGCAAAGGCGCTCGCGTTCGAGGGGCTAGATGGGCTGAGGCGGAAGTTCGAGGCTGAGATCTCGCACACCAGGGGACTTAGAAGGAAAGCTGAGGGGGTCGTCCAAATAATATCGAAAAAGGTTGATGACCAAGGGTCCGACTCATTGATACTCCTGATGCCTAGATTCGAGAGGCGGGGCTCGACGGTCTCCGCGCACATCGTGTTCTCCCTTTACCGGATGGGGAAGATCAAGGCATCCACGGTCTTCTATGAGGGTGGCTGCTGGATAAACGTCCGGAGGGATTTCGGGGGACTGGATGCAGCAGAAATAGCGAAACGTTATGGCGGCGGGGGACACAGGGTGAGCGCCGGGGCACCGATAGGCCCTAATAAATTAGAAAATATAAAGCTTGAATTCGAGAGAGCTGGATTAAAACCAATGGTTGTTGACTTAAGGAAACAATTTTGAATTTTTATCAAAATGTCTATCCTGATATTCTCCATTGGAACCATTTATTTCCGCACTTCGGGCAAGTAATGGAGGTCCAAATTCCGCCATATTTGTGATTTTTCTTGCCAGAGTATCCGCAATTCTCGCAATTTGTCATTTCTTGGTCCCTCGCTAACTTTATAACGTAGTTTCATCTTTTATTTAAGACTTGCGATGTGTTCATGCTGTTGTTTAGACAAACAGATAGACAGGTTTGGTCCTATTTTCAGCGTCTGTCTACAACTTTTTAACCTTTTCAACTTACTTGGTCATCGCTCTCTTGAAGACAGGTACTGCGATCAATATCATTACGGTTCCGAATCCTATTAAAAACGCCAACTCAGTAGCTATGGCCGATATCCCTGCCCCAAGTGTCATAACCTTTCTCAAAGCTCTTGTCGCGTATGTCAATGGGAGCACGTTTGAAATATCCTGCATAAACCAAGGCATCTGTTGTATCGGGAAGAACACCCCGCTCAAGAACATCATGGGGAACATAATTGTCATCATCATCATGCCCGCCGTTTCCTCATTTTTCGCGAGTGATGTAATCACAATGCCCAAGCCCACAAAGCTGAATACCCCCAGCAATAACAGGGCAAAAATCAGTGCAATGCTTCCATAAATAGTGACGCCGAAAAGAACCACTGCCAATACGAGTATGACAACTCCTTGGATTATTCCTCTAACCATCTGGGCAATCGTTTTTCCGAGCAGTATCGACAGTCTATTTACTGGGGCCGCCATCATGCCGTCCAGAGTACCCACCTCTTTCTCATGGGAAATGGCACGGGGCAGCGCCGTCATCAGGGACATCATTACCACCATTGCTATTATCCCCGGTGCCACAAACTGGAAATAGTTCGGATTTCCTGGCACGATTCCGCTTGTCTGGACGTTATATGGTTCTATTTTTGCCAATGTTGTTTGGTAGTTATTTGCACCGAGGTTTTCTATGGCCAGCTTGGTGCCCATCTGGTCAATGACTTGCGTCAAAACACCCTGCATCATCAGTGAGATTTGGGGGTTAGATTGGTCCGTGATTATTGTTATGGTCGCCTGTTTACCCGTCATCAAATTTTCTGAGAAATTTTCCGGTATGATTATGCCGCCGTAAATATCACCGTTTTGAATTTTGGTTTTAATGTCGGCGAAACTAGTAGCACTACTGAGATTCATCATGCCAGTTAGGTTATTTATCATCTCTAACTGTCCTACGAAAATTTGGCTTGCAGAGTTATCATTCCCCGCATCTAAGTTTGCTAATCCAACTGGCAAGTGATTGATTGAGCCAGTGCTTGGAAATACATAACCGACCATCAACATCATGAGGAGTGGCATCAAAACTAGCATCACCAACAACATTTTAACTCTAGTGAGTTCTAACAAATCCTTCCAAGCGATCCACAAACTATGGGAAAGCATCCTCTTTGCGCCCATTGATATCACCTTATCCTAGGTCTTGCCCTTCCCCCATGTCTGAATCCGGCCTCAACTTTATCGGAAACCTGCTCTCTCACCTCATGCCCAGTAAGGTGCAAAAATACATCTTCGAGCGTGGGTTCAAGGCTGTTTATCGAGACTATTTCCCCATTATTTGCCCGTATTACATCGACTATATCGTCAAATGCTCCATCTCCCTTCGCGCGGACTTTGACGCGCGTCTCGTTCTCCCTAACGACAGATTTAACAGACCCCGCCGATTTTATCAGTGATAGTAGCTTATCGTTGAGATTGGAAATGTTTAATTCAAAGGTATTTCCGCCGTTAACCATCTTTTTTAAATTATGTGAGGTGTCTAAGGCGATTATCTTTCCATAGTCCATGATGCCAATTTGATTGCATAGCATGTCTGCTTCTAGCATCATGTGCGTTGTGAGAATTATCGTTATCTTCCTCTCTTGGTTAATTTTACGTATGAACTCACGGATCTCGCTACTCGATTGCGGGTCCAAACCGAGCGTGGGTTCATCCAAAAACAATACCTTGGGCATGTTGAGAAGCGCCCTTATTACATTAATCCTCTGTTTCATGCCGGTCGAGAACGTCCCCACCTGCTTGTTTTGCCATTCCTCCATATGGACGAGTTCAAGCATTTCCTTGATCCTGCTATCCAGCACATCATTTGGGATATTGTACAATTTTCCGAAAAACTTTAGATTCTCTCTAGCGGTCAATCGGTCGTACATGATCATCTTTTCGGATACCAGACCAACTAGCTCTCTTACCTTGCTATCGTCTTTCACTATGTCGTAGCCGCCAACTGTAGCTGTGCCTTCCGTCGGCCTAGTCAGCGTGCAAAGGATCCTTATTGTCGTGCTTTTACCCGCGCCGTTGGGGCCTAACAGGCCGAATATCTCGCCTTCCTTTACATCAAAGGAAATGTGATCCACTGCCGTAATTCCATTGAATTCTTTTGTTAGGTTTTTTACTTCAATCATATTTTTTCCCACTGAATGCACCTCGAACAACTGTTTGCTCTACTTCGCATGAATCCGGGGCTGCTTTTCCGTCTTCTGAAGTTCGGCAAGTTTTCGATCGAGCTTCTCGAGATGGGCCTGCATTCTCCTAATCGCTTCTTCAATACGACTCTTCGCAGATTTCAGGCGCTTCACTTTTTCCTCGATGGTTTCGGTCCCCCTGCGCCCATAGGGCAAAAAGTCCCTAGGTGAGGGAAACTTTGGAATTTTCGATGGTGAAATATCAAGAAATTCGAATGCGAATTTTGAGTATAGCCGCCTTAACGCATCTGTGATTATTTTTTGTTTTTCCAAAGCTCTGCTGATTAAAGTCCTGCCTTCGGGAGTTATCTTGTAGATCTTCCGATTTTTACCTCTGACTTTTTCCCATTCGCCCTTCACCAGACCGCTTCCTTCCATCTTTTTTAAAATAGGATAAACTCCTCCAGCAGTGGGTCTCCAAAAACCAAGAGTCAGCTCCTCTACATTGTCCATGATCTCGTACCCGTGAAGGGGCTTTTGGTTCAGCAACATCAAGACAAACAGCTTAAGATAGCCCTTTTGAATTTCTTTGGCCCAAGTGGGTGAAGTTGCTCTCACGTAGCACACCTTAGAAAGTGAGGGGCGCGTTTCTCCTATATATAGTTATGCTTTATGTATTACACGTATGTATCTTATTTTGTGTATTGTACCTATAATTTTTACTTGGTGGGCCCGAAGGGATTTGAACCCCTGATTTTCGCCTCGTAAAGGCGACGTCTTAACCACTAGACCACGGGCCCAAGCTTGATTTCTGGCCCACAATCATAAAAGCGTAGCCCGTTAGACGCCTTTCGCCACCATGATGACTTCGAGCACTACCAGGGTGACGATGAGCAGCATCATCAGAAATTCGAGCGTGGTCGCGCGGTGGACGTCGACTCGCTCCATCGCCATCGCGTAGAGCTCCTGAAGTCTATCGAGTTTCTTGTCAACGAGCGCAAGCCAGTCGGCGATGCGGAACCGCTCGGAGGAAATGCGGTAGAGCTTTCCCAGGTACCATTCACCCGTGAACTTCAGGATGTTCCGAAGGTCCTCGACGAGATCGACGACCTCGACACGTAGCTCGGCCAGATCGCTTGCGGTCCTTGAAAGTTCGCTGTATTGGCGGCTCCCCCACGTTATACCCATCCTAGGCTTGGAGAAGGCCCCGCGGAGTGAGCCATATGCCCGCTCAACCCTTCGATCGAGCAGCTTGTCGTAGGTTTTTAGCTCAAGCAATTGGATCTTCGCGAACTCGATCATCCGGACTAGTTCATCGGTGTACTCGACGGCCCCGCTTATTAGTGCAGAATACCAGTCGACGAACACGATGTCGTCATCGGAGTAACTCAGGTATAATTTCAGAGCGTCCTCGGTCTCCTTATCGCTCAGCGCCGGCCAGTCCTTTTCCCCTCGAAGTAGGCCAGCTGTCTCCTTCGAGAATTTCGTTAGGAAATCCTGCGCGGAGAGCTTTGGTTCCGTTTCCGCGATGAGAATTAGGGTGTATATTTCCGGGTGCTCAAAGGGGGTGTACGGCGAGACTATAGAAGGCTTCACCACTTTTTCGAGCTCCTTGAACAGCTCGAGGGGCACCTCATCGAACTCGGCCTCCTTGCCGGCAATTTTAACTTGGCGCTCGTTGAGCCCGACGAGCTTTACCACGCTTTCGAGGCCGGCATTTCGGAACTCGATGCTTATGTAAATACCTATGACACCTATCGGGAAGATGTGCCCTTCCAAGGTGGCCTTGTGCCCATCGATCTTTCTCGCGCCCAAATCCGCCTCAAGGGGCTGAAGTCCCACCTCCTCGTATTTGGGCCCTAGAATCCTCGCCCCCCGTGCCCTGTGGCGTTCGATGAGGTTGAGCTTCTCGCGGGGCACCTTATCGAGTTCTATGTCTCCACCGACATCGTAGAAGTATTGAAAGACCACCCGCCCAGTCAGCGAGGGCATTTTTTTGGCTGGCTCAGGCATTTTTATGACCTCAGATGACTCTCTGGCTGCGATGATTTAAATTGGCGCCGGGGGTGGGATTCGAACCCACGCAGCGCGTGAGCGCTAAAGGGTTAGCAACCCTTCGCCTTACCTGGCTGGGCCACCCCGGCACGGCGGCAAGCGCGCCCGAAGTTGACGCCTTCCCCACACGGCAAGCGCCGGCTCCAAGCTCCATCCCGTTGACCGCCAGCGCCAAACGTCCTACCTACCGCTGCTCCCTTCCGGGCCTCACGGGGTTCGACAGGTAAAGGCGGTTCTCCCCGGCCTTGCGACCGAGGCCCCGCCACCGCCGACCCAGCGGGACAGGATTTCCACGCCGGAAACCGGATCGACGTGCAGTTCCGAACGCCGCCCCCGAGCTTCGGCCCACCATAAACCCCATTTGTGGTACAGGCGAGGGGTAGCCGCCCACCTAGCTCGCCGCCATGTAAAACTTGGCGTCGTTAAATAAGCATTTTTCGCTGTTTTGCCAGTCCGAGTTGTTTCAGAAGCTCACACGTTTTGCAGACGTTCGCTGATGTCGGTTCGTCGCAGACCTCGCACTTCCGCATCTCGAACTCTGGCATCCCCTGAGCAATTTTTGGTTTCAGCCTGTCGAACATCCGGAGGATCATGAACTTCGAGTTCGGATGTTTTTCCTCGAGGTCGTTCAAGAAGTCGCGAATCTCGATGTGGATACCTCCAGAGTATGGGCAGACGGCGAGGTGGACGTTCAGCTCCCGAAGCAGGACGTAAAGTGCAGTTTCCTTTTCAGGGACCTCGCGCAGGGGTTTTATCCTAGGCACAAATCCCTCCCTCGGCGGGTAGATTGGCCCGAGGCGATGGAGCCTGGAGAAATCCGCCCGAACGTAGTTCAGCATGATCGCCTGCACTTCGTCGTCGAGGTTGTGTGCGGTTGCCAGCTTGTTGGCCCCCACCTCCCGCGCAGCTTGGTTGAGCAGCGAGCGACGCATCACGCCGCAATAGGTGCATGGGTTCAAGCCAGTTTTATGACGTTTAGCAAGGTGAACGATTTGGTCGAGCGTCGTGCCGAAGGCCTGTTTAAAACTCACCACGAAGTGTTTGACCCCAAGCAGTTCAGCATTTTCCTCCACTATCGGCAAGCTGTGGTCACGATAGCCCCTTATCCCCTCATCGATGGTTATCGCCACCAGCTCGCAGTTTCGCCACGAGCAATACCCCGCGAGCAAATGCAGACAGGCGACGCTATCCTTGCCCCCGGAAACTGCGACGGCAATTCGCTCACCAGGCGAGATGAGTTTATGTTTCGCCACCGCCCCGCGAAATCGCTTCTCAACGCTTTTGATTAGACATCTATCGCACAGCATCACTCCTGCATAGCGGCGATCGTAGACAGCCCTTCGCCCGCAGAAGCTGCACCTGAGCACTTAACCACCGGTGACGATGGGTATGATTTCGACCAAGTCCCCGCTGACGAGGCGTTCCCCTTCAGTGACGATTTTACCGTTGCACCTGACGACGACGGTTTGGGGGTTTAGGTCGAGCGCATCGAGCAGGCCAGCTACCTTAGCTCGAGTTGGCAGCTTGATGTGCTGTTTTTGTCTTTTCGAAAGAATTTTAACAGATACCACGATTGTTTTCATTTCAGCACCATCGGTAAGAAGTTGATTATGATTAGCGCCAATACAAATAGGGCGACGGCATAACTAATCCGCTTGGCAGTTTCCTTTTTAACCCTTTTTTCGATCAAACCGCGAAGCATGTAACCTCCATCGAGCGGCACTGCCGGTAGTAAATTAACGAGCCCAATGCCGAAGTTGAGCATGAACATCCACTTCAATATTGATATTCCTTCCCAAGGGATCATGGAGTTGTACACATATTGATGGATAATCGGATAGCCAACGAGGTCCCCGGCCGCCGCCAAAGTCAAGTTCAACGGGTTCGCAAATTCGATGCGGTCTAGTGCACGTATCAGAACGACGCCAACGTTGTCGCGATAATTCTCGGCAGTCGTGATTTGGAAGTTCTCGTTGTCGATCTCGATTATTAGATTCTCTCCGGGTGGGATTCCTTTATCCACCAATGAATTCCAATCATCGACGTTGTTGATCTGATAATGAACGTTCTCGTTGTCTATAACCAATTGCAATTGTGTGCCCAGAAAGCGGCGATCATCGAAACCGCGAAGCTTAATACTGGTATCTATAGGGCTGCCATTTTCTATTCCATATACATAGAGGCCTGGCTTTGGTGAAATCAGCGTTAGGATAATCCCAAAAACCAGCAGGGCAAACACCACGTTCGCGAATGACCCCGCGGCATAAACTCGTAGTCTTTTCATGAGAGATGCCCGTTGTAGTTGTTTATCATCCTGCTCAACGAATGCTCCGGGGATCACTATCCACAGTAGCAGCCCGGTGGACTTGGTCCTGATATCTTGAGCCCGCATCACATACCCGTGTGATGATTCGTGCACGAGAAGCACGCTGAAAAGTGCGATGAGGCCCTCAACAAGTGGGATGGTGATTCCCGGTAGAATGAGCGTTGCCCCAGGAACAGCGTTGCCTGGGTTGCGAAGAAGTAAAATCACGTACAGGAGGAGGCTGACGAACACGAATACCATCAAGATGAAACCGATTCCTGCTGCTGCGTTTCCAAACCTCACCCAAAATCTCCTGAATCTCTTTCCAACCCTATCGATGAATTTCAGGCCGCGCTTCGTGCGCCATATCAACATGCCGGACTCAACTGTGATGCCACGCTTCTTCAAATTGAAGGAGCGATTGAGGTAAAACACGACGATCCAAAACACCACGATGAACAGCAAAGCCAACCAAATCGCGCTCATGCACGTCCCGCAGTTTTATAATATTACGGGACTTAAACTCATTGGGTAGGCATGTTCTACGTCGTGCTGGCAACTGTCAAGGATAGCGCAGAAGCTGAGCGCATCGCCAAGCGACTCGTCGACGAACGGCTTGCGGCATGCGTGAATGTCTTACCTAACATAAGTTCGACATACAGATGGAAAGGTAAGGTTGAGCATGTCCGTGAAGTGTTACTGCTAATGAAAACTTCTCATGAGAAGCTCGACCGCCTGATGGCAAAGGTTAAAGAGCTGCACAGCTATGAAGTTCCTGAAATCTTGGCGCTTCCGATCGAGAGAGGCTCACAGGAATATCTAAAATGGCTGGAGGAGAGCTTGAGGTGATAAAATGAGCACAGCTTTGGGGGACTTCTACAGGTTGCTTGCGCCTCGCCCCATCGCGTTAATCACGACCGTCGATAAGCAGGGGCGGATAAATGCTGCACCCATGTCATTCGTCATGCCCATCGAGATGGAGCCACCCATCCTCGCCCTTTCCACGGGCTACGATGGAGACACCTACCGCAACATACACGAGACTGGTGAATTCGTCGCCAACCTCGTTACGGAGGAAATCAAGAAGCAGATGTGGATATGCAGCAAATCCTTCCCGAGGGGGGTCAACGAGCTCGAGAAGGCAGGCCTGCATTGGGAGCCGTCGGAGAAGGTGAAGCCCCCCCGGGTGGTCGAGTGCCCAGCAAATTTTGAGTGCAAGCTCGATTGGACGCACGAGGGCCCAGAGTATGTCGTCGTGGCTGGGCGGGTGGTAGCGGTGAACGTGCGAAAGGGAGTGCTCAAGGCTGGCAGGTTGGACGCTGAGCGCGTAAAACCATTATTGCACCTCAGCGGCAAGTTGTTCGTGGTTGGGGATCGAGTCGTAGAGCTATGATTTTTATGGTGAGGCCGGTCCGCGCTGCAGACATCGTGGAGATTATTTACACCGAGGATCATTGGTTGCTTTTCCGACAGCTCAGGCAGAAGGCGAAAAATCTCGTGGAAGCACTGGCGGCGAGGGGAATTGAATCCGTGGTGCATGGTAGCGTCGCCCGGGGAGATGTAGATTTTGGTAGCGATGTCGATATCTTCATGCCACGCCACCTACCATCCTATGAAGTGGAGTTGGCCCTATCCGAGGCGGGATTTGAGCCGATGAGGCGCGAGATAGTTATGGCGACTCCTTGGCACCTGCCCAAAGCTCATATTTACTTGGATGATGACTATTCTGCCACATTCCCGCTGGTGGATCCAAAGCCGTTGGAGGTGGAGTTTTACTATTTTGGGGGGGCAGCCGGCCTTGAGCAGCTCGAGCGCGAGGTGCGAGTGCCAGGTATCGACAAGCGGCTGATGTTCATTGACCCAACCCCACAGGGCCATGTAGAGGGCCCGGTCATTGGGCGGGAGGCCGAGGTCGCGAAGCGCGTAGGGGTCAGCTTCGACATAGTGCGCGAGAGGGTGCAGGTCCTGACGCGTCGAGCTGATATCGGTCACACGGGCATCTTTTTGCAGCGCGAGCTCGCCCCGGACGAGAGTTTCGAGGCGGTCTTCAAACAGCTCGTAGAAAGTAGTCCAGCGGTGAAGTTTCGCGTCAAGAAGTGAGTTAGGAAGCCTCTTTGAACCGTTTGGTCACGAATTCCTTGTCGAGGGCTGAGATGAAGTTCCCAGCGCGCGGCCCGGACTCGCGCCCGATGAGCACGAGGTAGATGGCATTGAAGAGCTCGGGGGGCTTAAGTCCGATTTTTTCCGCTAGTCCATAGATATGGTTGTGAAGTTCGACTGGTGTAAAGTCGCGCTCCGAGAGATCGGCCGCGAGTTGTTTCAATCCTTCCCTCTGATTCCGAGTCAGCGCTTGTTTGACGTCAGCTGGCAGTGTTTCTGAGACCTTGAAGCGCAGGCGCTCGGGTGCATGTTTTGCGACCCAGTTGCGCGCGCGGCCCAAGCGAAGGACCGCGAGTTCGATGTCGGATTTACTCGGGTCGATGAGCATTTTCCTGGACGTTAGAATTTCTGTCGCATGCTTCGGATTTTGCATCACCTGACTCAGCACGGCGGCGAATCTAAATGGCACGCGCTGCGGCTGTACCTTGGGTGGCTCTCCCGTTTGTGACAACTCGTAGATTCGCTTGAGCTGCTCCTCCCGGCGACCGCTCGATTTAACCTTTCCAAAGTACACCCCCTCTACCAAATCGTATTCATCGTAGAAGTCTAGTAGGGGCAGCCCGGGGTCGAACTCCTTGGCCTTCATCGGCTTGCTCCTGAATATGAAGTAGCGCAGGAGCTCGGGTTCGGCGATCTCGAGCCACTGGAGGAGGGTGAAAACCACGCCCTTCGAGGAGGACATCCGTTTTCCCTTGAGACTGACCCATTCGTATGGCACAGAGTAGGGCGCCTCGTACCCGAAGATCTTTTTGGCTATGAGCTTGCCCGTGTCGTAGCTCCCCCCCACGACTGCATGGTCCTTGCCGAATGGCTCACAAGTGACCCCGATGAGCTTCCACCGAGCCGGCCATTCAACTCGCCATGTAAGTTTTCCTTCACCTCGCGTGTAGTCAGCTTCACCTCTGTGCCCGCAGCCCGCAGTATAATCGCTGCCCTCGCAGACGTACTCGACGTAATTGTCATGCCAAGCGTAGGCTTGAGTCGTGGCCAGCCTGCCGCAGTTCGAGCAGACGGCATCGTAGGGCAGCCAGTCCTCGGGCAAGGGCTTCTCACGATAGCGGTTGAGGATGGTTCGGATTTTGTCTGCATTTTCCAGCGATGTTCGGATTAGGTCGGTCATTTTGCCGCTTCGATAGACCTCGCTGGCGTAATAGACCTTCACCCGGATGCCGAAATCATCGAGCGACTCGAGGAATGGGCGGGAGAAGTAATCCACGAAGTTCTTGTACTTTGGGTCTGGAGACGGGATGCTGACGTATGGCATTCCCAGGTACTGCTTGTAATCCTCGTGCAGGGGCCATGGGATGCGACGCATGGGGTCGAAGTCGTCGGCGTACCATATCGCCTCTGCCTTGCCGCCTTGCTCTTCGACAGCTCGGCGAATGCCATCGGCTATGAAGACATCGTTGCAGTGGCCTATGTGGATGTGGCCTGAAATCGAAATGCCGCTCGCAATCACGTGTTCCTTTTCTCGCCGGACGATGGCCTTTGCAACTTTGTCGATCCAGTGCATACGGGTCAAGTAGCTCTATCCTCTAGAGTTCATAAAAACTAATCTGAGATTCGGCCCTTCTTTCAGCCCGTGGGCAAGATTTTTTAGCCCGTTGATCTCAGCAGAGGTCTAGCATGTGATATGGGTTTGCTCTCAGTATCCATGGAATTTTATCGAAATCCTCATCCGCTGATAAGATCTCAGTTACCCTAACTTTCTCATCGTCGCAGCATGGATGCAGTCGTGTGAGCCTATCCTAACTTTCTGATAGATCTCCCGCGCCCACCTGATGGTGGCTCCCCCAGTTCTTGTTTCCATGAGTTTTTGATTCCAATTATTCTCTCTTCTCCCCAAGAGTCTCCCAGCACAATTCCTGCATATTTACCAGTCTTTCACCGCATAGAAGTAAAAGAATTCATCATTTTTATTGATGTTGCAACATAAAATACATTCTCGATAAATCTCTATTTCTACCTCCTTCAAAACGTGCGTCTATTTTTATGGTGGGGTAAAATGCCTTATGGTGGGTAAAATGCCGATACTCAAAGTTAGAGAATAGGAAAAATAAAAAGTTCAAAAAATAAGTAACATGGGGGACTCAATGAAGGTAATATGCCTGCTCGTTGGTTCGTTGATGTTTTTAGTCCTACTCGTGCCGGCTGGGGCACGTCCAATCCCGTTAAAAATAGCGGGTGAGAACGCTGTAAAAGTTTATCTAGCATTCTTCGGCAACCCCGGGTGTCCACTTTGCGATGATGTTTGGGCCATGATTACCCAGCTGGAGCAGGAGTACTCGAATCTTGAAGCCAGAAGGTTCGACTTCATAGCAAAAGAGAACATAGAACTCGTTGAAGCTTTGTTTGAATTGTATAATGTGCAACATGAAAATAGAGACGCTAACAGGCTAGTATTTATCGGCGACAATTACCTCTCAGAGGACAGCATAACGGAGGGGAACCTTCGCAGTTTTATTGAGGAATACTCACAGACTGGGACGAAACCACCTTGGGAAATGGTAGAGGTCCATGGCGATGAAGTTGTGGAGAGATTTAGGAGGTGGGGGGCCTTTACCATCGTCGCTGCTGGACTTGCGGACGGAGTGAATCCCTGCGCTTTCGCTGTGGTCGTTTTCTTCGTTTCTTATCTCGCTCATATAGGGCGAAAAAGAAGGGAAATAATGTTTATTGGAGTTACTTTCATTCTAGCTGTATTTCTGACATACCTTCTGGTGGGTGTGGGGATATTGTTGTTCGTGAGGCAACTCGAGGCTTACTCCCTCATAAGCTCTGTAGTAAGAATTTCGATAGCGGGCCTGGCTATAGCTTTGGGTTCGGTAAGTCTTTACGATTATTATTTATTCAGGAAAAGAGGCGCGAAGGCGATGAAGCTCCAACTGCCACGCGCCTTAAGATGGAGAATACACGCGATCATTAGAAAAACGGGGGGGGCCGTATTCATAATCCCATTTGCCTTCCTGATTGGAATCATTATTAGCCTCTTCGAGCTCGGGTGCACTGGACAGTTATATCTCCCGACCCTTGCATATGTGATGGGGGAGCCAGGTTTGCGGGCCCAAGCTTTCTTGTATTTAATCATCTACAACGTCATGTTTATTCTACCCCTGCTGGCCGTGTTTGGGCTAGCAAGCTTCGGAGTCCGCTCACAAAAGCTAGGCGAAGTTGCAAGCAGACATACAGGGAAGGTGAAGATTCTCCTCGCCGCAATTCTGTTTATATTGGCAGCGTTTTTACTCACACTTAGGTGAAACCGAGTTCATGACAATAAAAGATGGGAGAATTAGAAAATGTCTAGCATTTATATCCGCGCGGCAAACTTAAACTTCTGAGGGGTTGCAAGCGCCTCATATGTAATAAACTCCTAGATTACACACCGATGAAACATTTATGAGATATTAAATCCCCCGTTTTAAAAGTCTCTAACTAAAAGTTGAGGGGTGATAAATTGAGGCCAGCGAGGCGGATGGCGGAGGTGCCACAATCAGGCACGTTGAAGATGCTCGACATAGCCAAGCAGATGGAGCGGGAGGGGCGCGAGATCATCCACATGGAAGTGGGGGAGCCGGATTTCGACACCCCTGAGCACATCAAGCGCGCGGCCAGGGAAGCTCTCACGCGGGGAGTGACGAAGTACACGCCAAGCGCAGGCATTCCTGAGCTGCGAGAGGCGATAGTCGAGCACCTCAAGGGAAAAGATGTTCCTGCAACTGCGAAGGAGGTATTGGTGACGCCTGGGGCGAAGCACGCGATATTCTGCGCCATGGCTGCAGCGCTCGATCCAGGCGATGAGGTCATTATCCCTAGCCCCTGCTGGACCTACGGGGGAATCGCGCTCATGTTTGGGGCCAAGCCCGTCTACATCGAGACGACTCAGGTGGACGAATTCAGGTTGAAAGTTGAAAAGGTGGAGAAAAAACTGACCTCGAAGACCAGGATGCTCGTGCTCAATTACCCCAACAACCCCACAGGTGCGACTACGACCAAACAACAACTACAAGCCATAGCAGACCTCGCAGCCGACCACGGGTTCTGGGTGCTGTCGGACGATATCTACGATTGCTTGGTCTACGAGGGCGAGCATGTGAGCATCGCCTCTCTGTCAAACATGCACGAGCGGACGATCTACATCAACGGCTTCTCCAAGGCTTACGCGATGACGGGGTGGCGTTTGGGTTATGCCGTGGCCCCAGCCGAGTTCACCCAGGAGATGATAAAGGTTCAACAGGCCTCGACATCGTGTGCAGCGGCATTCGTGCAGGCGGCCGGCGTGGCGGCCCTTCGAGGTCCCCAGGGTTGCGTCGGCGAGATGCGTGAGGATTATCGAAAAAGACGTGACGTGATAGTCAAAGGGTTGAATTCGATCGAGGGGTTCAAGTGCGTAAAGCCGAAGGGTGCATTTTATGTCTTCCCGAACATCGAAGGACTCGGCATGAAATCTTCCGAACTTTGCGAGAGCTTCCTGAAAGCGGCCGGCGTGGCGGCTGTGCCAGGAAGCGAGTTCGGTCCATACGGCGAGGGCCATTTGCGGTTTAGCTACGCGACCTCGATGCAAAACATCAAGAAGGCGATTGAGCAAATTAGAGCGACAGTCGAGCGCCTTTAAGGCTGATATAAAACACTCAGTACCTGCCTGATCTCCTTGGCCTTCTCCCTGCCGATTCCCCGCACCTTTTGCAGCTCCTCCTCCGACGCCGCCATCACCTTCTCGACGGTTCCGAAGTGCGCTAGCAACCTCTCCGCGAGCACGGCTGAGACACCAGGTAGTCCCTCCACGATGAACCTCTGTTGCTCGGGCAAGGTAAGCCCCTTCGCCTCGCCTCGAACTGCGACTTCCCTAGCCTGCTCGGTCTGCTCCCTCCGAGCTATGATGACCAAAACGGCAGCTGTCTCCTTCTCATCCTGAGTCGGTAAAATCGAAATACCAAAATCCACAGCTAAGGCAGCGAGGGCACCCCTAATGGCATTTGGATGGATCGCCCTCCTAGAGTAAAGTCCCCCTCCCTCGAGGATGAGCACTGGCCGTTCAAAAGTCTCGCTCAGCTGTTTTGCCTGACTCAACAATCTCTTGTCCACGATCGACTGCAGGAAGTCCCCGACGGATTTCCGCTCGATCCCGACGCGGTCGCTCAGGATGAAGTCCCCAACATCCAGCTGTCGCGCCTCGACCTCAACGCCGAGTTGCGCGAGTTCACGAACAATCCCCGAGGGCACCTCCCTGTGATCCACGATGACCTTGACCTTGTCGGGATTGAACTCCTCGATCATCCGCTGTTCCTTGACCATCGGCTCCCTCTCCCCGTACTCACGCAGCGCCTCCCTCATCCGCTCCTCCTTGTGCACGGCCGACCAATAAAATGCCTCGTCGCGCGTGTCCTTCGCGAGCAGCACTACGACGCGGCCGGGCCTCGTCCTGCCCGTGCGCCCCCGCCTCTGGATGAGCCTTATCTCGCTCGGCACGGCTTCATAGAAGAGCACGAGGTCGACGTTCGGGATGTCCAGACCTTCCTCGCCAACAGATGTAGAAATGAGAACATTCACCTCGCCCTTCCTGAATTTCCCGAGGATCTGAGCCTGCTCTCGCTGCGTCAGGCCTTTCTCCCCCTCTCTGTCAGCCTGCCCGATGAATTTCATGGTCCTGATGCCGTCGAGCTTGTCGAGGGCGTCGAAGAGCTTGTTCACGGAGTCCCGATAATGGGCAAAAACCATCACCCGGGAGTTTGGCCGATCATCGAACTGTTTTTGAATGATTTGTATGGACTCTGGGATCTTAGGATGGTCGGCGCGTCCGTGAAGCCTCTTGGAAATGTGGTAGGCCTGTTGCACCCCAACGGCGTCTGCCAAGAGTTTGACGGCCCGAGGGCATCCAGGCATGCGGGCCTTGCGCATCAATCTGGAGAGGTAGTGCTCGAGCGAGGTCAGCCCCTGGGTCTCCAGCAGCTCGATCGCATGACACAGCCTGAATGCTGCAGCTTGGGCGACTAGGCAGATGTAAAAGTGCTCAGGGGGCTTCGGCTCAAACTTGCGCATGCTATCCTTAATCTGTCCCTGAACGCGTAGGAGGTCCCGCTTGCCAACGCCTTGGATGCTCGGCAGAAAGGCATGCTTTTTCAGGATCAAGAGGAGCTCCTTCATTTGCCCCTCGAGCAAGTGTTTGATGTCGATGAATGCCGCGGGAAGCTCGAGTCTCCGCCACTCTATCTCGATCGGTTGGACATATGGGCGGACGTCGGCATCCCTTTCGGACCTTATCTCAACTTTTTCGATGAACAAGTTGCGCTTGACCTCCTCAATTCTGCTGAGTTCTGCGCCTGGTGATGCCGTGAGGCCTAGGATGAGCGGATTTTTTGCCGCGCGCATGTACTGCCCGGCGATGAATCCATAGGGATAATTGCCCACAGCACGATGAGCCTCATCCACAATTACCAGAGAAAGGCGATTGAGCGCAAGTTTGCCGCCGATGACATCGTGTTCGACAGTTTGGGGTGTGGCGAAGATCAGCTTTGCCTCTCGCCACACTTTTTCGCGCTCAGCGGGAGGCACATGTCCTGTAAGCACCTTAAAATCTTCTGGCGGCAGGGCCATCGAGCGCGCGAAGGTTTGGCAGTGTTGCACAGCAAGTGGTCTAGTTGGGGCCATCATGAGAATTTTGCTGTCCGGAAATTTCGTCAAACGGTAGGCGGCCACCATCATTGCGAGGGATGTCTTACCGAGGCCCGTTGGAAGCACCACGAGCGAGTTGCCTTGAATCGCTGTATTGAAAATCAGTTGTTGGTACTGCCTCGCCTCTATCAAATTAGGTTTGATTAGTGGATGTTCTACATACGACATCGGAGCCCAGCCCAAACGTTTTTCGCGAACTGGAGATATAAGAGCATGAAGAGGAGAGATAGCCGAAAGTAAAAGTAAAATGTTGGCTCAGCAGGAATTCACAGTCATGCACACCTTATCAATCATCCAAACGTTAATCGAAGAACGTCTTCAAGCGCCGCGAGAGCTGGCCCCGCTCCTCCCCCACGACTTCGAGCCTATTTGTAAGCCAGCTGGGCAGGCTGCGCCTGACGAACGCCGTAGCAACCCGCCAATCCATGAAGATGACCACGGCCTTATCTGTAATCAGGCGATGGGCCCGACCAGCGGCCTGGCACATTCGCCTGTGGGCGGGCAGGTAGTAGCCGTAGAACATCCCCTTGTCTGGGAACTGTGATTCGTAGTAATCGATCATGGTCTTCGTTCGCTTGGTCGGCCGTCCGTAAGGGATGCCCACCACGACCACGGCGTTCATTTGATTGCCTGGGAAGTCGCCTCCCTCACTATTTCTACCTCCCTGCACACCCAACAGCACCGCCCCTCCTCGATCGGCGTGGGACTTGAAATCCTTGATCAAACGGTCATTTTTCGAGGATGACATCTCGCGCTCCTCAACGAGCAGGGGCTTTTTGACTCGGTCAGCCAGCCCAGCGTCCAGCAGGCCCTCTAGTACTCCATAACTCGCAGCGAAGACTCCGACATTGGCTGGAACTGCATCAGCGACTTCAGCTATTCGCTCAGCGAGCTTTTCATACATCTCAGGTTTGCGGTAGGTCTCCTTGGTGGTGACTCCCCGGACGACTAAAGTCAGCACATTTTCCTCAGAGAAGGGCGAGGGGTACTGTGCTGTGACGATATCCTCTGGCAACCCTATGACATCGCGGTATGCCTCGATCGGCACGAGCGTACCTGACATGCTTATCGTCGCATACGAGCCGTCGATGAAGGGTTGGGTTATGATTCTGGGGTCGAGCGCCTGTAACTCGAGCCTGACCACGGGCTGACCCCGATTTCCAAGGCCCTTCGAGATTAGGTGTATGAACCTTGGCTCCTCGCTCGTCGCTGTCCATGCCTCCAAAAATCCCCCAAGTTTGTGTACATACGAGCGAGGCGCCTTGCCGCGCCTGATCTCATGCAACATGTGAGCTTCGCCTATTTTCTTGAGGGACTCCGGCAATTCAGCGGGTTTGACCTTCAGCTTCTCCTTCTTGAGCATTTTAGCTATCGCATCCAGGAGTTCCTGTCCCTGAAGCAGCTCTTCCCCCTCTCCCTCGGTTATGTGCTTCTTCGCGAGGTCGTCGATCAGTTCCCCAATGCCGTTTGCAACTCGATACGCCAGCTCATCATCAAATTCCTTGGCTTCCCTGGTGGCAGAGGCGACTGAGTGAGTGCTGAGCATATCGCTCGCGAGTTCGATTGCGACATCCGGCAGGTTATGGGCCTCGTCGAGCACCACAATCAGGTCCGAGAGGTCAGCGTGCATGTTTTTCAGGAATAGCGGCCTTATGGCGGGGTCGAGCAGGTAGACGTAGCTAGCTGCGATCACTTTCACGTCCGCTAGAGCTTCCCTCGCGATTTCATACGGACAAAACTCTTCATCCCTGCATATCTCCATGAGCTCTCCCGCGAGCGTCGGTTTGGAAGCGATGAGATCTTGGAGCTCTGCAACCCTCTTATCCCGCTTGAGCATGTTGGTGTAAAATTTGCACTTATCGAGCTTGCGCATCATACCGCATATGTATGCAGCATCTGCAGCGCTCGCGGCAAACTTCCGCACCAGTGGGTTTATGCACATCTCACTTCTGCCGCGAAGGGATATCCCAGAGACTCCCTCGAGCTTCGAGCACAATGCCCGGAGCTCCTCTATGACTCGGTCCATCTGTTTGTGCGTGCGGCAGCAGTAGACGATCCTACGCTCGGCAGCCTCCGGAGAGGTGAGAATGCCACATAAAACAGCGATAGTCTTTCCCATGCCGGTCGAGCCCTCAAGCGCAGCGTGCTTTCCGGCCGTGATCGCGTCTCCGATGGCTGTGATCATCTCCGATTGGACTGGCCGAATTTCCCTGTAAGGAAAAATTTTCGAAATGGCAGCTGTCATCGAAATTGTTTATCGCCTAGATGGTTAAAGTGTACACCATTATCCATAGGACGAGCCACGTGACAAAGAACGGCAAGAAGCTGGTGGTGAGTATCTTTCGTTTTTCCGGGAGCTGTTGCGCTTGTGGCTCAGTCGGCGCTTTAGTCGGAGCTGTGGCAGAAGGGGTGGGTCCAGCGGCACCCAACCTAATCGGGATCAATTTGTACACCAAAACATAGATACATAGGATGGCGATTAGCAACCCCGTCCAAGCAGTAACTCCCGCGTGCGATACAATACCCGAGGCAACGCCCGCGAGGGCCCCGAAGCCCGCAGAGTAAAGGGTGATTTTACCTATGATATCCATATCAGCACCTGTGGTCGCATGAAGCTGTCCATGTCGAACTTGGACATTATGGTCTGCGCTCAGGAACTTAAAAACGCTATCGGTGCGAGGGTAGACAACGTCCACGAGGTTGACGGCGTTTTCATATTCCGGCTGCACGTGCGTGGCGGTGGGCGCTTGGACATGTTGGTCGAGCCGGGGAGGCGCGCGCACCTCACCGAGGCCGAATATCGAGCTCCGGAAAGGCCCAAGGGATATGTGATGCTGCTCAGGAAACACCTCAAGAACGCTAGGTTGGAGGAGGTGAATCAACCCGGATTTGAGCGCATCTTGGAGTTCGAGTTCCGAGGGCGTGAACGCCGCCTGCTCATAGTCGAGCTCTTTGGGGAAGGAAACCTCATATTGTGCGATGAGGGGCGCAAGATTATCCAGCCCTACCGCATCGAGGTTTGGCGGCACCGAGCGCTCAAGCCCGGTGAGAAATATGCGTACCCGCCGACGAAGGGCATAGATGTTCGAAGGCTCGACCTCGCCGGGCTGCGCAATGCGATTTCTGGCGCGCCGGACTTGGTGCGAGGTCTAGCAATCAATTTAAACATCGGTGGAGCTCTTGCCGAGGAGATATGCGCTCGAGCAAAAGTATCCAAAAACAGTGAACCAGCAGAGTTAACCCAACCCGAACTTCGATCCCTGCTGGATTCCATCGCGAGCTTGTTCAGCCAGGAGCCCGCCCCACACATCATATACGAGGATGAAAAACCCATCGATGTTTTGCCCTTTGACTTTGTGTCGCACCTAGGCGAGCGCGTGGAGAGATTTGGATCGTTCAATCGAGCCCTAGATGAATATTTTAGCGCGCTGTCGGTTCAGACCATCGCCACGAGAATAGGGGAGCGGTTCGAGCGCGAGGTGAGGAAACTCCATCGACGCTTGGACGAGCAGAGGGCACGCCTCGCCGAGCTCGAAGCAAAGGCAGGTGAAGTCAAGGGGCATGCCGACCTAATAACAACTTACCATGTCCAGCTCGATGAGGCCATACATCATTTCATGCAGCTTAGGCGCACGAGTGGTTGGCAGGGTGCGATGGAAGCATTGGACAGGACGAAGAAATCAGGTGAAACATGGGCTAAGATCATCAGGACAGTCGACTCCAGGACAGGAAAGGCCGAGCTCGAACTCGATGGACAAACGATAATCTTGGACCTGCGCCTATCCGCCTTCCAAAATGCCTCGCGCTCCTACGGGATATACAAAAAGTTGACTGAAAAAGCGGCAGGTGCTGGGAAAGCAGTTTCGCACACCGAGCGCGAGTTGAATGAGCTGCTCGCTAGGGGTGCACCGGAAGTCGCCGTGCCTGCCATACGAAAGCGAAGGAAGCTCAAATGGTTCGAGCGCTTTAGGTGGTTCATCTCCTCGGAAGGCGTGCTAGTCATCGCGGGGCGGGATGTTGCCACAAATCAGGAGGTGGTCGAGAAACACATGCAGCCCGGGGACCGTTACCTCCACGCGGACATATTTGGCGCGCCTCACGTCGTGGTCAAGGCTGCCGGCAAGGAGGTGTCAGAAGCCAATCTAAGGGAAGCGGCCGAGTTTGCGGCCATGCATTCCCGCGGGTGGCGAGAGGGTCTGGGCTCTCTCAACGTTTATTGGGCATTGCCCGAGCAGGTCTCTAGGCAGGCACCATCTGGCGAGTACCTGCCTCGTGGGAGTTACACGATCAAGGGCAAGCGGAACTTCCTAAAAGTGCCATTGAGGGCAGCGGTTGGGGTTGTGACTCTAGATGATGAAAAAGTCGTCATGTGCGGACCTCCGAGTGCTGTGGAACATCATTCAAAAGTTGTCGTTCGAGTCGTTCCCGGCCCCCTCAAGAAGTCGGATCTGGCCAAGAAGGTACAGGCGCGCTTGAAAGTCGCTGGTGTGGATGTTTCGATCGATGAGCTAATGCGAGCGCTTCCACCAGGAAAAGGGGAGATTGATTAAACACCTGTTATTTACATAAAAAGTGTGAAAAAGCTAGTAGTCAGGTGAAACGTTGAGGCAAATTAGAAAGGGGGAGGTCTAGGTTGAGATGCTTTATTGGTGCCGTAATTTGCCTCTTTCTTCTAGTTATGTCGTTGGGGGTCAGTATTGCTGTCTCTCCTACAGTGCCGAGTTCAGACAATGACTGGCCCACATTCAGGCACGATCTCCAGCGCACCGGTTACACGACATCCACGGGGCCAACCGAAAATAGTCTGCTCTGGCGCTACGAGACCGGTGCATACGTAGATTCGTCCCCAGCGGTTGTAGATGGGAGGGTTTATTTTGGCTCCGGCCTCTACTCTCCGGGCTACATCTACTGCCTTGATGCTCTTACTGGAGAACTCCTCTGGTTCTATTCCACCGGTGCCAATTACGTATTCTCGTCACCCGCAGTTGTGAATGAAAAAGTCTATATCGGCTCAGGTGTTCCCAAGATTCATTGTCTCGATGCCCTTAGTGGAGATATCGTGTGGGAGTTTGAGGTAGGAGGTGAGATATTCTCATCCCCAGCGGTTACAGACAGAAAAGTTTTCTTTGGCTCCGCGGACGATAAGATTTACTGTTTAAATGCCGACAATGGGGACGAGCTTTGGGCCTATGAGAGTGATAACACAGTGTGGTCATCCCCGGCAGTAGTTGATGGAAAAGTATACATCGGTTCGGGGGATGGCAAGGTGTACTGTCTCGATGCCGATACTGGTGTCGAGTTGTGGAGCTACAGGACTGGAAATTACACCGTATCATCTCCGGCGGTGATTGCTGGGAAAGTTTACATCGGTTCTGGCGATACAAATTTTTATTGTTTAGACGCGGAAAATGGTGCCCTCGTGTGGGTTCATCCGACCGGTGGAGCAATTGTTTCATCTCCAGCCGCAGCTGACGGAAATGTCTACATCGGTTCCCGGGATGGCAAGCTTCACTGTTTGAATGCCAACAACGGTAGCGAGTTCTGGGCATACGAAACTGGCAAAAGTGTACTCTCCTCTCCCGCTGTTGCCGGTGATAAGGTTTATTTTGGCTCTGGGGATCGAAAGCTCTACTGTCTCAATGCTGATAGCGGCGAGTTAATATGGAGCTATGAAACTGAGAATGAGGTATTCTCCTCTCCTGCCATCGTCGACGGAAGGGTTTACTTTGGCTCTTGGGACGGCTACTTTTACTGTCTGGGCAAAGCGGCACCCCAAGGGGAACCCGAGGGCCGAGGGCTTTTGCCGTGGCTAACCGTTGGAGTAACCTCTGCTGTGATCGTGGTTTTACTGTTATTTTACATAAATAGATCTCGAGGGTAAAAAAGTTCACTTTCCCAGTTGGGCTCCAAAAATCCTAAAGTCTAGGCGGATAGGTCACCTTCAAATATTCTATTTCCGCATCCGTGGTGAGGCCGTGATAAGCAATGTTCTCACCGTGAACGAACCCGTACCTCGTCCCCTCGTAGTCGTTCGTCGCCACCCTGTAGTACTCATTATCCTTGATCAACTCCCCACCCGTCAGGTACCATTTTCCACTCTCTTGATAGGCACCGGCCACGTAGCCATAGGGGAACTGGCTCTTTAGGTAGTCACCCCTGAGGTCCATCGACATGAGGTTGTTGCCGAAGGGGTCTACCTCATAGACATGTCTTATAGTTATACTACCCGCGGGTATGTCGGCCCTAACCCCCCCATAGTTCTGGAAGCCGACGTCCGCCCCCGTCTTCAATATATAGGACTTGGCAATCGCCTCCCCCGTTTCGGAAAGCGAGAGCCCGTGCTCCGTGTATGCTATCTCCACGTCGATTATTGGCGAAACTATGTTATCGTAATGCTCCACCAGTGCCGCGATCTCCTCGTCCTCCTCGAGCGGGGGGTGCTTTACCTCAATCAATTCGTAGGAGAAATTTTTAATTTCATGATTTGTCACATCGTACTCAAGTTGTATCCTGCCAACGTACTTTCCGTGTTCACCAGCCTGCACTATCATGACCCCTCCAATGTTCTCCGGCTCCGACATTACATCATGACTATGTCCCCCGATTATGATGTCTACACCTTTTACCACGGAGGCGAATGGTTTATCCGCGTATAGGCCGAGATGGTTGAGGGCAATTATTATGTCGACATTATTCTCAATTTCCTTTACACACCTATAGGCAATGGTTGCGGGGTCCAAGATTTCAACGTTCTCAGGTGGTGGAAACCGAGTGGTGACCCCAATTATCCCTATCCTGACGCCCCCGATCTCCTCTATCACGTAGGATAGGAAGGGGTTAGAACCGTTGATCAAGACGTTCGCGGCAAGCAATGGAAACTCCGCATTCTCCTTTAGGTCCATGAGGAAATCGTTCTCTATCGAAATTGCCCCGTGACCTTCCTTAATGCCATATTTACCCAGATCGTGATTCCCAACAGTCATAGCATCGTAACCAATTGCATTCATCACGTCAACGGTCGACCTGCCATAGAACATATCTCCGATTGGGTCGCCGTCAACAATATCACCCGCATCTAGGAGGAGAACCCTCCCCGGATTCTGCGTTCGTTCATTATCCACAATCGAAGCTATGTAGGCAAAGCCTCCCGTATCCCCCTCTGGCAGAAGGTAACCATGGGAGTCATTAGTGTGTAAGATGATGATGGTTTCAAGTTCTGGTACATGAACTTCCTCCTGAGGGCGTAACTCAAGATAAATCATCGAACCAATTAGCGCGACGAGGACAACGCCGACAACCAACGTTGCCTTTTTTAGTGCCACCATCTAAACACTCTCGTTTAATATACGTCTTAGTTAATTTTACTTTCCCCTGTTAAGGTTGTTAACAGTTTTTAGATATAGATAAAATTAAGAGTTAATCTCACGTCAAACTTGTTGATATCAGCCCTCTTGGAACGAATTGCCCTCCGCCTCGCTTCCCAACGAACCGCCTATCAAGGACGACCGGCTTGCCCCGCGAGATAGTCGTGACGGGAACGCCCCTGACTTTTAGCCCTTCGTAAATAGTGTAATCGATCTTGGTGTGTAAGTTTTCTTTTGAGAGCCCCATCTCAAAGTTCGGGTCCAGTATCACCAGGTCCGCGTCGCTTCCCTTGGCTATTGTCCCTTTCCTCGGGTAAAGTCCGAAGAGTTTCGCGGTGTTGAATGAGGTCACTTTGACGAGCTGGTTCAGGGTGATCCTGTTTTTGCCCACGCCTTCGGAATAGAGGATTGGGAGTATGACCTCGGTGCCCGGCACGCCGTTGGGTATCTTGGTGAAGTCGCCCTTGCCCAAGTCCTTCTGGGCCGAAGTGAATGGGCAGTGGTCGGAGCCAATAGTTTTGACGGTTTCCCTGCCTAGCCCGGACCACAGCGCTTTATTATCATCCTTGCTCCTCAATGGCGGAGACATGGCGAAAAACCTCCCGTTGGGCTGCAGGTACTTCTCCTCAGTCAGCATGAGGTAGTGGGGGCATGTTTCAACGTAGACCTTCGTGCCTGCGCGCATGGCCAACTCAGCAGCCGCTAGGGCCTCCTTGGTAGAGGTGTGGACTATGTAAAGATTTCCGCCCGAGACCTCCGCGAAGTATATGGCCCTTCGAGCAGCTTCCGCCTCGACGAAGTTCGGCTTGCTCTTGAAGTGATAATCGGCAGAGGTCTTGCCCTCCTTCAGGTGTTTCTGCTTCAGGTACTCCTCTATCGAGGGATTTTCAGCATGAACCTGGACCAAAAATTTACGATTCTTGCTCGCCTTCAGCATCTCGAGGAGCTGCCAATCCTCGCTGATTAGCCCTTCCTTGCGGTAGGTCATGAAGAGTTTGAAGCTTGTAACGCCTTGATCGAGGACCTTTGGTATCTCAGCAAGTCGCTCCTCTGTGAGGTCGGTGACGGCGACATGGAGAGAATAATCGATGACGACCTTCGGGTCTGCCTTCTTCCGCCAGAGCTCTACGGTCTCGAGGAATGTCTTTCCCTTTGGCTGGATGGCAAAATCTAGGATGGTCGTTACCCCACCGAATGCCGCAGCTATCGTCCCGGCCTCGAAATCATCAGCTGAGGTGGCCGCCATGAATGGGAGTTCCATGTGGGTGTGGGGATCTATCACCCCTGGGAGGACGTATTTACCTTTGGCATCGATCACAGTCTCTGCATGGTCGGTGATTTCCTTCTTGACGTCGACGATTTTTCCGCCCGCGATGCCTACATCTGCCTTGAAAACATCCGTCGAAGTGACCACGGTGCCATTTTTTACGATAAGGTCCATGATTTGCCTCCAACTGAGAGTTGATTGAGGAGAAAAAAGGGTTTCGGTTAATGTATTGGATTTCTAAAATGGAGCCGCCGGCGAGAATCGAACTCGCGACCTCCACCTTTTCGGCCTGTATGATACCAAGGTGGCGCTCTACCGACTGAGCTACGGCGGCCCACTAAAAAGATTGTTCCGGCGCCTAAAAGCCTTCACGGGTTACTGTTTTAGATTATTGTTCGGCCTTCGCTTCCTCAATACGCTTCTTTATTTGGGGGGGAAGTTCCTTCGCCTTTTCGTAGGCAGCCCGAAGCTCCTTAAGAGCTCGCTCGAGAACCGCCTGCGGGGGCGTTGGGACCTTGTGTCGCCTCGTTCGATCCTTCTCGTAGACGACCTCCTCGAACCTCAGGGTATGGATGTCCCACAGGTAGTCACCGATGAAGACTATTGCGATGTAGATACTCTTGGTCTCCGGGTCCTCGAAGTTCTTCTCGCCGAGCAGCAATGTGTATGAGATAAACCAATCGAACTCCTTTTCGAGCACCCCGAGGAACTTGGGGGCATTCACGCTATTGCCGATCAAATTGACTTCCACAGTAATCCCCTTGAACCTAGCCGCCCCATAATTTAAGGTTGAGCGCAAATTGATATAGAAGGTGTGATTTCATGAGAGGAAAAAAGCTTGATTTGAGCGTCGAGGATGTCCTTCGAAAGCTGAGAGCTGGCGACCTCAGCATCGAGGAGGCCAAGCGTAAGCTGGCGGCGTTCAACATAAGACAAATCTCCGACTTGGCGAGGCTCGACACATGCAGGGCCAACCGGATAGGCGTGCCCGAGGTGGTCTTGGCGGATGGCAAAAGTCCTGAGACGGTGGCCAGGGCTGCCGCGACGATGGCCGAGGAAAGTGGCTATGCCTTGGTCACCAGGGTCACAAAGGGGCACCTCAGGCGGCTTCAGGCCCTGCCTTCAAGGGACTTCAAATTGGACTACAATGAGAGGGCCAGGACAGTCGTCGTCAGGCGCAGGGGCCATGTCTTCTCAAAGGTTGGCAAGGTTGGCGTGGTAGCGGCTGGCACTGCCGATGTCCCGGTAGCTGAAGAAGTTGCGGTCGCGGCGGAAGTCATGGGTTGTAAAGTAATCAAAGCTTACGATGTCGGCATAGCTGGCATCCATCGCCTGTTCGAGCCCCTCGGGAAGATGATGGATGAAGGGGTTTCAGCCGTAGTCGCCGTGGCGGGCATGGAGGGAGCTCTACCATCAGTCGTAGCGAGCCTCGTGGATGTGCCAGTGATAGGCGTGCCTACCTCTATCGGTTACGGGGTGGGCGTCAAGGGCCTGGGGGCGCTCATGACGATGCTCCAGACCTGCTCGCCGAAGTTGGCCGTGGTCAACATCGATAACGGGTTCGGGGCTGGAGTCTTCGCGGCCCTCATAGCAAGGCGATCGAGGGCTGGAAAAGTTGGTTGAATGGGATCGATTAAAACCATGGTGCTAAAGGTCGACCCTCATCGGCCCGAGCCCGAAAAAATTCGGGTCGCGGCCGAAGTATTGAAAAAGGGCGGGCTCGTGGCTTTCCCAACTGAGACGGTTTATGGACTAGGGGCAAATGCATTGGATGGGAAGGCCGTCCTGAGGATATTCGAGGCAAAAAATCGCCCGGCCGACAATCCCATTATCGTGCACATCGCGAACAGGGACGACATCTACGTGCTGGCGGAGCATGTCCCCCAAATCGCGGAGAAACTCATAGATGAATTTTGGCCTGGCCCTCTCACCCTCCTCTTCGTGAAATCTGATGCCGTGCCGAGCGCGGTCACAGCGGGTTTGGCCACGGTGGCGGTGAGGATGCCGAACCACGCAGTCGCCCAGGCCCTCATATCGGAGGCTGGAGTGCCCGTAGCTGCACCTAGCGCGAACCTTGCTGGCAGGCCAAGCCCGACCAGCGCCAAACATGTCCTGGATGATCTCTCTGGCAGGATTGAGGTCCTGATCGATGGGGGCGAGATAGGCTATGGGGTGGAGTCAACGGTGCTGGATCTGACCACAGACCCACCCACCGTACTCAGACCCGGCCCAGTTACCGTGGAGGAACTTCGAAAGGTTATGGGTGAGGTGGAGGTTCATCCGATCGCAAAGGCTGAAGTGCCGATCGAGGTCGCCATAGCCCGATCTCCCGGCATGAAATATCGTCATTACGCGCCGGCGGCTGAGGTCGTGGTGGTCGAGGGGCCCCTGGAGGACACCGTCAAAAAGGTTCAGGAGCTCGTGGACGCTCGCAGAAGACTAGGTGAAAAGGTGGGGGTCATGGCTATGGAGGAAACCGCGCCCAGATATCGCGCCGACGTGGTCAAAGTGGTGGGGAGTCGCCTGGACCCGAGGACTGTGGCCAAGAATTTGTTCAGGGTTTTCAGGGAGTTCGATGCGGAGGAAGTGAAATTTGTAGTCGCCGAGGGCCTTGAGCCCGCAGGCATTGGGCTAGCGGTCATGAATAGATTGAGAAAAGCTGCAGGGCATAACATCGTTCGCGCTGGGTAATCTATGCCTTAGGTGATTTTGGATATATCACTCTAACAATTCCCAAAATTTCATCGAGGTGTTTCATGACGTTTGAACAATCTTCTCTGGTTGGAAAATAATCTGAGCTCGGAAGTTTACGTTTTTTCAAAAACTTCATGTATTCAGTCAGGTACTTCTTAACATCCTTCGTCGGCACCTTTTCCTTGGCGAGGGCGACGCCGACGAGCATATGGTAGGATGCCTTCGCCCCGTCGATATTGCCCATTTTCTCGAATTTTTTCGCTTCCTCCTCGATTTCCTTCATTGGCCTATCCATACCGATTGGGCTCATGATGAACTTGAGCAGGGACTTCTCGTACGGTTTGTTCTTCAGCTTCGGTTCTAAGGATTTCAATAAGCTGCACAATGGGCATGTGCACGGCACCTCTTTCGGCGCCTTCTTCTTTTTCCCGAACAATCTCATCGGAATAAAGTTTGGCGTGGGGCTTAAATCAGTTTCCTTTTGCATTTTTAAACAGCATTGTCAAAAACCACATGGAGGTGAAAAGGATGAGCGAAAAGAAAGTCGCTATGGCGGAAATTCGACAAACCGTTGCGACCTCGCTGGGAACAGCCTTTGGCATCGTCATTGGTATGGTATGGACTAACGTGGTGCTCGGAGCCTTTGCCACTGCAGGAGCACCACTGACGACTGCGGGAGGGACATGGTTCCAGTGGATGCACTTCGTGATAGTCAGCATAATAGTAACGATTGCATGCGTACTCGCCATAGTCTACATAGGAAAATGGGGCGGAAAAAAGTAGAAATAAAATATCCGACAGTATCAGGTGAAATCGAACAATCCTATGGTGCGGGGGAGGGGATTCGAACCCCTGAACCCCTTCGGGATAGGCTCCTGAAGCCTACGCCTTTGGCCATGCTCAGCCACCCCCGCAATTAAAATTTGACTCCGAACCTTTAATCTTTAAGTCCAAAACCTTTATGAAACTAAAAAGCGAAGAATGTTTGGATTAATATGGACGGCTTCAGCACAGAAGGCATCATAATATGGATAGTGATCATCTTCCTCTTCAGCATAGTTTCCATGATGTTCACGCCCTACCTGCTGACCCTCCAATCCCGCTTCGTCATAGGGCAGGTGAAGAAGTCAGTTAGGGAGCTCGAGGAATGGGCAAACGAGAGCAGGAGGGTGGCGCTCAACACGATAACCAAGCATGGCCGCCCCAAGCGAGACATAGAGAAGGAGTTCGACAACTTCCTCGAGTTCTTCGCGATCGAGCCCGTGTCAGACGATCCAGCTGGCGTGATCCAGAGGCTCGACCACGTGCTTGACGTCCGGAAAAGGCGCTTCGAGGGGGCGGTGGCAGCGTTCGCGCCCAATGCGAGCTCTGAGGAGGCGGCAAACATAGAGATGACCCTGGAAGGGGCGATGGCTAGCAACTGGCTCTTCAGAGTCGTGAGGCACTTGGTGCTCCTGGCAGAGAAGACGAAGAGCTACCAGATCGTGATGATGATCCAGATGCAGATGCCAATCCTCAAGGAGTACGCGAAGGCATTCATGAACGCTACGAAGGTGTTCGCCCAAGGCAAGCCCATAGGTGACGGCATGGGGGCGATGGTCGCGACGAAGTTAATAGGGGATGTCAAATGCAAGGAGCCCGTTGAGGACACCGTCTACGCCGAGACGAAGTTCGATGGACGGAAGCTGATCGTGGTGAAGGCCAAGGGCCCCGGGGGAAGGGTGGGCAAGCCTGGTGAACTCATAAGGAACCTGATGGAACGCCGGAAGATAGACCGGATCATCATGATAGACGCCGCGCTAAAGCTCGAGGGGGAGGCGAGCGGCCAGATAATCGAGGGAGTGGGTGCGGCGATAGGGGGGCCTCCAACCGAGAAGTACAAGATCGAGGAAGGTATGGTCAAGCATCGCGTGCCCGTCGATGCGATAGTCATAAAGGAATCATTCAGGGAGGCGATAGGCCCCCTCAACAAGAAGCTCGTGAAGGCTGCAGATTCTGCGGTCGAGAGGGTGAAGCAGGCGATACGCGAGCGGACGAAGCCCGGCAACACCGTGGTAGTGGCTGGAATAGGCAACACCATAGGGATAGGTCAAAATGCAAAGGAGCTGCCCAAGGAGTTTCCCGCGCCAATTGAAGATGCAAAGGGCATCGAGTCTGACAAGTTGCTGTTTAGATGAATTTGTTAATTGAAACCATTGGAGTAATTTGAGACGATGAAGATAGAATGGTACCATGAGTTCATAGACACCAAATACCGGCCTTCAAGGACAGACATCAAGGTGCTTTTCTACTACGAACCAGCTCCAGGCATAACCAAGGAGGACGCGATCGGCAGGATAGCCTCGGAGAGCTCGTCTGGCACTTGGACCACCATACCAAAGCTGCCGAAACTTTTGCCCAAAGTAAAAGCGTACGCGTATCATTACAGCAAAAACCACGTGAAGGTCGCTTACCCCCTTTTGATATTTGAAGAGGGGTCGATTCCCGGCATGATGAGTGGAATAGGCGGCAATATCTATGGCATGAAAGCTGTAAAAAATCTGAAGCTGCTGGATGCCGAACTACCGCCGGAATACATAAAACATTTCAAAGGGCCAACATACGGTAAGGACGTTATAAAAAAGGTATTCAAGAGGAAATCCGGGCCAGTTACTGCGGTGGTCCCAAAGCCGAAGATCGGGTACACGGCCCTTGAGCACGCCGCAAAGGTAGGATATGCGATTTGGAAGGGTGGAATGGACTGCTTAAAAGACGATGAAAACCTCACGGACCAAAAATTCAACAAGTTTGAGAGGAGGGTGGAGCTAGTTGCCAGGTACAGGGACAAAGCTGAAAAGGAGACGGGGGACGTCAAGGACGCATTCCTCAACGTCACTGCGCCGAATCTAAAAGAGCTCGAGAGGAGGATAAAGCTCGTCCACGACCACGGGTTCAAATATTTCATGCTGGACCTTGTGGTCAGCGGTTTCACGGCAGCGCAGACCGCAGCTGAACTCGCCCACGATTATGAAATGGCGATACACGGCCACAGGGCAATGCACGCGATGATGACTAGAAATCCCAAGCACGGCATGTCGATGCTTTACCTTGCAAAGTTGATGAGATTAATCGGCATAGACCAGCTTCACATAGGCACGGTTATAGGAAAACTGGCTGGCGGGGAGAAGGAAATAATCGCCACTAAGGAGATGATAATGAAGCAGGAGGTTGGCGAGATACCCGGCCTCAGGATGCCTCAAAAATGGGGAAGGATAAAGCCCACTCTACCAGTTGCTTCCGGTGGCCTTCACCCCGGCCTCCTACCTGAGCTATTCGACATTTACGGGACGATGGATATCGTTGTGCAGGCGGGGGGAGGAACACAGGGCCACCCCATGGGGATTGAGGCTGGGGCTAGAGCCGTCATGCAGGCCATCGAAGCATACAAAGAGGGCATTGATTTGGGTGAATACGCAAAAACACACAAGGAGCTGAAAGTTGCCCTCGACAAGTGGGGGTACATCAAACCCAAGTAGCCATTTGTTGATGTTCCTGAATTTGTCAAGAGGCGCCGACGACTTTCCTGATCTTCTTCAACCTTTTTTCTTTATCCCCTAATTTTCCGCTCACCACGGCGAGCTGCCTTTTCTTAATAGCGAGTTTATTGATAGCAATTGCCACCTGTCTCCTCGCATTTGCTAGCTCTCTCCTTTCCAAATCGAGTTTCTGCGAGAGGTCCCTCAAATCTCTTCGCTTTTCCTCTATCTTCTCGGTCAGCGAGCTTATTCGTGAAGTATACTTTTCCTCGGCCAATGCGAACCCTATTGTGTAGGTGACCAATGCCAGCCCTGCGCTGAATAAGATCCATGCTCCAATCAGAATCCACTGGCGCATTTTTGCATAATCCGCCCACTTGGTCAGCCACTGGGGTTCCCAATAAAAAAGGATTAATATCAGCGCTCCAATTACGAGGAGTAAAGCGCCTTGTGCCAACCTTCTCATATGTACCCGATAAAAGCTAAGCTAACGCGGATAAAAAGGTTGAGGGAAAAAAATGGTTGGGAGCTTTTGCGTCAAGCTCCCGTACCAATTCGTGGCCTAATGTTCGAAGAGGGAGTCATCGAGTGTTGGGTTTACTTGGATGTTGGAAAACGTCACCGTGCCAACGGTTATGCTGCCACTACCCGTCCAGCTAGACAAGTCTGTTCGGTATCCAGCGAACTCTGTGTTAAACGCGCTCCATTCATTTTCGAAGTATGACGACATATCCATCCATGTGCCACTGGCATATATCCAAACCGTTTGTGTGGCTTCATTTATGAGAACACTCATCGCGGAAGGAGCAGTCTCGTCAAGTCGCAACTTTAGGTTGCTTGATCCAATGTTCTTGGCTTTAATCGTACCCACTAGCCCTGAAGAGGTATCTGTTATATCGAATTGCAAACTCGTCGCCCCTGTAATACCTCCGCCACCTCCGCCACCGCCGCCCCCAGCGTTCTCGCCAGCTCCACCGCCACGCGTTGCAACGTAGATGCCGGCTCCAGCAACAACGGCCACGACGACGATTACGGCCACGATGATTAACGGAGCTATCCCTTTTTGATTCATTTTATACCTCCAAGTCGCCTACGCTGCCCAGCTTTAAATAGTAGATTCCTAGAGCTTTCGCTCGCCCACCATGCCAATTTTGTCCCAATCGCTTCAGAAAGGGAAGTCGGGAAATCAGATTTACACGATATCGTGGATTGCGCCGTTACCCCAGCACTTGGGCCGGTGATGCCCAATCTCCCGCTATGTAGCCCCAATAGTTGACCACGGTGCGGTAGCCAGCACATAAACTGTACCTGATTGTCCCATCAGTGTGCCGTCCATTGCTATTATCTCAGCGCCGGTATCGCCTTTCTTGTAAATTAAAATCCCAGACATCTCTGTTTGTAGGTCCCAGCCAGTCATATTGCTTTTGTACCAATTCACCACTTCCTGAACGGTGGCGTTAACAGTGTACCCTGCAACATCCATACCCTGAGGTAAGTATTGTTGATATTCGCTTGGGATATCCCACCTTGATGATCCTGGATATTCAGGCAAACCGCCCGGCGCCCCTCCACCCCTCAGGAGGAGGATAGCGGCAACGGCTACAACAGCGATAATGACGATCACTATTACTGCAAGTACAGCCGGGGTCACTCCTCTTTGTTTCGTTTCCAATTCATACCTCCAGATTATCCACGCTGTCAAGTTTTAAATAACTTCCGAGTCTGGAACAAAAATAAAATTGTAGAATTTCATCAGCGCTTGAACTTCATTATCTCATCCATCAGGTCGACACTCGTGAGCATCATGCTTCGGCAGCAATAGCGCTTCAGGCCCATCGAGTCCAGCACCTGCTTAGGGTCCTCCCCCTTCGCGACGCGCTTCTCGAACTCCTCGTACTTGTCGCCGAGCAACTTACCACAGGTCCAGCACCTCACAGCCCTCACATAAGTCACCTGTACGACTTCTGAAATTTCGCCCTAGCCCCAGGTCCACCTGGCTTCTTGGGCTCCTTAAACCTGACGTCGCTCTTAACCATCGCCCAGTCGTACTGCTTGAATAGCTCGCGCAACTTGGAGTCTCCGGACCACTCGATGAGTCCCCGGGCAATCGCCGTCCGCACGGCATCCGCCTGTCCCATGAACCCGCCGCCCTCCACGTCAACCTCGATGTCGACCTTTTTCGCGAGTTCCGGCGCAAGCGCAAGCGGCTCGAAGATCCTCAGGCGAGCGAGTTCAGGCTCGTGGACATCAAGGAGGCGCCCATTCACGTAAACGCGACCGCTGCCATCCCTCACGGTGGCCCTAGCGATTGCCGCCTTCCTCCTGCCCACGGCAAGCGTCACCTTCATGTCATCACCTAAAATCTGACTCCCAGATGTTTGCTTAATTCTCCGACCCTTATAAACCGCCTAGTGCCCAACCTCTCGAGCTTGGCTCCCGGCAGGCTCTCGAGCTCCTTGTTCTTGAACTCCGCCGGCACCCCGATGTAGACCTTTAGGCGGCGATAGGCTTCTCTCCCGCGGTGCTTATCGAAGGGCAACATCCCCCGAACGGCAAGCCTCACGAGGTCGTTAGGCATCCGCGGATGGAACGGCCCCTTTTTAGGGTTGGTTATGCTTCTGATATCCCGCCAAGCAGCGTACGCATCGAAAGTCGACTCCCGCCTTCCCGAGATGACGGCCTGCTCAGCGTTCACGATTGCCACGCTCTCGCCCTCGAGCAATCGCTTTGCCACGAAGCTCGCCATCCGCCCCAATATCAGGTCCTTGGCGTCGATTATCATGAGATCACTCCATTAATGTGATGCCTCTACCGCTCGGGTTCTGCTCCAGCAGCTGTTGGAGCGTCAAGGCCTTGCCCCCCGCCCCAACTATCTTTCGCCTCGCTGTTCCGGAAAATTTGAATGCAGCGATCGAGATCGGGTGGTTGAGCTTCCCAGCCCCCAATACCTTCCCCGGGACTACCACCGTTGTCCCCTCGCTCGAGTAGCGGCTGAGGTGGCTCAGGTTGACCTCGGCCCTTGCCCTTCTAGGCTGCAGGAGGCGCTCCGCTAAATCCAGCCATAGCGCCACCTTTTGCTCCTTACCCTTCTCGCGGAGCTGGCGCGCGAGCTTCCGGAGCACTGGGTTCGTGGGACCTGTTGGCCTTGGCATATTCAACACCATTTCAAACAATTTTACCACCTAATTACATAAACCTGCCCTTTTTAGGCTTGCGGACGTTATCAATCGAATGGGAAAAAATGGACGTGCTCGAGGCGATCAGGACCCGGAGGAGCATCCGGAAGTACAGGAAGGAGTCGGTGCCTGAGGAGATGTTGAAGCAAATATTGGAAGCTGGAAGGTGGGCTCCATCGGCTAACAACAGCCAACCCTGGAACTTCATCGTCCTGCGCGATGGAAAGTTGAGGAAGGAAATCGCTGAAGCAGCGACATACGGAAAGTTCTTGGCCGACGCCCCACTCGGCATAGCGGTGGTGGTGGACCCGAGGGCTTCGACGAACCCTGTCGCGGATGGGGCAATAGCGACGCAGAACATGCTGCTCGCGGCCCATGCTCTGGGGCTCGGGGCGTGCTGGATAGGCTCCTACGGCTCGGTCTACGAGGACAGGGTGAAGGAGATGCTCAGGATCCCGAAGGAAAAGTGCCTGCTGTCGATCATCTCCCTAGGCTTTCCCGCTGAGGCGAAGGAGAGAGGGCGCAAGGGACTCGAGGAGATCGTGTTCACGGACGCTTACGGGAAATGAGCGCGGGCGGATGCAGCTATCTATATTTTCATGGAAAAAATTGTAAATGATTGTTTCGGCAAAAAATCAAAGTCCTCCTCCAATCGATATCCGGCCTCGTTCATTTCTTTTACAATAGTTTCTTTACGGACGTAATGCCCAAATATCCTGTGAAAGCTGAAAAATCCGCCACGTTTGTACTCCACAATAACGATCTTTCCATCTGGTTTCAATAACCCCTTTAAATTTCTGAAATACTCCACTCGATTCGCTAAATGATGGTAAACGTTGCGCAGAAAAATAAGATTCAAACTTTTTTCGGGCAGAGTCAATTTATCTCCCGCAACGAGGACCGTTTTAACGTTATCCAGCCCCTTTTCCAAAGCGCCCTTCCTGATGAATTCTAAAAATTCTGGGTTCGTGTCGACAGCAAATACTTGCCCTTTCCTTCCTACCGCATCTGCAAATCTTAGAGAAAAATATCCGCCCCCAGCCCCAATGTCAGCAATATTTTGTCCTGGCTGCAATGCTAGGGTTTCTAAAATCTGATCAGGTTTATTTTTTGGATCAGAAGCTTTCTTATTAAACATCTCTGCTTTGAAGTTTTTCATGATGATCATTAATCTTGTGCGAACTACTCTTTATTCTCTTTTTTCCTTTGTGAACAAGAAAATTCTGATTTTATTCCTGAGTAGATGCACCAGCAAAATTTCTTGGGAGATTTCCGAGAAAACTCCTCTAAAAATGTCCAGACCGCTTCAGAAAACCTGTGGCGCGGGGGACGGGATTTAAGCACCAATTTACCGGTAAAAATGCGGGGAGGGGATTTGAACCCCTACTGAACATCAACATCAATCTTAAATAGTTCAAGGGGTAGAACTAGTTCAAGGGGTAGAACTAAATGTTGTTTGATCCGGAGCCGAAGAAGAAAAAGAGAGATTTCTACAACAGAGAGACGGAGCTACGTGAGTTACTTGAATCGATTGAAAAGGAAAAATTCGTGGTGATTCAGGGGATACGAAGGCTCGGCAAATCTTCGTTGCTGAATGTCGCGCTGGCCGAATCCAAGCATCCCTTCGTGAAGTTAGACCTACGAGAGGTTTACTTCACCCACGGATCTGTTTCAAAATTTCACCTCTACCGCGTGCTTTCCCAAGAGCTCTCGAGGTTGAGCAGGACCTATCGCCTCGCCTCATGGCTGGAGAAGGTGAGAGGAATCAAAATCGCTGGCTTTGAAATCCAGCTTGACTGGAGGGAAAAAGGGGCGTCCCTCACGGATATCTTTAGGGCCATGGAGGCGTGGGCTTCAGCACGAAAGGAGAAATTAGCCATCGCCATCGACGAAGCGCAGTACTTGAGGCTAGCAGGAAGGGCGAGGTACGATGGGTTATTGGCATGGGCTATAGACAACTTGGACAGCCTAGTGTTCGTGTTGACGGGATCACAGGTTGGCGTGTTGCAGGATTTCTTGGGGGTGGAAGATCCCCGCTCGCCACTCTATGGTAGATATGTGAGGACTATCAAGCTTGGAAGGTTTAGCCATGATCAGGCGATGGATTTTTTGAAAAAAGGATTCAAAGAAGCAGGGGTGAAACAGCCTGATTTGGAAGAAGTGGTGGATGCTCTTGATGGACTAATAGGGTGGTTGACTCTTTATGGTCATACCTGTGTCTCGGAGGGAAAAGGTGAGCTCGAGCGGTTCTTAAAGATGGCGGCGAAATTAGCAGCTGATGAAAGCAAAAAAATTCTGAGGTGGAGTGACCGCTATCAGGTAGTGCTGAGGGCAATCGCGAGCGGTGCCCTCAAGTGGTCCGAGGTTTACGAAAGAACTAGCGTGAAGTTAGGCCCCATCTCTAAATCAAATCTCACCTACCTGTTGGATAATCTCGTGCGATACGGTTATCTCGAAAGGCTGGAGAATGGCTCCTTTATAATCCCGGATCCAGTGGTCAAATACATGGCGACCAAATTCTGACAAATTCAGCCTATGGTGCGGGGGACGGGATTTGAACCCGCGAACCCCTACGGGACCAGCCCCTCAAGCTGGCACCTTTGACCAGGCTCGGCCACCCCCGCTCGCTTTAGCATATGTCAAATAACTCTAAAAAACTGCCTAAAGCTTCTTAACTTGTTTTACGAAATCCTTGCACTTCTTGCCCAGGGCCTCAGTTGCCTTCAGCAGGATGCGTTCTGGAGGAAGAGTGCCAGTGGACTCGATCTTGAAAATGAACCTGCTTTCGTCATGATCCACTCGGATAGCATCCCGCGGGCAGGCCTCGACGCATGCCCGACACATCGTGCAACTCTCGACATCGATGATTTTCGCCTTCCCCTCGGATAGCTCGAGTATGTTTTTAGGGCAGCGCTCGATGCACGCCCCGCAACCATCGCAGGCCTTCAGGTCGATCTCGAAGACCGGCATGTACTTGTAAGCCACCACCCCGGGCTGCCACTTCGAGTGCTCCTTGCCCAAGCCTAGCCTAGCGATGGCCGTGAACTCGAGCTTCTGTCCCTCGCCGAGCTTCACCAGCAGGATCGAGCTGCTCACTGCCACGACCTTCTTGTCAGATGACCTCAGGTCTCCGCTCGTCACAGTGACTGGGCCCTCCCGCTTGAGCGTGAGGCTGACGCTGCACTTCGGGCATCGACCCTCCTTGCACTTACACTCGTCCGGCGTCAGGTAGCCGTCTTGGGTGCGGAGGGGGATCAGGCCGAGGGTGTGCGAGAGTATCTCGTCATGCATCACGGAGTCGTTTGCCACGAACTCAACCTCGTCTATCGCCATTATCGGAACCTCCCGGAGCATTGTCCTGCGGAGGGCGTTCGCGAAGGCGGGGTTAGTCCCCGAAAGCACGAACTCCATCTCATCGCCATCGAGCTTTTTGATTTTGAGTTCCATCCAATCACCTACACCCTGCGACCTCTTCTTCCACCTCTGCGTTTCGTCCCGTCATGTGGCATTGGCGTGACATCCTCTATCCGCCCAATCCTCAACCCGGCACGTGCGAGTGCTCGGATGGCGGCCTGCGCCCCGGGGCCTGGACTCTTTGAATCACTCCCCCCTGGCGCCCGAACCTTGATGTGCACTCCCATGAATCCCTTGTCCATCGCCTCCTCAGCCGCTCGCATCGCAGCCTGCATCGCGGCATAAGGCGAAGACTCCTCCCTTTGGGCCTTGACTATCATGCCCCCAGACCATCGAGCTACCGTCTCAGCTCCTGTCAGGTCCGTTATGTGAATGATTGTGTTATTGAACGATGAGTAGATGTGGGCAACTCCCCATTTTCCGTCCGTCATGGCCCTTCCTCCTTTTCCTCCGGCTCTGGTAAAGCTTTAGCTTCTGGCTCGGCCGCAGCTGGCGCCTCGGGTGGTTTAAGTTGAGATTCAAATGGTGAACCTGCGACGTGGGATATAATGCCTTCCTCATCGATGGGGACGATGTAGCTAGGCACCGTCACCTTCCTGCCTGCGATCGAGATGTGGCCGTGGAGCACGAGCTGCCTGGCCTGACAGGGTGTCTTAGCCAATCCCTTTTTGTAGACTAAAGTCTGCAGGCGCCTATCCAACAGATTCTCCACATTCAGGCCCAAGACATCGTCGAGGGTGGCGTTCTCGCCGACGAGGCCAAGCCTGTGTAGCTTGGTCAGAATTTGTCTGGCTTCGAGTTCGGCCTGAGGCCCGGAAGCCGCGAGCAAAAGCCTGGCCTGATGCCTAAAATTTCTAAGCACGGCTGTCGTCTTCCATATTTCTTTCTTTCGATAGAGCCCGTATTGGCGGAGAAGCTTGTCCTCAGCATCCATTCGGTCCTTCTCCCAGGGGTGAGAGGGCCTTTGATATTTCTTGCGCTGACGCTTCATTCTTTCTCCTTCCCCCTGCGTCCCTTCTCCGCCCTGGCCGCCTCCTCCCGCAGCTTGATCTCCTTGCGCTTGACGCCCACAGTCAGACCCTTCCTGCCGGTAGTTCGAGTTCGCTGGCCTCTCACAGGCAGACCGAGCTCATGTCTTATACCCCTGCGGCTCCTTATCCTACGCTCCCGTCCTACGTCCGTTCGAAATGCCATATCGATGTCAGCTCCAAGCAAATGCAGATCCTTGCCGGACTCGTAGTCCTTCCGCCTGTTAAGCATCCAGTTTGGAATGTCGTGCTCGCCTGGGTTGTGCAGCACTTCCTCCAGCTTCCTGATCTGCTCGGTGCTCAGGCTGCCCAGCTTGACGAACGGGTCGACGTCCGCGGCGTACGTGACGGCTCGAGCGAAAGCAATGCTGACACCCTTGAGGTCGGATAGCGCGAGCTGGACGTGCTTCTCGCCTGCGAGGTCCTTACCCGCTATTCGCACGATGTGCTTGAACTCCTCGGGCATGTTATCACCAAGGTCTTACCCTAAACCTTGTTAAAGCGTTATTATTAAGCCATTCGGCAAGTGTGGCGCCGGGGCAGGGATTTGAACCCTGGAGGCCCGTGAGGACCAACAGCTCTCCAAGCTGTCGCCTTACCTGGCTTGGCTACCCCGGCTCAATTTAAATTTGTTTTAAGGCTATATGCTCTTTTCTCGACTAAAATTCAATAGGAGCTTTGCAAAAGTGTCCAACTCTCCGCGAAGGATTTTGAGGGTGCGATTTGAGTCCGTTTTCCAAGCTAGCTTTAGCAGGCGGTCTAGGTTTTTATTGCAGGGGTGGGTTTCCTCCTCATCCAACCATTTGCTTATAGCTTGTTGGCTCACGCCGATCTCGGCAGCAAGTTTTGCCTGAGTCATTCCATTATCGAGCATAAATTGGATTAACTCGATGCGGGCGCGCCTGCTGACGAATTCCGAAATGCCATTAAAGCGCGGCTTCACAACTCCCCAGTTGTGTTTTGGGGTAAGGTTTCCTTATAAGCAAAAAACGAGTGCATTTTCGACTTAACAACGGGGAGTTGTACAACTGGGGGGTTGTATAAAAGGCATCGATCTTAACTTTTCCGGGCTTGTCGAACAATTTACAACGGGGGAGTTGTATTCCAAAGTAAGCGAGAAAAACTCAACTTTAAAACTCGCGGTTATACAACCGGGGAGTTGTTACTTCCACTTCCTCGGATAGGTGCCCGGCGACATCACGACTCTTTCAGGCTTCGCGACTATGCCGTGATCAGCCTCGACGATCTGCTTCGATGTCATCGTGGCCCTACCGAGCGCCACCAGCTCCCCCTTGAGGGTCATCAGTGCCACGAGATCATCGGGTGAGATCCCAGTCTCGACAGAAAGCACGCCTGGAGCCGCCAAGCTCGCGCCATGGCACAGGGCATCCACAGCCCCATCCCGGATGACGAGCTTTGGCAGGTGCTGCACAGCCGCCTCGACGGGCAGGATGACCTTGCGCAGGTTATCCTCGACTCCATCCTCCCTCCAAAATACATATGCATCAGCCAAATCGTGCAATTTCACGAGCGTCCCATCCTCCCGGAAAGGCCCGGCGCGGGTGCGGCGGAGCTCTGCCATGTGGGCACCGCAGCTGAGGGCTTCCCCGACATCGAAACACCACTTTCGCATGTACGTGCCCGCCTCGCACCCTATTCTAAGCAGGACATCCCTCCCCTCCCGCTCCAACATCTCGGCGTAGTAGATCCGCCTCTTTCGCAGCAGCCTTCTGACGGCTGCGCGCATGGGCGGTCGCTGGTAGATCTCCCCCTCGAACTCCTTCACCACCTGCTCGAGCCTGTGATCCGGCACATCTCCGTGCAGGTGCATCAGGCATACGTACTCCTTTCCGGCTGGCAGCGAGGTCTGGACCATCTTCGTCGCGTCCTCGAGCGCGACTGGCAGCACCCCGCTGACATTTGGGTCTAGCGTGCCCCCGTGGCCAGCTCGGCGGACCCCCAGCAGGCGCTTGACCCAAGCCACTATTTCATGAGAAGTTGGGCCAACTGTTTTGTCCAAGTTGATGATCCCCAAGCGCAAGTGCTCACGCATCGGTCTGGAGCCCGGCTCATTGCCATGGCTCGGGTCTGTGATATCCTGAGCTCTAACCAGTACCTCACGCTCGGCATCGGAAGGTAACTTGCTCAAACCGACACCTAGCCCGCGAGGAGGCCTGCCGCTTCGAGGGCTCGCTTGACGTCCTCGTCCGAAGCTCCCTTCACAATCTCCAATTTGTTTGGCAGCGGCTCGAGGTGTTTGATGTTACAGCGGCGGCGCTTGAAGTTTGGGCCACTCACAAAAACATTGGTCCTGTCTATCACATCGACAATGACGCACTTCTCTCCAGCTTCACTGCCCGCCGTCTTAACACAGACCCTTCCTATCTCCATAACCATTTTCAAGACCTCCGTCTGATGATGAGCTCGACCGCAAGCTCGAGCACGCGGGTCATCTCCTTGGCGCTCCAGCGCTCGGTGTTGAGCACGATGTCGAACATCGAGTGGTCATTGACATCGATGCGGTAAAACCGTTTAAACCTCTTGGCCTCGCTGCGCTCTCTCCTCTTTGTCTCGGCAAGGACATCCTCGTATTTGCGGCGCTCCCTGTGGGCAATGCGTTTGACGCGGAGCTCTAGCGGAGCTGTAAGCAAGATTTTGACGTCCGCGCCCTTCGCCATCCAGCCCGCGAGGCGAGCATCGATAAGCACATTGCTCCTCCTTGCTGCGTTTGCAGTCCGCCTGTCGACCCGCCTGTCTATCTTAGGATGGTTCTCAGCATAACGCGAGAACTCATCGAGCGTCATTCCCCTCTCCTTTGCCATCTGCCTGAAGACCGTGCCCGCCGAGATGTACTTCAAGCCGAACTTCCTCACGAGCGCTCGCGCAGCGGTTGTCTTGCCAGCGCCATGTAGACCGCTTATCGCGATTACCACCATGCCCTCACGCTCGGGCGGTCTCTTTTATCACCTGACGTGAACAAGTTGGGCATAAGTAGCCGCCGTGGGGGCGATTCGGCATTCGCGCGCTCCTCGGCATCGCACGCAGCTCGCTGGGCCTTGCTCGAGGCATGCCACCCAACTGACGACCGCACATCGCACATTTGGCCGCATGGACCTTTTTCTCCTTATATTGGACGACGGTGCGCCCACCAGGTGTGCGGATGAAGTGCCGCTTGTAGGTCCTCGATCGATATCTTCGCGCTGGCAACTAATCACCTATCAGCAGCTTTCTCCATATCGAGGAAAATCCGAAGTACGAAATCAGGAACCAGCTGAGGAATCCGCAGGATACCATGGTCCCGAAGATCGGCAGCGGCAGAGTAAACGGCAGCCAAGCCACGACCCAGCCTTGATACAAGCCACTCAACCAATACCAGAGGAGCATGTACGGGATGATGTAGAAGATCGCCGGTTTAAACGAGGACATCATCATCTGCCCCTGGAGCCCCATGATGCGCTTCTGGTCCTGCTGGAGCTTGTAAAGGCGTTTCATGTCCTTCTTTCGTTGAGCCTCGAGCAGCTGTTTTCTCCAGTCATTTACCTCTTTTTTTATCTGCTTCACCTTCGGCCAATCCACCACGCGTTTTGTTATCAGGGTGATGATGAGGCTGAAGAGGATCGCGATTCCGAGGATGAATAATATTGCGTGCTCATAGATGATCGATACGGAAGCGCCGATCTTGCTCGCGGCCAGAGAGACATCCTCCCGCAGCGAGCGGATACCGCCCTCGTCTGGCGAGCCGTAGAGCGAGTTAAAGGCCTGATTTACTTTATTGTTCAGCGCGTTATCCACGTTTTCGACGCTGGAGCTAATATTTTGATACTCAGTCAAAGCCGACTGCAAAGAGGCACTAGCGGCTTCTGTACTATCCTTTCGGAGGGCGATGATTGAACCGTCTATGTTGTTCAGCGTCCTCTTAATGATATTTTGTTTTTCATCCGTCGTTTGCTGAGCCATTACTGTAGCTAAACTGGCGCTCAGTAGGGCAACAAGAATGATGATTATTAATATCTTTCGCATGAATTCACCTCAATGCATCCATCATATCCTTTATAGCTTCACTAAGCTTTCCATTCCTATTTTTAACTATCTTCACCGTCGCACCAACCAATGCCGCATATGCCATGGCGATCGCGCGGTTGAGCTGCTGATGCTCTACAACCTCCGCTAGGAGTTCCTTATCCCTGCGGCGCGAGACATCCCTCGTGCGGCGGGCGACTACCTCCTCTGGCTCGGCCTCTATGAGCACTATCGACTCGGGCTTGAGGCTCTCTAGGACCCACCTCGGCAGGCCAGGTAAATATCCTTCGGGCTTCTTGATTGAGCAATGAGTGTCCAGCAGCACAGGCTTAAGCTTCGCTTTCGCAGCTATCCGTTCAGCTGCGGCGCGCTGGATCTCCTTGTATGGCTCAAATGGGATCTTCCGCATCTCATCCCGATCGGTGATCCCCATCCGCTCCTGCATGAGCTCGAGCATCACATCGCCGTAATTGACCAACTCATAGACCAAACCTTCCGCCTTGAGCTTCTCGAGCGCCCCAGCTACGACCGTGCTCTTGCCCACTCCCGGAACTCCTGTCACCACGACGAGCCTACCCACCGAAGAGCCTCCTTATGGCTGGAAACATCTCCTCGAGACGCTCCCTCGCAATTTCTTCATACAAACCATAAATGATCCCCACCGTAAGTAAAATACCTGTGCCGCTACCTAAAGCCCCCAAGAAATCGGCCGTCGCAGCCAAAGCCCCTATAAATGCGCCCCCGAGTATAGTGACCACAGTGATGTAGCGCGAGAGGACCTGCTCCATCACCCTGACGTCTCGACGGAAGCCCGGAATTAACATGTCCGAGCTATCGAGTTGTTCGGCAATGTCCTTGGGCCCCATCCCGGTCATGTTAATCCACAGCCAAGCGAACGCCATGCAGAGCACCACGAGGACCACGAGGTAGGTGACCGCGCGGAATGGATCTTGCATTACTTGGTTGATGCCATTAGGAGCATCCACGTAGTATACGAGGCCGCTGGCGGGATTACCTGTACGGTTATCAAACGTGCCCAAAAAGGTGTACCCCCTGTTGTAAAAGACTCCAGCGAACAACCTGACGTTCATGAACAAAACTCCCGCCAAGATCACGGGGATTACAGAGGCGTAGAGGAATTTAATTGGGTAGCGACCGCGTATGCCACCTAACTTTCCGTAGGCGAGGGGTATCTCCACGCGCATGCTCTCGGCATAAACGGCGATGAAAAATACGAGGATGGTGGCGAGCATCCCCCACATGTTGGGTGCCCCCGTCCTGAAGAAAGCATCGTTCAGCGATCCGCCAGTTATCATGGTATGTATCAGATTGGGGATGGCGCCCGATAGTTGATCAGGATATATCGGCGAATGTAGGGGATTAAATGCCTGGACAAATATCGTCGCAGATACCCCCGCGGCAATAAAGAGGCTGATCCCGCTTCCAAAACCGTACTTCGAGACGAGTTCGTCGAGGTATATCACGGCTATAACACCAATCGTAAGTTCTCCAATAATAAAAAATTCGGCACCTGTTGGTAGCCCCCCTGCCAAACGCGCGGGGTATACGCCGAAAGCGTACATCGCAGCCATGAACACACCCACGATTATCGCTAAGAACTTCTGAACTCCAGTGAAGAGGGCCCGGTCCTCTGGCTCGGTGAGTTTCAAACCAATTATCTTGCTACCTACGAGCAGCTGTATTATTATCCCAGCTGTTACAATGGGGCCTATACCCAATTCCATCAAGGTACCCGCGTGACTGGCGAAGACGTATTGATAATATCCAAAGAGACTCGTCACTGTTTGTCCATGAAGCCCATAAAGTTGTATTTGGGCCATCACCAAAAATATCACGAGGGCAAAGCCGGTCCACAAGAATCTCTCCTTAAAAGAGACATGGCGCTTGGGAACTTCGACCTCGGGCAGCTTGTTGACGAGGGGCTCAAGCACGTAGAGCTTTGACTTCGGCTCCCCCTGCTTCTCCATAAGCTTACCCCTCCGCCGCCCTGCCCCCGGCTTCCTCCAATTTTCGCTTCGCCTGCTCGGAGAATTTTCCAGCTGTGACTTCTAGGGGGTGCGTGACGCGCCCGCCACCTAAAACCTTATCAAATCCAAGTTTCCTCACGTCCACCACGAACTTGTCTTTCTCCTGCCTCGCAATGCCCTGTTGCATGAACTCATCCAATCGTTCGTCGAGCTCCCCGACGTTTATTGAATTAACCACCGCGCTTACCTCTGGCGGTCGGACGAAGCCGTGTTTGCCAAAGTGTTCAGGCATGTACTTCAAAAAATAGGACCACTTCTGCTTGTGACCTCCACTTAGACCCGTTCCACCCTTCTCACCAGATCCACGCCCCCTTTTTGCGCAGCCCCTGCCCCACGTGCGCGAGCCTAGGCGTTTTCGAGCCTTCCGACGTTTTCGAACTACCATATCATCACCTAGATCATGCGGGCCAACAATTCATTTATTTTCTCACCGCGATAACCCAGCGACCCCATGTCCCTGAATGGGCGTTTTGTCGCCTCGTAGCCCTTGCTGGGCGGGCGCAGCCGGAATACCTTCTTTAGTTCAGGTATTGCTGAAAGTTCAACTTTGCCCGAATGGACAGCCCCTGCAAACTCGACAATCGAGGAAAATTTGGTGTTGGATTTGATGTATTCATCGTTCAACCTTTTGTCCCCGACCAATCTACCGCGTTTCCGCAAAAGGACCTCGAGCGTGTCCTTGCTGATTTCTCCCCATGTGATCATGTCCTTCGTCTTCTGGAGCATCCCCTTGTAAGTTGGACTATCGTCGATCAGGATGCAGTGATTTACGCGAGTCAAGCCAAGCATTCGTAGGGTATCGCGCATGTCATTACGGGCGCCGATGTTCCCACGCACCCTTACCACGGCAAGCTTAACCAACTACCTCCACCGCCTTGCCGATCGTTACGCCCTTCACTTGGGACTCACGGAGGGCAACCTTCGTCCCCTGCTTTAAGGCATCGAAGGTCGCGAGGGCAAAATTAAGCGTTGTTCGAGTTTGACCTTTGGATTGGGCCCACACGTCCTTAATTCCAGCTAGCCGAAGGATGATCTTGGGCACCCCCGCAGCCGCCAAACCCAGCCCCCGCGGTGCTGGTCTAAGCGTCACATAGACGCTGCTGCTCTGCCCAGTGACCTCGAAGGGTATTGAATGAGGCCTACCGCACCCGCACTCCCAACTCCCACAGCCCCTAGCGACCTCTATGGCATTCAGCTTGGCCGCAATTACCGCCTTCCTTATGGACGGGCCAACTTCGCGCGTGCTCGCGTGCGCTACGCCGACGATGCCATCCTTGTTACCCACGACGGCCATCACGCGGTACTTCGTCCGCCGTCCGGACTTGTGCATTCGCTGGACCATGCTTATGCCAAGGATGTCCTCCTCGAGGTTCGGTACTAGGGCATCGATAATTTCCGGCTCACGTGGCCTTTGCCCTCTGCGTAGGATCTCCGAAATGCTTGTTATCGTACCATCCTTGACCGCCTTACCTACAGAGGTGCGGGGCTGCCAAAGCGAGATATCAAATTTTTCCTCGATCATTCCACGTCGCTTCATCCCACGTCGCTTCATATTAACCACCATTTTTCTCAACTATTGTCTGCCTGATCTGATTAAAGTGCTCCGGCAGTTGCTCGGGCGAAAGCCCTCGCTTAAAGTAAGTGGAAAATCTCGCTCGGTAAGCGTCTTCATTGTCAGATTTCAGCTTCGCAGCATATCGCGCGATGTGTTCTCCCCTCAGGCGCTCCTCGCTCGGCAGGACGCCCTCGCCATGTGGAATCTGCAAGCCCGCGTCGAGCGCGCCCTTTAGGGCTGCAAATACCTTTGCTTGGAGCGTTGGGCTGTGCATGCCTATGTCCAAAACGCACTCTCGTATACCCACCTTCTTGGTACGATGGCCGCACAGGAGCCCGACCAAATAAGCCGCCGACGTGTTCGAGGTACCACCCTTCCACCCAAGCCCTTCGAGCTCCTTTGAGTATGCAGATGCCAACGTCAAATCTCCATTTGGTGTAGCGTGGATAACTTGAGCTAAAATGTGCTTGAGCGAAACCCGCACGGCAAATCGCGGCTTGCCCGAGCGGACGAGCCTCAGCCTTTGGCGATAGTCCGTCCTATCCTCACGCTTCCGCCTGAACTGAACCCGGTACCTTGGGCCGATTTTAACCATCTACTCCCTCAGCATACCTCGTTCCTTGAGATAGGTTTCAAGGTGAGCCTTGCTCCTGAAAGCTCCGCCTTTGACCATGCGGTAGAGCTTGCGGTATTCCTTTGTATCAATCATGTGTTTGTCCCTGAGTTCGCGCAACTTCGTTCGAAGCGGCCGCACGGTGCGAATCCAAGCTTCCTTCTTGGTCTGCCCGGCCTTAGCCGCCCCTTTTCGGCTACCCACTCCCCGACGTCTGCCCTTCCTCTTTTTTTCTGCCCGTTCCCTCGCCCTACCGCGGCTCACACCCCGCTCTGGCCTAGCTCTGATGGCGCCATCGTGAATCAAGCGCCTTATATCTCCCCGCGAGATTGCGGTCTCGACATCCGTAGCTCGAGCCGGATCTATCCAAACTCGATTGACGCCTATGCCTAGAATTTTAGCCGCCAGTCTTTTCTGTGCCTTCAGCTCCACGTTTTTTCACCTCTGGATTGAGAACCCTAATGCCCAGCTCCTTCGCGCGGGCGAAGATCTGCTCTCGCTTACGTCTACCAACACTTGAAGCTATTCGAACGACCTGCTTGCTCGAGTTTACCCCCTCGATATCCCTTGGGCTGCTCACCATGACCTCTGCTAATCCCGATGGATGAAGTCCTCGCATGAGTTTTGGTGACTTGTAGCCCACCGAGGGCATGGCTGGTTTACCGCTCTTGCCCATGCGCATCTTGCTATCCTTGCCCCTGGGACGGCGCCACTTCTCGCCAAGCCTCTTGAAGCGGAACCACTCTTGGCGCCTGAACTTCGGTCCACGTTTTTTCTTCTGCATTCGCTCACACTCGCTCAAAAATATAGATGCCATCCTCAAAAGTCCTGGGGTCACGGCGCTTCACATGTGTCGCCTGCTCGAGGTTGAAGGCGGTTTGCCCGACTTCCTCCTTATTTATACCCTCGACGATTATCTCATCCTCTTTTACCTGAACGTTTGCACCGCCAATTATTTCCGAAATTCTAGGGCTTCTCTCCCCCAAGAAATTGTGGATAAAAGCACGTTTGCCCTCAACTTTTACGGTTATCGGAAAGTGGGCATAGACTATCCGTAGTCTATAGGTAAATCCCTCGGTGACACCTTTTATCATGTTGAGCAGGTGAGATTTAATCGCGCCAACTGCTGCGCGCTGCTTTCGACGGCGGAGGGTCGCCCCAATCACGATTGATTTTCCCTCATGCTTCAGGTCTATGCCGGGAATATCGAATGTTCTAGTCAACCTGCCTTTTGTCCCGCTGACCTCAACCGCCTTACCAGTGAGCTTGACCTCCACGCCTTCAGGCACCTTGATTTCCTCTCGAATTTGCGCGGCTAACATCGCGAACACCATAACCTCAAGTGATGGAATGCTTTATGTTTTCATTGTTTTTAATAACCTCTGGAAAGTAATTGCAGAAGCCCTCAAAATATCCAAATTTTTTCAATACATGTACGCCAAGAGCCGCCCGCCCATACCTTGTTCCCTCGCCTGCGCGTGGGTCATGATCCCCTTCGGAGTCGAGATCACCAGCACGCCAAATCCAGCTGCCGGCAGATAGCGCTTCTCCCATTTCTCATAGCCATCGCGCTTAACCGCGTGGCGCGGCCTTATCACGCCGCAGTTGTTGATCTTGCCCAGCAACGCGATCCTGAACTTCCCAGCCTTGCCATCATCAATGAACTCAAACTCGCCTATGAAGCCCTGTTGCTGGGCGACGCGCAGGATATCTGCGGCGAGCTTTGAAGCCGGCTCAACCACGACTTCCCGCTTCCTAGCATTCTCGTAATTTTTCATCTTCGAAAGAGCGTTTGCGATGGGGTCCATGAGCATCTGAACACCTAGTAATATTTTTTAAATCCCATCTTGGGCGCGACTTCCCTGAAGCACCTGCGGCATAGGTTCAGCCCGTGACATTGATAAACCGGTCCATGTCTGCCGCAACGAGTGCATATGTGTGCGCCTTTGCCAAATTTTCGCTTAGCCATTAGACCACCTGGATGCCGAACTTCCCGCTCATAAAGTTCACCGCCTCATCTTCCGTGACGCGATGAGCTCTGGGTATCCTTCGCGTCTTCATCCGCCTATATTTGATCCTGTAGCCAGGCCTGCACAAGGCAACGTTGACATCCATGCCAAAGACCCCAATTTCAGGATCGTATTTAACGCCCAGGATATCGATGTGCTCCTTGATGCCGAACGAGAAGTTTCCCTGATCATCGAAGGTCGCCTTGTTCAGCCGCTTCTCAACCGCCCCAAGCAGACGCTTCAACATCTCCTCAGCCACCCCGCCTCGGAGGGTAACCTTGCAACCCACCGGCTCGCCCTTCCTTATGCCAAAATCGCGGATGGTCTTCTTAGCGAGAGTCCGAATGGGTTTGCGCCCTGTAATCCCCTCGAGTACCTTCTCGGCCTTCAGGAGTTTATCCCCACCCCCACCCACGCCTATGTTGAGCGTCACCTTTTCGATCTTAACCTCTCGCATCGGATTCATTGGGCCCCCTCCAACAGCGATATCAGTGACTTATCCTTACCCACGGCGAAAACGTAGTGCTCTGGTGCTTGGAAGGTTGAGCCGTCGAATGCCTGAAGGGTCACGATGTTTGGCTGCGTGCCCTCGATGAGCTTGATCTCGACGACCTTCCCGACCTTTCCCACGTTTTTTCCACCAGTTACTAACGCAAGTGCATTCTCCTCAAACGGAAGTCGCTCAACCACTTTCAGTTCGGGCAAAGCCAGTTTCACGACATCTCGGGGCCTGAACTCCTGGAACTCGCCCACGAGCGTTTTGCCGTCGTGGAAAGTGAGCTGTACCCGTTTGCCCCGGACGAAAACTTTGCTGGCCACTTTACAGAGCTTGAAGGATGCCTCGACTTGTGGGATCTCATGCAGGACTAAACGTTTCCGTCTGTCCAAGAGGATCCTGTAGTTGCGACCGATCGCGGGCAGCTGCACGACGTCCATCAAGCCTATCGGAAATCTCGGGTCCTGTCTGACCCTGCCATCGATGAGCACTTGTCGCTCGAAAAGAATTTTATCCACTTCCTTAGCAGTCCGCGCCAATGCCAAATAATCGCGCAAAAGTAAGCGAAGCGGCAGGGAAGCTGCACCAAGGTGGGGCCCTGGGGCTGGCTTCACGGTCCAGACCATGGATTTTCTGGGCAGCTTCAGCGCGGGCGATGCGGCATAGCGCTTAAGGTGCCTACTCTGGCCTTTTTTCGCCAACTTTTGACCTCCGTTCGAGCACTTTATTTCGCTCCTTGTCCTCTTTGAGCTTCAATATCATCACATTTGAAGGACTTATCGACCTTGGAACCTGCGTGCCGTCCGCTTTTGCGACTGAGGCGCCTGCAACTTCTATTCGATAGTGCTTAGTGTCGACCCCTGTGACATCCCCCTCGAGCCCGACGAAATCTCCCCTGAAGACCTTTATCTTATCCCCTTTCCGCACGGGGAGCGAGCGGGAACCATACTTCTGCCTGAGCTCGGAGCTGAGCGGGGCAGCCAAGTGCTTGTGCCTGATGTGCAACGGCGCTGCATAGAGTCTTAAGCGCTGTTTCCTCGGCAGCCTACTGCTCATGTCCTCACCTACACCACTATCGAGGCTATGCCGGCGACGCGTGGCCATCGCTCGGCCGCCTCCCGTGCAACCGGGCCTCTAATCTCAGACCCTCTTGGAGCCCCCTCGGGTGTTATTAGCACTGCCGCATTGTCCTCAAACTTCACGCGCATGCCATCGACGCGGCGGTACTCCTTCGCCTGCCTGATCACTATAGCCCGGACGACCTGCTTCCGCAACTCGGGCGTGCCTTTCTTTACCGAGGCTACAATATGATCGCCCACTCCCGCTTTGGGCATCCGCCTTCGCACGCCCTTATAATCAACAACGGAAATTATCTGGATCTCCTTGGCGCCGGTGTTATCGGCGCATGCGAGCCTAGCTCCGACTGGCAGCGCGCGCACGGGCGCAACCGCTGTCACGCCTATCGAGGTACCTGCTCCTTTCTTGCCCATTTTACCCCCCCAGCCTCTGCACGACGACGAACGGCTTGGTCTTGCTCAGCCTCCTGCACTCCATGATTTTCACCCTATCGCCCGCGCGAGCATTTATGCATGGCGGGTTATGGGCGTGAAGCCTCGAGGTGCGCCGTTTGTAGCGCTCGTACTTCGTCACCTTCCGCACGTGCTCCAGTTCGATGGTAACGGTCTTCGACATCTTGTCGCTCACGACGATGCCTTCGAAAACGCGCCCCCGCACCGCGAGCGTGCCATGGAACGGGCAATTTATGTCCGAACACTTCTCCTTCGGCGGTTCTATACCTAAACCCACCATCATGAACACCTTCTTTTCCTAACCCTCTCCTCCGGGCGGGAGACGAGCTTTGCGCCGTCCACCTCGACCTCCTCGCCGTTGGGTAATGTTAGCATAAAAATTGAATGGGCCTTTGGCACTATTTTCGGCTTCCCCGTATGTTCGATGACCAACATGTCGCGTGTTTCATCGACAATGGTGCCATACGTGCCTATGAGCCCAGTGTCAGAGCTATTCGTTACCCTAGCTTCAAGTCCGATTAGCTCATGCCTCAGCACATTCCGCCTCGTCACCGGCATAACTCTCACCTATTTTATGTCTATCATGTCCGGGGAAAAGCCCATCTCGACCAGCACATCTTTAACCCTTGCCTTGTGATATCCCTGAAGTTCGATGCGACCTTCCTTAGTCGTTCCCCCGCAGGCAAGTTTGGACTTCAGCTTTTTTGTCAGTTCTTTAAGGTCAAGCTGTTTTTCGTCGATGCCCTCGACGATGGTCACCTTTTTTCCGAACTTCCGCTTTATCGAGTACACGTTTATCCGCTGTTGTTCCCTTGCGATTTCTTCACATACGCAGAGTTCCTTGGGCAACCCACAGACTTTACACACCTCTGGCAGCTATCATGCACCTCCTTTCTTTTGCGCCTCTCTCATTATCGTCAATATCCTAGCTATCGTACGCCTGAGCTCGCGGATGCGCGCGGGGTTCTCAAGCGACCCGCCTGCGGCGGCCACGGAGCGCTCTCGTGCCAGCTCAGCTCGAAATTCGCGGAGCTTGGCGCGCATTTCCTCGATGCTCATTTCGCGTATCTCATCAGGCCTGAGTATCGCCACCTTTCTCTTCCTCCTCACCCTCTGGAATTTCCAATTCTTCCGGCTTTTCCTCTTTAGCTTCTTCGACTTCTGGAGGTTTAGCCTCAGATGGTTTGGTTTCAACTTTCTCCCCGACAATCTTGATTTCATCCGGCAAATGCACGTCGGGGGGCATTATCCTAACTTTGACCCCAATTACCCCTGGCTTTAACTTTGCGATCGCGAATCCATAGCTCACGAACTTTAACGCCGGCTCGCCAGATTTCTTGAGGTAGCCATCGTAAAAACGTCCGGTCCTGGAACGTTCACCTGTCAGCTTGCCTGAGATCACTATCTCCGCGCCTCTAGCCCCGGCACGCATTATCCTACGCAACGTACTGTACCCAACCCTCCTGTAGTGGATTCCCCGCTCGAGGGCAAAGGCGATGCGTTTTGCCATCACGGGCCCACTCAGCTCAGGCACCTTGATCTCCACCACTTCTATCTGCGGGTTCTCTAGCTTGTATTTCTGGGCAAGATCATCCGTCAGCTGCTTTATGCTCCGCCCCTTCCGCCCGATCACCATGCCAGGACGTTCGACGTACAGCGCGACGCGGGTACCCGTGGGGATACGCTTTATGTCGACGCCCCCGTAACCAGCTCTTTCAAGCTCCTTCTCGATGTACTCCTCGAGCTCCGCCCGCTTCAGCCCCTGCTTGATGAAGACGCGCTCGGCAGGCATTAGTCCGCCTCCTTCAGCACGATCTCGATGTTCGTCGTGTGTTTGCTAAATGGTGACGCCCTTCCAAATGCCCGAGGCTTGAAACCTGGTATCGTGACTCCCTTTTGAGCGCCTGCGTGGACGATGTGAAGTCTTTCCAAATCAAGGCCCTTGTAGTTCGCGTTCGCCTCCGCATTTCCCAGGACCTCCAAGATTGCGCCCGATGCCTTGACTGGGTATTGGCCGGCATCCCAGCCAGTAAGCGCCTTCCTATGGGCCAGCTTCTTGCGGTGGCGCTTGAATGGTACAGCTTTTTTCTTTGCGATCACCAATTGCAGGTACTCCTTAGCAACCGCCAGTTGCATGCCGCGTATCGTCCGGCAGACCTCCATCGCGTGCTTGGGCGAGACCCGCATCTCCTTGCCCATCGCCCTTGCACAGGGTTCATTGATTTTAGCTGAATAACCAAACTTCGACATCACATCACTTTAACGGAACGTACAGCGAGCTACGGGTTGCTCCGATGCCCGGGGTGCCATGAGTGACCTTCTTTCGAGTCAAGGAGAATTCACCCAAGCGATGACCGATCATCTCAGGCTTGGCTTCGACCACCAAAAATTCCTTGCCGTTGTATACCCCAAATTTCAGTCCAACCATCTCAGGCAAGATGACCATTTCCCGACAGTGGGTGCGAATGACGGCCTCCTTCCCCCCCTTCTGCTGTCCCCTCACGGCGCGGACATGCTCGAGCAACTTTTTATGCCTGGGCTGCAGGCCCCGTAGCAGCGATCGCCTCTGGCGAGATTGAAGCAAACCTGCGAATTCATCGAGGGATAACTTTTGAAGCTCTTCCAGTGTATAGCCCCTGAACGTGAATTTCTTTGGCACTCCATCACCTCTTGCCAGTTCTCCTTGCCGCTATAAGTCCAACCTTTTGACCTGGAGGAGCTCCCCTCGCCACGGTTTTGGGTCTACCCGCGTGCTTGCCTCGTCCTCCAAATGGATGGTCGACGACGTTCATCGCGACCCCGCGCACATGCGGATATGGCTTGCCCTTTGCAAGCATAGCATGGTGTCTCTTGCCGGCCTTGAGGAAAGGCTTGTCCACGCGTCCGCCACCGGCGATCACGCCTATGGTTGCACGACAGCGGGGATCGAAGTTCCTGATCTCTCCCGATGGCAGCTGGACTACGGCTTGGCCCACGTCATGCGCTATGAGCGTGGCGTATGTGCCAGAGGCGCGCGCAAAGCGTCCGTCATCTCCAGGATGAGCCTCGATGTTGTGCATGGCCGTGCCTTCTGGAATCTCCGCCAGAGATAGCGTATTACCAGGTTGAACCGGCGCGGAGATACCACATGCCAGCCTATCGCCCACCTTTATCCCCTCTGGAGCTAAGACAAGGCGTTCCTGCCCATTGCTGTACCTAACCTGAGCAACGGGGGCACTTCGCCCCGGGTCGTGAAGGATATCTATGACTACGGCAGTGGTAATTTCCCCTGAGGCGGGGGGTAACCTGACCTCACCCAATCGCCTGAATGACTTTGCCTTATAAGTTGGAGTGCCCTTCCCCCTGCGCCTAACCCTGATTCGCTTACCCATTACACTACCCCAAGTTTAGCTGCTATTTCATCAGCCATAAATTCTGGCGCTAGCTTTACATAAGCCCGTTTCTGCCCTTCTGGAGTCACCTCTATTTTCACGTCCTTGACCTTGACCTCGAACAATATCTCGACTGCGCGCTTGACATCTGCGCGGGAGGCATCTCTGGCCACGATGAAAATTAGCTTATTTTCGGTCTCTATCAGTTTCACAGCCTTTTCTGTTACTAAGGGGTGAAGTATCACCTTGTGAGGATCCTTCAACTTAACTCCCTCCTGCTAGTTTTTGGATCGCCGATTTCGTCCACACCGTCAGGCGTCCAGGCACCCCTCCTGGGGCCAGCCGCTCGGCATTCAGATTACTTACTGTCGCGACCTCGACACCCGGAAGGTTGCTGGCGCCCAATTTTATACCTCGATCTTGAGCGACGACTATCAGTGGTCCGACCGCCTGCCTGTAGCGCCTGCCGCGCATCTTGCCCTTGCCTGCCCTAATCCCGCGGCTTTGAACGACGCGCTCGATGTCCTGCCATATTCCCAATTTCTTAAGGATCTCCTTCACCTGTTTGACCTTCTTGATCTCCTCAAGTTCATTGCTTACTACCATAGGTAACTCTACAACACCGCTGATGATATGGCCGCGGGAGCTGACAAGCCGCTTTTCCTTGGTCGCTGCAATCGCTGAGCGAACCGCGAGTTGCCTTTCCTTCCTATTTATGCGCTCCTTTAGCACCTCTTCGACCCTCGGCGGATGCGCTCTCCGCCCACCCACTGCGAATGGAACGAATGCACCTTTACCGGCGGCGGGGCTCCTGCTACCCTTAACGCGGCGAACCCTAGCCACACCATGGCCTTTCCCCCACGTTTCAGCCGAGGTGCGCTTCCCAGCCATGACATCCGTGCCCCATGGTTGAAGGCGGGCTGTTTGGGCAGATATTACTGCTCGCCTTATGACATCAGGCCTCAAATCCTCCTCAAAAATTGGAGGTAACTCAACCTCCTCGACAGCTTTTCCATCCAAGGAATAAACATGAACCATCATTCTACGCACCCTGCTGGGAAACTATACTTACGCTCGTGATGGAAGGTGGCGCTGTCGGCATGCCCGATGGCAGTCTCATCGCCTGCCGCAGATGCACGAGCCGCTTTGTCGGCCCAGGTACTGAGCCGGCCAGTAGAACATAATCGCTCCTGATAGGCCCATATCGCAGGAAGCCTCCGCTTGGGGTTACCTCCTTTCCCTCCTTGCCCAACTTCAAGATGCGCTTGTTGAACTCCGTGCGTTGGTGGTAACCCATTTGGCCCGGGCCAGGCACCGTCCACATTATCCGAGTGGGTTTCCATGGGCCGAGCGTACCGACCTGACGCCTGCCATCGTCCTGCTTGCGGGGGAGGATCTTGATGCCCCAGCGCTTGACTGGGCCCTGAAATCCCTTGCCCTTAGTGATCGCGAGCACGTCGACATGTTCCCCATCCTTGAATGCATCCACAATGTCGACCTGCTTCCCGAGCAGGCCCCTGCAATAATTCCACCTTTCCTCGATCGCGCTTCCTCCTGCCCGGATTTCCACGATGTCTGGCTTCTTCCTCGGCATACTCGTCAAGCGAGGCTGGGTACACGCAATCACCCGCACATCTTCGACCCTGCCTTCTTTGACCAGCGCCTCAGCCTCGGCCAAAGCTTTCTGGTGTTCATATTTCTTTGGCACGTTTACGGCGCGGGAGAGGTCCTTGGGCAAATCACTCGCCAAGACCTCGGTCAAGGTGTTAAAGCCGTGGAGGGTAGAACCATAGAGCTTGATTGAACAGATGACGAGCGGAGGGGCTTCGATCGCCGTCGCGGGTACGCAGATCTCCTGTCCAGAGGTCAAGCTGCCCTTGCGGTCGTCGATCATGAAGACTTGAGTCATCCCTGCCTTGTAGCCAACAAATCCCTGAAGGCGCAAGCTAGCTTCGGCCGGCCATGCCCGCACATGGGCTACAGCTCGAGGGGCCCGCACCCTTGGCATGAAAGCCAGCGAGCCCCGCTTCGGGTGATGCGGTCTCTTTCCCATTTTACTTCCCCCAGAGCAGCGCGTTCAGGAGCCCGAGCGTGATGACGAGCGCCTCTTCCGTTCGGACCGTCGCAGTCCCCTGGTGAGATATCGTATTTATCACGACGTCGAAGATCTCCTTCGCGTCGATGCCTTGGCGCTCGCATATCTCGAGGAGGCCTGCGTATGGGCCCCCAAAGGCCACTGCCACTCTCATGGAGTTGCTACTCTCTACCCCCCTCACGGCTTCATATAAATTCTTTCCGTATCGGGAGGTTCCAATGACATAATCGACTTTTGAATCTTTTAAGGCATCCGCAAGGCTTTTCGCGTGCGAAACCTCGAAACCCCAGTACTCATCGACCTGTTCTCGCGTGACGCGTGTTACAGCCACGTGGCCCTTGTCCAACCTCTCGCCGAGCCTGACAGTCAGCCTTTGCCCGACATCTAATCTCTCGCCCGTGATGCCCTTCTCTCGCAAGCCGATCTCAAGGATGCTCCCATGTTTGTCGGTTTGGATGACGACAGCTTCTCGGTAGTCACCAGGTTTCACCCTTTCGTCGCTTAGCGGATGGTGTGGTGTGCGTAGGGGAGGTAGAAGCCCAGCATACCTTAGATCTCGCTCCTTCGGGAATAACAGTTTGCGCAAATATTGAGGGGTTTCGATGTAGTGCAGAAGGGTCGTCACCAGCTTGGACTCCGCAGCTTGATCTTTTGTGCGTGGGTCGTCATCGTCGTACAAGATGACATCGCCAACTCTGAAAATCGCAAGCGCGCGCCCGATGAGGCCCACTTTTATGGTCTTCTGTTGGAGGTCAGGTGCATCAGCAACGATGGACGTTGGTAACAGCACCGAAAGCGAAACTGGCGATTTTGGCGGCATCTGACTCTCCGACTAACCCTTGGCGACACCCATCGGCGTGACGCGGGCCACCATTCGCGCGATTCCTGCATCGTGGCTGACCTTTACAACGCGGTCGACATCCTTGTAGGCCTGAGGCGCCTCTTCCGCGATGACAGAAACCTTGGCCGCCCGCACGATGATCCCTCTTCCCTCGAGCTCACGCTTGACCTCCTCACCCCAGAACTGTTTGAGCGCTGCAGTTCGACTCATGTGGCGTCCCGAGCCGTGAGCTGTCGAGGCGAATGTCTCCCGCATGGCTTGCTCAGTGCCCACGAGCACGTAGGAGGCCGACCCCATGGTACCTGGTATCAGCACAGGCTGCCCGACATCGCGGTAAATTGCTGGCACATCTGGATGTCCAGGTCCAAAAGCACGGGTCGCCCCTTTCCGATGGACGTAGACCTTTCGTTTACCCCCATCAACGAAATGTTCCTCCAGCTTTGCGATGTTATGTGCAACGTCGTAGATGATGTGCAATCCCAAGCTCTCCGCATCCTTACCGAAGACCTGCTCAAATGACTGTCTAACCCAGTGCACGATCATCTGGCGGTTCGCCCACGCGTAATTCGCCGCGCATGCCATCGCCGAGAAGTAAGCCTGCCCTTCGGGTGAGGTCACAGGAACATTTACGAGCTCACGATCTGGCAATTCGATTTTGTACTGTCTAACGACACGCTCCATAGTTCGAAGGTAATCGGAGCAGACTTGATGGCCAAGGCCTCTAGAGCCCGTATGAATCATCACCGTGACCTGCCCCTCGCGATCGATTCCGAACTTGTGTGCGATCTCGGGTTCATAGATTTTGTCCACCTGCTGGACCTCGAGGAAGTGATTGCCAGAGCCGAGGCTGCCGAGCTGGGGGAAGCCCCGCTGCTTCGCGTTCATGCTGACCTTCTTGGAGTCGACACCAGCCATACAGCCGCCCTCCTCGAGGCGTTCGAGGTCCTCACGCCAGCCGAAGCCGTTTTCAACTGCCCACCTGGCGCCGTTTTCTAAAACTTGGTCGAGCTGGGATGACGTAAGCTTGACGTGGCCTGTGCTCCCCAAGCCCGAGGGTACGTTTCGAAAGAGCGTTTCCACCAGCTGGCGAATCTTTGGCTCGACATCTTTCCTATCGAGGTTCGTGCGCAACATGCGGACGCCGCAGTTGATATCATAACCTACGCCGCCTGGGCTGATGACGCCCGTCTCGGCATCCGTCGCAGCCACGCCGCCGATCGGGAATCCGTAACCTTGATGCCCATCGGGGAGAGTTATCGAGTACTTGTAGATGCCCTGCAGGAACGACATGTTCGTGGCCTGCTCGAGCGTCAGGTCATTGTGCATCTCGTTCAACAACTCGGCGTCGGCGTAAATTCGTGCTGGCACTCGCATGCCGCGCTTGTAGTCCTGCGGGATCTCCCAACGGATCTCGTCGATCTGCTTTAACTTACCCGTCCACGTCATTTTTTTCACTCGGATTAACAGAGGGTTGTAGTGTTAATTATCTTTTGGTTCGAAAAAGTACTTAGATATCAACTACCGCCTGCACCGAACATCTTCCCTTTCCAAGCTTGATCTCCATCATATGATACGTTATCGCCTTGACTGCAACTCGAGCATCGTGACGCTTTGGGTCGAAACGCTCCCCCCAGGCCCTAGCCCTGAGCTTGAAGCTGTGGTCGCGCTGGACGAGTTTATCGATTTTGAACTTAGACATCACCAGCCCCTGTGCATCATGAAAATAGAGGAATCGCTCGAGCCAATCATACAGCAGCGCCCCCTCGTCCTCGGCCTCGAACTCGATGCTGACCTCATGCAGCGGACGGACCTTGCTAGTATCCACCATAACCTCGAACAGTGCTAAGGCAGCGTTCTCGAGGGCCTCCGCTAGATTTTCTCCATAGGCACGGAAGCCGATGTCGGAGGGGTGTTCAACCCATTCGAATTTTTTCACGTCGACACCTTGGCGCCGGGGATGGGATTTGAACCCATGAGGCCCAAAGGGCCACACGCTCTCAAGGCGTGCGCCTTACCTGGCTTGGCTACCCCGGCATGATAACAGTTGGAGGGTGGTGGGATTATAGGTTTGTTTTGGATTTAAAAAATAAAAAGAGGGCTAAAAAGACGCGCACCATAGCTCACGTAAATCTAAGTTGATATCTAGGCACCCTCGGGAGCCGGAGGTGGAGTCGGAGGCGGGCTTATCCCCTCTCCTTCCCCCACAGGCGGTGCTTTTGCGCCTCTACTCTTTACAAGGATTAGCAAGGCAATGATGAATACAGCCGCTACCGCTGCAATAATTCCTAGTTCTAATGCGCTTGATTCTCCGGCAGCAACTTCTCCCGATTTCACGACAAGATTAACCGTCGCGCTGCTTGGCGCATAATCTGCGTTTCCGTCGAAGGCAGCACTTATCACGTAAGTCCCCACTACATTGGCCGTATATGTCATCACAGCGTTCCCGGATGAATCGGTGTTGTCCGAGCCTATCGGCGTATTTTCGACCGAGAAGCTGATCGTCTGATTTGCTATGGGATCCCCATTTCCGTCGACGAGGTTTGCCGTTATCGTACACGAATCACCAATTTTAACGCTCGGCGGATTGAGGCTCAATATGATGCTAGTGCTGAGCCTGACGACGTCCACCGAAGCTTCCATGTTTTCAGTATGAGAAATTCCCATGAAGTCGTGGTAGGTAATTTGAAACTTAACAGTATGCGCACCCATTGTTAAGGCAAGAGCTGTAACCGAGAAACTTGTGGATTTTGTTTCCTCAGCATTTATGACGTCAAAATTTTGCGATGCCGGGGTTATTTGCAATCCAGCTGAATCGGTTACGGATATCGATACATTATCCATTTCATCGTTTCCGCCATTCTTGAAATTGATTGACCAGGAAGTTGGCGCAGTTTTGCCTTTTTCAACGTTTAGGGAGGCAGGTAACCAATTATTCTCCCCGACAAATAGCTTCACCACCCACACGTCAAATTCCTTATTGTCTTCGAGGATATTCTCGCCGTTATTATCCCACCAAAGCTCAACTTTCCAGTGCTGGGTAGCAGGGCCGGATAAAGTCGTGAGCCAATCATCGGTGCGATTCTCTTGATAAGGTGTGGAGATATTATCGGAAGTACGTTGCAACTCGTTATCTACGTATATTTTCGTATACAGATGTACTCCTGGGAGAGGGATATTTTCATTGTAGAAGTATAGGGCTATATCTAAAATATCGTTATCGTAAACTTTAGCCGTTTCACCGTTGATAACCTCGATTTTTTCAATGTTTCCGTCGGGGCGATAGTGAATAATTTTAATGCTTACGAATCGTGCTCCCTGATTAGATTGCGCGTTTGCTAATGGCACTAAATTTAGGCTCATCAGAATGCCGATGGAAACGGCAATCAGCAGAATACTTTTACCCTTCAAATTTTCACCCATTTTTCCTTTGCCCTTTAACCGAATAAGTTGAGCTAAAACATGGATATAAGGTTTGTCGATAAAGAATGCCGTCACGCCTCATCAAACTTTACCATCAAAAATCGTTAAAACAGGACTAAGTCTTGAGCTCGATCTCGATGGTGACGTCCTCCGGCACCTGAACTCTCATTATCTGGCGCATCGCTCGCTCGTCGGCCTCCATGTCTATCAGGCGCTTGTGAATTCGTAGCTCCCACTTGTCCCAGGTTATGGTGCCCTCCCCATCCGGCGCCTTCTTCGTCGGGATAATAATCCGCCTAGTGGGCAGCGGTATAGGCCCCGACATGTTCACGCCCGTTCGCTCAGCTATCTCCGATATCTGTTTGCAGACATCATCGAGCTTTTTCGGGTCCGTGCCCGACAGACGTATTCTAGCTTTTTGCAAAGATTTCCCCACCCTATGTAAGGGTGGGTGGTAATAAAAGATTCAGCTCTACTTCGCTTTCGTCAGATCCACGCATACGCCAGCTGCGATGGTCATCCCCATGTCACGAATGGCGAAGCGGCTCAGCTGTGGTAACTCGGACGCCTTCTCCATCACCATGGGCTTGGTAGGCGTGACCTTGATCGTCGCCATTTCTCCCCGCTTTATGAATTCCGGCTTCTCCTCCAGAACTGCACCGGTCTTCGGGTCGAGCTTCTGCGTTATCTCGCTTATCGTGCATGCTACCTGCGCGGTGTGTGCGTGGAAAACCGGCGTGTAGCCCGCGGTTATAGCAGTTGGGTGCTGCAGGACAGCTATTCGAGCGGTGAACTCCCTAACGACCGTCGGGGGCGCCTTCGGATGTCCAGCAACGTCACCCCGCCTTATCGCCGTCCGCTCTAAACCTCGAACGTTGAAACCTATGTTGTCCCCCGGCATTGCCTGGGGTATGGTTTCGTGGTGCATCTCTATGGACTTGACCTCCCCAGTCACCCCAGCTGGCTCGAAGATGAGTGTCTCGCCCGCCTTCAGCACACCGGTCTCAACCCTTCCCACTGGCACCGTCCCTACGCCCGTGATGGTGTAGACGTCCTGCACGGGTATGCGCAGTGGCTTATCTACTGGCTTCTCAGGCACGACGAAACTGTCAAGTGCATTCAGGAAGACAGGTCCGGTGTACCACTTCATCTTCTCGCTGGGCTTGGTGACATTCTCGCCGTGAAATGCTGATGCCGGTACGTACACCCATTTATCAGGGGCCCTATAGCCAATTCCCTTGAAGAGATCGATCAATTCCGACTTGATCTTATTGTAGATTTCCTGCTTGTACCCGACCAGATCCATCTTGTTTATGACGACTACGAGTTGTCCAACGCCGAGCGTGAACGCAAGAGCAGCATGCTCGCGCGTCTGAGGCATTATCCCATCGTCAGCCGCCACGACTAGGACTGCAGCATCCGCCTGGCTAGCTCCGGTAATCATGTTTTTGACAAAGTCGCGATGGCCAGGGGCGTCGATGATAGTAAAGTAGTATTTTTCAGTCTCAAACCTCTGGTGAGAAAGATCTATCGTCAACCCTCGTTCCCGTTCCTCCTTGGTAGTGTCAAATACCCAAGCGAACTTGAAGGTCTTTCCCTTATCACCCATCTCCTCAAACTTTTTGATTACAGTCTCATCGACTAGGCCCTTCTCGTACAATAATCGGCCAAGAAGGGTGGATTTACCATGATCCACGTGCCCGATTACTATCATATTCATGTGTGGCTTAGCCATTTACATCTCCTCCATCGACTGACTCAATATAATTTGATAGGCCCGTTAAAAAGCCTTTTGGGGACTATCTGGCCCCCTTTGATATCCTTTCGGTCTCCTCCTTACGCGCTATGGCAAAACTCTTCATGTCATAGTTCGATGCCATTATCAACTCTTCCGCGAGACATTCCTCGATCGGCTTCTTGCTGTTGAACGATGCTGCGAAAGCCCCAGCAGCCAGATTTTTAAGCGCCACGTCGAGCCTTCTTTGCGGCGCAGAATCGACAGCGTGGTGATAGGTGATCCCACCATAGGCTATCCGCGTCGTCTCCTCCCTGAGGCCTGAGTTCTGAATAGCGTCCACAAGGACTTGAATTGGATTTTTCTTCGCCCGCTGCTCGACTATCTCAAGCGCTTTCCGGACTATATTGTAAGCCTTATGCTTTTTTCCACACGCCCCGGCGCCCCTAATTACCTTGCCCCCCAGCTTCCTGACCCCTGGACCAGAACGCATCACCTTATTCATCAACCGCTCGACGATGGGAACCTCGGCCTTGCCAAACTGTTTGCCGGCATGCCTACCGCCCGTACGCAAAACCAGGCCAGGTTGCAGGTGGATGTACCGCTGGAGTCCTTGATCTTTTATCACGACGTCGTCTACCTGCCACTTCCCAAAGTATTTGAATGCCATGATCCTACCTCTTCGGCTTCTCCTTGCGGCCCTTGACGAGCTCCTTCAGTGAGACCCCATTCACGCTGACGACCTTGTACCTCACGCCCGGGATATCCCCCTTTGCACCCCCCTTCGCGCCGCCGATGCCCTCGATTATCACTTCGTCGTGTTCATCGATGAAACCGATTGCACCGTCGCCCGGGGCGAAAGATGTGGCCTGCCGCCCATTCTTGATTATTTGGACCCTCACGCATTTTCTTATCGCCGAGTTTGGTTGTTTCGCTTCGACGCCTACTTTTTCGAGAACAATGCCCCTGCCCTGTGGAGACCCCTCCAGCGGGTCCGCTTTCTCGTCCAAGTGAAGCACGCGCCGCTTGTAGTCGGCATCCTTCCATCTAAACCTCTGCCGCCCATGGCTCATCTTGCGAGCTGCAAACTCGCCTCTGGAACCTTTGCTCATGTTACCACCAAAGCCTCAAACAGTCACTTGACTCTGCAACCTTAAAAATTCACATCAGGGAGATATCGTGAATCCCGTGATGGCGGAGGGCGAGTTCCTTAGCGCGCCGGATATTTTGGCCTCCCCGTCCCACAGCCAATCCTTTGTCCGATATCTCGACTTCCACAAGCGCTACTTTTTTACCCTCGCGCTCGACTATGTTGACCTCCTTGACTTTAGCGGGAGCAAAGGCGTTCTTTATGAATTCAATAGGATCATCAGAATGTCCAACCACCTCAATGCTTTTACCGATCATACGCCTGGCCCTCTGAATTTTTTCGCCCCCTTTACCTATGGCCAACCCGATATCGCCCTCCCTCACTACAAAGGTCAATTTATTCTCACCTTCATGCACGAGACAATCGCACACCCTCGCACCCGTCAAACTCTCGAATAAGGCGATGTAACGCATCTCATTCGCGCCGAGCTTAACACTCACCTAGGTACCTCCGATGTTGAGGACATTCGAACTTCCAGGGTCTATAACAGTCATTATGTTTATGAGAAAAGGTTTGCCACATGCGAGCCCCAGCTCAGTGCTATCACCATGATAGACGTGGATTGGAACGCTTGCCAATTTAGCATAGTGCTCGACATCGGCTCGAACGACTTCGGGGCAGTTCAAGGCCAATATCACTAATTTTGCTTGGCCGAGCTTTAGGGCCTTCAGCGACTTATCAGAGCCTAAAATCACTTTACCAGTGGTCACTGCCTGACGTATCTCTCTATTTAGATCCAACCTTCTCTTCCCTCCGCATCACTAGTTCCACTGATCCGGTCCCGAGTGGGATCGGCTGCCCAGCGATAACATTTTCGATTATGCCATCGAGCCTATCCGCCTCGCCTCGTATGCAGGCATCCAGGAGGTGCTTCGTGGTGACCTCAAAAGAAGCACGCGCCAACACGCTTGCCTTCCCCCCACTTACCCCGTGCCTGCCTATCTGCCTGACCTCGCCATCGTTTGTCATCATATCCGAGACCAACATGATGTGCCTTATGTCGACGTCCAGCCCCTGCTCCTCGAGGGTCTTAACTGCCTCGTTTATTATCGCATTGCGAGCTGCCTCTATGCCGAGGACTTCTTCGATCTCTCTGATATCATTGGTCGCTGTTCTGGTTTTATCCACTTCAGGCAAGGCAAGGATGTCCGCGAAATTGGAGCCCTCAGTGTAAACGACGTACTCATTACCTTCCATCTTGACGACGACCCGATTGATGCCCTCGACACCGCGGAGGGGTACCCCTTTCGCCTTAACAGCGATGCGGCGTAAATCGGATGGAGTTGGGGCCTCGGGTTTCATGCGCAATTTATTACCTTCCACGATTACTTCCGTCTTCAATTCCGCCTTTAGTGTAGACGCGACCTTGGCCGGCGTTAGGTTCTTCTGGCGCATGCGGGCGCGGTCAAGCGTCACGACGAACTCCATGTTTATTAGGTCGGTCTCAGTTTGGGAGACGACATCTTCGACGTTCGTCATTTCGATTTCTTGGGCGAATGCGCGGGCCTTATCCCTGTTCTTTGCCAGCTTCTCCATGAGATATATCGTCATCAGTGCTGTAGACGGAGTGCGCCTGGCATCTAGAATTTCAATTAACCTCGGGAGGCCCAACGTCACGTTCAATTCAGCGACGCCTGCGTAGTGGAACGTCCTGAGCGTCATCTGGGTGCCGGGTTCACCTATCGACTGTGCAGCAACTGTGCCCACTGCCTCGCCGGGCTCAACTATAGCGCGCGTGTATGTCCGCTTGACGCCCTCGATGATTTCATCCAGCTGCTCTCGCGTGATCGCCCTCTCCTTCCCCACGCGTATGAGGCCGCTCTCCAGTTCCTTGACCACGGCATCTGACAAGACATCTCGAAGCTTGCGAACTTCGGTTTTTATGGTATCAGCAGAAACACCCGCCATTTTTACTCCCCTCTAAATCCAGTTATCTTCTCGATTATTTTCTCGATATTGACTGCCTTGCCGTTATCACTTCGCGCCGGGTCAACGCCATCCTCTCCATAGACGAACTGCACTATCGCACCGCGGTCATCCCGCACCGTGCCATCGTACTCAACGCGAAGATCTTGAAGTGCATTGATAAGACGTCGTTGCATGTAGCCACTCTGCGCAGTTCGCACAGCGGTATCGACCAAACCCTCTCTGCCACCCATCGCGTGGAAGAAGAACTCCAGTGGCTTAAGTCCACGCTTATAACTGGCCCCCACGAATCCGCGCGCTTCTGCGCCGAGATCTCCTGTCTTGTAATGAGGTAGGGTACGCCCCCTGTAGCCACGGCTCAGGCGCTCCCCTCGCACGGATTGCTGGCCAACACATGCTGCCATCTGCGTGAGGTTGAGCATGCTACCCCTAGCGCCGATCCTAGCCATGATTACCGCGTGATTGTCCAGCCCGAGGTATTTCTCGGCAATTTCACCCGCCTTGTCCCTACTTTCCGAAAGCACTTCCATTATCCGCATCTCTAATGTCTCGCGCAAGGAGCGCCCAGGTAACGGCTCCATCTCGCCTTGATTATAAATTTCGATGAGCTTGTCCACTTTATCACGTGCGTCGTCGAGTACCTCATCTATGCGTTCCCCGGCTTCGGGAGGTATGTCTTCATCATCTATACTCGTCGTGAAGCCGAACATCACCGCCGATGCTATTGACAGCCTCGTGACGCTGTCCAAGAATTCACGTGCCGCATTCGTGCCGTAGTCCTTCACTACTCTATCCAACACCTCACATCGGTCTAGCGCCTTGTAGCTGCGAGCGTCCATAACCCCTTGCAACAGCTGCCCGTCGCGTATGACCACATACGCATCGATGTCGCAATCTTCCTTCTTGCAGTGCGCGCAGTTCTCGCAGATCTTGGCTTTATAGGTCAGATTAAGGCCCTTCGGCAAGAGCATGCTAAATACCTGTTTTCCGGTCCAATATTCGGTGCCAGTTTCCTTCTTGGCAGGTTTTGGCAGGTCCGTAGTTATGCCAGCAGCTGCCAAAAGCTGTTGGGCCTGCTGGCGCGTGAGCAGGGTATCCTTGCGGGTCAGAAGGTACGCGCCGGTTATGTGGTCCTGAATGCCTCCAATGATCGGACCACCGAAGCGTGGGGAGAGCAGCTGTTCCTGAACTCTCATCAGGATACGCGCTTCAGCTTGGGCTTCATCGCTCTGGGGCATGTGCATGTTCATCTCGTCCCCATCGAAGTCCGCGTTATAGGGTGGACATACGCAGAGGTTCAGCCTGAATGTCCGTCCAGGCATGATTTTGACCTCATGTGCCATGATGGACATCCGATGTAGCGATGGCTGTCGGTTGAAAATAACGACATCGCCGTTCATGAGATGACGCTCGACGGCGAAGCCGGGCTCGAGCATCTTCGCCAATTCTTCACGATCGGCGTAACGCAAGTCGTATCTTTTCCCATCTAGGCTTATTATACAATTTGCACCGGGATGGACGTCCGGCCCGCGTCTGACGAAATCGCGCAGCATCTCAACGTTGTGAATTGTCACGCGAATCGGCAAAGTTAAAGTCTTGGCTACGTACTCTGGCACGCCGATTTCGTTTATACTTATACAAGGATCTGGAGACACCACTGTGCGTGCAGAAAAATCCACGCGCTTGCCGGAGAGGTTTCCGCGGAACCTTCCTTCTTTGCCCTTTAAACGCTGGGCGAGGGTGCGCAGGACGCGGCCTGATCTGTGCCTCGCGGGCGGAACACCTGAGACTTCATTTGTAAAGTAGGTCGTAACGTGATATTGTAACAGCTCCCAAAGGTCCTCGATGATCAGGTGGGGAGCGCCAGCTTCGATATTTTCGCTCAAACGCTGATTGATCCGTATGATGTCAACAAGTTTGTGTGTAAGGTCGTCCTCGGATCGCACCCCTGACTCAAGGGTTATGCTCGGCCTAACTGTCACAGGTGAGACAGGCAACGCCGTTAAAATCATCCACTCAGGTCTCGCCACCTTTGGATTTATCCCAAGCAACATTGCATCGTCATTGATTATTCGCTCAAGCCTCTCACGAACATCGCTTGAGGTGAGCCTATTCTTGCCCTCTATAAATGCCGTTGGCTTCTCAAACTTAAGGGAAGGCTGTTTTTCACTACAATGAGGGCACTTTTCCACAGCAGATGCGCTTCGGACGATGTCATCGGCGATCGTCCACCAGTTACGTCCAGCCGCACTTAGCTCCTCAATTTGTTTGCGATAACCCTCAAGTTTCGCTTCGGATAACAATATCCTGCCGCACTTTCTGCACGTAGCTCGAAGGCAATCATAAACTGTATCGACGTAACCCACATGTATTACGGGCCGCGCCAGTTCCACGTGTCCGAAGTGTCCCGGACACTCGCCAGCGCGCCCACCGCACGTCCGGCACCTTAGCCCCGGATCCACTACACCAAGTCGTGGGTCCATTAGCCCTCTTTCGATCGGATATCCGTCCTCGTCGTACGTATCCGCGGTGACTACCCGCGTTACGGACATCTTGCGTATATCATCCGGTGAAAGCAGGCCGAAATTCACTTGCTCAATTAATTTAGGGATGCGCATCATTTGACCACCTATGCCCTATCCTTCAATCGCAGTCGTGGCGCCATGCACATCGACTGCAGCTCATCCACGAGTAATTTGAATGCGTACGACATCTCCACCCCGTAGATCTCCGAGTCCTCATCACACATCGGACAATATGTACGATCTCGGCGCCTGTCGTAAACCGCAAAACTACCGCACTTACCGCAGACTAAACCGATATACCTATCCGATCCTTCCAAAAGGCGCTCCTTGAGCAGCATCGCGGCGCCGTGGCCAATTAAACAGTCGCGCTCCATCTCACCAAAACGCAGCCCACCTTCGCGCGCGCGGCCCTCAGTTGGTTGCCGCGTCAAGACCTGCACCGGCCCGCGGCCTCGGGCGTGAATCTTATCCGCTACCATGTGGTGTAATTTATGATAATAACAGATGCCGATGAAGATGTCCGTAGGAACGAGTTCGCCGGTAGTTCCATTGTACATCACCTCTTTACCCGTATGCTTGAAACCGCACTTCTGCAGCATTTCGCGCAGCTGTTGTTCAGGCTCGCCCTCAAATGTCGTCCCATCCATCTTTTGTCCTCGCATTGCGCCAACCTTGCCAGCGATCATCTCCAGGAGTTGCCCAACTGACATGCGCGAAGGTATGGCATGTGGGTTGATTATGAGATCTGGTACTATCCCGTCCTCGGTGAATGGCATGTCGGCCCCATCGAGCACGAGCCCTATCACGCCCTTCTGCCCATGTCTAGATGCAAATTTGTCGCCTACTTCCGGTATCCGCAAATCGCGCACCCGAACGCGCGCAAGCTTATTGCCATCAGCGGTCTCGCTCATCAGGACCATGTCGACGATCCCATTTTCATTGGGTCTGACCCTTATCGAGCTTTCACGGCGCCCGTGTTCTACGGCGATGCCGAACTCATCCACTTCCTCCAGAAATCTCGGCGGGCTCGTCTTTCCGATCAAAACATCTTCGCCTCGGACCTCCGACTCGATCTCAGTTATACCGTCCTCCCCGAGATTGCGATAGAGGCTCGCATCAGCATATCCCCTGATCTCCTCGCTTGGGATCTCGAACTTATCCTCCTGTCCTCCAGGGTAGCGGCCTTGCTCCGCCTCGTAAAGCCTAAAGAATGTTGAGCGCCCGAAGCCCCGATTGAGCGAATCTCTGTTGATGATCAAAGCATCTTCCATGTTGTAGCCGCCGTACGACATTATCGCGACCACTATGTTTTGCCCAGCTGGTCTGCGGTCAAAGCCGACTATGTCCATGATTTTCGTCCACGTCAAAGAGGTCTGCGGATAATGCAGGAAGTGACCGCGGGTATCAACACGCCCTTGGATATTCGTCGTCGTCACGCCAAGTGCTTGCTTTACCATGTTTGCACCATAGGTATTGCGTGGCGACTGGTTGTGTTCTGCATAGGGGACCAAAGCGGCACTTATCCCGAGCATCGCAAGTAGATTGAGTTCTAGGTGGGTGCGCTCGGGCGTTAGGTCTTCGGGTGAGACGGCAATATATAAATTTTCCTCCTCTTCAGCATCGAGATATTCAATTATCCCCGCGTGGATAAGGTCTGACCATTTGAGCTCACCTGCCTTGACCTTCTCGATATGTTCCTGAGTCAAAAGCGATTTTCCGCCTTCCACCACGATTAGGGGCCTTCGCACGCGGCCGGAGTCCGTGCTAATTATAACCTCATTTGTGTCCTCCTTGTAAGCGACGTTCACCTGCTCATCGATGCTGCCCTTCCGGCGGAGCTGTCTCAACTCAGCGACGAGCACCTGGGGGTTCTCCGTTATCCCAACCAAGCGCCCATTTATGTAAACGCTCGCCTTCCCCTTGCGCTCGCTCCCCTTCTGCACCTTTACTACACCTACTTTGCCAAGGATGCGCTCGATTTTTTCCTCATCGGTGCCTATTGAGATATCAGCCGTCAACGCGAGGTTCTTGACTAACCCACAGTTGGGGCCTTCAGGAGTTTCGCATGGGCAAATTTTTCCCCAGTGGGTGGAATGCAGGTCGCGCGCCTCAAAGTGCGGTTGGCTGCGGCTCAACGGTGACACGACGCGACGCAGGTGTGATATCATGGCAATGTAGTTCGTGCGATCCAGCAACTGGCTGACGCCCGTCCTTCCGCCCGGCCAGTTACCGGTGGCCAACGCGTGCCTGATTCTTTCGGTGAGGACATCGGCGCGTGCGGCAGTTTTAAGGTTCAACTCCCTGCCGCGCGCATGGGCACGTTCAAGTTGGTATTTGATATCTCGAGTTAAGTTGATGAAAGCTAACCTGAAAACGTTCTCGAGCAGGTCACCCGCCAGCTTCAGGCGTTTATTACCATAGTGGTCCTTGTCGTCGACCTCGCGCCTCCCCAACGCTAGCTCTATCGTCCGCTCCGCCATGCGGCCGAGGTAGTAAGCCTTCTGAACGCGGTCGGCTGGACGTGAACCTATGTGGGGTAAAAGATATCTATCCAGTACCTCCTGAGCGCGTTGAAGCCTGTATTCCTTCGTCTGCCCGATTGCAACCCTGCGGCCGATGAGGTCAAGTGCCTCTTCCTTGGTTTTTACTTCGACGGCCTCCTGCAAGTTTTCGAACAGTTCCTTGACAATTTCTGGGTCATCGGAAACTGCATCGACTATCTCGCGGTCCTTTTCCAACCCAAGCGCCCGCATCAGGGTGACGAACTGTACATGCCCGGGCACGGCTGGGAAGGAGACGCGTAGTAGGCTATCCTTCTTGCGCTCGACGATGACGAGGGCCCTGAAACCTCGGTGAGTTGAAAAGACCTTCGCCACCTCGGTTGAGGCACGTTCATCGCGTTCGACCAAAATGGAGTTAGAGGCCAGATCCTCCTGTGTGACTATCACGCGCTCTGAGCCATTTATGACGAAATAGCCGCCGGGGTCGAGTGGGTCCTCTCCTGCAGCGATCAATTCCTTTTCATTCATCCCATTCAAACCACAGAGCTTCGACTTCAACATCACGGGCATTTCCCCGATGTAAACTTCGACCGGCTGGCGCTCCCTGCCGTTTTCGACCAAAATCATCTCGAGAGAAATTGGGGAGGAGTAGGTGAGATTTCGCAGCCGTGCATCGTTGGGAAGTATGGAGGGGCGGGAGCCATCTGCCTCCTTGACTCTCGGCTTATCAATTTTTATCCGGCCAAACTTGACTCTATGACCTTCGATCTCGATTTCTATGCCGCCAACCTCATCGATGACCTGTTGGAGCCTTTGCCCGATGAAATCACTATATGAGTCGAGGTGCTGCCTGACGAGTCCCTTCTCCTTGAAGAATGCTTCGAGTAATGGCCACGTGTCCTTCAAACTATTCCTCCTAACCCTCGATTACATACCTGTAGCTGACAACTTTCCCCGCCGTCGGGCTGTCGCGGGTAATTTTGAGGACGTCCCCAGCTTTAGCCCCTATCACTTTAGCAGCTGGGTCAGAAGCTTTGATCAGCGGGAGTTGACGGAGGGTGACCCTAAATTTCTCAAGAACTTCGCGTGTTTTTTCCTGAGATAACACCTCATGTTTGGGCACGAGCACGTGCTCCCCGACGTCGAACTCCTCCGCCATTTTTTTTTCCCCACAAACAGCCACGTCGCCAACGGGCCCGGAGGGATTCGAACCCTCGGCTCCCGGCTTAAAAGGCCGGTGCGCTAGCCAGACTGCGCCACGGGCCCCACGGCAAAAACGGGCTTAAATTTACCATATATATACTTTTCTCCTTTTTAAATAGCTGGAACCCGATTTAAGGCTTTCGAGGTCAAAAATGGCGCCCCGAGCGGGATTCGAACCCGCGGCGTAGGCTCGACAGGCCTACATGTTTAGCCTCCGAAGTCCTTCACTACTTCGGATTAGACCAGGCTACACCATCGGGGCTCCAACAAGAATTTGATTCGTGTGATATTAAGCATTGCCAAAAATCGACAAACGAAGTGGGCTGGCAGCGTCCTAGAGTTCCCGTGCCCTCTCGGAACACAGTACAGCCTAGATCGCTGGCGAGCTTGACTTCCGGGATCTGACGAGACCGGGTATGACCCCGCCGCTGTGGCCGCCAACCCAATTAATTTTGGATTTTCGAATTTAAAAAGTGAGTGGTCCGTGGGTTCTCAGCAGCTTGCTACTGATAACTTTTCGGCTTTCCAAATTGATGAATACTTTCGGTCACCTCTCCCCAAAAATCGCATAAATCGTCGTATGAGTGTTTGAGTGGGGCCCATTTGCCAAGACTCACACATGGTGCAATAGATTACATCAAATCAGCTGATGTAAGTTATTCACGAATAATTGCTCACGTGGAAAAACAATATGGTAGGAGAATTTCAAAAGGATTAGTGAGCTATTACAGGGGCAAAAGGGAAGGACGAATCAAACCATTTCATAAAGAAAACACTGACCAAGCTGAATGGGACTGGCTCATGGGATTATACTATGCGGACGGATGTAAATTCAAAGACAGGGGCGAGTACATGGTTGTTTTTGCTCTTTCTAAAAGTGAGCAGGAAATACTCGACAAATTGATCGCTATTCTGTCAAAAATGAGCATAAATGCAAGGGTGTGCTTCTTAAAGGATAATACAGTTTGTGTTAAAGCATCATCCAAGCAATTTTATCAAGCCTTGCCGAGCAAAAATGAACCTTATCTACCGCGATCTCCCTTAGCATATCTCGCCGGATTAATGGATGGCGACGGATACATGAAAAAGGGAAGATGGATATTCAGCCAAGCTAAGTATCCTCGCTTAGCAAAACAAGTGCTTGATATAGGAGAAAAATACGGACGCCTTGCGATCGTAGTTCAGAAACCAACAAATAGCGACAGAAAAATACCTATTTACAGAGTGTCCTTTCTGAAAAACGCAAGAGAAAACTTTCTCAAGAGCGATTTTGCAAAATACTCTGTCCGCTGTCAATCTTTGCTGAAACAAGAAAGTATGGGGTGGTCCCGCGGGGGAGATTTGAACTCCCGACATGTCCCGGGATCGCCTTTTTAGACGAACTTCCTGTCGGTTTCGGCTTGGGTCTATGGCCCGCCTCGCGGCGAACAGCCGACCACTCTAACCAGGCTGAGTTACCGCGGGACCAAGTAAATTTGGATTTCTAAATTCTTAAACCTTGTCAGAGGAACTCGTGCAGCCTTCGGATGGCATTCAGCTTGTCCCTTTGCCCTATTTTGGCTCCATCTATGGCGCTCTCTAAAATTTCGGTGGTTCTCTGATAAGTCGGCCTGTCCACCGGAAAAGGTATGCCGTCCTTTCCCCCGTGCGCGAAGCTATATTTTGTGGGGTCCTTCCATGATGGCGGCTTCCCATAAATAAGATCCGAGACGAGCGCCAGGGCTCGCACGGCCTTCGGCCCGATGCCGCGAATCGCGACCAACTCCTCGTAGTTCTCTGGCTGGAGCTCGTAGGCCCTTTGAAGTGCAACAACCGTCCGCTCAGTCAGGTCGGTGATCGCGTGTTTAGTTGGCATTACCAGCTTCAGCACCTGCGGGCTCCTTTCGAAGTAATCGTCCAGTGACAGCTGCTCCGCTTCCCTGGCATATGTCATTAAGTGCTTCGGGTCTTCTCTAATCAAGTCCACGCTCGCAGATCTTGCCTCCTCGCTCTCGTGCGCGGTCATGTCGAGCACAACCTCCTCGCGTCTATCTCCAGCTATCCCTGAGTGGGGCTCGTCCACGAAGCTCTTGACGTCGTCGGAGAGCCAGTGGTATCGCCGCGCTAATCGCTCGTGCATCCCCTGTTGCACCACGGCCCAGTCCCCCTCCTCGCTGAACACGAAGCAGTGGTGGTAGAGCTGGTATCCGTCCTGGAGGCAGGCGTTGTCGACCTTGGCGGACATTCGGCTCCCATAAATTAGCTCATCGATTTTTTTCTCACCCAAGGAAAAATCATCTGCAATTTTCTGGATTTCATGGGGCGCCCTTTTCGATACCTTGCCCTTGCCACCACAGACTGCAATGCCTAATTCTTCGGGTTTTAGGGCCTCCTTCAAGGCGCCGCACACAGTGGTGGTCAGACCGGACGAATGCCAGTCGAACCCAAGCGCGCACCCAAGAGCTTGGAAAAAGAAGGGATCACCAATTCGCCCGAGAAACTCTTGCCTCCCGTACTCGTGCACGATGACTTCGGTTATGGCCCCACCCAGACGCTTCATCCTGACGAACAGCCATGGCGGGCATCTCCCCGGATGCAGGGGAAGTTCGGCGACTCCAGTTCTCTTCAACTGATCTCCGATTGACAATTGGGGTGGTTTTTTCTAAAGGTTTACTTAGAGAGGTGGGTGAAAGTAATTCAGCTTATTCAAAAGTTAAGTGAACCTAATCATAAATAACTGAGCCGAAACGCCAAGAATCGCGGAAGCGGATTGACCGCGGCTAGTCACTTCACCAAAAAGTAACCTGCCGCCTTCTGACGCGCGACCCTCTTCGCGTAGCCCTTCGCCACGAGTTCCATCAAGGCGTTGTTCGCCATGCTCTTCGGCAAGCTAGCAGCGCGCGTGACGTCGTCTGCTGTTTTGAGGGAATCCAGGTTCGTCGCGCCTAGCTTTTTCATCGCATCGTATACCTTTTTACCAGGTGGCGTTAACTCGTCTGCCATTTTTTCACCCCAACCTACTTGTTTTTGCCAGAGCTTGGTTTTAAACCCTTACTTTTGCTGATCTCCAAGCTCATGTCGAGGGCGGGCGCTCGAAGTGTCATGTAACCTGAGGATACGATATCCACGCCCGAGGCCGCATAACCTGCGATATTCGATGGGTCGATTCCTCCAGAAGCCTCGAGCATGACGTGCTTGCGCAGACCAGCCTTGGTGATCAACCCGACGGCGCGCTTAATATCTGCGGGCCTCATATTATCTAGCATCACTATGTCGGCGCCCGCGCGAGCCGCATCAAGCGCATCCTTCGGCCTGTTGACCTCAATTTCCACCTTCTTCGAAAAGCTCGCGCCGCGTGCTCGTTCAACAGCCGCATCAACCGAGCCGACGAGCCTGATGTGGTTATCCTTCACCAATATGCAGTCGTCCAACCTGAACCTGTGGGGATCTCCTCCTCCGAGCCTTATCGCGCGCTTGTCGAAGTAACTCAATAAGGGCATCGTCTTGCGGGTCGCTGCTAGGATGACATTCGGATTGGCCCTCTGCGCCCTTTCCAGCATCTCTCGGGTCGCTGTTGCCACGCCGCTCATGCGCATGAGTAAATTCAGTGCAGTCCGCTCAGCTGCCAAGATTCCGCGAGCTGAACCTTCAATCCGCATAACTACGTCGCCCGGTTTGGCGCGCTGCCCATCCTTTTTCACCATTTTAGTCCTCACCCCAACTTCATCGAATGTAATAGCCGCCTCCATCACACCCGCTAGAACACCCAGCTGCTTGACGATTATTTCAGCTCTAGCCTTCACACCCTCCGGTACCAAGGCCTCTGAAGTTATGTCAGCGAAGCCGACGTCCTCCGCCAGCATCTCCCTAATTTTTTCCCTGACCATCATGCTAGTCACGCGTGGCCCTCCCCGAGATCTCGAGCATGCTATCTATAGCCGCACGCGCACGGTCCGCGATATTCGGCGGCACGGTTACCACATGTTTCTTATCGCGCAGGGAAAGGTAAACCTTCTCAAGCGTGTGCTTTTTCATCTGTTGACATATGGCGGTTTTGAGCGCAGGTATGAACTCCTTACCAGGATTTTCGCGCTGTAGTCGATCGATCATGTTCACTTCGGTACCAATTATAAATTGCTTCGCAGGTGAGGCCCTTGCGCGTACTAGCATTTGACTCGTGCTGCATATGTGGTCCGCGAGCTGTTGAACCTCTGGGTCACACTCCGGATGGACCAAAACTTCGGCGTCTGGGTACTCCTCCTTGAGTAGCGCGATATCCGCTGGCGTAAACATCCGGTGTACATAACAACATCCGTACTCCGGTAGTGGAATGATGGTCTTGTCCGTGCGGCGCTGTACGAACCAGGCTAAATTTTTATCCGGCCCAAAAAGGATCTCATCCTCGTCTAGCGCGTCGACTATCAGCGGTGCATTTGCCGACGTGCATATGACGTCTGCCTCTGCCTTTGCTTCGGCCAAGGTGTTTACATACAGCACCACAGCCGCGTCCGGATGTTTTTTCCTGGCTTCTCGCACGACACTGGCAGGTAGCTGCGCCGCCATTGGACACTGCGCTTCGGGATCTGGGATCAGCACGGTTTTATTTGGGTTGAGCAGGGTCGCGGTTTCGGCCATGAAATTCACGCCAGCCAGCAGGATGAGCTCCGCATCGAGTTTTGTTGAATATCTCGCCAAATCTAAAGAGTCGCCTATGTAGTCTGCGATGAGTTGAATTTCCGTCCTCTGATAATTATGGGCCAAGATGGCAGCGTTTCGCTCCTTTCTTAGCCTCGATATTTCCTCCTGCAACTCTTCCTGACGCATGATAAGCCCCCAACTTAAATTGGCGATATACATTTATTCCTTTCTAAAAGGGAGCGGTTGCTTTTTTATCGAAAAGTATTCAAATTAATACTGAATTGGCTTAAGAGGGACTAATATGCGACGCTACAAGCACCTAAACGAAGTAGTGCAGTTGATGTGGCAGCCCGATCGAATCAGGAACATCGGGATAGTCGCCCATGTCGATCACGGCAAGACGACGCTGACGGATAGCTTGGTCGCCGCCTCCGGCATAATCTCCTTTGAGCTAGCCGGAGAGCAACTCTTCACAGATTTCCTAGAGATCGAACAACAGCGGGGCATTACAATTCAAACCTCCGCCGTCAGCTTGGCCCACAACTATGAAGGCCAGGAGTACTTGATCAACCTGCTGGACACGCCTGGACACGTCGACTTCAGTGGTGACGTCACCCGGGCTCTGCGTGCAATCGATGGCGCCGTGGTGGTGGTGGATGCTGTCGAGGGTATAATGGTGCAGACCGAAACTGTGCTGCGCCAGGCCCTGCGGGAGCGAGCTAAGCCCGTACTATACATCAACAAGGTCGACCGTCTCATCGATGAACTCAGGCTCACGCCAGAGGGCATGCAGGAACGCTTCGTCAAGATCATAACCAAGTTCAATCAGCTGATCAAGAGGTATGCACCGCCCGATGTCGCCGAAAAATGGCAGGTGAGCGTAGAGGGCGGCTCGGTGGCATTCGGCTCTGCTAAGGAAAAATGGGCAGTGTCCATCACACAGATGAAGAAGAAAAACATCACTTTCAAGGATATCATCGACGCTTATCAGACAGGCACCCAATCCGAGCTCGCGAAGAAAAGTTCGGTCTACGAGGTCATCCTGGATATGGTCATACATCACCTGCCGAACCCGAAGCAGGCACAGGCTGACAGGATTCCTGTGATATGGAAGGGCGACCCCAACAGCGAACTGGGCAAGGATATGGTCGCTGCAAACCCAGATGGCAAGATTTGCATGGTGATCACCGACATCATCGTTGATGAGCACGCCGGTGTCATCTCGACTGGGCGAGTCTTTTCTGGCACCCTCGAGAAAGGTAAAGCCGTCCATCTCGTCGGCGCGGGCCAAGATTCGAGGATTCAACAGGTCGGCGTTTACATGGGACCAGACCGAGTTATGGTCGACAAGGTCCCTGCTGGCAACATTGGCGCAATCATAGGCATGAAGGAAGCATACGTCGGTGAAACCCTAATCGAGGCGGGCGCTGAGGGCAAGGGCTTCGAGGAGCTGCGCTACGTCAGCGAACCCGTCGTCACGGTTGCGGTTGAACCTAAGAATTTCCAGGATTTGCCAAAGCTTGTGACCGAGCTCAAGAAGATTTCACGGGAGGATCCAAATGTCAGGATCAAGATCAACGAGGAAACCGGCGAGTACCTCGTCTCGGGAATGGGCGAGCTCCACCTCGAGATAGTCGAGTACAAGCTGAAGGAAGCTGGGATGGAGGTCAAAGCTTCCGAGCCGATAGTCGTCTACCGCGAGACGGTCACGGGCAAAGCTGGACCTGTGGAAGGGAAGTCGCCCAACAAGCATAACCGCTTCATGATAGCAGTCGAGCCCCTCGAGCCTGAAGTCATCAAGGCGATCGAGGAGGGCAAGGTCTACCTTAAGCAGGAGCGAAAGGAGAGGGCAAATGTGCTCCGCGAGCTAGGTTGGGAGACCCACGCCGCTCGGAACATCATAACCATGATTGGGCCGAACATCCTCACAGATACCACTAAAGGTGCGCAGTACATGCGGGAGGTCGAAGATTATGTTATTGAGGCCTTTACCAATGTGGTGAATGAAGGACCGGTCATGCGCGAGCCGACCAGAGGGATGAAGGTACTTGTAACCGACGTGTCGTTGCACGAAGACTCCGTCCACCGTGGGCCGGCTCAAATCATACCTGCGGTGAGGCGGGCCACTCAGGCGGCTATATTAATGGACAACCCCGTCGTTCTCGAGCCGATACTGAAGCTGGAGGTGCGCGTGCCGCAGGAGTTCTTGGGCGGTGCTACTCGCGTGATCCAAGGACGGAGAGGTCGTATAATCACGATGGAATCTGAGGAGGATATCGCCATCATAAAAGCCTCTATACCGGTTGCCAATTCCTTCGGGTTGGCTGCCGAGATGCGGTCGGAAACCGAAGGTCGTGCACTCTGGGGTACTGAATTTGATCGATTCGAACCCCTGCCCCGCGAACTTCAGGAGCAAGTGGTTCGAGAGACCCGCAAGAGAAAAGGCCTCAAACTCGAGCCTCCTAAACCCGAGGATTTCATGGAATAGGTCAAAATGAGACAAATTGAGGATTTTCATGAATTAATCCTGAATCTCCCGAATTTATTAGGAATTTTAAGTCATTTTCGGCAAAATAACTCATGCCAGTTATACTACAACAATCGAATGGCACCTGCCACAGGTTGAAAACAAAAAATAAAAGTGTCGGAAAGGTGTTCATTCGCCCTTTCCGAGCGTTATTTCCATGGTGGACACGTTAATCGTGCCACTTTCGGCTTGAAGTTCCTCAGTTCCAATTTTAATGTCCTTCACAGCCAGGCCCTGCAAAAAGCGATTCCTGACTATCTCTGCGACATCGACGGCCCTGCTGATGGCTTTACCTCGTGCCTTGAGGGTGACATCACCGGTTCCCATGTTGAACTGCGTTATCACTGCCAACACATAGTTCATCACTGGTTTTATTCCGATAAAAACGGTATTTTCCACCGCTGCCCTTTTTTCTTCAGCCATTGTCTTCTGCCTCCTGTTGTTTGGTTAGACACCTTTTAATCAATGTTCAATAAATACATTTGTAGTAAAGAAAGATCCCGATTTTTTTTAAAATATTACCCCACGGCTTAGTTTTAATATCTTCCTCTACTCCGGCCCCTATATCCGCCTCCGCCGCCCCTGAATCCGCCGCCGTACCTCGGCCTGAACCCTTCGCGCTGTTGCTCCGCGGCGCTGACATCGACTTCCGT
>Ga0315280_10000060_pt1 | contig 187417 bp, 198 predicted proteins | sample YL17G06_40_MG_FD_203697 | JGI IMG/M metagenome (GOLD analysis project Ga0315280, IMG submission 203697) | Sediment microbial communities from Yellowstone Lake, YNP, Wyoming, USA - YL17G06_40 | ecosystem: Environmental > Aquatic > Freshwater > Lake > Sediment | place: USA: Wyoming | collected... | reverse complement strand
GAAGAGAAATTACACTAAGGTAATTTGTTTCTACAGAGGGCGTGAGCCCTCACTAATTATTTATGTTTTCCAGAATATTACAGAATACGACCACGGCCTAAAGGCCATGGATTTCTTTTGGCCTTAATAAAATCTTATGTCCGAAATAACCTTTTCTAATGGAATATAACTAAAAAATGCATTTTTGTAATCAGAACAAAAAGCACATTTAAATCTACAACCTCTTGTTAGCAAATATGGTAATATAGACAGTCCTTTCATACTAAGTTTTTTGTAGAGTTTCAAATCCTCTACGTTAAACGATGGTATGGGTTTGTTTTCTATAGGAAAAGTACTATGTTTGCTTGTATGTATTTTTTCTTCTTTTTTATAGAATATTCCATCACATTTTTCTATGTCTTCTATACCCTCAAAGTAACGTAAAACTTTTAGAAGGGGTTCTTCACCATCTCCAATAATCAAAAAGTCTAAAAATTCAAAATCCAATAAATATGTATAATTTGATGTTGCTAAAATATTGCCACCAAAAACTATTTTTTTACCATACCTTTCTTTCAAAATCTTTGATATACATAATGAAAAGGGTATACCACTATCATCACACAGGGAGAAGCCTATAACATCGTAATATGTTAAGTTACCTAAATTTATTATTTTTCTTATTTCCATTTCAATTTGACTATCTTTAGCATTTTCTAAGAAATTTATTACACGTTCTCTATTTTCAAACAATTCTAATTTGAAAATTTTTCTTAGCAAAAACCTATTTAAATATCTAGTTCTGACAGCTAGATCAACTAAATCTATTTTATAACCATTATAATCCAGAAATGTTTTTAAAATAGATGGCCCTAAAAGAGGAAATGGATTAATAATATGATTTGGTACAGGAGGAGTTACTATAGCTGTTTTTAGCATTAATGATCGCCCTATTCATATTATAATTTTTAAATTTATACCTTCGAGATTTCGACATAGTCTATCTAATTATTTATAATTATATTCTTTATTTAAGATTTCCTTTATTTGAATTTATTTTCAATCGAGGCTTTGTTGAACAATTGACTTTTGTTGAATAAGTTGTTGAAAATGTCTAAAATTTGTTGAAAATATCTATTAATTTCATTACTTATTCAACAAAGCTTTCAATCGATAATAATCTTAACTCATATAGAAAACCAATTCTTTTATCAATTTGATATTTCTATATATAATTATGAAAATAAAGGAATTGTTTATTGATGCTTACAGTTGCGAAGGAAATTTAAATAACACCAAAATTATTCTTAAATCTGTTTTAAAAGCTGCAAAATTGGTAAATGCGAAAGTTGTAAAAACACTAGTTTATAATTACAAACCATATGGTGTTTCTGTAGTAGTACTACTAGCAGAAACTCATATTTCTATTTATACATGGCCAGAATACAGATACGCTTCTGTTGAAATATTTTTATGTAATGAAAAAATGGATGCCAATTTAGCTTGGAAAGAAATAGAAAAAGCGTTATTACCTAAAAAAATCTCGAAGAAAAAAATTTTAAGAAATATTCAGTAGCTTATATTATAAAAATAAAATATTCAATATGAAGATACTAATAACTAATTTCTATAGTATATTTAATTTAGGAACTTTTCATGATATGCTTTTAGTAAAAAAAATATTTTTATCCTCAAAATTTTTTATATTCTCCTTCCCAGCATTTTATAAAAAAGTTGAAGGTTTTAATTTAATTTCTCCTAAAATGAAAGATAAAGATAATCTTTTATTTAGCGTATTAAAATTTTTAATATCAATTTTCCTTAAAAGAAGGCAAATTATTAAATGCGATTGTGCCATTGATTTGGCAGGCGATTATCTAAATGATGTAAATTATTCAATCTTTCATCCATTACTTTATTTTTTTAATTTATTACCAGTTATTATTTATAAAATACCATTTATAATTTTTTTTCAATCAATTGGACCTCTCAAATTTGGAGTGAATAAAATTCTAGCAAAATATTTACTACAAAAGGCATCTTTGATTATCATCAGAGAAAGTTATAGTTATAATTATGTAAAAAAATTAGGAATAAACAAAGAAAAAATTATTTTTTCACGTACACCAATAATTTTTCATAGAAAATTAAAAAAGAAAAAATATATTGGAATATTGGTTGATAAAAATTTGGAGTATTTTCTCAAGGAAAAAAATATTGATTTAATGAAATTATATTCAAGTATTATTAGAGTATTTTTGAATAAAAATGAAAAAATCATGTTATTGCCGCAAGTAATCGGCCCTGAAAAAATTCCCTTTCCATTGAAATATATTAATGATTATTCTATTATAAAAGAACTCAAAAATAATCTTAAAACTTCTAAATTAATAGTTCCATCAATAAAAACTCCAGAAGATTTAATAAAAAATATTGCTAAATGTAAATTTTGCATAGTATCAAGATTCCACTCTTTGATGTTTATTCTTAGCCTAAGAGTTCCTTTCTATTGTATTTCCTATAATAAAAAAACTGAATACTTGTTAAAAGATTTAAACCTAAATAAATTTTGTCTTCCAATTATGAAGCCTTCATATAATTTGAAATTTTAAAAGGGGTACTATTCTGTTTTACATTTTTCCCAAGAATAAGGAGTATAATTTCTGTATGTATCAAATTTTGCAAATAATATAGCAATAAATTCTATCATAAGAGCTAAAATGGATAAAGGCAATCTATAGCTATTTTTTAAATAAGCCTTTAACATCAATCCAGTTGGAAATCCACCCCATATATTTAATGAACCTAGCTGCATGTAACCTCTAATTATTCTTCTTCTCCATTTTATAATTTCAAAAGCATTTACTGGCGCTTTTATGTAAGAAAGTGCAGTGGGAATATATTTGATATAAAAACTTTTTTTTCTTACAATATAATCTATATAAGCATCATCTACAATAATATTGAATGGCAACTTCTCGATCAGATCTTTTCTTATGGCATAAAATTGCCCACAAATTTTGGGATGATGTAATGAAACTTCATGGTGAAGTTCCCAAATAAAGCGGAATAAAGCATTGGTAAGTTTTGCTTTTTTTAGCGGCATTGGTCTGCCTGTTGTTGCACCTATTTTAGAATTAAATGGCTCTAGAATTTTTTGTATACCATTTTTTTTAATTAAATTGTCACCATCCACAAAAACAATTATGTCTCCAACAACATGTTCTATTATATTATTTATTGCAGAAGCCTTCCCTCTTCTTACTGCCTCTTCTACAATCTTTATTTTACTATTTTTTAAAAAGTGAAAATTTTCATAGCCGGTGGCGGCAACAACTATTTTCTCTAAAATCATATTTTTCGGAAGTTTTTGTTTGAGCAAAATACGAAGTAGTTTATTTATGTTATATTCACAATAAGCTGGAACTGCTATTGAAAATCTTATTTTCATTAATTTAATTTTGTAAATAAAACAATTAAATATTAGAAAATTTGAAATAAACCAATTTATATTAAAAATTTCTTAATTATGGGAAAAATGTTGCGGTAAAACCACTCAAACGCGCCAATCTCTATCAACATTTTGCCGACAATCCTCTGGCCATCGCCTCTTAAACTAAATCCTCCCATCCTAAAATTCTTCTTCACATCTTCTATTTTTTCTCCAACTACATTTGTTTCAAATCCACCAAAGCCCCTTTCAGAAGCCATTTTCACATGTTCCACAGCCAGAGGATTTACGCACATAACCTCTGCTACTGTCCTATCTAAAGCAACACAATCTTTCCCAGCAAGCACTATACCCATTCTAACAGGATAAGGAATATTTTCATCTATCTCATTTGCAACTATGCCGTCTATAACACCAAAGTCAGGCATTCTCAGAGAAAGCAAATCTATCAAAGATTTGGGTAAATAAGAGTGGATTTTTAATCTCTGATCCTTGGGACAAACGCCCATTGTGTTTTTCATAGCCCCTGTCACAGTAGTTTGAGAGTGAATCTTAAGCTTGCCCACACTTACAAAAAAATCACTCTCGGCAACCCTTTTAGCAATTTTTATACTTTGCAAAGCAAGTGGTGTTTTAACAGCAACCTCAATCCATTTATCCTCCTCTTCCAAATCAATCAGCTCAATGCCGTATTCACCAGCAAGCTTGTCATAGCCATTCAGCCTGAAGGTTTTGGAAATATCCAAAGCCCCTTCTACTATAACTGTTTTGCTATAGTCTGGCAAACAGTCCAAAACTGCTTTAACAACATTAACATCAGTAGTTATGCCTTTGCTGCTGTGTATAGGGATAACTAGATTAGGTTTTATAACAATCCTTTTCTTACCTTTTGCAAGTTGCCTGAAATTTGTAAGATGTAAAGCCTTTACTGCTGCTTCGTAAGCAGTGCCTTTGGCTATAGCTACAATTGACATAACTAATAGTAATAAAGCATTAATGCTTTAAATTTAATTATATCAAGTGTTTTTATGAAAAGTAGCGGGAAAAGATTATAGCAGGCGTTGCCTAATTTTTTGAAATTGTAGAAATCGTATGGGATATAGATTTTTAATTTTTTTATAGTCAGAAAATACAACAGGTAATACACTTTTAACAGCTCCCTCACCTATCAAGGATTTCACAAACTTAAAATCAACATTGTTGCAGAATTTGTCCAAAAGAGCAAGTATATCAGAAACGTCCTTCATACCCTTTCCGGTTCCCATCCTTTCTGCCCCTGACAATATTTTCAAACTTAATAAGAGGTTCAAACTAGCGACTTTTACCTCATGATTTAAAAATTTCTTCATCTCAAACATTCTTTCATCAAATACCTTACTTACTTCAATCCCACCAATTTTCTTGTCATAAACATCCAACTCAACCTTATCATCGCCAACAATCATTGCAAACCCTTTTTTTTCCAGAACCTTACCAGTTTGTCTGAATCCAATAGAATCCAAAAAATTTTCAAGTTTCCACAAGTCCTTTTCTTTGATTAAAAAATCTATGTCTTTAGATTTCATATAGGGGTTGTAGCAATAGACAGCCCATCCGCCTATCAAAATTATGTCAAAGCTGAATTTCCTTTGCGCTTTAATTATTTCATTTAGAATTTCTTCAGATTTTTCATATATGTCCATTTCAAACACCAAAATACTCGAATCTTTTTGCTAATTCCAGTGCTATTCTTGTTCCATTACCTCCAACACACATTAGGTCAACATAATTCTGAACTACTGGGACCAAATTTATACCATCGATTTTTTCTGGGTATGAAATATCTACTTCCTCAGCTGGATATATTTCAATCTTTCCATGTGGATTCGGTTTTCCTAATAACTTGAAAATTTTCTGAAGATCTTTTTTCAAAACATATATCTCAATTTTCTCAACTTTTAAAAGTTTTATTCTATGCCATGCTGCTCTAAACAAAGTAATAGAATAGCTTATGTTAGATTTTTTCAGTTTTTGCTCTATTTCTTCAATCGACTCTTCCGTGCCAATGAAATGGGGGTTTACCAGCTCACGTATAGAAGTCCAATAGTTCAGGAGTTTTGGCAGATCAATCAGAATAATCTGATTTCTGCCGATTTTTGCAACGATGTTTCCATCTTCTAATTTCTTTATGACTTTGCTCAAGTAACCTTTTGTGCATCCAGCTTCCGCTAACAATTCTTTTTGCTTCCATCTTTTTTTCAATGCAAGTTGCTTGATTATTAGCTCTTGCTTCATAAGTTTACTATATAGGAAACTTCTTATAAAACTTTTGTTTACCAAAAATATGGTATTAAAAATACCAAAAATTTGGTAAAGTATATAAGTAAAAGACGCTATAATACCAAATATGTGGTAATATGGTAAAAATTGAAACTTTGGAAGATAAAATAAAACATCTGCTCGGTGAGAAAAATGATTAATCAAATTTTCAATAATAGTATATTCAAAATACTGACAGTATTTTCACTCAGTCCAGGATCAAGATTCAATAGAAAAAATATTAAAGAAAAAACTAGGATGAACAATATACCTTTGGACAGTGCATTAACTAAGTTGGTGTCTGGCAATATTTTGAAAAAAGTGGAAAATTATTACTCCATCAATTTAGAGGATGAGCGTGCAAAAGAAATCATACAAATCGTTTCAAAAGAATATAAAAATTTGAGAGAGTTGCCACTCGATGTCTATTTTCTTTTGGCTGATTTAGTGGACGAATTGGCGCAAATAAAAAATATTCGAGTCTATTTGTTTGGTTCGTATTCTAAATTAGTTTACTCTGACAAATCTGATGTGGATATCGCAATAATTTTTAATGACATTCTTGACAAAAAAAGGATAGAAAAAATAATTGCTAAAGTGGAAAAATCATATAAAAAAAATGTGGAAGTCCATTACTTTGATGGGCTGACTTTCTATAAAAATGAAAAAGATCCATTGGTGAAAGGTATAATCAAGGATGGCATAAGACTAATTTAAATATAACATATCAAGTGTTTTCATGAAAATCTCTGTTGTAATACCGACGAAGAACGAGGAGAAGAACTTGCCTACTGTCTTGAAAGAGTTGCCAAAATATATAGAAGAAATAATTGTTGTAGACGGTAACAGCAGTGATGATACAGTTAAGATAGCAAAACGCTATGGCGCAAAAGTACTTTATGAAAGCATTGGTAAGGGTTATGCACTGCGAAAAGGCATGGAAGCTGCTAATGGCGACATAATTATAACCATGGATGCTGACTGCTCGCACCGCTGTGTTGAGATTGGCCTGCTTGTTGAGGCTATAAAAAGTGGATTTGATATTGCAATGGGCTCTAGATTCATACAAGGCGGTGGTACGGAGGATATGCCTTTTCTACGTGTTTTAGGTAACAAGTTTTTTGTTTTGCTTGTCAATTCCATATGGAATACTAACTACTCTGACTTGTGTTACGGCTACCGTGCATTCAGAAAAAACTGTATAACCAAGTTGCAGTTAAAGTCTGATGGGTTTGGTATAGAGACTGAGATTGCAATAAAGGCAGCGAAAAAACACTTACGAACGATAGAGATACCAAGTTATGAAAAGGTAAGAAATCATGGTGAAGGTAAGCTGAGAACATTTGCTGATGGATTCAAGATTTTGAAAACTATAATGAATGAGATATTCTAACTTTACGTAAAATGGGATAAATTAAAAAATCTTTCAACAGATCGATATATGTGGGTGAATAATAACAATTTGCCAGACATTTTTTACATCCTTTCATATCCATAACTACTTTGGAATATTTTTTTGAAAACCAGATTTTTTTAGGTTCTTCATTTTTAAGATTGCCAACGGCACCTGTTAAAAAGCATGGTGCAAACAATCCGTTTGGAAAAATAGTGGAAAAATCGTAAACACCTTTCTTACAGTCTATATGATTTTTGTTGGGGTTTCTGTAATAATATTTAAGCAGTTCTAGGAAAGTGTCAAAATTCAAAACACAACCATATTTTATTTTCAATTGTTTAATTTCATCCAACTTTTTTTCTAGCAATGCAAGCCTTTCCTTTTTAACCCAGAATATTTTTTCTATCAACTTTCTTTCTCTTTTATTAAACATGTCCGTATTTTCAGGTAATGTGAGTGGCATCAAATTTAAAGATGCATTGTAACGTTTTGCCAAGAAAAATAATTCAGCAAGTTCTTTGATATTCTGATCCAAAATAATTGTATTTATAATTAACCTAGGACTTCCGTATTTTTTACTCATACCACTTAATTTTTCAAGTGTATTTACAGCTTTCTTGAACGTTCCCTTTCCTCTTATTTCATCATGGGTTTTTTCCAATCCATCGATAGATATTGATACCCTATCCACCCCTATTTTGCATATATCCTTAATAAATGCCTCAGACCATAGAACACCGTTAGTGGAAAATCCCACTGACATACCCTTTTCTTTTATATGTTTTAACAAATCAAGCAAACCACCGAACAAAAGAGGTTCGCCGCCAGTTAAAGTAACTTGTTTGACTCCCCAGTCAGAAAAGCGGTCCACAATTTTTAAAACGTCCTCTAACGTGAATTTTTCAAGCATATGATCTTTAACAGCATAGCAAAAGGGACAATTTAGATTGCAGTTTGATGATAGGTATATAGCGAATGAAATCGGTTTGGTTATAACATATCCGGTTTTTAAGGAAAATTCATACAGCGGAGCACTAACAATGTATTTGGCAGCTTCTAAAAAAAGATCAAGTTTTTTAGTAGGCAGCTCGACCATAATTAAATATTGTTATGATAATTATAAGGCATGTTTAGAAAATTTTAAAAGGAAAGAAGATAGATGGTTTTAAGTAACTATGCCAAACTAATAAAATAAAGTGGTTTTATGTACATACTCGGTGTGTGGGACGGGCATGATGCTGGCGCAGCAATAGTTGAGGATGGTATAATAAAGGTTGCGATTAATGAAGAGCGGCTAACAAGAAAGAAGCTAGACATCCGCTTTCCTGTTAATTCTATAAATGCCTGCTTAAAATTTTTGCAGTTGAAGCCGGCCGATATAACAACAGTGGCGGCATGCGGCAACCAATTCTCCCGCCTGCTCGCACGGGCAGTTCCATCGCTGGATGAAAGCTTTTACAAGTTCAGAAGGCGGATGATAGCAAAGCCAAGATTAGAAAAACAGAGGCGGTTGATAAAATACCGCATAACGGAAATGGGCTCGAATGCCATACTAAAAAAAATTATAGAGCAGCAGATAAGGAAGCGGCTAAACAAGCTGGGGTTCAAAGACTACAAGCTGGTTGTTGTTGACCATCACACCGCCCATGCAGCCTCTGCAGCAATGGCAAGCGGTTTTGATAAATCATTGTGTATAACACTCGATGGTGTTGGCGATGGTGTTTCTGGCACTGTAAATGTTTTTGAAAATGGTGAGCTGAAGCGGTTGTCAACCATACCAGGCAATCACTCGCTGGCTATGCTTTACGAACAGGTTACCACATTGTTAGGCATGCGAGAGCTGGAGGACGAGGGCAAGACTATGTGCATAGCAGATTACTCTTACCCGGTTGCAGATGAGAAGAACAAGATGATAGACCTTTTCCACGTCGACGGCCTAAACATAATAGCAAAACACTCCACAACCAGAAGATTTATCGAGCTGGAGAAGATAATGTGGAATACCCGCAGGGAGCAGTTTGCCTACATGGCGCAACGCACTGTTGAAAAACACATGTTGCAGCTTTTCAAGAATGCTATAGAGCAGACTGGCATAAAGGATGTGTGCTGGGCTGGCGGTGTTGCCTCAAACATAAAGGCCAATCGTATTCTGCGGCTACAGTCAGGTATGAAAAGATGGTTTGTCTTTCCACATATGGGCGACGGAGGATTGGCAGTTGGGGCTGCATTATATGCTGACAATATGCTGAATGGCAGCAAAGGTGTCAAGCTTGAAAACGCATACCTAGGACTTGAATATACTGAGGATGAAATAAAAGAAGAGATTAAGAAACACACCAACATAAAGTTTGAGCAGAGGAATGATGTTGCAAAGCTAGCAGGTGAGCTGATTGGAAGAGGCGAGTTTTTATTCTGGTTTCAGGGAAGGATGGAATATGGGCCTAGGGCTTTGGGCAACAGGAGCATAGTCGGACCGGCTTTTTCTCTTGAATTAAAAAACAGGCTTAACATGCAAGTAAAAAAACGGGAATGGTTCCAGCCTTTCTGTCCTTCACTATTAGAGGAGGAGACCAAGAGGATTTTCGAAGATTACAACAACGACCCAGACAGATTTATGACTATGGGCTTTATGACCTACCCTGCTGTACGCGACCGTGTTGTTTCGGTGATACATGTTGACGGCTCTTCCCGACCACAAATGGTTGGACAGGAGAATAAAAAATACAGGGAGATGATTGAAAGGGTTAAAAGAGTGGTCGGTGATGGCATTGTTCTAAACACAAGCTTTAACATCCACGGTGATCCAATTGTTTGCTCGCCTAGGGATGCAATAGAGACTATGATTGCAACAAAAACAAAACATATGATTGTTGGTGATTATTTATTGGAGTTGAAGGCGTGAAAATAATAAAAAGTTTTAAGGAGCATAACTTTTTGACAAAGGGATTGCTGCTAGCAGTGTTCATCTTCCTTCTGTTTGTTTATTCCGTAGTGAATTATGGAGAAAGACAGGCAATAATAGACTCGTTAATTAGGATTGAACCCATTTTCCTTGCTGTTAATCTTGCTCTTATTGGCATAGTTTTTGCGATGAGTTTCAGAAAAATTCTTTTGCAATTCAAAAGGGTGAGCAGGGAGACATGGATTTTTTTAATAGCAATATTTATCATCGGATTGCTGCTAAGAACTGCTGTTGCTCCCCGCACGCACAGGCTTTACTTTGACGAGGATATTTACCTCGATATAGGAAAACAAATTTTGCAGGACGGAAGAGCATGCCTTTGCAACTACGGCACTACTACCCAATGCTTTAGTTGCGAACTGATGAAGTGGCCAAATGGCTATACGTTTATGCTTGCTGCTGCTTATTCGTTGTTCGGTGTGGGTGAAAACACTGCATTCAGTTTCACCACAGCAATTAATAGCCTTGCCGTAGTAATGATATTTTTTGCTGCATACCTGCTGTCGAAAAAAGAGATTGTCGGTTTGTTTGCAACGTTACTTTTTGCATTAACACCGCTACTGATAATATGGTCCACTACTGTTGCAACCGAGCCAGTGTTTGTCTTCTTTTCCATATCAACCATAACGATGTTTTTGCTGGCAAAGGATGATAAAAAAATATTTTTGCTGGCCATGCTGTTGCTGGCAGTAACAGTGCAGATAAAGACAGAAGGCATAATACTCATTGCAGTTGTTGCAGCACTGCTGTTCATTGAAAAAAACAAGTTTGCAAAAGACATAATACCGTGGCTAGTTTTACTGGCATTAATAACGCCGTATGCAATACACATCTACCATGCCTCTAAGGTTGACACGTGGGGCAGCTCTGGGGACAAGTTTGGCATAGCATACATGCAAAAAAACATACCTGAAAATCTTATTTTTTGGATAAACGGATACCCTGCAATAGAGCATCCTTTGCTTTTCACATTGTTTGCCGTAATCGGTTTGATAACATGTAAAGACAGAAAAAATATTTTCCTTGCAATATGGTTTGGTGCGATATTTCTTTTATACTGTTCATTCTATGCAGGCAGTGTAAGATATGGTGTGGATGTGAGGTATGCACTGCTGCAGTATCCACCTTTCCTGCTGCTAGCTGCTTACGGTATGTATAGCATAACCAAGCTAAAGGTAAGGATGAAAAATTTCGAGATTGTTGCTGCATTGCTGATTGTCGCTGTTACAGTATCCTCGTTTTTCCTTTACCTACCGACAATAACTACCCCTAGTGAAAAAATACAGGAAGCCATTCAGGCAAGGGTGTATCATGATTTCGCTGTAAAAACAATTGGTAGTTTCAACAAATCATGCTTCATCCTAAGCCACGATCCTAGCATATATCTGGTTGCAGGCCTGCCTTCACTGCAGTCGTGGATGGGCACTGATACACATATCATGGCCGAGGTGTGGAACAGGACTGATTGTGTGATACTAGATAAAGACTTCTGGTGCAGCATTGAGCCGTATCAATCTTCTGAATGCAAGACAATACTAACTGAGTATGCTGCAAGCGTGAAGATTGCTGATTTAAACTCAACTGTTGGAAACTATAGTTTTTATATGCTGAAGAAATAGCTACTTCCAGACCTTGATGCGAACCCAGACTTTTTTTATTGCACCATCAAGTTGCTGCATCAAAGCAGGCGTTTCATAAACAACCCTGCTGCCTGTGCCGCTTGCAGTGGCTCCATAAGAAGCCTTTACATTGATAGTTGTGGTGTTTGTAAAGGTTGATGTATCATTTGCAACTGTTATTGTTAGCGTATAGCTACCAAGCTCTTGCGGGGCTGTAAAGGTGCAGTACCAATTGCCGCTAAAAGTTGTTCCAACGCAGCTGCAGGTAGTGCCTGCCATAGCAGCAGTGACACTTCCATAAGCAATTCCAGTTCCGTTTGGATATTTCGCTGTGCCGCTTGCATTCAGCGCATCGCCCCACCATATGTCAGAGCTGTTTATGTTTATGGTTATAGTGCCGGGACTGGTTGCTACAGCAAAAGAAAAAAGCAGTAATGCAAGCAAAATAACAGCTAGCAGTGCGTATCTCATATTTATTATCAAGCCCCCAACTAAATTTTAACTATTGCAAATATAAAGTGGGAGTATGGAAGAGAGGGATTTGCAGGAAAAGGTTGCTGTATACAGGGTGTTAGAGGCAAGGCTTGAAGCTGTGATTAAGCAGCGGGATGCTATAGCTTCAAGAATAGTAGAGCTGCGGGCTGTGAAGGAAAGCATTGGTGAACTGAAAAAAAGCGGGGATGCGATTTTTCCCATAGGTTCGGATGTGTTTGCCTTTGGCAAGGTTGCTGACAAGAAGAAGGTAATGGTTGCAGTGGGTGCTGGTGTTGTTATGGAAAAAACTATTGCTGAAGCGAAGGAGATTCTTGACAAAAGAGGGGAGGAGATGGAGCAGGTTATGAAAGAGGCGCAGGATAATATAGAGAAAGTTTCTGCTACACTAGAACAGCTTGGCTCTGAAATACAGTCTAGAGTGGAACAGGCTTGAGTTAGATAATTATGTTTGGCTTTCTCAAGGAAAAATTGAAGAATGCTGTGAAGTCTATTTCTGAAAGATTTGAGAAGAAGGAGGATGAAATAAAAAAGTTTGAGGAAGCGAAGAAGGAGATTGAACAAAAGATTGAAGCTGTTGAGGAAAAACCTGTTGAAAAGGTTTTAGAGGAGGTCAGGCCGATAATTGAAGAAAAGGCTCCGGAGATGAAGGAGGAAGTGGAGAAGGCAGTAGAGGAAGTAAAGGAGGAGGTTAAGGCTGAGGTAAAAAGGATTGAGAAGCCGAAAGAAAAGAAGTCGTTTTTTAAAAAGGTAACAGAGAAGATAATAAAAAAAGTTACGGAGAAGAAGCTGTCTGATGAGGATTTGGAACCTATACTCAAAGAATTGGAAAGCGGTCTGATAGAGGCGGATGTGGCATATGAGGTTGTAAAAAAAATAAAAAATGATTTGAAGAAGAGCCTTGTTGATAGAGAAATAAAAAGAGGGAAGGAAAAAGATATTATTATAAATGCTTTAAAGAAGAGTCTATTAGAAATTTTATCTGTTCCTGAAATAAATTTAGAAGAGTTAATTAAAAAAGCAAGAAGTGAAAACAGACCAACTATTTTATTGTTCTTTGGGTTTAATGGCAGTGGAAAAACTACGTCAATTGCTAAAATTGCAAGATGGTTAATAGATAGGAATTATACTGTCGCACTAGCTGCTGCTGACACTTGGAGGAAGGCTGCCATTGAACAGCTTGAGGAACACGGTAAAAAACTGGGGGTAACAACAATTAAACATAAATATGGCGCTGATCCAGCAGCAATTGTTTATGATGGAGTTGAACATTGCAAATCAAAAGGAATAAATGTTTTACTGGGTGACACTGCCGGAAGAACGCATGTTAACAAAAATTTGATTGATGAACTGAAGAAAATTATCAGAGTAAATAAACCGGACCTAAAAATATTGGTGATGGATTCTCTTGTTGGCAACGATGCCGTCCAGCAGAGTCAGATTTTTAATAATGCTGTTGGCATTGATGCCGTAATGTTCACAAAAAATGATGTAAATCCTAGGGGAGGAGCGATTTTATCTGTATCCTATTTACTGAAAAAGCCAATTTTATTCTTAGGAATAGGCCAAAATCATTCTGATATAGTTGAATTCAACAGTTCGAAATTTGTAGAACAATTGTTGCATGAATAGATTTTTTTAGCAGGTTTATAATCAAAGAAAGTTTCCATATATCTTCCAACAATTTTATTTCTGAATTTAGTTGTAAAACTATTTTTCATGCCATTTGAATGTTTTATTTTCAAACTAAACCCAAAAGATTTTCTGAACCATTGGGACAGAAGCTCTAACTGCTCTATATATTCGTCTTCCCATCTTAACATGTCAGGCGGATAATAATTACCATCCGCGGCAAATGCACCTAAAATTTTAGCAAGGGGTATATCTATCTCTTTTATCGCATTTATGGGGATTGAGTTATTTTGCAATACTCTAAGCCTATCTATCTTGCCCAATATTTTTTCTTTTATATTTTCATTTTTTGATACAAATTTTTCATATAAATCAACAAGCCCAGAAATTACAATTAAAGGCACCCAATCAGAATTTAGTGACTTTATTATTACATCTGTAGAGCGCAAACAAAAATCATAACCGTTACATTTGTTATCTATTTTTAACCCAACTACTTTTGCTATTTTATTCAGTTTTTTACAACATGGCAAATGTAGCCCTTTCTGGATTTTTATCCAATCTTCACCAGAAGTTCCAGTAATTTCCTCCATTTGATTACAAGATATTCCATTTTCTATTTGTAATCTTTCTATTTGAGACAACCATTCCTTGACTGATAAATTATTTAGCTTAATTTTTAGTTTAATACCAGCATTTTTAGCCAGAAAATTAATCATTTCACTTCTTCCAATCTTCTTCAGTATCTTTGACTGCAAAATTATTATTTCTTTCTTTAACGTCTTACCATTAGCTAAAACCCAACATCGAGCATCTCTATTATCTTCAGTTTTATGTAGTTGCAACAAATCTAGCATATAAAAAAATATAGTTAAAGATTATACCAACTTTTCGGAAGTGAAACTCCAGTAAATCAAAAAGATAGGTCAGATTGAGCCAGATTTTGCATAATAAAGCTAGAAAACGCTTGCTAAAATCTAAAAAAGTTATTTTAAACCTTTTTCATAGAATTTTATGAATGATACGATACTTTCTGTTACGCACGAATTGAAAAAACCTATTATGTTTCTAGGTTTGGGACAAAAATATAAAGATTTTGAGAGATTTGATAAGGAAAATTTTGTCAGTAACTTATTCTAAATAAAATAACCTAAAATGTTCAAGATTCCTTCTATTTTTTTCTGTATGGTGGGTCTAGTCTTATGCATACTCTCACCTCTTGCCGGATCTCTAGTTTCAAGATAAAATACAACGTCCTTACGATACTGGTCTCTCAATTCTCTCAATCTTTGTAGCGGACCTTTTAGAACTTCTTGCAAATCTCTTAGTGAAGGATCGGAAGTATTTTCTTTACCGAAGTTTTCCAAGTCTTTTATATAGGGATTTAAATAGGTTTTGAGAAGATAACCGTGGTGTATATTATCACTTTTAACAGCGCTTAACAAATCTCTTGTTTTATGCTTCAACCTAATGGCTGAGTTTTCTGTAGACATTATATAAAAGGGAACCGTTTAAGCTTAAATAATTAATGTCCTAAGAACCAAAATGATAACTATGTTCGATAATCTAAGTAAGAACCTGAGTGATTTAATAAGAAGGATAACTACTGGTACTACTATTGATAAGGCTGCTGTAGAGGCAGTATTGCAAGATCTGAAAAAAATACTTTTGCAGTCTGATGTTGATATAAAGCTGACTGATGAGCTTGCTAACAATATAAGAAAAAAATGCTTAGAGCAGAAAATTCCTGCTGGGTTAACGTTGAGGGAGCATGTTTTGAAGGTGATATATGAAGAATTGGTCAGACTGCTTGGTGAGCAACCTGCTGGTTTGGCTGGCAAGAAGAGGATAATGCTTGTCGGCTTGTTTGGCTCTGGAAAATGTGTTCACCCCGATAGCCTTATACCTTTAAATGACGGTCGTATATTAACAGCTTCCGAGTTTTATGATGAATTTTCTTCTAATACAAATAAAATTTATGATGGCGTTAATGAAGTCATTGACGTATCGAATAAAAATATCTTTGTGCCATCTTTTAACTTTAAATCAATGAAAATAGAAAGTAAGAAATTGACACATTTATGGAAGTTGAATGGAAAAGAGCTTTTACAAGTTTATTTAGATAATGGAAATGATTTTTCAGTAAAAGTTACTCCCGAACATCCATTCTTTATATTGAGAATGGGGGAACTCAAACAACTGAGAGCTGATGAATTGTGTCAAGATGATTTTGTGGCAATTCCCAGAGTGTATAATATAAGTGGAAGTTTTTGTGATATTCTGCCACAATTAAAAAAACTAGATTTGGAAGTAAAAAATGATAGAAACGAGCTAACTGGAGATAAAACTATAAAAGAACTTTGTAAAGAACTTCCATTCAAAAAAAATTACTGTGTATTAACAACAAAAATGAAAAATAAAATTTTACCAATTTCTTTAGTTAATAATAAATCACCCTATCTTTTATTGAAATATAAAAATTGTAAGAATTTCATAAGTTTTCCAAGGCATCTAACAATAGAATTGGCTGAATTTCTAGGTTATGTTTTTGGCGATGGCCACCTGGGTAAAAATACAGTAGAAATAGTGAGTGAAAATAGTGAAATCATAGAAAGAGTTAAATTATTATCAAAAATTTTGTTTGGTTTAGAAACCAAAACTGAAAGAGACTTACGAACTAAAGCTATGTACAGTCTAAGAATTAACTCTAAAACTTTAGTAATAATCATTAACAAAGTTTTTGGAATACCTGTGGGACAAAAAGGTAAAAATTTAAGTATTCCAAGACAAATTTTTCAATCCAATTTAGATGTAATAGCTAAGTTTATTAGAGCTTATTTTGATTGTGATGCCTCTGTAACAAAAAATATAAGAGAAATAGAACTATCTTCTGAAAGCAATGTCGCCATAAAACAAATTCAACTGCTTTTATTAAGATTTGGAATGATCTCAACTGTTTCAAAAAAAGTCATTAATGATACATATTATTGGAGATTGCATATAAGGTCGAGATATGCTGAAGTGTATGCACAAAAAATAGGGTTTGAAATAAGAAAGAAAGATGATATCACAAAAAACTATTTTTATATCGGTATTCTACAGGGTTGTGGTAAGCAGGATATGATACCCTTGGGTAGAGTCTTGATAGAGAGCAGAATGGCCTTGGGTTTTTCTATAGGTGAAATACAAGAGTGCATCAACAGTTATGGTAATTATGAAAGAAAAGGATTCATATCTCGAGATAGTTTATTTAAATTATGTAGATTGTATAGAGAAAAACGGATAGGTTTTATATTTAAAATTCTGTCAAGTATAAAAAATGGAAACCTTTATCAAGAATTTTCTTGTCAAGCGATAAACGGCTCGGTTCAAAAATTGATAGAATATGGAATGATAAATAAAAATGGAAACACAATTTCTATAACCAATAAAGGTTTAAGTTTACTTAAAAACCATAATCGATTACAAAAACTAAACTACTTAGAATTATTGGCAACTTCTGATATTTGTTGGTCAAGTGTGAATAAAATAGAAAAATGCAAAAAAATACCAACGTTTGTGTATGACTTTACAGTAGAAGAAAATCATAGCTTTATTGCAGATGGTGTTATAGTTCACAACACGACCACTGCTGCTAAGCTGGCAAAATATTTTTTGAAACAGGGGCTAAAACCTGCATTGGTTACATGCGACTTTCACAGGCCAGCTGCTTTAGAACAACTGACACAGTTAGGAAAACAAATCAACGTGCCTGTGTTTTATGAAAAAGACCCGTTGACCACGGCAAAAAACAGCTTGGATAAATTCAGAAATTATGACACTGTCATTTACGACACTGCTGGAAGGAATGCTCTGGATAAAGAGCTGGCAGAGGAATTGAAAAATCTGGGCGAGATTGTAAAACCGGATGAGGTTTTGCTGGTGATACCGGCTGATTTGGGAAAGGTTGCAAGGGTGCAGTCAGAGGAATTTCACAAGCTAGTAGGTGTGACTGGCGTGATAATAACAAAAATGGATGGGACGGCAAAGGCAGGAGGAGCTTTGGCTACTACGTCTGTAACGAAGGCAAAGGCAAAGTTTATTGGAACTGGTGAGAAGGTTGAGAATTTTGAATTGTACGATCCGGAAAGGTTTGTTTCACGACTGCTTGGCCTCGGTGATTTGCAGACTTTGTTAGAAAAAGCGAAAGAGGCTGACATAAAGAAAGAGTCAGTGGAAAAGATTGTTGAAGGTAAGTTTACATTGCAGGATTTCTACGAGCAGATTGAAAGCATGGGGAAGATGGGCTCTTTCAAACAAATTGCATCTATGATACCTGGCATGGGGATGATGAAATTACCTGAAAATATCATGGAAACGCAAGAGGGAAAAATGAAAAAATTCAAATATATTATTCAATCATTGACGCCAAAAGAAAGAGAAAATCCAGAAATAATCGATAGCTCGCGCATAAAAAGATGCGCAAAAGGAGCAGGCGTTCCAGAAAGTGAGGTTAGGGATTTATTAAAACAGTACGAACAGCTTAAAAAGGTGACAAAATTATTTAAAGGGCGGGGACAAAAAGACATAATGAAGCTCCTTAAAAACATTCCGGGCTTATAACAAATTTTCTGAACAAAATAGGCCAATTAGCAAAACAGTTCGGCTTCAAGATATAATATTTTTCTGACGGCTACAAAATTTTTGAGGGATTTTAAAAGGTGTTAGATGTAAGAATCCTCTTTGGGGTTACCTGAATCCTTTCTCAATTTTTTTTCAAAGAAGGTGTTAATTTGGATTTCGTGGTCATCCGGCAAGAAAAAGAGGAATCATCCCAAACTAACCGGTGATGATAAAATAGACTATGCATGTTGTCATGATTAGTTTGTTTAGGCAGCAAGATAGTGAATGCATAATCTATCTTTTTATTCTTCTGATTCCTACACATAAAAACATTTGTATAGTAGAGTGGATAGAAAAAATTTTCATACTGTTTTATGAAAGTAATCTATTATCTATCTCGAGTTTTAGATTATATCTTCGCAAGGCATCTAAAACAGATCTTGGAGATCTGTTCAACTTTTTAGCAATCCAATGATAATTTCTATGTGAATTATTCCCAAGAAATTTTAATTCTTCTTTTGACCACATAATTACATTTCGTTTATATGAAGCAAGTGTTTTTTCTAATTTGATTTGTTTTTTTTTAATAGAAAAACCAATCTTATTATAGAATATTTCTAGGTTTTTCTTTCTACCAAAATCTAATGTGAAAACTGGTTTTACAACAATTTCTTTTTCTCTAATAAAATGAATTTCTTTATTTCTTCTATAAATTTTTATAGACCCAATGCCAATAATTTTCAATAATTGTTTTACTAAATTAATCAAATTAATATTAGAATTATAAAATCTAATTCTTTTGTTATTTATATTACCTTCAGGTCATATATTCCTTTCAAAAAAGCTGATATAGTTTCTTCTGGCATATTTTCTAGTTTATTTAGATCAAATTTTTTGAGAACTCTTGCAACTATAACAGAGGAGGAATATACTCTCCAGAATTCATCGTATTGATAAATTCTACAATTCATTTTACTCCAGTTTTTAAGCGATTGAAAAAAATTGTTCGCAAAATCCTTATCCTTTACTGATATTCTAATGTGGCCCCATCCCTTAGGATGGAAATAAATATAACCATCACCTAATACTGCACCAAGAACATAAGCAAAATCCTCTGTTATGTTTTTAGATAATTCTAAAAATTTCTCTTCCTTCAATTCTTTAATTTTTTGTTTAGCCTTCATTAAATTTTTTAATATGGCTTCTCTATATTTTTTAGAAAAATGTTTTGGCAAACGACCATTAAATAACCAATTTTTAACAGTACTTAGCTGGACTCCAGTTATTTTTGAAATTGCTGTACTTCCTAAACCTTCTTTTCTCAATTTTTGCACATTGTTATATTCTTCCATTGTGTAGAATCATTGAAATTTCATTTTATCACTAATGTTGATTATTAATGTTGATTATAATTTATGATTACTAATATTTAAATTTTATTATAGACTATAATTAGATATGCCACTATCAATAGAGGTAAAAACAAGAGAGAATATATTAAAAGAACTTGCCAAAACAAATAGGGGACTTACGATAAAAGATCTTGCCAAAACCTGTGATGCATCTAGATATACGATAGCAAAGGTTTTACAGAGATTAATTGGTGAAGGAAAGATAGAAGTTAGAGAAGTTGGACCTGCCAAGTTGCATTATTTAAAGTAATTAAAAATCTTAAGTGATGATAATGAAGATACTTGAAAACATTATAATAGCAATGAAAGATAATTATATCTGTGACTCATGTTTGGGAAGATGTATGTCCCAACTTTTAAGTGGTTATTCTAACGAGCAGCGTGGAAAAATTATCAGACAATTTGTAGCTTTTCTTGTCGACTCGGGTGAAAAGATTGATGTTGATTTGTCGAATTTCTACGGCATAAAATTTCGCAACGCAAAAATCAAGCCAGAGAAGCCAAAGGAGTGCAAACTGTGTAAAAATTTTTTTCTCGAAAAGATGGATGATGCTGCAAAAAAGGTTGCTAAAAAACTTGAGGAAGTTGAATCTGAAACTTTTCTGATAGGCACAATAGTTCCCAATGAGCTTGCAAAGCTGGAAGAAGATTTTTGGAATAAAATCGGTATAGAGTGGTGCGAACCCATAAAAAATGAAATCAATCGTGAAGTTGGAAAATGTGTGGAGGAGATGACAAAAAAAAGATTCGACTCGAAAAATCCTGACGTGACTATTCTGATAGATTTCAACACAGGAAAGATTAGAACACAAATCAGAAGCCTGTATGTTTTCGGAAGATACAGCAAGTTTGCAAGAAATGTGCCGCAGACAAAATGGATCTGTAACGAATGCGGCGGCAAGGGTTGCAAAAAATGCAAAGGTGTGGGTAAAATGTATAAAACGTCTGTGCAGGAAATAATAGAGAAGCCTTTTCTAAAAGCAACAGGTAGTAAAAAGTCAAAATTCCATGGGGCTGGGCGTGAGGATATAAATGCCCGATGCCTGGGGCAGAGGCCGTTTGTCATAGAAATTGTAAAACCTGTGAAACGCAGAATTGATTTGAAAAAAATTGGGAAGGCTGTAAACAAAAACAAGAAAGTGAAGGTCAGCGGGTTGAAGTTTACAAATAAAGGCATGATAATGAGGCTGAAAACAGCAAAGGTGGACAAAACTTATAGAGCTGTTGTTGATTTTGCAAAGGCGATTGACAAAAAGAAGTTGGGAAAAATTAAAAAAATAGCCAGCATGCCGATTATACAAAAGACTCCGCTGCGTGTTGTTCACAGGCGTGCGGACAAGTTCAGAAAAAGGCTGGTGAAAAAAATATCGTACAAAGTTTTGTCAAAGAAAAAACTGGAGCTGACGATAACCAGCGAAGGTGGACTTTACATAAAAGAGCTGATAAGCGGTGACGAGGGTAGGACAAATCCTAATATAGCCGAGCTGTTAAATAATAAGGTTAAAAAGATAAGTTTAGATGTAATAAAAATACATACTAAAGGCGTTTGAAATGGTTAAGAAATCACGTGGCTTTAGAGCGAAGACGAGGTTTAAAATACGCCAGAAAATAGCCTACAGGCCGACTATAACAAAGTTTTTGCAAGAGTTCAAACATGGACAGCGTGTTGTAATAGCACAAGAGCCATCCTCGCAAAAAGGCATGCCGCATCCTCGGTTTAAAGGAAGAATGGGTAAAGTAATTGAAAAAAGGGGCAAAGCTTATATTGTCGAGATATTAGATGGAAATAAGGTGAAGAAGCTCATTTCCAGACCAGAGCATCTGAAGCCTTTGGTGAGTAAATGAACATAATAACCGAAGAGATTGTTGCAGATGCAGAGGCGAAAAAGATACTGGAAGGAATAAAAAAAGAGCCCAGGTATGAGCAGAAGAATGCCCTGGATATTTTGAAAAAGTTTGTTGATGCTGATCCTGCAAAGTTGAAAAAATTGATTGAGGAATTGAAAACAATAGAAAAGCTGAGGGAAAAACAGATCATTGCGATAGCCAATTTTCTGCCTGAAGACAAGGATGATTTGAGGGCTATACTGCATAAAGAGTATAGTATGTTTACACCCGAAGAAATGGATAAAATTCTGGAAACTGTGAAAAAAACAGTGGTTTAGTACAAAGGGTGTTAAACATGATGAAGGATGATTACGTCATAGTATTGGATTTTTTGCCACATGGTAAGGCTACTGACAGGAAGGCAGAGCCTGTTGCATTGGCTGTAGGCGACAAGTATTTCAATCTTCTAGAGATTGTAATAAAAGAAGGTTTGGTAGTGAAGCCTAGAGACAAAATTTACATAGGAGAGGATAAGAGGGAGCATGTGCAGTATATACGTGGCAGGATAAACTACAATGAACTCACAAACTTTGCAAAGGCTGAGCTGGAGAATGTGGTGGATGAGATCATATCTAAGGATGAAAAAAGGTTTGTGAATTTTTTCAACGTAGCAGGGCCGATAACAACTAGGCTGCACAGCTTAGAGCTACTGCCTGGTATAGGGAAGAAGCATATGTGGGATGTCATAAACGAAAGGAAGAAGAAGCAGTTTGAGACATTCCAAGAGCTGCAGAAAAGGATAGCAATGCTGCCTGAGCCAAAGAGGATTATCATAAAAAGGATTGTTAATGAGCTGGAAGGTAAGGATAGATACAGGCTGTTCGTCAGTCAAGCAGCATGATTCACAAGATTTATTAAAGATTCATGATTCTATAAATTTAAAAGGACGTGGAAATAAATTGTTCTAAAGGTGAGAGGCATAGTAGTTGCGATAATGCTTGCAGCAGGCGAGGGGACAAGATGTTACCCGTTCACATACTTGTCTCCAAAAATAGCCCAGGAGATATGCGGCATACCGCTTTTGGAATACATGCTTTCGTGGTTTGGCGGGACTAGAGAGATAGAAAAGCTTTTCATAGTTGTGAGGGAAGACAAAACTGTGAAGAGGATTGGCAGGTATGTTTCAAAAAGGAATGAACATATAGAAAAAATAATCAATCTTTTCAGCAAACTGGGCTACGATGTGGATTATGTAAATAGGGATTTTGAAATTGAGATGATTAGGGCCAATGGTTGGGAGACCGGTGGTGATTTGCGTTTTGCGCTAAGGTATATAAGCGATAGAATTGATTTGAGCAAGGAATTTTTTGTTTGCAATGGTGATTATGTCATACTGAGAAAGCTGGAGAATGGAAGCATAACGACACAGATGAATTTGGATGACATACTTGATTACCATAGGAGATGTAGCAAGGCATTGGGAACAGTTGTGACTGATGCGTTGTTTCCTGTAGCGAAAAAAGACATTGGTAGGTTTGGTGTTGCTTCGCTAAAAAATATTAAAGGTTTCAATGTTATAGACAAGTTCATAGAGAAACCTGAGAAGAATATCTTCCCTGAGAATGTTGCGCAGATACCTGTAAATGCAGGTGTTTATGTGATGGACAAAAATTATATTTTTTCAGATATAGAGCATTTGCTTCCCGACAAGCCGAAAACAAAGCTTGAGAGGACTTTGCTGGAGAGGCTGGCGAACGAAACTGCTGCTGATATGAAAAATCCAAAGCTTGCAGGGTTTTTGCTAAACCTATTCGGTTGGTTTGATGTTGGAACTTTGGAGCAGCTGATTGATGTTAGTGTTAACATAGCAAATAGGATTGGTGGTTATATCACACCACCAAGGCCAGGTGAGGAAAATGGAATATAAGATTTTGATAACAGGCGGTGCAGGCTTTATAGGGAGCAACCTTGCAGACCATTTTCTGAAAAAAGGAAACGAAATAATAATTTTTGACAACCTCTCCAGGCCTGGCGGAGACCCTAAAATAAATTTGAAAATGCTTCAGGCTAAAAATAACCCAAGACTCAAATTCGTGAATGGCGATATAAGGTTGCTGCCGCAATTGGAAAAGGAGATGAAGGATGTTGATGTTGTTTTTCACGTCGCTGCACAGACTGCCATGACCACGTCCATCACGGATCCAGTGGGAGATTTTGAGATCAATGCAAAGGGCAGCTTTAACGTTTTGGAAGCAGCAAGGAGGTCTGGCTGCGACCCTGTAATGATTTACACTTCTACGAACAAGGTTTACGGTGATCTGACAAAAAAGAAGGTGGAACTGGTTGAAAAGGAGACAAGATGGGATTTTGCCAACAATGAGTTTGCGGAAGGTGTGGATGAATCATACCCGCTTGACTTTGAAGGACCATATGGTTGTTCGAAGGGAATAGGTGATGCTTACTTCCTTGACTATGCCAGGACGTTTGGCATGAAGAATGTTGTTTTCAGGATGTCTGGAATTTATGGCATAGCCCAGCACCCAACAGAGGATCAGGGATGGGTTGCATGGATGGTCAGGAGGGCTATGGAAAAACAACCGTTAACCATATACGGTGATGGCAAGCAGGTGAGGGATATACTGTTTTGTGAAGATTTGGTGAAGGCCTTTGAAATGGCTGTGAAGAATATAAACAAGACAAAGGGGCAACCTTACAACATCGGTGGCAGCAGAAGGAATTCTATATCAATAATAGAGCTGCTGGAATTTATGAAAAACAAACTTGGCATACAGCCATCCAAAATTTTTTATGATGATTGGAGGAGAGCAGACCAGAAGGTTTACATAAGCAACACGGCGAAGGCAACGAAAGAATTTGGATGGAAACCAGAGATACCCATGGAAAAAGGAATTGTAAAAATGTTTGAATGGCTTAAGGGATCCAATGTCACAAATGTTTGAGTCTGTAATGAAAACTCCTGAAAGACTGGAGAAGGTTTTGCAAAAAGAGAATGAATTGAAAAGAATTGCTGAAAAAATAAAAGGCGGGACGATATTTTTTGCAGGCTCTGGTTCTGCTTACAATGCTGCATGCTACGGGAAGAGATGTTTTGAGAGAATTGGATTGCTGACCGAGGCAAAAACATATCTTGATTTTGTCAATAGCCCGCTTGTTAGACCTGGAACTGTAACAATAGTTATTTCTGTTTCTGGAGCAAAGGATGCCCCTAGGATAGCTAAATATGCCAAATCCCGCGGTTCTTATGTGATTGCTTTAACAAACACTGAAAACTCACCTCTGTTGCACTATTGTGATGATTACTTCATAGTCCCCTCTGGTGTTGGCGATAGTTTTATCAACACAAAGGAGCATGTCTGCCAGCTTTTTTCTTTATTAATTTTATCCTATCTGATTTCAGGTAAGGATATAAAACAATTGAGTAAAGTGCCAGAGTTTGCGAAGCAGGTTATAGAAAAAAACAAGGAAAGGATTGATGGTATGATTGAAAAATACAAGAACATGGAGCATTTTGTTTTTCTATCAAAAGGTGCGAACATGGTATTAGCTGAGCAGAGCACTATGAAGTTGAGGGAGGTTTGTTGGAGATTGAAACATGTAGAGGCGTTGAGTGTTGATGAGTTGCCGCATGGCAGGTTATTCTCTTTAGGAGATAGTGAAACAATCTTTTTTTTACTAACTGATTCTGTGCCGGAATATTTTGAAAATATAAAAACGAATGTGGAGCATTTTAAGATTGAAGACGACCTCCTTCCACCCATAACACATCAGCAAATATTTTACCTTTTTACAGAATCCTTATGCAGGCATTACAGCATTGATCCGGACAACCCTAGAAATGTAGAAATTGTAAAGAAGATTTTGAACAAATAATCATTCCGCTGCATGCTTTGCGGCTATAGCAACTGCAATCCAAAGAAGGCCACCAACCATTACAAGTATCAAAGAGATTATCAACGCTATCAAATAACCCATTTCAGTTACGCCTGATGTAAGCTCTAACCTGCCCGAAATCATCAAAGCAAACAGTATGCATAAGGCACCGAAAAACCAGAACATGACAAGCCTCCAGTTCTTCCTGGTTCTAGCGTAGGTTATCATAATTTTAATTTAGCTGGCAGTATAAAAAAGCTTAGAGGCTACGAGTCATACCAGTTACTTCCACTTCACCCACGTCTTCTATCGCCCGTATTTTGTTTTCCACAGCCTCCAGAACCCCACCCTCATCCGGAACCAGCACTGTTGCATGTATTGCAACCAAGCCAAAGGCAATAGGTTCACGTCGCAGACGGCTTGGATTTACAGCTTTTTTTATCCTGTCCTCAAGCATATCAAGATTGATGTCAATGCTCTTGGGCATAATCTTAAAACCTATAATAACGTCTGCCATCTTCTCACGGACCTACAAAGCTGCATTTAGAACAAGTGTACTTGTTACTTGCATTTTTGCAGTTTGAACAGCGAACAATCTCTTCCTCCCCACAATTCGGACACATAAACCTTACAAAATTGTTTTTAGCAATGATGTTCGTTTTGCAACTGCTACATTTCAAAACCATTTTAACACTCTTCTTTTATACCATTTGTAGATTATTTATCTGTGATGTTAATAAATTTATAGGTTGTGTTGCCCCTATAGTTCAACTTGGATAGAACGCGAGCTTGCGGTCTAGGGGGTGAAAAGCTTGTGATCGGGGTTCAAATCCCCGTGGGGGCATTTTGGTTAAATTTAAGTTAGGGCTTTTCGGAATAATTAATTAGAATGTGCCTGAAAAAAATAGAGGACGTATTGAGGCCGAACCTGAAGAAGTGCCTTGTTTTTCTTGTTATAATACTATTCTTCATGTCAGTATGGGTAAATGTCCTCATAAATATATTGCCAGTAATGGTAATTGGCACGCAGGAATTCTATGATGTTTTTTGTGAATACAAGCGATTGGCTGATAATACAGTAATGAGTGATACAGAAAGGGAAGCAGCCAAGGCCTGGCTTGATGCCATATTGGATGGTTTGAATAAAAAGTATTCTGCGTTCAGTAAGTTCAACTCGGATTTGTTTGTTGCAAACATGTTTGTGCCTTCGAGCCTTTATACATGTGCGCTTGACAAAGCAACTTTGGATGTTATAGGTGCAAATATAATTGAAAAGAATATCATTGGCATAGACTTCCACTGCAATCCCTATAGCATATTCGCCTTATTCAGAAATTTGGTCTTCATATACATCTTTTCCTGCTTCATAGTGTGGTTGTTTGAATACAAACGTAACAAAAAAGTAAAGAGAAGAAAGAAAAAATAGTATCAGTTTTTTAGTTTGACCTTCATAAAATCATGCGCCACTCTAGTGTTTTCAAAAACCTTTTTTGCCTCTTCTTCCAACTCCTTTATGTCTGTATACCTGCGGCTTATATGCGTCAGGATAAGTTGCTTAACATCAGCTTTTTTGGCAATCTTTGCAGCCTGCTTGACATCGGCATGCGCCTTTCCCTCATCCTCTTCAAGAAATGTGCCATCATGAATAAGCAGATCAGCTGCCTTTGAAATTTTCACAATATTATCGCATGGTTTCGTATCGCCAGTATAAACAACACACATGCCTTGCTTGCAGCTAGCAACATCTTTTATATCCACAACCCTTGTTTTTCCATCCTTATCCTTGTATTCTGCCTTGCCGTCTCTTTTCAGCTTCTTAAGCCAAAATCCTCTTCTCAAACCCTGTTCTTTCAACTTTTCCGTATCAATACTCCACCTATCCTTCTCTTTGAAACAGTATGCAACCTCAGGCACAGTGTGGAAGCCTGGTATTGATAACATTTCATAATCTTCGCCCTCGTCAATCTTTTCAATCTTCTCGCCCTCAAACGGAACGTTGACTGCTGTGACAGGAAACCTCAAACCAAAGTAGCCAAGGTCAACTATATCTGAAACAAACCGCTCTGCCTCTGGTCCATATATTCTCAGCTCTTTTTTTCTCTTCTCCAGGTTCATAGTCTGGATCAAACCTATCAAACCTGCGAAATGGTCGGCATGCCAGTGGCTTATGAAAATCTTGTTCACGTCCATAAAACTTATGCCAGACTTCATCAACTGCTTCTGCGTGCCTTCACCGCAGTCAAATAATATAGTATCCTTGCCTTCTCCGTAATATTCCAAGATTATAGCGGGATGGTTCCTATCCTTGCTCGGCACGCCTGATACAGTTCCTAAAAAAGTTATCTCAATCATATCAAACTCTCCATTTCAAAATATTTTTTCAAAAACACACCGAAATTTTCATCTTGCTTGACCAATTTCATAATCTTTTCATTCTCACATATTATCTCAAATCCCTTTGGCAGCTGGTCTGCTATGGCATTTGGTATGCCTTTAGCCTTGAGTATGTCAGAACTTTCTTTTAGGCTGTTAACAAGCTTTTCACGTGCAGTCAAGAAATTTCTTTTAACCTCAACACACCAGAAATTATTTTCCACAAAAGGCCCTGCCAATGCTTGTTTCGCATACTTTGCCAAGAATCTTTGCGAATCATCCAGATCAAACACCTTTGGCCCGATACGCTTCTGCACTGTTGGCAACTTTGAAACCTCCATCTCCAGCAAAACCACTGCTAGATCCCTTTCATTACTATATTCACCCTTCCTCAAAACAACAAACTCATTCTCTTCCATTATGCTTTCCAGCCTCTCTGAAAACTTCCTGAGCTGCGGCCACAGTATGTCTGGCACTACATCAGGTGGTGTGAATTTTACTAAAATCAGCTCAGCCCTTCTGAGCATCTGCTTTATTACGATATCATTTTCCGTTATAGGCTCAACCGTCCTTTGGAAAAACATAGCTGTAGATGGCCTGCTTAAAAAATCTTTGGCTATTTTTTTGAATTTGAAAAAGTTTTGTCCAGACAGCGCTGCAGCAGTATTGCGGGTTTTATCAGTAGGATCAATTAGTACTAAAGCCTGATCTTTAAAGTCCTTTCTCAATTTGTGGAAATCCTTTTTCGTATAGAATCCTTTTATATCAACAACCTCACCAGGTTTCCATTCTTCTGCTGCCTTTAAAACATCCAAGAATTTTTTGTATTGAATTACAACCAGTTCGCAGACATACCCAGAGAAGCCCTGTGTTTTGGCATCAGCGCCATACATGCCATTGGCAGTAAGGAATTGCTTTAACAGACGCACTTCTGAAGACAATTTCAAAGGAAGATTCTTTTCTATGTATTCAACATGGAACGGTGTCCTGTCAACAGCGGATTTCATCTTTTCCGGTGACTCTACATCGAAACAAGGCACAATGTCCACATCAACATCCTGCACGCACCCGCATACGTAAGGATGTTGCGCATACTCAATCCTAAAGCTTCCGCCAACCTTGGCCATAATATCCTTGCCTATTTTCAGTCCTTGATCCTCTAACTGTTTTTCGCTCATTTCGGCAGGGAAAAGTATGAAAATATCAAACTCCCTCTTACCAGGTAGCCACGTGTCCCTAGTAATGCTGCCAGCAAGCATGACCTTTGCCTTGATTTTTTTTGCCTCTATTTCTGCCACAACCAAAACTTTTTTAGATAAATCTATCAATTTCTTCTTTTCATTCAAATCAGGCGTTATTCTTTTCAAAACTTCTTCCAGAACTTTTTGATAATTCTTTGGCATAAATATTCTTTGGGATTATTACTTATAACTCCTTTGCTGAAGCCCTTCTGCAGCTTCCTGAAACTTTTCCACATTCTGTAAAACATAGGAAGCGTTCTTTATGAGTATGCTCATAATCATAGCTAGTGTTTTAAATCTTGAATAAATTTATTAAAGTCAGCGAATCAGCATCGGTCATTAGTTGTACGCCATAGATGTCTATTTAAAGCACTATGTTTAACTATCAATCCAGGTAGTCCAAAATTCGAAAGAGTATTTACTTCTGGCATAAGCCTGTTAAGGCCATCGGCCCTTATCCTAAATCTGAATATTTTTGATTTTTTATTACCAAAGCTACCATTGTTTATCGATTCTCCAATTTTTGAAACATCTAAATTAAGTGATTCAGTTAATTCCCTTATAGACGAAAGAAGTTTTTTATCAGCCATTCTTATATTTATAGAATTTTCTTCTATAGTTCCTTCATCATCAATTATTGCTAATAATAACTGTATTTTAAACGGTCGTGGTAATTTAGTAACTTTTTCAATAAACAATGGTGACTTGATATCTTTCGAGTTAATGTTTAATGCAGTGCAAATTATTTTTCCTAAAAAAGCCGGAATTGTTAATTGATATTTGCAACTTTCTTTTATGTCGACTCCTAAAATTTGCTTTATTAAATTTTGCAGTGGAGACACGTCCAGCTGAATCCATCGTAGCATATTTGAACTAGTAGATCCGTCTCCAACCATATGAGCAATAACTCTTAGTAGCAATGGTGTAAATTTAATAGGAAAATTTGCATTAAATATTGTCCCGTTTACATAATCCTTAAATGAATCAATATGTTTTTCGACCTCGGATTTTGGTATATCTATGCTATCAGTCAGTCTAAAAAGATGATAAATTCTCATAAAAACTGCTTCATTTCTAAGAAAAACTGATATAGTTACACCTGTTATATTTCCTATATTTCTAGCTGTATTTTGAAAGCTACCAAATTTATTTATCAATTTCTTCTTAATTTTCTTTTTGAATTTTTTTGAAACGTGTACAAGGCCTTTTATCTCTCATGCATGAATAAATTTTTTCATTACTATCACTTGATTTATTCTAAGGTTTAGTGGTCAACATATATCCGAGTTTGCAAAGCTCGGCCCGGGTGAATTGAGAAAAGAAGGTATTTCAAGCTTTATTTTAAATTAATTCCAACAAAAAAAGTCTTCTTTTGTTTAGAAAAGTCATTTTAAGTCAATATTTTAGAAACATAGGCGTTATCTCTTTTATAACCTAGATTAAGATAATATTTTCTCGTACCTATTGCGCTTATAACTATCAGTTTTTTCTTACCATATTCTTTTACTATTTCTTCTGCTTTTTTTATTAACAATTTTCCATAACCTCGATGTTGCCATTGAAATTTTTTAGGGGGTAACTTTATAGGTACAGAGGTGCCCATAACTTTTAACTCTCTTACCAAACATGTATCAGAATCTATTTCTGCTCTATGACTTTCTTCCGGAATCCTGAGCCTAAGAAATGCCAGAATAATATCATTTTTCGTATCCTCAAAACTAAGAAATACCTCTTTTCCATTTGAAGCTTCGTAATCCATTCTGCAAAGTTTTATGTGTCTTGCCTCTGAAAAAATTCCTTGTTTAATTTTGAATCCGACTTCTCGGCAACGTATACAATTACAATTAATTCCAAGTTCTTCAGTTTTTTGTTGCACCAACTCTCTGATATTTGTCTTTTTACATCCGGATTCTATTTCTGTTGCTGGTACATCCCTACCCAATCTTTGTATTCTTGCGTATTTCGGAATGTATTTTTTAACTTTAGCTAATAATTCAACCAGTTCTTTAGTAGTATATGCTTTATACTCATTCCTTCTCCACATTTCATATAATTTAGATTTTTTAATAACAAGGGTGGGATAGATTTTTAAATAATCTGGCCTAAAATTTTGATCTTCAAAAATTGTTTTAAACATCTCCAAATCTTTATCCAAATCCGAACCAGGAAGGTTTGGCATTAAATGTAGGGTAATTTTAAGTCCGGCGTTTCTGGCTATTCTTATAGCATCTATAGTGTCTTGAAGCGTATGCCCTCTATTTATAACTTTCAAAATGTCTGGATAGATGGTTTGAGTGCCGATTTCTACTCTAGTAACACCATATCTAAGCATTTCATCAATATGTTTTTCTTTACAAAAATCAGGACGTGTTTCAATCGTCAACCCCGTGCACCTGTGTTTAGCAGTCTCATTTATTCTCTGAGCTTCTTGTAAATTTTTAGATCGTTTACTATTTAGTGCATCAAAGAGTCTACGAACAAACCATTCTTGATACTTTTTGTCAAGAGCTAAAAATGTACCTCCAATTATTATGAGTTCAATTTTATCAACAGGGTGACCCATCAAACTATATTGTTCGAGCCTATTCGAAATTTGCAGAAATGGGTCATAATTATTACGAATTGCTCGCTGTATAGCGGGTTCTAATCCTATATAACTCTGGGGGGCATTCTCACCTCTCGTACAATATATACAGCTACCTGGGCATTTAGCAGGTTTGGAAGCAACCGTTATGATTGTGACGCCAGAGATTGTCCTGACAGGTTTCATAAGCAGAACATCCTTAAGTTTCCTTCTTTCTTCCACGCTGCAGAGCTGCAAAATTTGTACATTCGAAGGTATGTCTGGCAAGTTGTATTTCTTGCATATCTTCTTCGCTGTTTTTTCCATGATTTTGCGTGTTAAGGTTTTCTCTTGCAGCAATTCTCCTATTATTTCTCGGCAAATGGCTTTTTGGTTCGGTATTTTAGGTCCGTTGTAGCCCATATTCTATCTTTCTCTTTTGTCCTATCTTCTAGCTTTGCGTCCTGCCCGCCTTAAATATTCTTTATAAATATTTCGCTACTACAGAATAGTAATGTTTATATACCATTAACCACTTAAAAGTGATTATGAATCACAGGAATTTCAGTCATGTAAATCTTGAAGAGGTTAGGTTCATACAAGAGCAGCTTTTCGAAACCAAGCAGGCTTTGTTTGCTGCTACGACCGTTAGACAAATAAAATTCCTGCAAAGCAAACTCAATTACTTGAGGCAACAGGCAAAGAAACTGGAAGAATAAATAAATTAAATCTTTTTTTCAAAATATTTGTGCATACCAGAGCTGTATTGCATGGCTTTCTTTTGTCTCATAGCTACATCATTCGGCAAACCAATTTTCACAGCCACATTCCTTATGGCATGCTTCCTTAGTTTATCACTAGAACCCTTTATTTTAAGATTTACGGGAACTTGCAACGCGAACTCAACAAAATCTTTTTCAAGAAAAGGCTCAATGTTTTTTACTCCGAACATAGATGCGATCTTATCCTTCAATCTCTTGCTTTCCAACGCGATACCAACTTCTTTTGTTATTAGATTTTTAATAGCATCTTCACCCCTTTCAAAGGTTTTGCAATATTTTTCATAACCGCAGAACAACTCATCTATTCCGCTTGCGTTTGCAACAGCTTTCAAGCCTTTCTCACTGGCAAGTTTGAACACATAATAATTGACCGCACAGATCTCCAAATCCTGAAACCTTGTTTGACCACATATCTTAGAAACTTTTTCAATATCTTTGGTAATTTCCTTTTCATTTATTTCATAGATTGCCAAAGGCAAGTTGAGTTGCTTGCTTACCTCTGTTGCAATTTTCAAATCATGTGATTTTGGTAGGCCGACTGTCAACAATAACACATCTTTTCCAAGTTTACTACATATCTTAGCTAGTAATGAACTGTCAACACCACCCGAAAATGCTACACCGATCTTTTTTTGATTTTTTGTAGTAGAGGAAACTGCTTCGTAAATTTTTTCTTTCAATAATTTTGTTGTTTTCATATCAAGGATTAAAGCACTGATAAATAAATAACTGAATAAAGTAGCCCCGAGCGGATTCGAACCGCTGTCCCAAGCTCCAGAGGCTTGTATGCTTGACCGCTACACCACGGGGCTCTAAAAGTTAGTATAACCAGTTAAGAATTTAAATAATGCAAGTTCGAATTTGAGGAAATGGTTTTTATTTTTTACATTGGTCTGCATAGACTGCTGAACATCCAATCATCCATGGCCCCTCTATACTGGTTCCCATATCTTTCATATGCTTCAGAAGTTTTTGCTCTAGCTCGTATGCTACCCTTGGTTCCAAATCTATCAAATTATTGCTCTCTTTAGGATCAGTATTCAAATTGTACAGCTCTTTAATATTCCTTTTATCGGGCGCTTCTGCAAGCGTCAAAATAAATTTCCAGCCATCTTTTGTGATTATAGACCTTTTATGAGTGAACAACCTATAATCAGTTTCTGAATAAACATCTCTACCCGCATCTTGCTCCTTTATTGCTGGAAGCAAACTAACTCCTTTCATCTGATTTTTCACAGTTTCATTGGGTTGGATGCTAGCCAATTCAAGTACAGTAGGCATTATATCCATCGTTGAGACTTGGCTTGTTATTACTTTTCCTCCCGGAACTTTAGGATCCCATATTATTAGCGGTATGTGAATTAGTTCCTGATATAAAGTATGGCCGTGATCAAACCTTTTGTGTTCGTAAAACTCTGTGCCATGATCAGAAGCGATGATGATAATTGTTTTATCAAGCAAACTTAATTCTTTCAATCCATCTATGAAATGACCAAACCTCGCATCCGCATCGTAAATCTTTTCATCATACCAAGCCCTCCAAAATCTGACATCATCATCTGTTATATTGACAAAGCCGTTTGCCAACCCTTCTTCTCTCAAGTTTGCTTGCTCTTGAACGGTTCCATTGAATTTTCCTGTATAGTTAAAAACAAACATTTTAGTAAAATTTTTCAAAACATACTGACCATGCGAGTCATATCCATGAACGAACATGAAGAATTTTTTATTTGTGTTATTTTTGATCCAATTTAGAGCAAGTGGCATACTATAATCAAACCCATTGAAGCCGGTCGGGGTATCAACATATACATCAAAGCCGATAGAATCGCCTTGGGCCCCGCGAGCACCGCCATCTCCGGTGAAGCCTACTGTGGCATAGCCGTTTTCCTTCATCACTTCTGCCAAAGTTATTGCAGAAGGTGTCAAGTTTCTAAGATTTGCTATTACCGTGGTGGGTGGGTTATAAACAGAAAATTTATTGACAACCTTATGTTCGGAAGGATAAAGAGAAGTAAACCAAGAAATATAGGTTGGGATGGTCCACGAGGCAGGACTAATAGCATTCTCAAACAACATAGAATTGCTTGCAAAATCGTCAAGGTTTGGGGTTGTTTTTATAGGATACCCATAAGCACTTGTATGAGCAGTCTGCATGGCATCAAAGGCAATGATTATAACATTACAATCGTTGCATGAATAATCTTTTGGGTAGTATTGATAAAACAAAACTACCAAAATGACTAGGCACACAAAAATTATAAACAATCTTTTATAGTTCATTTAATATATATTAAAAAATTAAAAGATTAATAATTGATTTTTTTAATTCAAGGATAACCAATAAAAGTAGAATTTAAGAATCTAACATCTGCATATGTACTATTCATAGTGAACTCCCAGTTTTCCAATATTTCTTTCAGTTCATTTTCTTTTGGATTACCCTTGCCATCCAAATTGATTTTTTCGCCTGGATCGTTCTTTAAATCAAAAAATTCATATGAGGTTGATTGGTTAACTGTCTTTATTAATTTCCATTCTGGAGTTCTCACAGTTCTTTGCGTTAAGAATTCAGAGTATAATAACTGATTAGGATCTGAACTGTTCGGATTTTCCATTAAAAATTTTAAACTCCTTCCATCTATATATTGCGGCTCAGGTAATCCAAGAATTGAGAGGACTGTTGGTGTTATATCAACTAAGCCAACCTGATTCGATATAATCCTTGGTTTTGAATTCGGAACGTATATCAATAAGGGAACGTGGATTGTTTCATCATAAAGTTTTTCATGAACAATTCCCCCATGCTCATAAAATTCTTCTCCATGATCAGCAGTAACTATGATTATCGTATGGTCTAAAAGCCCCAGCGAATTGAGATGTTGTAAAAAATTTCCAAAAAATGAGTCAGATCTACGGATGGTGTTGTCATATAATGCGATTAAATGCTTCATATCATCAGGGTCAGACTTATTTACCCGACCCCAAAATAAAAGCCTTATTTTTGTGAATGGGTCAGAAACCCATGAAATGTTATTTTTAACGAGAAGAGAATCAAATTCATCTTTATTCCCAATTATTTTCCCGTTATAACCACTATCAAACATTGTATCATAAGGCGGATCTGTAAGATAGGGGTCATGAGCCCCTTGGGTATGCAAGAAAAGGAAAAATTTCTTATTTTTACTGTCATTTAAAAAATCAAAAACTTCAGTACTATTAGAAATATTTTTTATATTGAAAAGATCTTCTGTGCTTTTTGTAATAAAAAGATCATTTGGCTCGTAATTGTCAAATCCCCTTCCAAATCCGAACCTTGGATCCATATGATCACTCCCGGCATAAAAGCCTTGAGTTTTGTAATCGTAAATTTTCAAAATTTCCGCAATAGTTTTATATTTAGTTGAAAGTGAAATATTAGTTAACAATGAAGAGTTATCGTAAATAGGAAGTATTTTATGGCGAGATGAATAAAGACCTGTGAGCATTGACATATGACTGGGCAAAGTGTTCGGTGCCTGAGAAAAAGCACTCTTAAAAACAAATCCCTTACTAAAAAAATTATCTATATTGGGGCTAGTATTTCGTTGATAGTTATAAATGCCAAGATGATCGGCGCGTAATGCATCTATTGAAATTAAAATTACATTGCAATCTTTACATTCAACAATTTCATTGGGTTGTTCAAAATAAGCAAAGTTTAAAAAAACAAGTCCAATTAAAATCAAAATACCTAAGACAAAATAGAAACTAAATTTTAAATCCATTTCATATTCACTATTTAATTTTATTTTATATTAATTATATCTTTGAAAAATTTAAACCAATATTTAAAAAACTCTTTTTCCAAACCTTTATATCTCTTACTTCACAAATAAACGAAAGGTGCTACGATATGCACGGTGGACGACAAACAGTTTGAAGCTTATTCTACCCAAAATTCTAAACATTTTAGTATGAATCTGATTGCATATTTGAAAGAAAACAATGTCTGGTATAATCTCATTGAGAAGGAGTCTACTGTTCACACTGCAGATGCGGCGGCTGCAACTGGGATGCCATTGGAAAGGATAACAAAGTCACTGGTTTTTATTGGCGATAAAAAAGATACGATAATGGTTATAGTCCCAGGAAACTGTAGGGTGAATAAAAGGAAACTAAAAGAAGCGTTGATGGTGAAGGATGTGGAATTGGTTCCATTCGAAAAGGCGCATGAATATTCTGGTTACGAACCAGGTGCAACACCTCCTGTATGTTATAAAAAGATTAAAAAAGTGGTTGTTGATGTGAAGGTTATGCAGTTTGATACTGTGTTTGGCGGTGGGGGGTCAAGAAAAAAGCTAATTGAATTAAAATCTAAAGATATACAAAAACTAAATAATGCTATAGTTGCAGATATTGCAGAGGTGAACAAATGAGGATACTTCAGCTTCATGCAGACTTTATAGAATATGAACCCATAAAAAAGGAGATTGCTGTAGCAGAAGAAGCAGAGAAGAAAGAGACAAGGCTGGAAGAGATAGTTGTTCTGTTTACTGCTGTTGAGCAGGGTGATACAGAACAGGTTGCTAAAAAAGCTGTAGAAGAGGTTAAGGCAAGCCTCGAGCAGATAAAAACAAATAAAATTTTGATCTATCCTTATGCCCATTTGAGCAGCAATCTTGCAAAGCCGAGTGATGCCTTAAATATAGTAAAACAAATGGAAGCAGAAGCTAAGAGAGCGAGAATAGAAACTTATAGAACACCATTTGGTTGGAATAAAAAATTCTCCATACAAGTAAAAGGTCATCCTCTTGCAGAGCAGTCAAAAATATTTTTGGCTTCTGGTAAGGGAGTGAAAAAAAAGGAAGAAGTTGTTTCGCAGGCTTTAAAGAGCGAAGAGAAACTAAAGTCTTCTTGGTTTATTTTAGAACCGAATGGAAAGATTGTACCGGTAGAAAAGTTTGATTTTTCCAAGTATAAAAATCTGGAAAAACTTAAAAATTATGAAATTGTAAAATCGCGAACAGTACAGCAGACACCGCCCCATGTAACCCTTATGAAAAGGTTGGAATTGGTAGATTTTGAACCTGGCAGTGACCCTGGAAATCTCAGATTTTATCCAAAAGGACGGTTGATAAAATCTTTGTTAGAGCAGTTTGTAACTGATAAGGTTGTGGAATATGGCGGTATGGAGGTGGAGACGCCGATAATGTACGATTATAAACATCCTGCGATAGAAAATTACATGAACCGCTTCCCTGCTCGGCAGTACACTGTTGTGTCGGATGACAAGGAATTGTTTTTGAGATTTTCTGCATGTTTTGGCCAGTTTTTGATGAGCAAAGACGCGCAGATTTCCTACAAGCACCTGCCGTTCAAGATATACGAACTGACTCGTTATAGTTTCAGGCGTGAAAGGAGTGGTGAGTTGGTTGGACTGAGACGGCTAAGAGCTTTTACAATGCCAGACGTGCATGCATTGTGCGCTGACATGGAGCAGGTTAAAAAAGAATTTTTGGAGAGATTCAAACTGTCGCAGGATGTTCTAAGCGAGATTGGTTTAGAGAAGGAAGATTATGAAATGGCTATAAGATTTACTAAAGATTTCTACGAAAAAAACAAGGATTTCATCAATTCTATTATAAAATCATTCGGCAAACCTGTCCTTGTTGAGATTTGGTCTGAGAGAATTTTCTATTTCGTTTTGAAATGGGAGTTTAATTTTGTTGATTGCTTGGACAAGGCCTCTGCATTGTCTACGGATCAGATAGATGTGGAGAATGGAGAGAGGTATGGCATAACTTATGTTGATGAAAAGGGTAAAAAGCAGCATCCGATAATTTTACACTGCTCGCCGAGTGGGGCGATAGAAAGGTTGATTTATGCATTGTTGGAAAAGGCGTATAAGGATGAGCAGAATAAAAAAATTCCTTCACTGCCATTGTGGCTTTCGCCAACCCAAGTACGTTTTATTCCAATATCAGATAGTTTTGCAAAAGATGTTGATAACATTGTAAAAAAATTCGAGGGAAATGGTGTAAGGGTTGATATTGATGATAGAAAAGAAACTCTGGAGAAGAAGGTAAGGGATGCTGAACTGGAATGGGTTCCTGTAATAGTCATAATGGGAAATAAAGAAAAAGAAAGTGGTGAGTTGTCAGTTAGATTTAGAGAAACTGGCGAAATAAAAAACATGTCTGTTGTAGATCTAATTAAATTGATAAAAATACGAATAAAAAACTATCCTTTTAGGCCCTTGCCTTTACCTTTGTACCTCTCCAAAAGACCAAAATTTGTTTGATTATTTATCTTGTATATGTAATAAGAACCATTATTCGTTGTGATTTTTTTGGAAATCTTGATAAAACCGTGTTCAAGCAACCATTTTAATTGCCAGCCAGCACTGGAATTGGATATATTTAAATGGTTGATTATTTCTGACCTTTTTACTTTGCCGTCTTTTATTGCTTCAAAAACCTTAATTCTGAGATCTCCTTCAGGATGTCTATTTTGATTAAATGTTTTCAGTAATTTATTTAATTTATTCTTTCTTTTGGGGTGATTAATTTTTACAGTATCATAAAATCTCTTAAGATTTTTTTGATGTGTAACATATAGACGATAAATTGGTTTGTATGATTTTCTAATTTCTTTTTTTATGCAAGATTCTATGCTTAAAATTTTTAATAATCTCTGTAAATCCAACAACCAATTTTTGCTGATTGAAGCTATGACTATTCTTCTGGGTGTCGTATAATTGCTTGACCCAATCTGTACGGTGCCTTCGGCATCAAATGCGCCACCGATTGCAGCTGTTACGAAAGATTTATTCTCATAAATAAAACTTTGTATATTTGTTTCGAACTTTTTTCCAGGTGGTATTCTAAAAATTGAATATAAAAGATAAGCCAAAATTTTAGATCTTATGTTCAAACTATAAACTCCATTATTCACAAAAAGTGTCATACGTTCTTTAGGAACACCCACATCATGAAAAAACTTTATAGCAATGTTTATCAATTTCTTTTCTTTATTCACAATATAAACAGTCCAAAAATTAGGTGTAATATGACCATCGCCTCTAATAAGTTCTGAAAAATATACCCATTCTGGAGTTATTTCCAAAAATGGTCCTATCTTTACATCTGTACCTTCTTTTGTAAGTTTGAGGCTAATTTTATTTTGAAAATAATCTATGTCAAGATTTGCTAAAGAAATTAATTTTAGAAATGACATTAATGGAATACCTCTGCTTCCATTTCTATATCTACTTAAATTTTTTATATGTATTTTTGTTTTCTCCGATAATGCTGTAAGCGGCATATTAAAATTAGAAAAAAGATTTTGCCTAGTACTATCATTTAACTTTAAAATAATATCTTTTTGGGGTAGAAAATCAAATATGTTTATTTTCATACTTTTAAATTATAGTCATTGGAGAATATAAACATTGTTAGAATAAATCATCATTTTAAAAATTTCTTTCAAAAAGACCTATTTTTGTAGGTTAAAAGAGAATTTAGCCAACTTGCTTGGACTTGGACCAAATCATCTTAAACATTGGTTCGAAAACGTCACCAGAAACGTGCTCACTCTTGCTCCAGAAAGCCATATCTTGCGTAGAGTGAACCTTGTGGTTTGTCAATGACAGAACGATCTGTTTGCCATCAACAACAGCAAACCTGCCGGAAATAGGAGTTTCCTTTTCATCCACAGTTTTTATGTCAGCAAAACTTCCCAAGGATTTTACGGCATCAGAACATTTTTCCGTTCCCGTTATAGCAATTTTTATCTGCACTCCTCTGTCCTTTGCCTTCTTCAAAGCATCAATATGATTTGAAGCCATCTCATTCAAGCCTTCAGGTGTGGTGAAAACATCTATATGCTTGTTCGCATCCCTGAACATTGTATCCATTTGCTGATAAACAGAATAGCGGCCTTTCAGTGAGCCAGTAATTTCTTCTGGTGAAATAAGCTTCAATCCACTTGAGTAAATTTCATTCAACTCGCGCAATACCGGCGAAGATTTTATATCATCAATCCTCTCCTGCATCGATCTAAGTTCTTCCTCAAGTTTTTTCTTCGCCCTCTCTAATGCTTCTTCCGGAGTTATTGCAACATAACGAATCGGTTTTGCTGTTTGTACTACTACAAAACCTTTGTCTGCAAGGCTCTGCAAAACATCATAAACTCGAGAACGAGGAACGTTTGCTATCTCAGACAATTCACCAGCAGTGGAAGTGCCGCGCGCTAGCAATGCGACCCATAATCTCCTTTCATAAAGGTTCAATCCAATACCTTTGAGCGCATCCAATACCTTTGAAGATGCTAGCATTTTAAATTCTCCCATGTTTTAACTAAATAGTGATTCAATATATAAGCTTTTATATGTTGTTACAGCAACTTATATATAATTTATCTTTTTGATGCGTTGAAAAAATTTATACTTGCGAATTTTTCTATGTTAAAGAAATTTTTTTCTTCTTTTAGTTATACTATCCGCGCTGACCTTGTGATTTGAACAAATTTTCAACACGCTCTATGGTATCAGCCTCGTCAGCATTCTTATCCATAGTCCTATCTCGTATGAATCTCGGGAATCTCAAGGCAAATCCAGACTCATAATTGGGAGATTTTTGTATCTCCTGGTATCCAACCTCAATAACAATCTTCGGTTTAACAACGGCATTCTTGCCTTTCTCTGAAGTTATCAATGGTTTAAGCATCTCTGTCATGAGTTTGTATTCTTCTTCACTCAATCCTGTGCTCATCATGCCGCATGCCAAAAATTTTCCTGTGCTTGGGTCGCGGCATGCCATAATATAAGAAGTTAGCCAGTTAGCCCTTGCTCCCTCACCCCATGTTGCACCTACTATAACAAGGTCTAACGTCTCCATGATTGGTTTAATTTTGTACCAACCATCTACATGGCGACCGAAAACATATTTGGAATCTAAAACTTTTAGGAAAACGCCTTCCTGTTTGTTTGCCAATGCTTGATCATAAAACTTTTCTGCTTCTTTCACATTATCTGTAACCAGTTGTTTGGCAAGCCCAAACTTTTTTGGAATGGTCTTTACTATTTTTTCCAAGGTTTTTCTCCTTTCTATGAAAGGGTTGTCGAAAAGCGTCTCGCCATTGAGATAAACAACATCAAAAAGATGCATTTGTATTGGAATTTCCTTTACCATATCTTCGATATCATACTTGCGATGTATTCGCTGGGACAAAGTCTGAAATGGCAATGGTCTATTTGTTTTCACATTTACGCCAAGCACTTCACCTTCAACAATGCATTCCTTCGGCTTCAGGCCTTCTCGTGCCAGTTTAACCAAATCTGGAAATTGTTTCGTAACATCCTCAAGTCTTCTTGTATAAATCCAAATCTTATCCCCACTTTTATGTATCTGTGCCCTCAATCCATCGTATTTAAATTCAACCGCAGTTTTTCCAAACTGTTTTATAATCTCTTCAATGCTCTCAGCCTTTTCGCCAAGCATAACCTGAATTGATTTACCAATTTGAACCTTTGTTTTCTTCAAACCTGGCACACCATGTTCCTTTGCAATCTTAGCAACATGACCAAAATCAGCATTAATGTTCCAAGCATAATCAACAGCAACTGTAGATTCCTCTTTCTCTTCCTTGGTTTTTGTTGGGAGGAATGCATCCACAATGCCATCGCGTATCAAGCCTTCTGCCACTCCAACACGAAGCTCTCCGAGTATAGTTCTTGCTATGTACTTCGCCTCTTTTGGCTGCGAAGAAGCAAACAACTCTCCTATCAATGCCAGTTTTTTATCTTGCGAACCGCTGCCTGTTATGGTGGCAAGCTTCTGCAAATCTTCAAACACAAAATCGACTGTTAATTTTTTTCTCAGAAGCGTTGATTGCTTTTTTGATTTTACGCACTGCTCAGCTGTAAGGCCGAGATCACCAGTTCTTTTAAATTTCTCTTCAACCGCCTCTGCAGTGAAGCCGGTTGCCTTTACTATGGCTTTAATCATCATCTGCGTAGCTATGCCCAACTCTAAACCTGTTGTCTTTGGATAGATGGTTCCTTGTACAAGCAGGACAACTTTTTGCAAACTTTCTGCAGATGTTTTCCTGAAAAGTTCTGCAAGTATTTCAGTCTTTTTCAATTTTGAAGAAACAGCTTCAAGTTTTTCGTATATATCTGCCAAAACAGAGTAATCCATAATATTCTTATCTCATTTAAAGTTTAAGTCCAATGGAATTTATAATTTTCCTTATAAAAATTTGTAAAATTTTGGATGATATGGATGACTAAAGGTACGACATGGACTTACAGCTACTGCGAGACCTGCATGAAGAATTTTCATGAAACAGTCAAGATGATACGAGAAAAGCTTGCTTCTGGCAACCCGGATGATAAAAGCGGTGAAGAGGTTTGGGCATGCCCAAAATGTGGCTCAACAAAAATGCTTTAATTTATTCAAAACAACTTTTTATTAGAGAATATGAATGTTTTCGATGCTATAACTGCAAGAAGAAGTGTAAGGCGGTTTGAGAAGAAGCCTATTGATGATAATCTGATCGGTGTTATGTTGTATATGGCCACGCAAGCGCCTTCAGCCGGCAATACGCAGGATTGGAATTTTGTTGTTGTCAAAGACGAAGGGCAGAAGAATAAGCTAGCAAAGGCAGCACTGCGACAAGGCCTTTTATCAGAGGCGCCTGTTGTGATTGTAGTATGCTCGGACTTGGAAAAAATAAGTATAAAGTTTGGCAAGCGTGGTGAGACTTTATATTCTGCACAAAACACAGCAGCTGCCATACAAAATATGTTATTGAGCGCTACTGCTTTGGGGCTCGGTACGTGTTGGGTTGGATCTTTTGATGAAGAGGAGGTGAAGGCAATACTTGAATTGCCTGACAACATAAGGCCTGTGGCGATGATACCTGTTGGATATGCTGCTGAAACGCCAAGAAAGCATGAAAGGATTCCGTTTGAAAATGTGACAAGCGCAGAAAAATATGGAAGAGGTTATGAATTGACAATGATAACTAGGCCTGACAGGGAAGATGAAAAAATTGTCGGTCCGCTTAGCCGATATTTGGAAGAATATATCGAGCATGCGAAGAAAAAACTGGAAAAGAAGTTTGAAAAGAAAGAAAGATTGACTTTTTCTAAACTTTTGAAGAAACTGATAAAATAGACTACATTTAAAATGTAGAAAAATAATGTAATTTATAGGTGTGCCAGTGAAAAAAATATTTTTAGTATTCTTTCTGCTTTCAATATTATTGTTCCTGAATAATGTAGCTACTGCGGAGGTAGAAATGGTAGTAGATAGGAATGAGTTTACTGTCTCCAGTGGACAGATTGTTTCTGTTTTTGTCACTGTAAAGAACAAGCAGGCTGATGCCGATGTTTTTTCAATAACAGTTTGGCCAAATTACTGGAATGGTGTGAGTGCTACTCCTGAAAAGACAAGGGTTAATCTTAGTTCAAATGGTGAGGGAAGTTTCCGTGTATATTTCAACGTACCTGCATGCACTGAGGAATTTTCACAGGTTTTCAAAATAACTGTTACGTCTGCAATCAAAACAGATGTTAATGATTCGAAGGATGTCAACCTGATAATAAAGAGTATAGGGTCTGTTTGCATTTCAGATGTCATGCCGGATGTATCTGCATACAATCCCGGTAATGTCGTAGTAATAACAACAAAAGTAACCAACATAGGTGAGAAATATTCTGAACAGCTAAATGTTGAAACTGATGTCGTATTTGAAAAAAATATCATAAAAAGATTTGACAACACTACTGTTGTGGCAAAAAAATCGACTGAGACTATAAAAAATGTTTTTGATATTGACAAGTATGCAGCGCCTGGAATATATTACATAGAATCGATACTGAAGGATGCGTACAACCGTAAAATCAATTCCATGTCGGCAACCTTCAAAGTCAACCAAGTATTAAACCAGCCGAAGATAACTAAAAGCATTATATATGGCATACTGAGCAGCAAAACAATAATAACTGTGAAGAATGATAACAATGTTGTTCTGCCTGATTTTTATGTCATAGAGACTGTGCCAGATTATATAAAACCTGTTTTCTACCCTGTGACAAAGAGCACTGAAGAGAAGAAGGTTGGAACAAACATACTGTATTTCTGGCTCGTGAGCGGTCTGAAGCCTGGTGAGGAAAGGGTTGTATCTTACGAATTCCGCGTGCAAAATCTGATTGCAGTTGCTGTTGTTATTATTGCCGGTGTGATATTCATCTTCTCTTATATCTACAAGCTGGAAGTGGTCAAACACTACAGGCATGTAGGCAGCGGTGCTGAGAGGGAGACGATAATATCGCTTGATGTGAGAAATGGAAGTAGTAGAGAAATAAGGGATGTTTATGTAAGGGATTTTGTTCCATCCATAGCAAGGGTGATAGAAAGGTTTGAGACGCTAAAGCCGACAGTGAAAAGGAGTGAGGGTGGAACTGAGCTGATATGGAAGGTTGAATCGTTAGGACCGAAGGAAGAGCGCGTTATAACATATCGCATCAAACCCGTACTGCAGGTACGCGGTGTTGTAAAATTGCCGAGGGCGTCTGCGTCATATTATGATAAAAAAAAGAAAAGACACATGGCTATATCGAAAGATATATCGGTAAGATTAAAGTAATTCTGTAAAAGTAAACCTTTTATATTAAGATACAGAGTTTAATTTATTGGCCCGACATAGCTCAATGGCAGAGCAACCGACTTCAACTATGAAGGTTGAAGCTGTAGGCGAGTGCTATGGCACTTGCTGGTAGCCATTGCTCGGTTTAAACCGGTAGGTTGGGAGTTCGACTCTCCCTGTCGGGATTATTTCTTCTTCTTTTATGAATTCACCGGTGTTCCACTTCCGAAAGATGGATACGCATACTCATAAGAATTAAATATAGTATCAAAAATGAGAATAAATTTAATCAAGCCACAACCAATCGCATTAACTCCAGCAAAGGCTAGATTAATAACTAGATTAAAGGGAGATGGCTCTATATTTGTTGGTGGTAGAAGAAAGACTAATTATTTTCTAAAATACGGGTCTGCTAATCTTCAAGAATTAGAGCAATTTACAAATGACTTGAAGGAAGTATATAACTTGGAACCAAAATGTGAACTTCATAGGTTGGGAAAGAAAATTGATAAATTTTTAAATGTAGTATTTGTGAGGTCTAAATTGGCTTTCATGGATATGCAAAGATATGGACCATTTTATTCGAGAACATGGAGGGTGCCAAAGAAAATAAAGGGTGGTTCAAAAAATATAAATGGTAAAGAAAATATATTGGCTTTTAAAAATTTTATAGGTTTCAGATCTCAGAAGAGAAAACAGAAATTAAATGAACTTACTTCTACTCTTTAAATTTCAATTATCAGCCGGGATTTATTATTGAAATTAAATAAACCTGTAGGAAAAATGTTTAGATTTTTTATTCTTGCCCATGTCGGCAATAACTTACATGCTTCATGAGTTCAAATCCCACCTTCCACACAATCAAAAAAACGATTGCTGATACCAAATTAGAAAATGAAGTTATAAATTCATCAGCTTTAAAAGTCTGCATATCATATAGATATTGTTGGCGGCCAGAGCGGAGGGGAAACACCCGTTCCCGTCTCGAACACGGAAGTTAAGCTCTCCAGCGATCTGGGTTGTACTATGTGAAAGCATGGGAACTCCAGGACGCCGTCAACACATTTATAATTTTTTGAAAATATTTTAGACAAAAGCACTGGATAAAGTGGGAAATCTATAAATAATACAAAAAATCATCTTTTAACTCATGCTTAATAAAATAACACCCGATCTGGCTGAATTTCTAGGGATTATGGTTGGAGATGGAAATATTTATTATAACAAGAAGAAGCGAACATATAGATTTGTTATAACTGGACATTCTGAAAACGATTTTATCTTTCTAACTAAATATGTCAAAAATTTAGTATTTGGATTGTTTGGTAAGAAGCCGAACATTTGGCATTATAAGAAAAAGAAAGCAATAGGAATAGCTCTATACTCTAGACAAATTATTGATTCTCTTATATCTTTAGGTTTGATGCCTGGCAAAAAAAGTCAGTCAGTAGAAATACCAAGAGTCATTTTAGATGGTAATAAAGAAATAAAAGCATGGTTTCTAAGAGGTTTAGCAGATACTGATTTTTGTGTAACATTCAGAAACAGCCGAAAGAAATATCCAGTAATTATTGGAAATACATCAAGTCGAATACTGGCTTATCAAATAAAAAAATTATAGAAGAATTTTCGATAACATCTTCGATTTTTGAAAGGAAACCTTATGCCTTTTCTAAAGTTAAGCAATATCAAATCAGTTGTTATGCAATGAAAAATTTTAATTTATGGATGAAAAATATCGGTTTTAGTAATGAAAACCATTTATCAAAAATTCAGGTTTGGAAAATTTTTGGTAGATATCCTTCCTTTAGTAATTTAAAAGAGAGATTAATGCTTTTAAATAATAGTAAAGATAATCAAGAATTATAATCACGCCCAAGTCGTCTAGACTAGCTATGCTAGGGAAAATGGCCTAGGATGCAGGCCTGTCACGCCTGTGACCAATTAAAAAATTGGCAGGAAACACGGGTTCAAATCCCGTCTTGGGCGCTTTTTTCTAAAAATTAGCAAAAAATATGGAAACAGTTAAACTTAAAAGATTTAAGATGCTATAAAATAAGATAGTATATTGACAGCTGGTAGCGTTTTAGGCAGCTCGATGGTGATTTGTTGATTAGGACTACGCGAAACTACACATTTCTTTCTATGGTGGTATGTTGAAGGAAGTAGAAATAGAAAAACATCAGTTTGTGCCCAAGCACACAGTGCTTAGCGATATGGAGAAGGAAGAGGTCTTAAAGAAATACGGCATATCACTGAGGCAGCTGCCAAGAATTATATCAACCGATCCCGCGTTAGTGAAGCTCAATTGCAAAATCGGGGATGTAATTAAAATCGAAAGGAAGAGCCAAACTGCTGGGGAGACTGTGTATTATAGGGTTGTTGTGAAGTGATGGTATGAATGATATGTTTTTGACATTATTGAACACCTTCATCAGGGAAAAGGGACTGGTTAGGTTTCAAATTGATTCATACAATGATTTTGTGGCAAGAAAGATACCGAGGATATTGAATGGAATAGGAATAATAAAGCCTGATGTACCTGATCTGGGTGAGTTCAAAATAAAATTTGGCGAGTTCAAGATAGGTGAGCCTTCTGTAAAAGAGGCTGACGGCTCTGTGAGGGGTATATTGCCCATGGAGGCAAGGGTAAGAAACCTAACATATGCAGCTCCTATGTTTATTGAAATGACACCTGTTTTGAACAACATAGAAAGCGATACCATAGTTGTAAATTTTGGTGATTTGCCTGTCATGACAAAGTCAAACATATGCGGCCTTTCAACCATGGGTAGGCAGGAATTGATCGATGTAGGCGAGGACCCTGACGATCCGGGAGGATATTTCATTATAAACGGTACTGAAAGGATACTGGTTCTAGTAGAAGAGATATCGTCCAACAGAATAATTGTTGCAAAGGTGAATGCTGGCAATATAGGCGAAGTGGCAAGGATACATTCTGAAAAGGATGGCTATGTGCAAAGGCATATTTTGGAGAGAAGGCATGATGGAATAATTTTGATAAGTTTTGCCAATATAAACAAGCTGCAGATAGCAGTTCTGCTGAAGGCGTTGGGTTTGGAGAATGACAAGGACATCATAACTGCTATATCAACCGATCCTGAGGTGCAGGAGGAATTTTCGCCAAACCTTTACGGCATTGACATAAATACAAAGGCAGAGGGTTTGGATGAAATTGGCAAACATATAAAAATTCCGCAGAAAGAGTATAGAGTAGAAAGGGTTGTAAAGCTTATAGACAGATATCTTCTACCGCATCTGGGGCAGAATCCTGAAAATAGATTGGAAAAGGCATTGTTCCTTGCAAAGGCTGTCGGAAAAACCATCAGGCTGCATATGGGCAAGATAGAGGAGGATGATTTAGATCATTATTCAAACAAGCGCCTCAAGCTTGCAGGCGATCTGCTGGAGATACTGTTCAGATCGATACTCTTGGGTAAGTGGGGGTTGATAACGAGGATAACTTACAATTATCAAAAGCTTACTAAAAGGGGCAGGCTTCCTCCTTTACAAGCAATAGTCGAATCCAACGTTTTGACAAATCAGCTTGTCTCCGCTCTAGCAATAGGCAGTTGGGTTGGTGGTAGGACAGGTGTTAGCCAAAGGTTAGAGCGTGGCAGTTATGTAAAAACAGTTTCACACATGCGTAACGTATTATCGCCTTTAACCTCCACGCAGGAACATTTTGAAGCCAGAGAATTGCATCCAACACATTTCGGAAAGCTCTGCACCTCAGAAACCCCAGAAGGGGCTACGATAGGTTTGAGAAAATATTTAGCATTGATGGCAGAGATTACGCGCGGCATCAATGAAAAGGAAGCTAAGGCTTTGTTAAAAATGGTGGAGACAAAATGACAGATATATTTCTAGACGGAAGGTTTGTTGGCCAGACAAACGAACCAGACAAGTTTGTCAAGGATTTGAGGGATAGAAGAAGGAATGGTCTCATATCGAACAACATTAATGTCGCTTATCTTAAAAATTTGGACGAAATAAAAATTTTGACAGACGTGGGAAGGGTGAGAAGGCCTTTGATTGTTGTTGAAAACGGCAAGCCAAAGCTAACAGAAGAGCATGTAGAAAAGTTGAGAAAAGGTGAACTGGGCTGGGATGATCTGATTAAAACAGGTGTGATAGAATATCTGGATGCTGAAGAGGAGGAAAATGCCTACATAGCCTTGAGGAATGAAAACATAACAACTGAGCATACACATGTTGAAATTGATCCTTCAACAATTCTTGGCTTGTCAGCATCATTCATTCCATATGCAGAATTTAATAGAGGTGACAGGGTAAACTATGGGGCAAAAATGGTTGGTCAGAGCATTGGACTTTTTGCTACCAATTATCTTAACAGGGTTGACACAAAATCTAACTTGATGCTTTATCCGCAGCAACCTCTTGTCCAAACGCACGGCCATAAAATAATAAACTACAACAAACACCCGAATGGGATGAATGTTGTGGTTGCTGTAAGCAGTTTTGAGGGATTCAACACAGAGGATGCAGTGATTATTAACGCAAGCTCTGTACAACGCGGTCTTTTTTGGACGTTAATGTTTAGAACTTATGAGGCTGAGCAAAAGCGCTATATGGGTGGCCAGGAAGATACGATTGGCATACCAAAACCAGGTGTAAGGGGTTATGCGGGTGAGGATGCATATAAATTGTTGCCTGAGGATGGTGTGCTAAACCCAGAGACATCTGTGAATTCGGATGAGGTTATTATAGGAAGGATATCACCGTTGAGATTTTTAGGAACAATGGACCAGTTCATAACCGGTATGGAAAATATACGAGAAACTTCTGTAAAGCTGAGGCATGGAGACAAGGGAATTGTTGACAGGGTATTTTTAACAGAAACAATTGATGGAACAAAGCTTGTGAAGGCTGTGATACGTGATATGAAAATACCGGAAATAGGAGACAAGTTTGCAAGCAGGCACGGACAGAAAGGTGTGATAGGATTGATTGTACCGCAGGAGGACATGCCCTTCACTGAAGACGGCATAGTGCCGGATATAATTTTCAATCCCCATGGAATACCGTCGAGAATGACCATGGGTAAACTTTTAGAATTGTTAGCAGGTAAAGTGGCTGCGCTTTCAGGCCAATACATCTACGCACCAGCATTTAATCCTGTAAGCGAGGAAGATGTAAGAGGTATGCTTGAATCCCAGGGATTTAGGAACGATGGCAAGGAGACAATGTGCAACGGAAAAACTGGTGAAATGTTTGAAGCGCAAATATTTATTGGCAATTGCTTCTACCAGAAGCTCGATCATCTTGTATCAAACAAGATACATGCCCGCTCTCGCGGACCTGTAACACTTTTGACAAAGCAACCAACTGAAGGAAGGAGCAAGGAAGGTGGGTTGCGATTAGGAGAGATGGAGAAGGACTGTCTCATAGCACATGGTGCAGCATTGGTGTTGAAAGAACGGTTTGATTCAGATAAAGTAACCATACCAATATGCTCAGAATGTGGCCTGGTAGCAATATCGGATAAAATAAAAGGTAAAAACTACTGCCCTATGTGCGGAGAATCAAAAATTATTGAAATAGAGATGAGTTATGCCTTCAAACTTATGCTCGATGAGCTGAAGAGCATGCTCATATACCCGAAAATAGTTGTTAAGGAGGATTAGCTGTGATTGTTGAAAGGATTGAATTCGGCATAGTAAACTCTGAAATGATCAAAAAATTAGCTGTGGCCAAGATAACAAAGACCGAGCTTTACGATCAGGAGGGTTATCCAATAGAAGGTGGGCTTATGGATCCAAGGCTTGGTGTAGTTGATCCTGGTGTGAGATGCAGAACATGTGGCGGGTCGGTTGGCGAGTGCAGTGGTCACTTCGGCTTCCTAGAATTAACAAGACCGATAATACATGTACATTATGCAAAAACCTTGATGATACTTTTGAGGATTGTTTGCAAGAAATGCGGCCGCATACTTGTCGAACAAAAGGAGATTGATAAATTCAAGGAGAGAAAGCCTTCGTTCAAGGAAATAATAAAATTGAGCAAGAAGGTTTGCCCTCATTGCAAGAGCGAGCAGGGTAAGCTGAAATTCATCAAACCTTACACCCTTATAGAAAATGGTGAACAATTGACACCAATAAAGCTGAGGGAAAGATTTGAAAAGGTGCCGAATGAAGATTTGGAAGCAATTGGGTTGAAAAATATGAGGCCTGAGTGGCTCATACTTACGTTGCTGCCAATACCACCTGTTACGGTGAGGCCGTCTATAACACTTGAGACAGGGGAAAGATCTGAGGATGATTTAACACACAAGCTAGTGGATATTGTAAGAATAAACGAAAGGTTGAGGGAAAATATTGACCTGGGTGCACCAGATTTCATAATTGAAGATTTGTGGGAATTGTTGCAGTATCATATCAGCACTTATTTTGATAATGAAATATCTGGTGTTCCGCCTGCAAGGCATCGCTCTGGCAGAATACTGAAAACTTTATCACAAAGGTTGAAAACAAAAGAAGGAAGGTTTAGAGGCAACCTTGCAGGTAAAAGGGTAAACTTCTCAGCAAGAACAGTAATAAGCCCAGATCCGACTTTGGATATAGATGAAGTCGGTGTGCCAGAGGTTATTGCAAAAGAACTGACAGTTCCAGTAAGGGTGACGGAAAGGAATATTGAAAATATAAAACAGCTTTTGCAAAACGGTTCGACAAAATGGCCTGGTATTAATTATGCTGTAAAGCCTGACGGAAGAAGGAAAAAGGTTTCTGACCAGAACAAGGAGGATATAATAAAAGAGATTACTCCTGGTTACATTGTAGAAAGGCATCTGCAAAACGGTGATATAGCACTTTTCAACCGCCAACCTTCGCTGCACAGGATGAGCATAATGGCCCACCGCGTGAGGGTTATGCCATTCAAAACCTTCCGCTTAAACCTTTCAGTCTGCCCGCCATACAATGCTGACTTTGATGGAGATGAGATGAACCTCCATATACCCCAAACCGAGGAGGCGCAGGTTGAGGCAGTCCAGCTAATGGCCATGCACAAACACATAAGAAGCCCAAGATTTTCCGGCCCAATAGTCGGAGCTTTGAGAGACCAGATATCTGGCCTTTATCTTTTGACAAAGGGGCAAAGAAAATTCAAACGCGAAGAGTTTGTGCAGATGATAAGGATGGTGGATGAGAATATAGAAATTCCGGACAAAGAAACTATGACAGGAAAGGAGATATTCAGCCTGTTTTTGCCAAAAAAACTCAACATGAGCCATCGAGCAAAATCATGCATAGGCTGCAAAAATTGCAAAAGAGAAGGTTGCGAACATGACGCCTGGGTAAAGATAGAAAACGGTAAGCTGTTAACAGGTGTGATAGACAAGGCAGCCGTCGGAGCAGAGGATGGCAAGATATTGGATAAAGTAGAGAAGATGTATGGCGCCAATGTTGTGAAAAAATTCATTTTTGATGTAACAAGGCTATCGATCGAGGTGTTGATGAAAACAGGATTTTCAATAAGTATTTCTGATCAAGACATGCCGCCAGAAGCGCTTGAAGAAATAAAGAAGATAATTGAAAACATAAGAAAGGATGTGAACGAGCTTATCAAAGAATTTGAGCGTGGTGAGTTGCGAATGTTAGCAGGCAGGACTGCAAAGGAGAGCTTGGAGATTTTAATAAAAAGAAGAATGAACAAGGCGATTGATGAGGTTGAAAATGTTTTGGAAAAACATATAAGTGAAAATTCTACTGTTATCATGGCAAGGAGCGGGGCGAGAGGCAGCTTTGTAAATCTTGTACAAACTGCTGCACTGATAGGGCAGGAAACAATAATGGGTGAAAGAATGGAGCGTGGTTTTTATGACAGAACCTTCCCACACTTCAAACAAGGTGATATAAGCCTTGAAGCAAAGGGATTTGTAAGCCATGGCTTCAAAAATGGTTTGACCCCGTTTGAATTTTTCTTCGATGCCATGAACAGCAGGGAAAGCCTGATGGACAAATCACTAAAGACACGTCACAGTGGTTATATGGAGAGAAGGCTTGTTGGTGCATTGCAAGACCTGAAGGTGGAATATGACGGGACTGTTAGGGACAGCACAAAAAGAATAGTGCAGTTTGTGGCTGGTGAAGATGCCTTGGATCCGTCAAAGTTAGAAAGAGGTGGAATAAATGTCGGAGGAATCGCGAGCAAATTATTCGATTGAACTGCCAAAAAAAATTGTGGAAGAGATAGAGAATGTTGCCAAGGAAAGGCGTTTGAATAAAGAGCAGAAGGTAAAATTGGAAGAGGAAGTTAAGAAATCGTATGAGATGAGTTCCTTCGAGCCTGGTGAGGCTATAGGAATAATAGCTGCTCAAAGCATATCAGAACCAGCAACGCAAATGACCATGAGAACCTACCACTTCGCTGGCTCTGTTGGAATAAAGATTATTTATGGCCTGCCAAGGCTTATGGAAATTTTCGATGCCAAGCGCGCACCTGAGATACCTGTTATGACTATTTTTCTTAAGAAGCAGTTTAACAGCAAGGAGAATGCTGCCAAGATTGCAGGAGAGATATTTGAGAAGAAGATAAAAAATATTTTGAAAAGGGTTTCCATAAACCTTAGCGATAAGGCAATTGAGATAGAGCTGATGGATATGAAAAGGGCTGGAAAGCTTGCAAATATAATAAAGGAACAGCTGAAAGCCGTGAAGACGAGTGTTAGAACAAAGGATATAGTTGTGAGCATTGCTGGCGATGTGGATGTGAAGGAGCTGGAGAAGATAAAAGAAAAGATTGTGGCTATGCATATCGACGGTATAGAGGGAATAAGCAATGCTGTTGTTAGGAGGGAAGGAGAGGAATGGATAATAAACACAATAGGTTCCAATCTCAAAAGGATTATGGCCATTGAAGAGGTTGATGAAAACAGGACCATTACAAATGATATCCACGAAACCGCAAGTGTTCTTGGCATAGAGGCAGCGAGGAATTCGATTATGGAGGAGGCAATAAAAACGATGCAGGAGCAGGGATTGGATGTTGACATAAGGCATGTAATGCTTGTGGGTGATTTAATGACATTTACAGGAGAGATAAAATCAATAGGCCGTTACGGTGTTGCTGGAACTAAGAGTTCGATACTAGCAAGGGCTGCATTTGAAGAAACTATAAAACATCTTGTAAAGGCTTCGATAAGAAACGAGTCAGACAGCTTCCAAGGCATTTTTGAGAATGTGATGATTGGGCAGGTTATACCTTCTGGAACAGGGATGTTTGATGTGGTTTCAAGATTTGAAAGGGTGGGGGAGAAATGACACTAGTAGAAGATGTGCAGTCTGCGATAAAAACAGGCAAGGTAGTGATAGGATATAAAGAATCGATAAGGTTTATAAAACTAAACATTCCAAAAGTAATAGTCGTGGCGAGAAATATGCCGGAAAAATATAGAAAAGAGATAGAACATAATGCAAGGGCTAGTGGTACAAAGTTGGAAATATTTGATGGTAGCAGCAAAGACTTGGGGGTAATCTGCGGTAAACCGTTCCCAGTTACAACAGTAGTAATAAAATGAATGATTCTCATGACAGTAAAATTCGACACAGAAACCATACGCCTGATAAACCTTTTTGAGAACATAAGCGGGGCCCCTGTCAAGGATTGCATACTGGATGCTGAAAATAACACATTATATTTTATTATTGAATCCGGCAAGGCTGGCATAGCTATAGGCAAGGACGGCAACAGTGTGAAAAATGCAGAAAGGGTGATTGGGAAGAGTATAAAGATATACGAGTTCTCTGATGATGTGGTTACATTTGTGAAAAAACTCATACCGCAATGTAAGGAAGTAAAAATGAAAACAGAGAATGATAAAACGATTGTTGAGATAAAGGTTGAGATGAAGGATAAAGCTGTGGTGATAGGAAGGGATAAAAGAAATTTAAAGATATTTAAAGAATTACTTCAAAGGAATCATAATGTAAACGACCTAGTGGTGAGATGAATGGCAAGAGGAGAATTTGCAGGGGGAAGTATGAGAAAATCCAGAAAAAAGTTTAGATGGCATGATATACACTATAAAAGAAGGATGATGCAGTTGTGGAAGAAGGACCCACTAGAGGGAGCACCGCAGGCTCGCGGTATCGTGATTGATAAAAGAGGTGTGGAGCAGAGGAAGCCAGCCTCTGGATTGATAAAAGCAGTGCGAGTGCAACTTTTAAAAAATAATATACAAGTAACTGCCCACGTGCCTGGTGAAGGTGCTATAGACCATGTAAACGAGCATGATGAGGTTCTGATCGAAAGTATTGGTGGGGCACAAGGCGGACCTAAGGGAAGCATGTGGGGCATAAAGTTCAAGGTTACTTCTGTAAATGGTGTTGATCTGCAGCAAATTCTATCAGGTAAAAAGCAAAAGCCTGCGAGATGATGATTATGGAGATAAAAATTTTTGGCCGCTGGAGTGTTGATAGTATAGAAGCAAAGGACATCGGGCTAAAAAAATATATCAACCTGCAAGCAGTTTTTGCGCCGCGAAGCGGAGGTAGGTATGCAAACCAGCAGTTCCATAAATCCAAGATAAATATTGTTGAAAGGCTGATGAACAAGCTGCAGATACCGGGTCATCGCAGCAAAAAGCATGTCATAACATCCGGGCGATGCGTTGGCAAGACAGAGATACAATATAAAATTGTAAAAAAAGTTTTTGAAAGAGTAGAGGGTCAGATTAAGAAGAATCCTATAGAAGTTTTGGTTGGGGCCATAGAGAATGCTGCACTGCGTGAAGAGATAACACAATACCAGGTTGGTGGCATGATGGTAAGACGAGCTGTTATAACGAGTCCGCAACGTCGTGTTGATTTGGCACTGCGTAATATAGTGCAGGCAGCATACAGAAAATCATTTGGCAAGAAGGAAAATATTGTTGACACCTTATTTAACGAAATAGTTGGTGCTTATGCAAACGACCCCAGCAAATCAGAGGCAGTGAAAGAAAAGGAAAGGGTTGAAAGGGAATCGGAGGGTGCGAGGTAAAAAATTATTGGGGATTAAATGGTGAAAAAAATTGAGAAGATAGAGCAGCAGATGAAAAAAAATTCGATTGAAGTTTTTGTCAGTCAAACATGCACAAAAAAGACTAAGTAGAAGGAAAACTGTGGTTTACGAATATCTAAAAAGATTGGAAGATTGGAAAATATTAAAATCACAAAGACATAATGTTTATAAAGTTTGGTATATAAATCCTAATCTAAAACATAGCAATGGGGGGTGAATAAAATAGCAAAGAAAGACATGACAGAAAGGATTACGGAAGCAATGAAAGATCCTACACGCATCAGAAACGTTGCCACATCTTCGCAATAGGATTAGTATTCGCTATTCCTACGAAATTGTTCACCACGGCAAGACTGCTTTAACAGATAACTTGATGGCTGGTGCCGGGATGATTGCTGAGGAGATGGCCGGAAAGGTTATGTATACATGGTTTGATGAGCAGGAAAGAAGAAGGCAGTTGACAATATATGGTGCAAATGTTTCGATGGTGCACGAGTCTGGTGGTAAGGATTACCTTATTAATCTGGTTGACACGCCTGGCCACGTGGACTTTGGTGGGGATGTTACAAGGGCGATGAGGGCTGTTGATGGGACCATAGTTTTGGTCTGCGGTGTGGAATCAATAATGCCACAGACAGAAACAGTTTTTCGTCAGGCATTAAGAGAAAGGGTCAAGCCTGTGCTGTTTATAAACAAGATCGACCGCTTGATTAGAGAATTGAAACTTACACCAGAGCAGATGCAGAAAAGATTTGAGGAAATAATACAGGATGTTAACATTTTGATTCAAAAATATGCTGAAGAGCAGTATAAAGAAAAGTGGGTTGTCAATGTTGCAGACGGTTCAGTGGCGATGGGTTCTGCAATAAAGCGGTGGGCGATTTCCATACCATATATGAAAAAAACTGGAATTACCTTCAAGGAGATTATTGAACTAACGCTAACCGGGAAGGAGGATGAGCTGGCAAAGAGAGCCCCGCTACATCAGGTAGTTCTTGACATGATAATAAAACATCTGCCAAACCCGCTTGAAGCGCAAAAATACAGACTGGAAAAAATTTGGAAGGGTGATTTGAATAGCGTAATAGGAAAGGAGATGCTTGCAGTTGATCCTAATGGTAAGCTAGCGATGATTGTAACCAAAGTCGTACCGGATCCTCACGTGGGTTATGTTGCCACTGGAAGAATATTTTCCGGCAAAACTTTCAAGGGAAAGGATGTTTATTTGATCAATCAACATAAGCAAGAAAAAATACAGCAAGTTGCAGTGTACAAGGGGATTACGAGGATACCAGTGGATGAGGTTTTTGCTGGAAATATCGCTGCAGTGGTTGGCATACCGGATGCCTTCACAGGTGAAACGGTTTGCGAGCCTGGTGCTATTATCGAACCGTTTGAAGAAATAAAGCATTTGTTCGAACCGGTTGTTACCAAATCTATAGAACCGAAGAATGCCATGGATTTACCAAAGCTGGTTGATGCGCTAAAAAGAATAGGAAGGGAGGATGTAGTGTTGCAGGTGAAAATAAATCAAGAGACCGGTGAATATCTTGTCTCGGGTTTGGGCGAGTTGCATATCGAGGCGAAGGTAGAAAACAAGTTGAAAGAAATGGGAATAGATGTGGAGATGTCCAAACCGATTGTCGTTTACAGGGAAACAATTTTTGAAGAATCACCTGAGGTTGAAGGGAAAAGTCCGAACAGGCATAATAAATTCATGATCATAGTCGAACCTTTGGAGGATGGTGTATACAAAGCGATGATTGATGGCGAACTGCCAAGCAGCATAGAGCCAAAGGGAAGGGCAATAGATTTTTTCAAAAAGGTTGCGAGCTTTGGCATGGATTATGATGAGGCAAAAAGCATTGTGCTGATACATAATAAAAATGTTTTCATGGACCAGACAAAGGGAATACAATATATGAATGAAGTTATGGAGCTTGTCAAGGATGCCTTCAAGGAGGTAATGGAGGACGGGCCGTTGGCAAGGGAGCCTTGCACGAAATTGAAGGTAAGGCTTGTCAATGCCGAGCTGCATGAAGACCCTGTTCACAGAGGGCCTGGGCAAATACTACCTGCGGTGAAGTATACAATAAGGCAGTGTATGCTGCATGCCAACGCAACAATGCTTGAACCAAAACAAATAGTAAGGATTGATGTACCGAGCGAGATTATAGGCGAGGTTATAAGAGAGGTGGAAAATAGAAGAGGCCAGATAATTGATATGAAGGAGGATAGAGGGGCTTCGATGGTGACAGCAAAGATGCCTGTAAGCGATATGTTTGGTTTTGATTCCTCGCTCAAGTCCGCAACAAGCGGTAGGGGCTTTTACAGCCTGATAGAGACTGTGTTTGAAAAGCTACCCAATGATTTGCGTGAGGAAGTGATACGAGGAATAAGGAAGAGGCGTGGCCTGCCTGAGGATATACCTAAGCCTGAGGCATAATGAGGAAATATATTTAAAGATTACGCAATAATAAGTATAATACAAAATTGGAGGGATGATGAAATGCCTGCGAAACCGCACATAAACATTATGACTGCCGGGCACGTAGATGCTGGCAAGTCGACTTTGATAGGGAGATTGCTATATGATACTGGTGCTATCAAAGAAGAGGAGATGAGAAAGTTAAAAGAGCTTGCTAAAGAATATAAAAAAGAAACGTTTGAATTTGCATTTGTAATGGATGCGGCAAAGGAAGAGCGTGAGCGTGGGTTAACTATAGACATAATGCACAGGCCCTTTGAAACGAACAAATGGTTTTTCACCATCATCGATTGCCCTGGCCACAGGGACTTTGTAAAGAACATGATAACAGGTGCTTCTCAGGCTGATGTTGCTATATTCGTTGTGTCAGCAAAGGAAGGAGAGGGTGTGCAGGAGCAGACAAAGGAGCATGCGTGGCTTCTAAAAGTTTTAGGTATCGATCAAATAATCCTTGTATTGAACAAGATGGACAGTGCCAACTACAATGAGAAGAGGTTCTTGCAGGTTAAGGAAGATGTATTAAAACTTTTGAAGAGTATTGGCTACAAGACTGATGAGATCCCATTCATACCAGCCTCTGCATTCCAAGGTGACAATGTTGCGAAAAAATCTACAAACATGCCTTGGTACAAAGGCTTGACACTGGTTGAAACCTTAGACAGTTATGTAAAGGAACCGAAAAAACCGACCGAAAAGCCGTTGAGATTGCCTGTCCAAGATGTCTATACCATAACAGGTATTGGCACTGTACCAGTAGGAAGGGTTGAGACGGGTGTGATGAAGGTAAATGATACAATTGTTTTCGAGCCAGCTGGCGTAAAGGGTGAGGTGAAATCGATAGAAATACACCACCAGCAAATTCCAGAGGCTAAACCTGGTGACAATGTTGGTTTCAACGTCCGTGGCGTCAGCAAAGAGCAGATAAGACGTGGGGATGTTGCAGGCAGTGCTAGCAATCCTCCAACCGTAGCAAAAGAGTTTACTGCGCAAATTGTTGTTTTGCAGCATCCATCTGTGATAACAGCTGGTTACACACCAGTATTTCACTGCCACACTGCCTCTGTTGCTTGCACTATAAGTGAGATCATTGCAAAGATAGATCCAAAGACTGGAGCAGTAATGCAGGAAAAACCGGATATGATAAAAGCTGGAGATGCTGCAAAGATCAGAGTAGTGCCATCAAGGCCATTTGTAATCGAAAAGCAGTCTGACTTTCCAGAATTAGCAAGATTTGCAATAAGAGACATGGGTATGACAGTTGCTGCTGGCGTTTGCTTGGATGTAGTTAAAGCGAAATGATGTTTAAATTTCGTCCAACCCTTTTCTTTTATTTTTCTAAGAGTTAAAGTTAATTATGAGAATCAATAAAACCGATGTAAAATTTTTAATTTTCACGATTGCAATTTTATTTCCTATTTTTTATGCAGTCACTGCCATTCATGAAATTGGTCATGCCATAGTTGATTTATCATATGGTTGTAAAAATTTACAAATAAAATTATATCCCATATGGCAAAAGATATGGGGTACTGAAGAATGTTTAGATAAAGGATGGTATTCAAACAATGAAAAGTGGTATTCAAACATGCCAATAACGCAAATCATCTTGTTGGAGTCAGGTGGCGCGTTGATAACTCTTTTTATAGGAACAATATTTTTGTATATTTTTAATTCGATATCAACAAAAAAAGTAAACAAATTGATTTTATTATCTTTATTTTGGTTTGCAACTTCTAACTTATTGAGTGCTATTTGGGGGCAGATTTTCATTGGTAGTTTTCCTCCAGGTTCCGACATAAAAATCGGAATCAACTATTTTGGATGGAATCAAAATTTAATTATAGTAATAGGTTTTGTATTAACAGTTATGATTTTATATCCAATTTCTAAAAGTTTCAAAAGAATGTTGAAAATTATAGAACCTGGAATAAAAGATAGAAAAATTAAAATTGTATTGGCTATGTTTTATTCCTTACTCGGAATTTTCAGTTTAGTTTTTATCCTAATTTGAAAAATAAACATCTGAAGTGCCTTATGTAGTTAAAGCAAAGTAATTTGCTTTAATCCCTACTTTTTTAAATCCCATAAAAAATGAAACTATTAATAATTTTGTTTTTATGTATACATCATGGTAGAGCTTAAACTAGGTGCGACTTCTTTGGATGTTTGCAAGGTTATTGTAAGCCACCATCCAATAAAGGAAATAAAAGTGATTTCACATAAAGTTGGTTTAAACTGGAGCCAAAAATATCCAGGCCCAAATGGCAAAAAAGATCATTTTCTTGAAGCTTATTCTCATATGACGCCGCCTATAAATGAATATCTTTTTTCGGAAGAAGAATTTCTAAGTTCAGATTTAAGAGAAATTTCTCAAGAATTGGCTGAAGATGAGGTTTTATTCGTTGTATCGAAAGTAAAAACTAGTGACGGGAGTTATTCGCATATTCCTATGATGAATTTTCATCCAGAAAGTAATTTTGGGTTAAGTGAAATTAGAACAAGTTTATGCCGTGCCCACCCAGGAAGAAGTGGTGCTTTACTAAACAGTGGGAGGTTTTACCATTACTATGGGGATTTTCTTTTAAATCAGAGAGGTTGGGAGGCTTTTTTAGGTTATTTCTTAATACCCTTTAATTTAGTTCACCCTGGATATGTTGGATATAGATTAGTAGACGGGTATTCCACGTTAAGATTAACTGCAGATAAAAAGTATAAAACAAAAATACCTGAAGTAATTGAAATTTTATAACTTTCACTGAAGAAAATTTATAATAATAATTTATAAGTATATAATAATTTTGTGCTTGTAATAGTCTGTGGCTTGCCAGGAACTGGGAAAACTGTTACTGCAAATCAAATAGCTGATGATATTGGTGCGACTATCCTAAGAACAGATTCTATAAGAAAGAAGCTGTTCAAAACAGGTAGTTTGGAAGACGTTCTTAAATCTTCGAACCCATTTCAATTTGATTTAGAATCTATATTCGACAGGCAGAAGGTTATACCAGAAAAATTTCAGAGATTGATCTGGAAACAGAAGGAATTGGTTTATGATAAGTTATTTGAAAAGATTTCAAAATCTTTGCTTAAACGTTTAAACATAGTTTTAGATGCTACAGTTTATAAAAAAGAATTCAGGAAGAAAATATATGATGTTGTAGAAAAAGTAAACAATAAAGTTTTTCTTGTTGAATGCATTTGCCCTGAAAGTGTTCTTAAAAAAAGATTTGAAAGAAGGTCTGGAAAACCAGATAAATTTTCATACGTAGATAAAATGGAAGTATTCCAGAAATTGAAGGAAAGGTTTGAAGACCCTTTCGAAGATAAAAAACCAATTCTAATATATGATAGTGGAATGCAAAAAATTGAATTCCATAATTTTTCAAAAGGAGATCAAAATGAACTTGAAAAATTGAAAGAATCACTAGAAAAGCTTAGATCGAAATTTGGCTAAATTGCTGCAGCATATCTATAGCTCAAATCGAAATATTGTTTTGCCAATTTTTCAGAATCTATTTTTTCTTTTTCATCAATATTGGGGTCATTCAGTTTAAGGCTAATCACTTTACCTCTTACATAAGCTCTCCAGCATTCATAAAATTTCAGCAACTTGAACAATTCTTTTTCACCACTAAATTCTATATATTTCTCAAGGAAATAGTTTGAAAGGACATGCCTGCAACGAAAATCCAAATCCATGGTAAAAAATGCTATATCTAAAATAACATCCGAACATCTGTACCTATCGTTAAACTCTATACAGTCAAAAATGTAAATTTTATCTCCAACAAAAATGTTCCCCGAGTGTAAATCGCCATGGCAATCTCTTATTTTGTTATCAGAAATCCTTTTTTCAAAAAGCCTTTTATTTCTATTTATGAAATTTTCAATCTTTTGTTTTATGAAATCAAATTGATTTTTACCGATAGTTCTGCCTATAAAATCAATTGTCTGATCAAAATTTTCATTCCAAATGTATTTTATATTCTCAACAGATCCGTATTTGTTTATTTCTTTATTTGTTTCAGCTTTAGAGTGAAAATCACTAATTATCCTTGCAATATCTTCAATTATTTTTTTATCTATTTTATTTTTTTCAATCAACCTATCCATCTTAGCTTCCTGTGGAAGTTCTTTTAGTTTGATGGCATACTCAACTACTTCACCTTCGCCTCTCATTTTGATTTTGCCTTTAAATTTTTTTATCGGCACAACTTCAATGTACATATCCTTACAAAGCCTTGCATTCAGCTTTAATTCTTTTTCGCAGAAAAATTTTCTTTTTTCTAAAGTACTGAAATCAGCAAAGCCAAAATTCACAGGCTTTTTAATTTTGTATACATACTTTCCTGTCAAAAATACAAATGATATGTGGGTTTGGAATAGTTTTATTTGTTCGACAACATGATCATAGAAATTAGGATTCATAAATGCATTTATAACTTCATCCATGAAAAAACCTTTCAATTTAAAAACTTTTGTTTTATCCTTATAAATCCTTTTCCAATTAATAGATTTGATATGAAGGAAGAGGAAGAAATATTTGCTACTCCTATAATCAAAGCTGAATCAATGAAAATGGATAAAGAAAAAAATCTCTTGGAATATTTGGCGGAAATAAATAGAAGACTTGTTGAATTGAACAAAAGGGTGGACTACCTTTGGGGTATAGTAAAAGAAACTCCAATTAAAATTTCCAGAGAGCCTGTTCAAAAATTCAAAATCAAAGATATTTCTTTAGCTGACAAGGGAAAATTGAAGATTGAATGGGCAGAGAAGCATATGCCAGTACTTATGAAAATAAGAAAAGATTTTGAAAAAACAAAACCTTTTGCTGGATTGACTATAGGAGCGTGTCTGCATGTCACAAAAGAGACGGCAGTTCTTGTTGAGACTTTGAAAGCTGGTGGAGCGGTGGTTGCATTATGCGGAAGCAATCCTTTATCTACACAGGATGATGTGGCCGCTACATTGGTGAAAAAAGGTATAAATGTTTTCGCTTGGCGCGGCCTTAGTAACGATGAATATTATTGGTGTTTGAATCAGGTTTTGGATTTCAGGCCAAACATCACTCTTGATGATGGTGCTGATCTTATTTCAAATGTACATTCAAAAAGACAGGATCTTTTGAAAAACATATATGCGGGCCAAGAGGAGACTACGACTGGAGTGATACGGCTGAAAGCTATGGCTAAGAGCAACGCTTTAAAATATCCAGTGATAGCTGTAAACGACACGCCGACGAAAAACCTTTTTGATAATTATTATGGAACTGGACAAAGCAGCTTGGATGGAATACTACGTGCGACAAACATACTCTATGCAGGAAAAAATATGGTAGTATGCGGATATGGTCAGTGTGGGAAAGGTGTGACAACAAAAGCAAGGGGGCTTGGAGCCAATGTAATAGTTGTAGAAACCAATCCAGTAAAGGCTTTGCAAGCTATTATGGATGGTTTCAGAGTTATGCCTATTTCTGATGCAAGTAGGATAGGCGATGTATTTGTAACGGTCACGGGCAACAAGAATGTCATACGTGGTGAACATATAAGAGAAATGAAGGACGGTGCCATAATGGCGAATGCTGGACATTTTAATGTTGAGATTTCCATTCCGGATTTGGAAAAAATGGCAAACGATAAAAGAGTTATTAAAGATAACGTGGAAGAGTATGAGCTGAAGGATGGAAAAAAGATATATTTGTTGGCTGAGGGCAGGCTTGTAAATCTGGTAGCGGCAGAAGGCCATCCAAGCGAGGTAATGGATATGTCGTTTTCTAATCAAGCATTGGTTTGCGAATGGATTTTAAAAAATTACAAAAACCTTGATGGTGAGGTCTATAATGTTCCAAAAGAAATTGATGACAAAATTGCTGAATTAAAGCTTGAATCCATGGGTATAAAGATCGATAGTTTGACAGAAGAGCAGGAAAAATACATGAGTAGTTGGGAAGAGGGGACTTAAATTTTTTAATTTTTATTTATTAAACTGAAAGGTAAATTTATGGCAATTCAAAAGTATTTAAGCATAACCAAACGATAATTAAAAACTAGAAGTGAGAAGATGCAGGCAGCGAGAATAAAACTTTCGGGGAAAGATCCGAAGCAGCTAGACAACATTTGTTTAGAAATAAAAGATATAGCAAAGAAGTTTGGTATAAATGCTCGCGGGCCTATACCGCTTCCGACAAAAAAATTAAAGGTTGTTACACTGAAAACACCCTGCGGCGATGGAACAGGGCATGGCAATGCCACTTATGATAAATGGGAGATGCGCGTGCACAAACGTATTTTAGATGTGCAGGCCGATGATAGGGCATTGAGACAGATAATGAGGGTTAACATACCGCATGGCGTGCACATAGAGATAAAACTGAAGGACTGAGTTTAATGTATTTTTTCGGTCATGTAGGTGTGATATTATTTTTAAGTTTCATGCTGTTCTTACCTATGATTTTTGCACTCATAGGAGCGATTTTACCAGATGTGATTGACAAATCCCTATATTTTTTAGGATTCGCACCCTCGGGAAGGTATATTGCGCACACGTTGTTTTTTGCCGTTGTCACGGGATTGGCAGTGTATTTTATCACAAGAAAAAAATCTGTTGCGTTAGCTTTATCTTTTGGTTTGCTGTTGCATCTTTTCGGTGATGCGACATATTTTGTGCCATGGTTCTATCCTTTCATAGATTATAATTTTAAGGCATATCCAATAGAGCTGAAATGGGACCCATTTCTAGTTTCTTCAGAAATAATTGGGCTGGCATTGTTGTTTGCAATCGTAAAGTATGGTTCAAGGCTTGATGCTTTGAGAAATAAGATGAGATTAAAGCTACGCAAATGGCTTAACATTGGCAGGCATTAATTTAATTAGGCGTTTTTATGATTGGCAGCATAGATGAACTGAAAAAATCCTACAGGCTAAAGAAAGAAGACATAAAAAAAAGATTGAAAGATTTCAAAGAGCTGGTTAACGAAAATGATGAAAGACTTTTTGCTGAAATGGCCTTCTGCATCTGCACACCACAATCCAAAGCCACATTAGCATGGAAGGCTATAGAGGCTATTGTAAAAAATAATTATCTTTTTATCGGCAGTGAAAATATGATACGGCCTTTTCTAAATTCTGTCAGATTTTGTGACAACAAGGCGAAATTCATAGTTGAAGCGAGAAAAAAAATTAAAGAAAACGGGCGATGGGTGTTAAAAGAAAGGATTTTATCTTTCAAAAATTCTTTCAAAGCAAGGGAATGGTTGGTGGAAAATATAAAGGGGTTTGGCATGAAAGAGGCTTCGCATTTCCTTAGAAATATAGGCCTTGGTGACAACCTTGCAATACTCGATGTGCATATACTTGACAACCTGAAAACCTTGGGAGTGATAGATGAAACCCCAAAAAACATGAGCGACAAAAATTATTTGGAAATAGAATCAAAGCTTAGGGACTTTTCAAGGCTTGTTGGCATACCGATGGATGAGCTGGATTTGGTGTTCTGGTCGGAAGAAACGGGAATAATATTCAAATAAGTTCTATAAACGGATAATTTATTATTAGTGGTGTTTTGAAAGAAGAATTGCTGCTGATAGATGCAGATTATACCTTGATTGAAGGTAAGCCTGCCATTCGCTTGTACTGTAAGGATGGTAAGGGCAGAACTATTCTTGTTCTTGATTCTAACTTTGAGCCATATTTTTTTGTCATGCCAAAGGAAGGTAGTTTGGCTGGATTGAAAAAGAGGATTGAAGAGTTGGATGTGAAAAAAATTGAGACAAAAATATTGAAGGTTGAAACTGTTGAGAAAATTTGGATGAACGAAAAGATGAAGATGTTGAAAATAATTATTGACAACCCGAGGAGAATTCCTGATGTTAGGGATGCGATAAAAGACTGGAAGGATGTGGAGGAAACGTACGAGTATGACATCCCGTTCACCAAAAGATTTATAATAGACAAGCAGATCGAGCCGATGAACTGGGTAGAAGTTTCGGGAAAGGAGATTAAAGAAAAAAATAATTTCCAGGTTGATGCTGTTATACAAGCGAAATCAGTGAAAGCTGCTGATATAAAAAAAAGTGTTAAATTCAGAATTTTGTCTTTTGACACTGAGTGGGTTGAAGAAGAAAAGGAATCTAAACTCATTATGCTAAGTCTGGCTACAAATGATGGTTGTAAAAAGGTTTTGACCTCGCAGTATTGGGAGAAGAAGCCTAGCTATGTTGAAGTAGTGAAGGATGAAAGGGGAATTATTGAAAGGTTTATGGAGATTGTAAAAGAGAAAGATCCTGACTTTGTGACAGGATATAATTCTGATGGATTTGATTTTCCGATGCTCAAAGATAGGGCAGCAAAACTGAAGATATCTTTGAAGGTTGGAAGGGATAACGTACCAATATTTGTTGTAAGAAGGGGAAGGATTAGCTCTGCAAAGTCAAAGGGCAGGGTTCATATCGATTTGTATGATTTCATCAGCCACATTCTTGTTTCATCCATGAGAAGCGAGGTGCTAACCTTGGATGAAGTTGCGCAACAGTTGCTTGGTATGGGAAAAAAGCAAATGAAATATAAGGATATGGTTGAGATTTGGAGTAAGAAAGAACAGTTGGAGAGATTGGCAGAATACAACATGTGGGACTCTGAATTAACATTAAAACTTGCTGAACATATTTTGCCACAGGTTTTTGCACTGAGCAAATTGACTGGGCAGCTGCCGTTTGATACTGCAAGATACACCTACTCGCAACTGGTCGAAGGGTTTTTCATGAAGAAGGCGTTCGTGGATGGTGTGGTTATACCAAACAGACCGAAGACTGAGGAAATGGAGGAAAGGCGTGAGGGACCGACATACAAAGGAGCGGTTGTTATCGAGCCAAAAAAAGGGATCCATTCAGACATTTTGGTTTTTGATTTTAGAAGCTTGTATCCCACTATTATCGTAACGCATAACATAGATCCTTGGACTTTCAATTTCATGCCTTGTAAAAAAAGACAGCAAGTTCCTGAGAGCAAGTGGTATTTTTGTGCTGACTCAAAGGGATTCATGCCAAGACATTTGCAAGAACTGATAGAGAGAAGGAAGGAAGTGAAGACTGAGATGAAAAAGCTGAAAGATAATAGTGAAGAGTTCAAACTGCTTGACAATGAGCAGTATGCCTTGAAAATATTGGCAAACGCGACCTATGGCTACATGGCATACTTCGGAGCAAAGTGGTACAGAAAGGAATGCGGATCTGCTGCTGCGGCATGGGGACGGCACTACATAACATCTGTTATAGACGAGGGAAAAAAATTCGGCTTTGAAATAGTTTATGGTGACACAGATTCGCTAATGGTGATGTATCCTGAAAAATTGCCACAAAGTAAATTGAGAGCTATTGGGGAGAGATTTGCAAAGATTGTCAACGACAAGTTACCAGGGATAATAGAACTGGAGTTTAGGGACTTGTATGAAGGTGGTATATTTGTTGCAAGGCATGAAGAGGAAAAGGGAGCGAAGAAAAGGTATGCGCTCATAGATTACAAAGGTAATTTGGAAATCCGCGGTTTCGAAACCGTCAGGAGGGATTGGTGTGAACTGAGCAAGAGGATTCAAAGACAAGTGTTGACAATAATCCTTCGGGAGAAGAATCCAGTAAAAGCAATACAACTGGTTAGGGAAACTGTAAAAAAAATAAAGGAAGGTAAGGTTTCGATTGAAGAGCTGACAATTTTCGAGCAGATAACTAGGCCTTTGACTTCCTATGAGCAGATTGGTCCGCATGTTAAAGCGGCGCAGAAAGCCAAGGCACGCGGCAGGCCAGTTGGCGAAGGAACTGTCGTCGGGTTTGTCATAACAAAAGGTGTTGGCAGTATCTCTGACCGAGCAGAACCAGTCGAGGATGTCAAGCCAAACCAATATGATCCAGAATATTATATAGGACATCAAATCCTTCCAGCAAGCATGCGGGTGTTGAAGGCTTTGGGGTATACCGAGCAAGAGGTCCTGACAGGAAGGGTTCAGAAGAAGCTCGAAGCCTGGATAAAGAAATGAATTAATTATTAAAAAATTATAGAATTAACTAAAGGTAATATAATGAAAACTAAAATAGATACTTCAAATGCACCCAAAGCAACTGGTCCTTTTTCGCAGGCAGTAGTAGATGGAAATATTGTATTCACTTCAGGGCAGGTATATCTCACAACAGAAGGAAAACTTCTGGATGGCTCAATCGAAGAGCAGACTCATCAGGTAATGAAAAATTTGAAAGCAATACTTGAAGATGCAGGAGCTACTTTTGGCGATGTCGTTAAGACTACGGTATATGTTACTAATATGTCCTTGTATGGAAAAATTAACGAGACATATGGCAGCTATTTCTCTGAGCCATTCCCTGCTCGTGAGTTGGTACGTGTAAAAGAACTTCCGTTGGGAGCTAGGCTTGAAATAAGTATGGTTGCTGTCAAATCCAAAAAATGATTCTCTATGGGTTCGAATCCCACCTCCCGCATATTGAACTCAATTCACCGTAGAAATAAAAATTCTTTTAAGAACATTTCATTCAAAAAACATTAATAGTATCCAAACAAACAAAATAGAAGGTGATTCAGTGGTAAATAGAGGAAAATATTTTTTTACATCTGAAAGCGTCGCAGAAGGTCACCCGGATAAAAATGGCATTTAACCATTGTCCAAGGTTGCTGACCAAATTTCCGACGCTGTTCTAGACGCAATAATAGAAAAGGATCCAAAAGCTAGAGTTGACTGTGAAACTTTGATAATGCAGGGAACTGTCATCGTCACTGGTCAGATTACAACTACCACCTATGTAAACATCCCTCATATTGTTAGAAACATCTTGAGAGAGATTGGCTTTGACAACGCGAAGGACGGCTTGGATTGGGAAACATGTGGCGTGCTGACATCGATAGAAGAGCAATCGCCTGACATTTCAATGGGTGTTAATCAGACTGAAAATCGTGAGCAGGGTGCTGGCGATCAGGGATTGATGTTTGGTTATGCTACTAATGAAACAAAAGAATTGATGCCTTTACCAATAATACTCGCACACAAATTAGTTAAACGTTTAGCTGATTGCAGAAAACAGAAAATATTACCTTATTTGAGGCCAGACGGCAAGTCACAGGTCACAATAGAGTACAACAATGGCAAGGCGCAAAGAGTTGAAACAGTGGTAATTGCTGCGCAACACGGTGAAGATATTGATGAAAAAAAAGTGAAAAAAGATGTAATTGAGCATGTGATAAAACATGTGATACCGAAAGAGCTGATAGACAAAAACACGAAATATTACGTCAATGAGACTGGAAGGTTTGTGATCGGAGGAACTCTGGCTGACAGCGGATTGACAGGTAGGAAAATAATCGTTGACACTTATGGTGGAGTGAGTAGCCATGGTGGAGGTTGCTTCTGCGTGACTGGTGATTCTATAATAAACTATGACAAGGGCTTGTCAACAATAATAGATTTGAAAAACGAAGTTGGGAGGAAAATACTTGTTAAGACAGACTTACATCCTAGTTTAGCTGAAGCCTGGTACGACAATGGCAAAATGGAAACAAGAAAGATTGTTACAAAGGATGGCTATTCTTTGGAAGGTTCTTTGAACCAATTAGTAAGAGTGATAGACCAGAAAGGAAATTACGTATGGAAAAGGATGGATCAAATATTGCCTAATGATTATATTGCAATCCAAGGAAAGAACAGATTGTTTGGAGAAAAATTTGAAATTAAAGGTTTTAATTTTAAGCATAAAGAAGGGACGAGAAGAAGCAATAAATTTGTTTTTCCAAAAGAGCTGACTGAGGAATATGGTTATCTAATGGGTTTGCTAATAGGTGATGGTAACTGCATGATGAATGGTGGTATCGCAATATGCGTATGCGAACCTGAGCAAAAGTTGAATATTGAAAAGTTATATGAAAAATTATTTGGAAGGAAGGGGAAGTTGTTTGGTCATTGGATGTTTATGGGTGGAATCGAGTTAAGATATTTCTTAAAACATTTAGGAGTTGATTTTAAAAGATGTTGGGAAAAGGATGTTCCAAATAGTATATATAAATCTCCAAAAAATGTTGTTGCTTCATTCATTCGGGGATTATTTGATACCGATGGTCATGTCACAGTAACAGGAAGAAATAAGACTTCTGCTGATGTATGTTTGGTTTCCAGTTCTTATAATTTAATAAAAAATATGCAACAAATATTGCTGAATTTTGGAATCATATCCACCATAACTTTGATGAATAGTATTGGCAAAAAGTCAAATGTTGGAAATAGAGAAATTGAAACCAAAAGATTTACTTATAGATTAAGAATAAAAGGTTCTAAGAACATCAAGAAATTTAAAGAAGAGATTGGATTCGGCCTTCCTAGAAAAGAGAAAGTTTTGAATTCTTTAAACTTGGATTCAAAAAAAGATTTTTTCATAATTCCGAACCAGAGAGAAAGGATAAGAAAATTGTGGATGAAACTGACCTCACAAGAAAGGCAAAAAGATGTATGTAAAATCGGTAGGTTTCTGAGGTCAAATAAAGGCAAGGCTACCAAGGAATTAACATATGAAAAATTGAATCAGTTTTTGGAAACCTATAAAGATAGGTTTGATGGTGAACTAGAATTTGAGTATTTGAAATTTATTGAAATTTTAGGGCATTATTATTCACAAGTAGCAGATGCCTTCCCATCAATAAATCATGCTTATGATATAACAGTCCCTGGTAGTCACACGTTTACTGCCAATGGATTTGTGTGCCATAATTCTGGGAAAGACCCTTCAAAGGTTGACAGGTCAGGATCCTACATGGCAAGGTATGTTGCAAAAAATGTTGTGGCTGCCGGCCTAGCAGACAAATGTGAAGTACAAGTAGCGTATGCTATTGGTGTATCACATCCTGTTTCTGTGATGGTGAATACTTTTGGTACAGGAAAGATTCCAGACGAAAAAATTACTGAAATAGTAAAAAAAGTTTTTGACATGCGGCCCAAGGCCATTATAGAAAATCTCAAGTTATTAAGGCCTATATACAGGAAGGCAGCTGTCTATGGCCATTTCGGCAGGGATGACATAGATTTTACATGGGAGACCACTGACAAGGTTGATATACTGAGAAAAGAGGCTGGGGTGTAGATTAATAATTAAAAAAACAAAAGGTTATTATGTCCAAGCTTAGGTCATTGGGAAAATTTCTAGGAAGCTTTATATTCACAACCTCGCTATCTCTGCTAATAATTGTAATGTCGCTTGCAGAGATTACAAGCTATGAGAATATGAAGCCTGTTTTTGTTGGCCTTGCAGGAGAAAAGATTGTAGAAGGAGATGCTGCCAAGCTTGCAGAACTACATTCGCAACTTGCAAAATCCTGTGAAGGGAAAGAATCAATAAAAATACCAACAGGCTCGGAAAATATCGAGGTGAAATGTGCAGATGTGGTATCAAGCACGCCTGAGAATATAGGAAATATTATAGCAACAGCAATGTTTGACAAGGTTTATTACAAAAAATATAACTGCAATTTTATTGAATGCATACAGCTTGGTGGTGAAAACCTTATGGTTGTAGCAAGCTCAACGGGAAATAAATTCTTCCAGGATTCTGTTTTATATCTCGCAATAACAACGGTATTAGGAGTTGCAATTGTTTTTGTATTGAATGAAACCTATGCTTTACGACTAAAAGCTGTTGGCAAGGATTGCATAGGTGTCGGTGCTATGGTGTTTTTAATCTTGCTGACCAATTTCGTTGTTCCAAACTTTGTTCCGGCAGAACTCTTGCCAAAAATAAGCGGGTTTTTGAATTTTGTTGAAAATAGTATTATGATAAGATTTGCCGTGGTGCTCGTTATAGGATTAGTGCTTTTCATTATAGGATTTTTAATAGGAAGAAAGAAGGCTTAACCGATATAATCCAAATCCTTTTCATGCTCTTTGTGTATTTTAACATATTTTTGCAATTGCTTGGTCGCAAACTTTTCTATAAGTTTCATTTTGTTCACACGTCTTTTCTTCTTCGGCACAAAAATCACAAATAATATTTATATTTTGAAATATTTAGGCTTGATATTTAAATATTTTTAGTAAATTATACATGCAAACCTTAAACAATAGTAGAATTCTGCGGTAAAGTGCCTGCCTCAATTTTAGTTTCACTTACTTTTACAACCGGGGTGAGTTTGTAAGCCATGCCAATACCCGCTACTGCTTCTCTAGATGGGACTGAGGATGGAACGTCGAAATCAAGCGTCAAAACAGTGGTCTTGTTTTGCTCTATTGTAAACGGATTTACAAGTTTCAATACCTTGCTAGGTATTTCCATGGGATACGTCTTGTTTGAAATATTTCTACCCAAATCATATATCTTTATCTTTGCATCAGAGATGTAGAGCCTTATCTGCGTGTATTTGCCAGCATCCAATTCCTTCTCACCGATTATTGCCAGTGCATCCGTATACTCCAGCAAATCAAATGCTTTCGTGCCCTCAAAAACTGTTATCCAACCAGCAGCAGTAATGTTTGAATCCTCAGTAGTATTACTTGTGGTGTGTATCTGTATGCTGCTTATTGTTAGGTTTAATGATGTGGCATAGCCAAGGCCAACGAGTTTTTCTCTTGCGTCCTTTGCGGCCACTATGAGCTTTTCTTTTGATGGCAAAATTGTTGTAGTTACTGCGGTCGTTGTAGTGGTGGTGGTTGTTGGTTGTTGAAACTGTGAACTAAACAGAAAATATAATGCAAAAATGATTATAATGCATAAAGCAGCAAGTAGCTTGTAGTTAGGTTTGAAATCCGAACGAATATTAAATTGATGTTTTGGCTTGTATCTGTATTTGAAGGCCATAATAATCTTTTGTCCGGGTTATTTAAATTTCCTTTGGTTTTCTTAAAATCTTTGCGTAGCAGCCTCGGCAATAATAATGGATTTTCTGTACGCCAGTATTGCTAAAGGTATGAATTTTGAAAAGCTCTTGTCTGGTGGCGTCGCATCTGTCGCATGAACGAACAAGGCCACGCAGCTTTCTTCCGATTGCACCGACCGATGGCCTCCTCAATCTGATCCGCTTTATTTTCTTCAGCATAACAATTATATTTTGTTTTTCAACACATTTATTAAAATGGGTGGTATAGTTATTTCATGGAAGAAGAAGCCCTGAAAAATTATTCAAAGGCAAAGGAAATATCCGACAAGGTGTTGGAATTTTCCCGGAAGGTTGCATCTGAAGAAAAAAAAATTCTTGAAATAGCAGAGCAGATAGAAAACGAAATAAAAAAATTGGGAGGAAAGCCTGCCTTTCCCGCCAACATTTCAATAAACAATAATGCCGCGCATTACACTCCTGACATAAACGATTCTACTATTGTTAAGGATGGTGATTTAGTAAAGATTGATTTTGGTGTGCAGTGTGAGGGCTACATATGGGACAGGGCTTTCACTGTATGTTTTGGAAAAAAAACACATCCGCTGATAGAGGCCTCGGAAAAGGCTTTGCAGGAGGCATTGAAGATGATAAGGCCGGGTGTAAAAATATGTGAGATATCAGGGGTCGTTGAAAATACTATAAACAGTTTCGGTTTTAATCCCATACGCAACCTCTGCGGTCATGGCCTAGAACAGTATGTGCAACATGCAGAGCCCACCATACCGAACGGAAAAAATAACATCATGTCAGAAATACCAGAAGACAAGGCTGTGGCTATGGAGGTGTTTGCAACAGATGGTGTTGGCATGGTCAAGGAATCTTACCCGATTATGATTTTCAGGTTTAATGAAATGAAGCCTGTGAGAATGGTTGAGGCGAGAAAGATTTTGGAAGCATCTGTAAATGATTTTGATATGCTACCTTTTGCGAAGAGGTGGTTATCAAAAATATCGACACCTATGAAGATCGAGCTTGCGCTGAAGCAGTTGATGGATACGAATGCATTGGAAGGATATCCAGTTCTTCGTGAGGAAAGTGATGGGTTGGTTGCGCAGACAGAAGAGACTATTTTGGTTTAGACTACAAAAAAAGGTTAAATAATAAGGAATTCAAGTTTATTAAAAATTGGAGGTGCTACAATGGCATATTCACACAAAAATTCAAGAGGTCAGACATACTGGCTGCACACTAGGGGAGGAAAACTCTTCTTCTTTAGTAAGGATTCAACAGATGCAATCGATTTGCCAGATACGTTGACCGTCATGGAAAATCCGAGAACAGGGCTTCCCATGGTTAAGAAGAAGTAACTATTTCGAATATTTGCTCTGCACGCGAGAACGGGCAGTCGTGAAGGTAGTTAGAGAACCTGCCAACAGATAATTACAGTGGTTGCATTTTCCCTGCGTAAGTTTGAGTATATGCTTTTTTATTGGTTTGCCACATTTTGGACATTTTATATTCATCAAGCTCATGCTTTCAACTCTTACAACCAAAAAAACTATAATATTATTGTGCTTTCAGAGATAAAAAGAAATGTGGCAAAAAATTTATTTCCAAAATGTGATTTTTCTTTGAACCTCTTTTTTTATTTGTAGAAATGGAATTGCTCTGCTTAGCACACCGCACCTTTTTAAACCATCAAAACCCTTTATTGGTCTTTTTTCCAGGATTTTTTTCGCAGTTTTAAGCCCTATGCCTGGGACTTTTATCAGTTCCTCATATTTTGCGTTGTTTATATCAACCTCCAGTTCGAGTTTTTTTGCGAACAAAAGTTTTGGGTCCTGGCTTAAAGGCAACCTGTCATTATCCAGAACAAAATCCTTTGCATGAAAGCCAAACTGCTGCAGTAAAAAGGAGCATTGATACAATCTATACTCACGCCATCTGTTCTCTGCCTGCTTTTTTTTCTAGCGGGGTTCCTTTGATAGGCTCGAAGCTACTATAATACACACGCCTTGCCTTCAGCCTGTGATAAAACCAATCGCTGACTTGTAAAATTTCCCTATCGGTTTCATCAGAGGCACCGACAACCATCTGGCTGTCCAAGCCTGCTTTACATTTTCCCTCTTTCTGTGCTTTTGTTATTTCATGTGACAGCCATCTCAGCCTGCGCGTCAAGTCTTGGCGAAAATCTAGAAATAACTTCATATCGTCGTAGTGAGACGGAGTGGGAAATTCGATGTTTATTCCAACCCTGTCAGCAAGTTCTACTGACTGTTTGATTAGTTCCCTATCAGTGCCTGGCATTAGGTGAAGATGTATGTAAAAATTGAAACCTTTGTCCCGCAATATTTTCGTGGTCTCCAATTCTTGCTCCACAACAGTGTTCGGATCCCTTTCAACTGAAGAGCTGAGGAACAGGCCGTGAATTTTTTTTTGCTGCCATGCTACTATGGCAACTTTTGCAAGTTCTTCTGGGTTTCACTGCTCTCTTGTAGCACTCCGTTCAGCACGAAAAGCGCAAAACTTGCAGTCGTTTTGACATTTTGTAGACATCATGGTTTTGAAAAGTGGGATATATTTGTTCCGTGCAGAAGCTTCGAATATTGGTATTTTGTATTTGTCATGACCAACAGCAGTAGTGAGAAAATGCCATTTATCGCGTTTGTATAAAGTCATGAATACCAAAGAATTGATATCATGCTGTTAATATGACGTTTGTGGAAGTGGGACTCCAGTAAAAAATGAAAAGAAAATAGAAAAAAGCTGTTTTTAGTTTGGGAAGAAAATAAAACTTTCCTTTGGCGGAGAAAGGTTATCAAAATGCTTTAAAATCGTGAAGGGGTTATAAATTGAGTGTAACATAGATGCGTAACTACACAAATTTATATAAAGTGTTGTGAGAATTATTATTCTACAGAAAAAATATGCGCCACGTGATGCTATCACTTTTTCGGTGGTGTGAGATGAGAAAAGATACGGCAGAAAACATCATTAAAATTGTTAAATGCCTAAAGGGGGCAGAAGAAGGCTGGTTATGGATAAGGGAGATTGCAAGGCGTACCAGCTTGCATCATAAAACCGTTTCTCGCCTTATTGACAACCATTTAACGATGTTCGTGGACATGCAGACTATGGAACCTTTCAATGTTAGGATGGTAAGGCTCAAACCTGGAGCTGATCTTAATGGTATATACCGTTTTATATCAACTATGGAAAAATTGAATGCAAAGAAATGAGTTTTGTTATCAATTCGCTCTACCAAGAAATCTGCCAAGAATTTTCATAAAAAATGCTGTTTAAAGTGCGCCAGCCATAACCAATGCGACCAGCTGCCTTTATTTGTAATAAAATATATATTATTGTAATCTAAGGTGTTAATTTGGGAAAATTTAACGGACAATATATGACAAAGGTTAATGTACCTTGCAAAAGATGCAACACTTTGGTAAAGGCAGGTATAAATGAGAAAATTTTGACCTGTCCTGCCTGTAATTCCAAGTGGGAATAGCTAAACTCTGCTATAATGCTCATAAAAATTACCGAGTTTGTTAAAAATTGGTATTTTTCTAATGATTTTTTAGTGTGAAAATGATCTATTTTGACCAATTTTTATGGTAAAATGGCCTATTTTAAGAAAAAATTTTGGTATTTTGACCTAATTTGAACAAATTTTATGGTAATTTGGCCTATTTTAATGAAAACTGATGAAAATGAAAAAATTTTGATTATTTTTGTTATTTTAACAAGGAAACTTGGAGGATATTAAAATGTGTGATTGACTTGTGTTTAATACAACTCTTTTAGTCCCTCTTGACTCAAAATAAAGACTTTGATCTCATGAGATTTGAAGGTTTTGATCCAGTCTTCTGTTATTGGTTGGTATTGAGGAGGCATAACCAACCATAGTTCTTGTAGATTGTATGAAGATCTAGCAAACAAAAGCTGACCGATACCTCTTGTAAGAGAAGCAGTGTCTGAACCCAATTTAAGCTCGACACCAATAGATTTACTGTCTTTTTCGATAATAAAATCAGGAGGGGTTTGTATAAACCTTCTAACTATGCTAAATCCCTGTTTTTCGGCAATAGACTCGAAATTATATCTTAAAAGCGCTTCTCCTGTCTTTCCTTCGCTTTCAGAGCGCTTTAAATCACTAGAATTCGTAAAACGAACCCATCCTTTGCCATCTTTTTCAAACCGTTCAATGGCCCCTGTTCTTTTCATCATAACTGATAAAAGACCTCGTAATCCAGATTCTCCCAAATTGAGTTTCTTAGCAAGATCTTCATAACTCATTTCCCGGTTTTGTTTGACTGTTTCGACTATTTCCCTCATTCTTGGAGTGGGTGGAAGTTGAGATTCTATGGTCTGAATTTGCCTATATAGTTGGGATTTAATTGATTCTGGTGAAATATCAGCTATACCCCTGAGTGAATTTAATGAATTTTGAATTGATTCGAAACGTATTTGTGCTTTATTTTCATGTTGACGTAAAACGTCAGCCAACTCTCTGAGACTTTCTCCAAATTGAAGATTAAACCAGTCTCTAGTAGTCATTTGGGATTCTATGCGAACTAAGGAAGATTCGATTGATTTTAATGACCTTCCTGTATAACCAGCGGCGAGACCCAACTCCAAAGAATCCTTTTGAAGCTCAATAGAAGATGGGGATTCATAATTTGAAGGTAATTCTTGAGTTATTGGTTCTTGAAGTGCTTCGCTTCGCTCTAAGAGCGCTTTTGAATCGCTTTGAAGCGATGTTAAATCGCTTTGAAGCGCTTCAGAGCGCTCGGGACGGCGCAATATTCGCATAAAGAAGCTTTTTATGCCCATTTTTGATCAATAATATTATAGTTTTTGTTATATTTAAGTTTTGCCTAGTCTAACTTTGCTTATATTCTCACTATTCTACTTTTTGTTGTTTTTTGGTTAAACTCTCACTCTTGCTTTTACATCTATTTTTTATTAAAAAATTATGATCTAAGAAATGCGCCGCATATCAAGTTTATTTGTTAAAAATTGTCCAATTCTCACTCCGACTTTTTGATTTAAATTTAACTTTGAAATTTTCTTATATTTTTCAACATATAAAAATTTTAAAATTAATTAAAAGAATATAATGAAATAAGTACGTTATATTTATATACTAGAAAGAATAATATAAAATAGATGAAAGAGGAATTTTTAGACAAAATAATATTCTATTTTGAAAATGCGCCGTCTGGCAGGCGTGGAAAACTAGATGAGCCGTTTATTAACAAAATTAGAGAATTTCTGAACAAATTAGGCCCAAAAAAAATATGGGAAAAAAAAGGGATATTAAATAAAGATCAAAATACGAATATTTTTCCAGATTTTGTCATGATTCTAAATAATAAAATTATTGCATGTGAAGCTGAAAAAAAGGCCGTTACAGCCAAATTTGATTTGTATAAAAACATAAAAATTTTTGATGAACTTTGGTTTTTTACTGAAATACCGCTAGAAAAAAAACATTTACACTATAAATTTGAGAATGATATAAAGAAACCTCAAAAATTTTTTGGTTTGAATGAGGTGGGAAAAATTGTTGAAATAAAACCCACAAAAAGCGCAGTTTCAGTTACATAGTGGCGCACTTTGCTTAAAAAATGATGAAAAATAGTGTAAAAAAATATTTTCCTAAGGAAATTTACGTATAATGTATATTATGTCTACTTTTCTTTTACAAATAGTATGCGAACTATTTAAGTTAAAAAAATAATTATTAATAATGGATGATGAATCATTCCTGCCTTATGTGGGTGAGTGTTATATTCCTCTCGAATTAGCTAAAAGAAAATTGAAAGTGGCCAAGATACATGAGGTTTCATTTGATTTTTTAGCAAAAAATGGTGCAAAAATAGAGGTGAAATCTGCTTTGCCTTCTATAAACAGAAGTTTTAAAGAAAAAGTTAACAAAACATATGAGTACAAACAATGGCAATTTAGAGTTACGACAGATGAACAGAGACAAAGTGATTTTTTTGTATGTGTAGTGTTTGAAAAAATTGAACAAGATCCGTTAGGTTATTTCATCTTTCCTAATGAAGCTTTTAAAACCTTAGGTAAAAGCGATTTAATATCTGTTTTTGAGTCTGATCTAAGAGGTGTTTTTAAGAAAATGAACAAAGAAAACAAACACCAATATCTAAATAATTGGGATTTGATATTGAAATTTAATGAGAATAAAAAATCTTGAATTCCATGCATAATTTTCTTGGTATTAAAGCCTTTCAATTAAAAATAAATATTCTGGTTTGCTAATTTATGCATGGAGCCATTTTGCTATTGGCATATTAAAACGGAAGAAAATCCCAATGGGACTGCTTGCTCTGTGCATTTGTATCCTTTTGGAAAAAGTTTTCCCTGCCCGTATAGGCCATCGGACATAAAATGCGGCCAAAAGTTTGGCAGTGAACTGGAATTATATATTTCTAGAAAAGATGATGGCTCTGAGGTAGTTTGCCCGGATTTTTCTCTAAAAATTTAATACATTGCCATTTATTTCTTCACTGGCTCAGGAATTGACCCAATAGACTCTATGTAAGCCCCTCTAAATTTTTTCAGCACTTAATCTTCCGCACACAGCAACATATTGTAGGCCTTTACACTGGGATATGCGGTAGAAAGTGATGGATGCCTTTCATGAAAACCTATGCAAACCTTTCCATATTTCATTACATCTGTACCTTCTGTTGCAATGGCACCAATAAATGCCTCAGTGTAATGTCTCACCGCCGCGGTCAAGTCCCCAGACGTTTCATATTTTCTGGCTTCTTTTAACGATTCTTCAGGGTTTATTTTACGAACTGTGGATGGGAGCCAAATGAATGGAGATAGTGTTTCATGCCACTCTGGCCCAAGCCTTTCTTCAATCACGCTCGAAAATCTACAAATTTCACAATTGCATTTGTGAGTTTCTTCTTCCTTCTTTCTTTGAAATAAAGGCGACATAACAATTATGCTAATAGAACTAAAAATATTTAAACTGATGCTTTTGTTATTATTTTAAATCTTTGTATTCTAAATAAAATGAGTAATGAATACCGATTTTTCAAGTCGTACCTTGATAGAATATTTAAGAGAAGGTGAATTGGCCAGATTATCTACAATTTCATCTGATGGCAAACCACATGTCGTTCCTGTTTGGTATGTTTACAGAGATGCACCTGTTGGTGAAATAAAAACTCCTAGAATTTATATCTTAACCGATAAAAAATCGGTGAAAGCAAAAAATATTTCTCAGAACCCAAACGTAGCATTGGTAATAGATGAATACAACGAAAAATGGGATGTTAGTGGAATGGTTGTTAGAGGTAAAGCAAAACTGTTGGACGATAAAAGTGAACCGGAATTTAAGGAGTCGGAATTTATCCATGAATTGATGGGAACAAAATATCCAGAGTATTGGGAAGAACCTTGGGCAAGAGAAGAAAGGGTTGTAATTAGGATAGATCCTGAAGAATATTCAACTTGGAACGTTTTGGGTGTTAAAGATGCGTATGAATTGGATGGTGTAAAAAAACAGCTGGGTGCCCTTGTTGAAAGAGGACAGTGGCGTACCTATGGCCCGACAATTATGGCATTGAGGGATACAAAGGATGGGTTAACCATAGAAGATGTAAGCAAGACAACTGGAAATGGTATGGAACTTGAAGAGCGATATATATCTGATCTTTTAGAAGCAAAATTAATTTCAAAAAAGAGAAATGAAAACAGATTTTGGCTAAATAAAACTAATAAAGAAATATTGAGTTTTGCTTTTGGTGTTCAATTTACAGGTAAACTGCAAGAACAATGGAAGATTTGAAAGAAAAGTTGCTTCTAATGAAAGAAAAATTAGAGAATGAATGTGTCGCAGCTAAAAAATAAAGTATTACTAGTTTTATTATAAAAAGAAGTATATGCTGGTCAAAATCTACAAGCAGCTTTTGCAAAGGTATGGCGAGCAGAACTGGTGGCCCACTAAAACAAAAAGCAGGTTTGAGATATGCATTGGAGCGATATTAACGCAGAACACGAGCTGGAAGAATGTGGAGAAGGCCATTGAAAACTTGATAGAGGCTGATGTAATAGATCCTAAAAAGATAGCAAGCATGCCGATTAGGAGGCTTGAAAGATTAATACGGCCATCGGGATTTTTCAAACAAAAAGCAAAGAGATTGAATGTGTTCAGTAGGTTTTTGCTTTCATACGGTTCAGTTGATGATTTTGCAAAAAATGTTAGTAGAGAGGAGCTACTTGAGGTTAATGGTATAGGAAAGGAGACTGCTGACTCCATTTTATTGTACGCATGCAACAGACCTTGTTTTGTTGTTGATGCCTATACGAGAAGGCTGTTCTCTGATCTGGGCATTATAAAAGGAAAAGAAAAATATGATGAAATAAAGGAGATGTGCGAAAACAAGTTGCCAAACGATGTGAACCTGTATAAAGAATTTCACGCCTTGATTGTTGAACATATGAAGAGAATGAAAAAGAAAATGATTTAAATCTCTGCTCCCATTCATTAAACCATGATAGCTGGAAATGAAATCTCAAAATTACCATATCTACCAAAAGAGCTTGCAATGTTGCCATACGTGCCAGAAAGCTTTGCAGATATGGTTGGTATATTTTTGCCGAAAAAAATAAGGGAAGAGGCTATGAAAGACAGACTTTTTGAAGATACATGCCATGAGGTTGTTGACACATGGGGTGATTACAGGCTATTGGGCGAAACGCGCAAAGTGGGTATAATACTTGCGGCCCGTGCAGCTGGTGGAAAGTATATTTACCGCAGAGGGTTGAGGCATTTAAGTGGAATTGGAGAATTGTTGGAAAAACAGGATACCGTAATGAAAAAACTTTGAAAAAACCGTATTCTTGATTGCCAAGGTAATATATACAAGTTTTCTTCAAATTAATTTATGATAAAGCTTGTTGTATTCGACGTCGGCGGAACATTACTGGATTACCACACGCCTTTGAACAAGTGTGACAAAAAAATCATGGAAGAGATGTTTCATATAAAAACCAGCGAAAGGGAAATAAAAAAGGCGATTGACAGGCTTGATTTGAAGTGCGGCAGCACATATCTTCCAAGCAAATCATACAAAACCCAAATCACAAAATGTATTTTGAAAAGGTTTGGCATCTCAGCTTCAAAATCCAAGGAATTCCTCGAGAAGTGGGACAAATCAATTGATTTAAAGGATCTGAAGCTTTATCCTGATTCACTTCCAACCATCAAAAAACTTAAAGGCAAATATTTGATAGCAACCCTCGCAAACACCAGCGACAAAATTTTTCATAAAAAGGTTTTGAAGGAAACGAAGCTGAAAGAGCATTTTCATCTTCATATCGACTCGGATTCAGCCGGGATAAGAAAGCCTGATGAAAAAATCTTTAAAATCGCCCTCAAACATTTCAAGGTCAAGCCAAGCGAAGCTGTCATGATTGGTGATACCCCTTCAGCGGATATTTTGGGGGCAAAAAAATTGGGCATGCATACTGTGTTAATCAACAGAAGAAGGCTGCCATACCGCTTTACGAAAAAGACAAGACCAGATTTTGAAATAGTTTCTTTGAAAGGTTTGATGCCGATTTTAAATAAATTATGACTAGTAATTACAAACCTCTTGGGGTTTCCACCGCAGTCTCCCACCAAGGGGAGCTCCATTTTTCTGTGGATTCAGGAAGCTTGCCAAGAAGCTCTTTTATCCTTTCGCTTATTCTTGATTTATAAGGCTCACCCATATCCGCAAACTGCTCCCTATCCACACTTTCTGCTGCGAATTCTAAATTCAACCTCACGGTTTTTCTCAATTTTTTATCTCCAAGAATTTTAGACAATTTTTTCACATCTATTTCTTCAGGGCCCTCGCCAAGCTCATGGTCATTGAAAAGTGCATATATGTCTTTAAGGTCTTTCCTCTCCATTCCGATTACTGCATAACCAGGTATCAAATCATAGGGAAGAACCCTCCAACCTTCCCCACTGCCAATGAGCTGATCTTTTTTCGCCATGTCAATGACTTGGCACTTGGAAATGATCATGCCCACCAAACCAACTGTGTAGAGATTTTCTTGAGGATGTTTCAAAGTCTCGGTAAAATCCATGGCATGCCTCAGCTTGATTTTATCGCAAATTATATCCACCTCGCCAAAAATACCACTTCCATCCTCTTCAATAGAATTTATTGCCCGAACCCTGTATCTCCATGCCCGTCCCATTGAGTTAAACTCTACATCTTCTGGACACTGTTCATAATGCGTATATCTAGAGCCATATACACTCCCCAACAAAGTGAGTAGGCGAATGAATTTCCTACCATACCCACTTTTTATAACAAAATCGACGTCATGCACATCTCTTTTTAAATATCCTTCATTGCAGCTCGGGCAGTGAAATTTAAAGGCAGCGCCGCCGAAAACTGTAACATCTATAGGCCTCTCACTAACAATTCCTTTTTCATCAGAAAATTCATTTGCATGCCTTGCTGCATGGAATACAACTACTGCCCTTTGCATAGGGAAGTAACCTAAATCAACATAATCAGGTACACCCAACTCTTTACGCAATTTGTATGGGTCAACATTTGAAGTAAGAGGTAGGTCAAGCTCTAAAACTCTATGTTTATATCGGTCTATCTCTTTGGTCTGCTTTCCTACCATGCCTATCTAAAAGATGAGAAATTAAGATAAGTATTTATACCTATAGAATACTGTGATTACACCAGCTCAATAAATGTTACACTTATCTATCATCTTCAACTCTCGGTATTCTTTCCTGCCTTGATTTGAAGTCCAAATCATTCACATCAAAAATTCCATAAAAAAGAAGTATTTGTTTGCCTTCTGAATCCATTCCCCTAGCAGCTTTCAGCAAAACATCCCTAGGATTGTAACCACCATCTCTCAAACGCCTGCTATATTCATATACATCCATTTTAGGAGAATGAAATGAAAGGATGATTGGGACAAACATAGAAGTGTTCTGCATATGCTCCTCAAGCAATCCACTGCAGCATTCCCTGTATGCATTTGCTAGTTTTCTTTCAAGAGTTTTGAGTTTTATATATTCCAAGATTTTCATAAATAAAAAACTGCTACTTGAATTAATCTTAATCTAACAGAAGTTGTGAGGTACAAATTTAAATATTTAAAATTCCAATTATAAGTGGGCACTTGACTGCTCATACAAACAATATTTGGTCTTCTCGTCTTGACGAATTAATCCAAGAATACAGGATTGACACAACATCTACTGTTCCTCTAGCAATTCTGGGATTGAAGCCAACAACCCATGTCTTCAAGGTTGTAAGGAGTGATTTTGACACAGACACGTTCAAAACCTACATTATAGAAACTGAGGAAATGAATAATGTCATTGCAAGGCCTTCCCTTGTCGGAAGCAAGCTGATGGATGAATGTATTGACGCTGCATTGGAGGCTGTAAAGGTGATGTTCTGGCTCACTGAAATAAAAGATTTTTGGCCTGGCAGAGTCGTTTATTACGGCTTGGACAGGGCCGGGCCCTATTACGGAAGGCGCACGGCACTAAATATAAAAAATGGTGAAAAAATAAGGTCTGTGTCCACAAGGCCGAAATATACTGTAGATTTGTCTCAAAGTTATGACCATACAGAAAGGGTGGTTAACGTAGCGGGAGGGACTGCGGATTTTGAGGGGCTGCAGCAAAATGAACATTTGTATGTTGTGACTGATGATACAGGAGCTTCAGGTAAAACCTATAAAGCTGCCATTCCACCTTTGGTTGAAGAATGCGAAAAGGTTGGATCTGTTGTTGAATTTTTGGATGTTTATGGAATGAACTCCTGTGTTGCGGTTAAAATATTAAAAGAGTTGGACGAGAGGTATAACATAAAAATGAATGTATTCTGCATCTGGGGAGTTACTGATCTTGATATACATGATTATAACATGCCACCTTATGGTTACAAAGATAGGGGTGGCAACGGCAGGGGAAGCATTGTCGATATGTCAACATTGTATAGGATGATACAAAGATACGGACGCGCGCAGAATATTGATGCGGCTTGGGATTGGTCTGACAGACACATCAATATTGAAAAGCATTTAGACCATAGTAGTGGGGAGCTTTGCAAGAGTTTAGCGAATGGTAGTTATGAAGGCTGGGAGGTGCAACTTGCAGAAGCAGAGTTGGAAAGAATTAAAGACTCTTTGCTAAGATATGGAACTAACAAAAACTCATAAATAAAAAAAGTGCCATTTGATTTAATTTTAAATCAAATAAAATCTAAACGTTCATACTGATTTTTTTATTAGCCAAAGATGTTAACGCATTCTCCAAAGAAATTTTTCTTTCATTTATAGAAACTTTGATCCTTTCAATCTGTTTTTTTGATTTTCCAATTTCCATGTTCGATCGTTCAATCCCTCTCCCAATGTATTCAATCCTTCTTTCAATTTCATCCCTTATGCTCGGCGTTTTCTGCTCATCCACGCTTGCTTCCACCTTTTCCAACTCATTCGTCATCAAAAGGTATTTTTCCAAAAGGCTTTCAACCACATTACTTTCTACCAGCCACTTTATCTCATCCAAACTTTTTTCCCTCTCCTTCAGCTCAATCTTTCCCTCTGAAATATTTTTTTCAAGCATATTCAGGATTGAATACAAAGTTTGGGGATTTTTTTCTCCAATCAATGCATCAAAAACAGAAATGGCATATCTCTCCAGGACCTTTTCATTTTCAATCTTCACAATACCCCTGTCCACTAGGTTTTTGAATTTCTTCATGGGCTTTTCTATTTTCGATATGACTTGAAGCATTTGCGACTTTATGTTTGCCGCATCCTCTTCCATCTTTTTCTTCTTCTCCAAGAGATTTTTAAAACGCAGCCAATCTTCGCTGCCCTCAAATTTCTCCAGTTTTTCTTTTTCGCTGTTACGCTCTGACTCCAAGGCAGAAAGCTTGCCTTGAAGTGATTTTACCTCTTCTTCCACATAGCTCAATTTTTTCATTTCATCCTTTATCGATTGCAACTCATCCTGAGCATTTTTTATCAAAAAGAGGTTATCTTTATTTTTTCTTACCAGATTTTCAAAATTATTCGATTTGTTGCTGAGAATTTTAAATTTGCCTATTGCACTGTCTGCCTCCTTTTCGAACAGTTCCTTCAAAAATTGATAATCAACCACTGTTTTTGCATTGGTTTCGGATATGGCCGAAGAGCTAAACCTGCTAAATTCCAGAATGGAATCAAGGTCTAACTGCATTGGCCTTTTTATCTGCTCTGCCGCCGCCTCCATCTTTTGGATAAAGCTTTTTTTGTGGGCGACGACCTTTTGCAGCAGCTCGGAATCCACTGGCCCAGTATATTCAGCTTGCTTCAGATTAGCAATATCATTCTGCATGCCAACTGCAGTGGATTGCATATCCTGATATATTTTGCTTGCATCTTCCTTGAACACTTGAAAGTTTTCGTCAAAATTTTTCGAGAGAAAACCTTCAGCATCTTCAATACTAAAAATCTGTTCCTTTACCTCTTCTTTCTTTCCAAATATTCTTTGCAAGAAACTCAAAATTATCAAGAATTAATTGTCTTTACTCTTTTAATAAGCTTTGCGGAACTATTCTTCTTCCTCTTCGTCATCCAGTTCTTTCAGTGCTTCTTTGATCTCTGGGTATGCTTCCTCTTCCTGGCTTTCTTCCTCTCCTATCCCCATTGCTTCATTTGCCTCTCCCTGAGGCTCCTGTATCTTCCTTTCCAGCTCTTCGATATCATCCACGCTGGTTTCCCTTTTTTCCTGACTCACTATCTTCCTTTCAAGCCTTCTAACCAATTTTTTCTTTGATTTCGGCATGATTCTTAATTGTCTAATGTATTTTTAAAGCTTTCGCAGCTAAGGTTTTTTCCAACCAGCTTCAAGATTTAATAAAATAAGCTATTTCTACGTTTCTATCATGGTGCAAAGGAATGCAAGAGCTTAACCTTACTGTTCTAGGATTTGATATCGTATCGGTAACGCAGCCAAAGTCATTCCAATGCGAGAAGTTGTAGCCTGATAGTGATCCTGCTATTAAAATAATCTCGGAACTTTTGTCAACTTCTATGGTAAAAGTACTTTTGCCAGTTTCAGTATGTGCCACCCCGTCTTTCGTATAGTTAACAGTGATCGTGGCTGGGATTGTTTCATAGCACGGGCTTCTCTCTGGCACTTCATAAACGCAATTAGTCTCTTGCGCCCTTATCTCCACGGGTCTGTAAGTCTGTGAACAATAGACAGATGCAGTGAATGCATTATTATTCCCGGCAATTCGCCATGCATGATTACCTTCTAGGCATCCCATTACAGTTACAGTTGCGGTTTTGCCAGCCTCTATTGCAGGTATTACACAGGCATTTTCGCATTTGCCCTCAATTTCATTGCAAGTCAAAGAGCCTGCAAGCAAATCCTTGCTACCGTAATTTTTTAAAATAATGGTTGCATTTCCAGCAGCGCAATAGTAATCTGATAATGTAACGGTTGAAAATTCTCCTGCAGAAGATGATATTGTGTGAGTGATTATCGAGCTAATATAAACAAATGCGAATCCTGCAAGTACGATGGTAATGGCAACAATGACTATGACTGGTATCAAAATAAGCAAAAGAGCCTTTATTTTTTCGATCTTGTGCTGGTTTGACAAAGCATATATTTCCAGAATAAATGACCACACGCCAATGATTAAGCCAAAAATTATATTCAAATAAATTGAAACCAAACCAAGGAGGCTTTGCAACCAGCCGAACAAAATCACCGGTGTTGATGCATAAGCCAAAGCTGCAAATGTGAAAGAATAATCCCTTTTAATTAATTTGAACAATTTTCCAAAGCCGTGGATGAATGCGGCACCTATCATGGCAAAGACAAAATACAACAACGTAATTATTACAGAAAGAGATGCAGAAAAAAGGCGCTCTGAAATTTCAGCTGTGTAAAATGAAACAATACCGTTGAGTAAGGCTGGTATTAGAGATATTATAAAAAGATAGATGATGGTGTTTTTGGTTTCAGATATTTCCTTTGTCGCCCAAAATGGATTGAAAATTATCTCCTTTGCAAAGGCAAAAGAGTCCCTAAAATAGTCCCACATAATTATAATTTTACAATGCCTGTTTAAAAAGATTGGCTTTTGCAAACACGAAAAAATCTTATACTGCGCAGACGTATTACTTATCATGGAAGAGTTTCTCAAAACAGACGTATTACTTATCATGGAAGAGTTTCTCAAAAGATTGGAGGCAGAGCTGAAACTGAGGGCGTTTTCTCAAAACACAGTAGCCGCCTATATGCTGTGGAATGAAAAATTCCTGAACTTTGTCGGTAAAAATCCGAATGATATTGTCGAGGATGATATAAGGGGTTTCATAGCGCAGAAGATGTCCGAGGGTGTGTCGCCTAAAACAATTATACTGATGAGGGCTGCGCTGAAATTTTTCTACGACGGCATGCTCAAAAAAAATATAGTAAATATAAAATCGCCTAAGGTGTCGCAGAGCTTGCCGACTGTGCTGACAAAGGAAGAAATAAAAAAACTGATTGATGCAACTGGTAACAAAACCCATAAATTGATGATAATGTTTCTCTATTCTTCTGGCATAAGGCTGAGCGAGTTGGTGAATCTGAAGGTTGGGAATTTGGAGCTGGAGCAGGCAATGGGATGGGTTAGGAGTGGCAAGGGTGCAAAAGATAGGTTGTTTGTTATTTCGAAAAATCTTGCTGAAGAGTTGAAAATTTTTGCAGCTGCAAAGGGAAGGGATGATTTTCTCTTTCAAGGCCGCAATGGGAGAATGACACCGAGGAATGTGCAGAAGATCGTGGCATCATCAGCAAAAAAGGCTGGCATATCAAAGAATGTCCACCCTCACACATTGAGGCACAGCCTTGCCACGCATCTGCTAGAGGATGGAACTGACATAAGAAAAATACAAATACTGCTTGGTCATTCCAATCTCAGCACGACCCAGATTTATACACATGTATCAATGGAAGAACTGAAAAAGATAAAGAATCCTCTTGATGTTTTGTGAAAATAAAAAAAGAAATGAAATGAAATATAAAAAACATCAGCTTGTCTTTTCTTTCATTTTTGAAAGCTTCATCAGCGCGCCTTCCACAGAATGTGCAAGGTCCTCCCCGTCATCAGTTAGCTTAATGATCTTTATCCTTCCCTTCTTTTCAAAGTCAACTATGCCAAAATTTTTAAATTGGTCAAGCAGTTTGACTGTATGAGAGTAGGTGCAGTCAGCTTCTTTCGAAAGTATTGTTGCATATTTCGGCCCGTTTTTCAAACTCGTCAGCAATTTCACTGGTTTCAAGCGAAGAAATAGGCGAGAAATGTTTTTATCTTTCGGCACGCAACCCACACTCTGTAACTTTCTAAATAATAATTATCGAAATGATGTATATATAGATAACGATATAGCTTTTGCAGAATATAATTAAAATTTTTCGGGAAAAAAAATTATTTTTTGCAAAAATTTTTGCAAAACAGGCTAAAATTTATACTAAAACCGCGATAAGTATCTTATAGTGGTGTTTTGCATGACTATCTTGATCAGGCCGCCTGCTGCAGCCGGAACATTTTACAATCTTAACCAAGAATATCTGAAAAAACAGATAGAAAGCTGTTTCAACCACAGGCTTGGACCGAATGGGATGAAAACGAAGAATGTGAAAGCAGCTGTTGTGCCGCATGCTGGTTACGAATACTCAGGACCAGTTGCAGCATGGGCTTATTCCAGGATGGAAAAGGCAAATTATTTAATTGTCGGGCCTAATCATACAGGCATAGGATCGCAGTTCGCCGTTATGAAGGCTGGGATGTGGAAGACTCCACTCGGTGATTTGGTAATAGCGAATGATGTGGCGGAAAAGCTGATTGACACGAGGATTGTGGAGTATGATGTGCTTGCGCATGAACACGAGCATTCAGTCGAAGTGCAGCTACCGTTTTTGCAGTACCGCTTCGGGAGCGATTTTAAATTTGTTCCATTGGTGATAATGAACGATTTCGCTGATGATTTGCTATTGGATAGCTGCAGGTTGATTGGCAAGACTATAGCGAATATTGTAAAAAAACAAAAGGAAAAGTGGATTGTTTTGGCTAGCACTGATTTTTCGCACTATGTTCCGCAGGAAATGGCTGAGAAGAATGACAAGTCTGTGATAAAGTCGATATTGAAACTGAATGAGAAGGATTTGTTTGAAAAGGTTGCTGAAAAAAAGATTAGTATGTGCGGTTTTGGAGCTGTCGCTATGGTTATGGTTGCAGCAAAGGGGCTTGGTGCCAGAAAGGTTGAACTGCTGAAGTATGCCACCTCAGGTGATGTGACGCAGGATTTCACATCGGTTGTCGGCTATGCAAGCATAATCTTCTACTGATAAATAACTTAACAAACGATGTCCTAATTGATACTATGGAAAAAACAGTGCTGAAGCACGCGCTGGCAAATGCAGTGGAGCATGATGGCAAGGCAGAGTTCCAAGCAGTGCTTGGAAGGGTCATAGCAGAAAGGCAAGATGTAAAAAACAAAATACGGGATTTAATTCCGATTATAAAAAAAATTATAACTGAAGTTAATGGAATGCCGTTAAAAAAACAGCAGGCGAAATTAAAAAAGATTGGATTCGTGGAAAAAAAGAAAGAAGAAAGGGTTGGACTGCCTGAACTGCCGAATGCAGGTAAGAAGGTGGTGATGAGGCTTGCACCCTATCCATCCGGTCCGCTGCATATAGGAAATGCAAGAATGGTTTTGCTGAATGATGAATATGTAAAAAAATATCACGGCAAGCTAATACTTGTTTTTGACGATACCATTGGCTCTGAAGAGAAGTTTATCATACCAGAAGGCTACAGCCTGATAGAGGATGGGTTGAAATGGCTTGGTGTAAAATGCCATGAGGTGTTTTACAAATCTGACAGGATGCTAATATTCTACCAGTTTGCGCAGGAGATGTTGCAGAAGAATTTGGCCTATGTATGTATATGCCCGGAATTGAAGCTGCGGGAAAATCGTAAGAATGGTTTGGAATGCAACTGCAGGGATAATACAGCGGAGAAAAATTTGGAGCTTTGGAGGAAGATGCTCAGTGGTGGATTCAAGGAGGGTGAGGCTGCTGTCAGGATTAAGACAGATATGAAGCATCCGAACCCAGCTTTCCGTGACAGGGTTTTGCTGAGAATAGCAGAGCGGGATCATCCTCGTGTCCGGAGAAAATACAGAGTATGGCCCATGCTGGAGTTTTCCTGGGCTGTTGATGATCACATGTTTGGTGTTACGCATATACTGCGTGGTAAGGATTTAGTTATGGAGGATATGATGGAGGAGTTTATCTGGCAAAGGATGGGCTGGAAGGCAGCAGAGTTCATACATTATGGCCTGCTGAACATAGAGGAAGCCAAGCTAAGCAAGAGCGGATCAAGGAAGGCAATAGAAATAGGTGAATACAGCGGATGGGATGATCCGAGGACATGGAGCATGCAGTCCTTGAGAAGGCGCGGGATAAAGTCACAGGCTTTAAGAAATTTCATACTTGGCATGGGGTTGAGTCTTGCCGATGTCACAGCTCCTGGAGAAATATTGTATGCAGAAAACAGGAGGCTGATAGACAAAGAAGCAAACAGGTATTTTGTTGTTTTACAGCCAGAAGAGATAGCTGTGTATGGCGGCATGAAAATAAAATCTACCAAAGCCCCACTGCATCCGGATTTCAAAAAACGCGGGTCTAGGCTGCTGAAGGTCAATCCTGCAAAAATTTACATTGAGAGGGATGATTTGAAGATGTTTGAAGGAAAGGAGGTTGGATTGATAAATCTTGCTACAGTGAAGCTTGGCAAAAAGGCAAATTTTGTTTCTGAAAAAATAAAAACTGAGATACAAAAGATACACTGGGTGTCTGAACCGAATGTTTTCGTAAAAATTGTCATGCCTAACGGCACAACTAAGAAGGCATTGGGTGAAGAGGCCATGCTGAAATTGAAGGAAAATGATGTTATACAGATGCAAAGGGTTGGGTTTGCACGCGTTGATACTGTGGATAGGGTGAAAAAAGATATAGTTTTATACTTTGCCCATAAATAGAATTAATGATAAAATGAGGTGGTATGATGGTAAAAAGTTATGTGAAGTTCCAAACACCGAAAGATATAAGCGACAAGCTACTGCAACTTGTAGAAATGGCTAAAAATAGCGGCAAACTGAGAAAGGGTTTGAATGAGTCTACTAAAGCAATAGAGCGTAGCATTGCACAACTGGTCATTGTTGCAGAGGATGTAGAGCCTGAAGAGATAGTTATGCATATCCCGCAATTGTGCGATGAGAAGAATATTCCGTATGCATTCGTCCCAAGCAAACTAGAGTTGGGAAGGGCTGCTGGTATAGAGGTTGGTTCGGCTGCTATTTCTATAACAGACGCAGGTGAAGGTAAGGATCTTCTGAAGGAAATATTGAAAAGGTTGAAAGAGATAGGCAAGTGATAACATGGCCCAAGAAGCGGTTCCAGCAGAGGTACTGCAATTGTTAGGCAGGACTGGTGTTAGGGGAGTGATGCAGATTAGATGTAGGGTATTGGAAGGACCTGACAAAGGTAAAGTACTGACAAGGAATGTTATGGGACCGATAAGGGTTGGGGACATATTGATGCTGCGCGAGACAGAGATGGAAAGTGTGTCAAGGTTCCAAGAGAAGAAGTGAGGATATGAAATGCTCTTTTTGCAGTAAAAATTTCAAGGCATCTGGCAAGATGTTTGTTAAGAATGATGGTACAATACTCTATTTCTGCGGTTCCAAATGCGAGAAGAATTATTTGCTTGGCAGGGAATCAAAAAAAAGAAAGTGGTCACGGGCAAAGAAGTAGTTTATAAATTAAAAAACTATTTAGGAATTAAGGGCCGATAAGCCAACGGTAGACTGTCCGCATGGCATTGAAACCGTAATGCGGAATGCTCGGGGTTCGAATCCCCGTCGGTCCACAAATATTTCAAAGGATTTGCATGAAAGAGGCGACCACAACTTTATAGACAAGGATTCGGAAAGGGAATTGACAAGATTAACAGTAGAGTGGCTGAAAAAACGGCTGAAATGACTGAATTATTTCCTTAAATAACTTTAAAAGTATTTGTTTCGATTATTATAGATACTATTATACGTGGTAAAATGGGTAGCACAAGAATCAAAGAAGAAGAAAAGGAGAAGAAGGAAGCCAAAGAGGAAAAGCAGGAAAAGACAGAAAGACCTGCGAAAGAGAAGCATGTTGAAAGGAAGAAAGAATTGAAGGCTATAGTTAGATTTATCAATACTGATATCGATGGTGAGTTGCCGCTTATACGGGCGTTACGAGGCATAAAGGGTATAAGCCATTCTTTTGCCAATGCCGTTTGCATAACATCAGGCTACAACCCAAAGGCCAAACTCGGCTCACTCAAAGAGCCTGACATAGCAAAGGTGGAGGATATAATAAAAAATCCTGCGAAATTCGGCATACCTTCATGGCTTGTGAATAGAAGAAAGGATTTGGAGAGCGGGACTGATATTCATTTGTCAGGGCAGGATGTGGATATTGGAAGAAGGTTTGACGTACAAAGGCTGGTTGATGCAAAAACATACAAGGGTGTGAGGCATATGCTTGGTTTACCAGTAAGAGGGCAGAGAACAAGAAGCTCTTTCAGAAAAGGAAGGGTTGTCGGTGTTGTTAGAAAATCAGTAAGGATAGTGCAGCAGGAAAGTAAAGAGGAGAAGAAGTGAGTGAATGAGACGCTCCAGAAAAAAATACAAAAAACCTATCAAAGCATGGGACAAGCAAAGGATTGAAAGCGAAAGGGTGATTGTCAAGGAATATGGTTTGAGAAACAAAAAGGAGATTCTGGTTTCAGAAAGCATTTTGAGAAAATTCAGGCGGATGGGAAGGAATGCTGCTGCAAAAAAGGACAAGGATATGGAAAGGATTCTTATCAACAAGATGATACGGCTTGGTTTGTTGAAGGAAGGTGTTGGACTGGATGATGTTTTAGGATTAACCTTGGCGAATATTTTGGAGAGAAGGTTGCAGACAATAATTTTTAGAAAGGGATTGGCTAACAGTATGAGGCAGGCGCGACAATTAATAGTGCATGGCCACGTGACTGTTAACGGCAGGAAAATAGTTTATCCGAGCTATATGGTTTCAAGGGATGACGAATCAAATATTGCTGTTGATGTGATGCTGCCGAAAAAAGTTTTACCTGCAGCAGAAGTGAAAACAGGTGAAACAAATGGCTGAGGCAAGAAAAAAAGAGATAACATGGGGTGTGGCACACATATACAGCACGGTCAATGCCACCATAATACACATAACCGATATAACAGGTGCGGAAACGATGGCAAGGTTTTCCGGTGGTATGATGACCGATAAGGATAGGGAGCAAGGCATGCCTTTCCCTGCTATGCAGGCTGCAAAAAAGGCTGCTGAGGAGGCTTTGTCCAAAGGAATAAGCGGTGTGCATATAAAGGTTCGCGCGGTAGGAGGGCATGGCAGCAAATCGCCTGGGCCTGGTGCTCAGCCGGCTATAAGGGCGATAGCAAGGTCTGGACTGAAAATAGGTATGATTGAAGATGTTACACCGATCCCACATGATACGACGAGGCGTCCTGGAGGCAGACGTGGCAGGAGGGTGTAGAGTTTATTTTTTTATTACAAAGAAAAAATCGGTATTTAATATTTCTCTCTTTATAACTCTATTGACTAAATCTTCTTGAAATTTTTCACACATTATTATCATAATTGTAGAAATTTTTTTATTGAGTTTTTTGAGCATTTGGAATCTATGATCTAAATAAGCTATTCTGTGTATAATGTCCTTTCTCTTTACCTGATTTAACTTTGTTATTTCAATAGCTACTAAAGGATTTTCTACAGAAGGTATAATAAAATCGATATTAAGATTTTTTTCATAAAAATACAAGTTAGCGTGAATTTGAAATGAAATTTTTGATTCTTCCAATAAATTTTTAATTTTCAACTCCAAATCATCGAACGGCGACAATCTTTTGAAATTTTTAATACAATTATTAATGTCAACTTTTCCAATCAAATTTCTTTCATGAAATACTTCTTCTATTTTTGACATCACTATTTTAATTGTTTGGGGCATCATTCTATCATCAAATCTTTCATAACGTCTCATGTCTGAAACTCCTTTGTCGATGATTTTTCCAAACTCATAAATGTTCATTCCCACGACTATTCTAAAAATAGAAAGAAATCTGGGGTTTGATTCAAGCACAGCAGAATCAAATTTGGTGAAATTTTTTGTTTCTTCTGACAATATGCCAAAATATTTTTTGAAATCTTCTACACTCATTTCACTAAATCTTTTTACATCATATTTCAATTTTGGAGCTTCGTAAAACCATTTATCCCTAGCGTTTTTACATTGTGCCCAACTTTTCAAAATTTTTTCTTTAGGTAAAGCCCCATTTTTTGCGAAAAGTTTATTAAGAATATCGACACATTTCTCCAATATTTTAGATGTTTTATAACCTTGTCGTCCAGCCTCGACATGTCTGACCCACTGGCTAGATCCTAGCATATTAGAAAGCTTGTATTGTGAAATTCCCAAAGCTAATCTTAAAATCATCAAATACTGTGGATTATTACGAATAAGATTTAGATCAATTTTAGTAAAACCTACTGTTTGCTTTAATAAAAAATCATATATATTTAAAAACTGCTCTTCATTCATTTCCCTCAAATCCTTCGGCAGTGTCATTGTTTGCTGCATAGGCAACACCAAAACAAACTAATGGTTTTTTATATATACCTACCTTTCGGAAGTAGAACCCCACTAAAAACAAAAAAGAAGACATTTTAAGCCAGTTTTACGTTTAATTTAACTGGAAAACATCCTCTTTTGTTCAAAAAAATCATTTTAAGCTTATTTTGAAAAGTTGTTCGACGATAACTTGCATGCTGCGTGGGTTCAAATCCCACCTCCCGCACTAGGTCTCAGGTTCAGTTCTCCAGAATATGTGTTTCTTGTCAACCTTTTGACTACTCGCTGCTCTCTTCTGGTATTTTCCGAATATTTATTTCTTCTAAAATTTGTGCAGTACGCATAGCAAATTTACTCATTTCTTCTGGTGCTTTTCTTGCGTAATCTTTATCATCTCCACATAAAAATGAAGTAAGAGGACCTAATGCAGACTCCTGATACGGAATCCTTTTCCCACATTTTACACAATATACATAAGGACGGAGAAGATATCCCAAATAATTTTCAACTACACCAGACAATTTGTAAACTTGCCTAAGTTTATCTCTAATTCCCTTAATAACATCTCTGTCAATTGATAAAGTTATATTTTGTTTTGGCACAATATAAAAATAGTTCAATAAATATTTATGCTAATATTCTAACATTTTAGCATATATTTTAATATTCCCGCACTGTATCCCAGCCAGGGAGCACACCTTCCGCATGAAATTCATACTTCAATTTTTTTGATAGTGAAAAGCTTAAAATATATCAATTATTAAAAACAGAGTTATTTATAAACTTGGCAACAAAACAAATTATACTGGTGAAGGGATGAAAGTGCAAATACTGGAAAGAAATGATTCTGAGGTAAAATTTCTCCTTGAAGGCGTCACAGCAGGTTTTGCCAACACGCTTAGGAGAATAATGATAGGCGAAGTGCCAACGATGGCGATAGAGTGGGTTGATTTTAGAAAAAATGATTCTGTTATAGTCGATGAGTTGCTGACCAACAGGCTGGGACAGATGCCACTTACGTTTGACGAGAAGGTTTACAATCTTCCGGAAAACTGCAAATGTGAGGGCAAAGGATGCAGCAGGTGCCAGGTTGAACTGGTGCTTAAGAAAAAGGGCCCTTGCGTTGTTTATTCTGGTGATTTGAAGAGTAGCGACAAGGATGTGAAGCCTGTTTTTGACAAAATGCCTGTGACTGAACTGTTTGAGGGGGATGAATTGGAGTTTGAGGCAACAGCACAACTGGGTCTTGGAAAAAATCATGCAAAATGGCAGGCAGCTGTTGTTGGCTACAAAAACAAACCTTCTGTTGTTATAAACGCAAGAGAGTGCGATACAAATAAGTGTAAAAAATGTGTGGAAAAATGCGTGAAGAATATAATAAAGGAAGAGCGGGGTAAAATAGTTGTAACCGATCCTTTGCTCTGCAGCATGTGCATGCAATGCGTTGAAATCTGCCCGAAGAAGGCAATAAAGGTTGAGACAAGTGAGGATAGCTTTGTCTTTACAGTTGAAAGCGTATGCGGCCTGAAGCCCGAAGAAATAATCGAGAGGGCTGCGAAAGTACTGGAGGAAAAGGCTGACGAGTTTGGCAAGGTATTGGGCAAGCTGAAATAAAAATCATCTAATCCTAGGAAAATTAAGTTTTATATAGCTGTATGGAAATTGTAATAAATACGCGGGGGTAGCCAAGCCTGGTCAAAGGCGCAGGACTTAAGGCATTGTAATTAGTGATGATGGAAAGATGATGTAAGCAATCCTGTGGCTTAGTGCCTTCGTGGGTTCAAATCCCACCTCCCGCAATAGCTACGAAATAGAAAATTCTGAAGAAATAAATCTTTTTATTTCTAATATTGATTGGTAACGTAATGAGTTTGTTTAGAAAAAAGAAAGAAGGCATCTTAGAATCAAAATCATTGGATCAGGAAGATATTGTAAAATTTTTAGATACATACCTTAAGGATCAAACTAGATTAAATAGAGATAATAAAGGCCTTTATACAACACTAGACGATGTAAATAAAGCTCTAGACCCATACGCTAGCACTATGGGAAAAACCTATGACCCTGAAAAAGCAACTCCAGAGATTTTTAGGTTAATAAATGATCTACTTCGTGAAAAAACAAAACGCTCAGAACTATGGCAAGAAGAAGGAAAAATTATTGAAAGAAGATATTATATAATAAGCTAATTTTCATTCTATATGGGTATCCCAAAAACTTGAAACCTTTTCTAAATTCCTTATGTTTAAAATCCCACCTCCTCCCTCGCATGAAGATTTAAATTTGTGAATAAATCAAATTAACAATATGAATGAAGTTAGATTAAAAGCACCAGCTACCTCTGCCAATTTAGGTAGTGGGTTTGATATATGCGGTATTGCCTTAGAGAGACCTTTTGATTTGATAACAATTAAAAAATCGGGGAAAACATTCATTAGAAACATTGGGCGCTATGTAGCATTGGATGATGAAAAAGAGAGTATTTTTGGTGTGGTAATAAAGAAAATGCGTGATGACTTTGGTTTTAAGGAAAATTTTGAAATAATAATTGAAAAGAATATTAAACATAAAGGCGGTTTGGGTGCGAGTGCAACCGAGAGTGTGGGAACGACTTTCGGTTTGAATGAATTGCTCAAATTGAATCTGAGTAAGAAAGAAATATTGCATTATGCTGCCTTTGGCGAGGAGTTCATCGATGGATCGCGACACCTTGATAATGTTGCGCCTTGTACATATGGTGGCTTTACTATAAGCTATAGCAATGATCCAATTCGAATAAATCGTATTTCGCCTCCAGAGATGCTGGAGTGCTTATTGATCATACCGGATAAAGAAAAACCTTCTACGAGATACGCGCGTGAGGTATTACCCGAAGTTGTGCAGCGCAAACATGCCTTGTACAATAGCTTTTGTCTGGCCAAACTTGTTTGTGGCTTTATTGAAGGCGATGTTGAATTGATTATAGATTCACTGGATGACAGGATCGTGGAGCCGGCACGCATGAAAGCAGGGATATTGGTAGATTTACCTGAATTGAGAGAAATAGGAAGAAAGTATGATTATGGTGTGGCTGCAAGTGGAGCTGGGCCTACATTGATCGCTTTTGGAAACGTGAAGAACGAAAATAAGAATGATTTTGAAAAAGCAATTGAAGACTTGTTTCTTAAGAAAAATATAAAAATAGAACTCATTTGGACACGACCTAGCGAAGGCGGCGTGTCTTTCGCATGAAATTTGACCGTAAGTTTTTCATGAAACATTTAAGCCTTACTATTAAATGAAAAATATGAGAAACCTGGGATACGGAAGCACAAATGGACATCCTGAAATAGTTGATTTCAAAACTGCTCTTTTGCGAGGTCAGGCTCCGGATAAGGGTTTATACATGCCTGTTGAGATTCCTTCATTGTCTTCTGACATAATCGAATCTATGGGCAAGATGACATACCCTGATATAGCATTCACTGTGATTGGCCAATTTCTTAAGAATGAAATACCGTCAAGTGAATTAGAAAGAATAGTCCGTGACGCATATGATTTTGATATCCCAATACAACGTGTCTACGATAGAAAACATGTCATGTGGCTTAGCAAAGGACCAACTCTTTCTTTTAAAGATCTAGCTGCAAGAATGATGTCTCGACTTGTGCAATTTATAATGAAGAATGAACAAAAACATATGACAATTTTGACAGCAACATCGGGAGACACTGGCAGTGCAGTTGCGAATGCATTTTATGGTTTGGACAACATTGATTGTGTGGTTCTATTTCCAGAAAAAGAAGTTACGGAACTTCAGAGAAAACAGATGACTACTTTAGGAGGCAATGTGAAAACATTTGCTGTAGATGGAAAGTTTGACGATTGCCAGTTAATGGTTAAACAAGCATTTACAGACCCTGAACTTGAATGTCTTAATCTTTCATCTGCCAACTCAATTAATTTTGGAAGATTATTGCCCCAATTGGTTCAATATTTCTATGCTTATTCTAGAATCATAAAAAACTCTGATGAAAAACCTGTTATGTCTGTCCCATGTGGAAATTTCGGACATATAACAGCTGGTCTTTTTGCCAAATTTATGGGACTTCCTATACACAGATTCGTTATTGCAACAAATGCAAATGATGAATTTCCAAGATTTTTAGAAACAGGCATTTATAATCCTATAATTCCTTCAAGAGTTTGTATTTCAAACGCCATGAATGTCGGCCATCCCAGTAATCTTGCAAGAATTGTTGATTTATATGAAGGCATTATGGACGAAAAGGGGACGATAAAGAAGATGCCAGATCTCATTTCCATGAAAAGGGATATTTTTGCGGTAAGCATTTCTGATAACGAAACTAGAGAAACTATAGAAAAGGTCTATAAGAAATATGGCATAATACTCGATCCTCATGGAGCGGTTGCGTGGGCTGGATTGATGAGATATTTGAAACATGAAGGAAATTGGAATCCTTCTATTTCATTTGAAACTGCTGATCCTGGAAAATTTTCTGAAGAAATAATAAAAATCTTAGGCGTTTGTCCAGAAATTCCAAAGAGTTTAGAAGTATTGAAAGATAAAGAAGAGAGATTTGTTAAGATTCCAAATGATTACAAGACTTTCAGTGAATTATTGAGAAAATTATAAAGTTGCGGACATTGAACTAATTTTCATTGCTCACCTCCCGCACTAGGGCTGGACTTCAATGCGGCATTGCACTCATGGTCATAGATTATAAAAACTTTTAACTCGTAAAGATGTTATTTAATTATGGCATCCGCTTATTTGGGTGGAACCCTACTGGTAGTTTTAGGAATTATTCTGATTGTTGTATTCACTTTTAGGACTTTGCAGATGGCGTCTTGTAAATCCTTAATCGGTTGTTCTGCAGATTTCTTAACTACCTTTGTGTTTGGAGCAGCTGTCTTTTTAGTATTAGGGATAGGAATAGGAATGATTGTACAGACATATATACAAAAATATCTTCAATCAAAAGCATCTTAACACTTATTTTAATACTCTCGCTCTGTAGTCCAGCCAGGGAGCACACCTCCCGCACTTCATTTCAGGATAAGATTTGTTATCTCCTGAATGTTTTTCACTTCTATAATTTCCAAACTACCGTAGGAGATTTTCTCGCCATAAGGGACTAGGAATGTTTTCGCACCAAAGCTTGCAGCCGCAGCAGCCTTTTCATCGACACCGCCAACAAGGCCTATACTACCATCCAGATTTATCGCGCCCGTTGCTAAAATCGTTGTATCCATCGTCTTGTTCTGTATTGCAGCAATTATTGCAGTTGTTATTACTGCTCCAGCAGACGGGCCGTCAAGGGAAACTATTTCCTCCTGTTCGTTCACAAAACTGACAGTTACGTCTTTGTTGGATAAATCTGTGTTTGTTTGCACCTCTGCCACTGCAACGGCAATCCTTATAGAATCCTGCGTACCAGACAAAAGATCTACGTTACGGATGTTCACAGAAACGAGGCCAGTGCCGTTGGTGATTTTAACATCAAAGGGAATCACCAGCCCGCCGCTGTTAGACCTAACAGCAACAGCATAGTATCTCCTCGTAACTGGTGTGAGTGATTTGATCTCGTTCTGTGCAATCCCGAGCTTGTTGCCCAAACTTTCTATTAACAAATCGTCAATCTGCAACTGCGTATTCAACTTTTCTATGTCTTTTGTTTTGTTATATATAATCTCAAGCTTTGTCTGTATGTTTCTCTGCAAGTTCGCAACAGTAAGATTCAAACCTTCTATTTGCAAATTGCTTTGTGCAAGTTGTTGGTGGTACGAATATATCAAAACCGCAGAAACGGCTATTACCAGTAACAAAAATAATGATAATAATTTTACGAATCTATCCTTTTCTTTATGCCTGTATCTCATGCTCTTAATTTCTATATATAATTTATAAAAAGAAATAATGTTATTGGTGTTGAAATGACTGTCGGTGGTATCTGCCAGAGCTGTCACAAGTATTCTCCTGGTCTTTTTAGATGTCATGCCTGTGGAGCTTTAGTCTGTTCGTTGTGTGTTATTGAAGGCACGGGATTTTGCAAAATCTGCCGCGGCACCAAGATGGTAAGATGATATGATGAATCCTGGTGATTTGGTTTACATAGATTATATTGGCAAAATAAAGGATACTGGAGAAATTTTTGATCTGACAAAAGAGGATGTGGCGAAGAACGAGAAAATTTACAATGAAAAGGTAAAATACGGGCCGCTGCCAGTTGTTGTTGACGGTAATTTTGTTGTCAAAGGACTGGATGATGCATTAAAAGAAATGAGGGTTGGTGATAAAAAAACTGTTGAGATACAACAAGAGAAGGCATTCGGACCGAGGCTGCCAGAGCTCGTGAAGATGATGCCCGAGTCAAAATTCAAAGAGCAGGATGTCGATGTGACGCCAGGATCCTTTGTTACTATAAACAGGTTCCGCGGAAAGATACTCAGCATGAACGGCGGCAGGGTGACCGTGGATTTCAACCATCCGCTGGCAGGCAAGACATTGGTTTATGAAATGGAGATAAAGAGTGAGGTGAAGGATTTGAAGGAAAAAATTTCTGCCATATACTTTTATTTCACAGGCATTGCGAGTGATGATACTGAAGTGAATGTTGCAAATGATGTTGCAGAGATAAGGCTGAAGAAAAAACATAATGTAGCAAGTGATACGAAGCAGATTATAACCAATGTTATACTGAAATGGAACAAGGATTTGAAAAAGGTTGTGTTTTCGGAAGTATATGAAGAGGAAAAGGCAACAGTATAAACATATATTTTTGTTTTTAGGAATTTATTACAAGGTGCTTGCATGGGAATAAAGCAGATTGGTGAGAGGGGGAGAAGTTTTGAAAAGGTTTCTCGTGACGATGATGAAATAAAGGCCATCCTAGAAAGCAAGAAGACGCAGATAAAGGTTGTCGGTGCTGGCGGTGCTGGTAATAATACTATAACAAGATTGATGCAGGTGGGTATAGTTGGGACTGAGACTATTGCTGTAAATACGGACGCGCAGGATTTGCTCTATACCGATGCTGACAAAAAAGTTTTGATTGGAAAGGAGCTGACAAGCGGGTTGGGTGCTGGTGCGGATCCGAAGATTGGTGAGGAGGCAGCAAAGGAGAATAAGGATGATATTAAAAAGGCTTTGCAGGGGGCGGATATGGTTTTCATAACCGCTGGTCTTGGCGGTGGCACTGGAACAGGTAGTCTGCCTGTAATAGCAGATGTGGCAAAAAGGATTGGTGCATTGACAGTTGCTGTTGTTACACTGCCTTTCAAGATGGAAGGCAAACATAGGATGGCGAATGCAAGGGAGGGATTGAAAAAGCTGGAGGGTGTGGTTGATACTTTGATAATTATACCAAACGACAAACTGTTAGAAATAGTTCCTGATGTTTCACTCACAACAGCGTTCAAGATTTGTGATGAAATACTTGTGAATGCAGTAAAAGGCATAGCCGAGCTCGTGACAAAGCCTGGTTTGGTTAATTTGGATTTTGCTGATGTTAGAACAATAATGACGCAGGGCGGTTTGGCCATGATAGGAATGGGTGAGAGTAATACAGAAAACAGGGCAGTGGAGGCTGTTGAGAAGGCATTAAGCAACCCGCTTTTGTCGGTTGACATAGGCGGCGCCAGTGGGGCGTTAGTCAATGTTATGGGCGGGCCTGACATAACTATACGCGAGGCGCAGCAGATAGTTGAGGCTGTGGCAGAAAAGATGTCGCCTGACGCAAAAATAATCTGGGGAACGCAGATAGCAAAGGATTTGGGCGATACCATAAAGGCTTTGCTTATTATAACAGGTGTGCAGTCACCGCAGATATTCGGTCCTAGCAAGACATGGAGCAGGGGAGAGAAGAAAGATATAGAAAGAGTTTTGAACGTAGATTTCGTGGAGTAAGATTTAAATATTGAAGAGTAAATGTTCTATAAGTTGATAAAATGTTTAAAATAAAGGAAACTTTGCAAAATTATTTGCGGGTTTTAAAGCTCACAAAAAAACCGTCTGTTAGCGATTGGACTTTCGCTGCACGCATATGCGCGATTGGGCTAGTGATAATAGGATTGATAGGTTTTGCAATATACATGGCCTCGGTATTAGTGGTGGGTTGATGGTATGATTTACACTGTTAAAACTGTTGTTGGTAGGGAGAATATTGTTATCGATTCTCTTTCTTCTAAGGCGAAAACGCAGGCGCTTGACATAAAAGCACTTGTCCATCCGGAGGAGATAAAGGGATATGTTTTTGTTGAGGGTGAGATAAAAGATATAGAAAAAGTAGTGCAGATGGTGCCGCACGTGCGTGGTTTGATCAAAAGTCCGGTTGATATTTCACAGTTGCAGAGATTTTTGCAACCGAAAACAGTAGAGGTTTCTTTAGACAAGGGTGACATAGTTGAGGTTATAGGCGGGCCTTTCAAGGGTGAAAAGGGAAAGGTTACGCGATACGACAAAGTAAAGCGCGAGGTAACAATTGAACTGTTGGAAGTAACAGTGCCCATACCGGTGACAGTCTCTGTTGAATTCATCAAGCTTCTAGAGAAGGTGAAGTGACTTGGCAAAAATAGAGAAAATTGAAACACTTGTTGAAGGCGGCAAGGCAACGCCAGGCCCGGCAATAGCGCCGAAGCTTGCTTTGCTGAAGGTCAACATGCAGGAGATATTCAAGCATATCAATGAAAAAACAAAGGATTATGCCGGCATGAAGGTGCCTGTTAAAATAGAAATAGATACTGAAACGAAAAAGTTCGATGTCACAGTTGGCACGCCTCCCGTAGCAAGCCTGATAAAAAAGGAGGCTGGTATAGAGCTGGCAAAAATAACCGAGGAAGAGAAGACTGCTGGCAAGACTAGTACGGGAAATATAACATTCGACAAGGTTGTTAAGATTGCCAAGATGAAGCAGGAGGGTTTTCTGGCAAAGGATTTGAAGGCTGCAGTCAAGCTTGTTGTTGGTACTTGCAACAGCGTAACTGGTTTGCAGGTTGAAGGCAAAAGGCCGAAGGAAGTTATGAAAGAGATTGATGAAGGAAAATGGGACAGTCTAATCAAATAAAGCTTTTTAAATATTGAATACTAATGAAAATTAACCCGTTTGACTACTTCGGTAGGAGGGTTTGAAATGGTAAATGAAAAGATAATGGCTGCAATAAAAGAATTGAGGGAAAAGCAAGGCAAGCGCAATTTCTCGCAAACCTTGGATCTTGTTATATCGCTGAAAGAGTTTGATGTGAAGAAGCCGGAGAATAAAATCTCCGATGATGTTGTTCTACCGCATGGCCGCGGCTCTGATGCAAATATAGTAGTTTTTTCCGAATCAGCCGAAGATTTGGATTGCAAGATTTTGACGAATGATGATATAACAGATTTGACCAAAAGCAAAAAGGAAACCAAAAAATTAGCAAGAGAGACTGATTTTTTCTTGGCCGAGCCGAAGCTGATGCCAGCCATAGGCCGTGCTTTAGGCCAGTATTTGAGCCCAAGGGGGAAGATGCCGAAACTGATTGTTGGCGATGTGAAAAAAATGGTGAAGGATTGTAAAAAGTCTGTGCGTGTTAGGATAAAGGACTCACCTGTGATACAATGTTTGATCGGGAAGGAAAATATGAAGGATGAGGAGCTGGCTGATAATGTAGAAGCGGTGCTGAAGCATTTGGAGACAAAGCTGCCAAAGGGCAGGCATAATTTTGGAAAGATATTGTTAAAGTTTACGATGAGCAAGCCCCTTAGATTGGTGGTATAAATGGCGAAAGAAGAGAAGATGCAGCAGGTTGAACAACTGAAGAAGGTGGTTGACAGCTATGCAACTATTGCAATAGTGGACATGCACAAGCTTCCTTCGAAACAGCTGCAGAACATACAAAAAAGGATACGTGGCAAGGCTGTTATGAAGATGACAAAGAAGTCGCTGTTAAAACTGGCAATAAAGGATTCAAGCAAACAAAACAAAGAGGAGCTGCTAAAAATAATACCACAGCAACCAGCGATAGTTTTTACAAACGAGGATGCGTTCAAGTTTTATATGCTTGTAGACAGGATGAAATCTGTAGCGCCCGCAAAGGAGGGTGATATTGCTCCTAATGACATAGTTGTTTCTGCTGGCCCTACGAATCTTATGCCAGGACCGGCAATAACTGAATTGAAAAAGGCGGGAATACCTGCTGGTGTTGAAGACGGGAAGATTGCTGTAAAAAAGGAGGTTGTGGTGGCAAAGAGGGGTGATAAAATTTCGAAAGCACTAGCGCCTGCATTGAGAAAATTAAATATCGAACCCATGCTTGTCGGGTTGAACATAGTTGGCATTTATCAGGATGGTATGATATATTCGAAAGAAGCTTTGGGTTTTGCAAACACATTCCAAGAAAGACTGAAGGTGGCATTTAGCAATGCGCTAAGCCTTTCCGTAGCAATATGTTACCCCACAAGGGATAGTATAAAATACTTGCTGGCCAAAGCTTACAATATAGCGAATGTGTTTGAGAAGAAGTTTGAAGAAAAAGCTGGAGGTGCAAAATAATGGAATATGTATACAGTGCTTTGCTACTGCATAGCGCTAAACAGCCGATAACAGAAGAGGGTGTGAAGAAGCTCTTGAATAGTGCTGGTGTTGCCGTTGACGAGGCAAAGATTAAAGCACTGATTGCAAGCCTGGAAGGCGTTAACATAGATGAAGCTATAAAACAGGCTGTAGTTGCTGCTGCACCAGCTGCAGGCGAGAAGAAGGAAGAGAAAAGGCCTGGGGAAGAAGGTAAGAAGGCTGAGGAAGCGGCTGCCGGTTTGAGCGCATTATTCGGTTGAGCAAAATTGAGGGTAATTAAAACATGAAAAGATTGATCGAGCTTGCGCAGAACATAAAGGATGAGGAATTGAGGAAAAGGGTAGTGGAATTTCTAAAGGATCCGAAGCTGACAAACAAGGATTTCAAAAAATATCCTCGAATGAAGATTGAAGATGCAGGTAGTATATTTACTGTTGGTGGCCCTGCCGGCTCTGCATCTGTTGAACGCGATGTGCTCAACCACACAATTACACTTGCAAACCTCTGCATGGACACTGCAAAAGAGATGGAAAAAAATCACGGTGTCACCATCAATAAGGATTATCTCCTAGCTGCTGCTTTGCTTCACGACATAGCAAAGATTTTTGAATGGAAACGTAGTGCGCAAGGCCTGGAGCATACTGGCATTATGTTAGATCATACCATGCTTGGAACTGCTGAGCTGTATGCAAGAGGCTTTCCTGAAGGTGTTATACATATTGTTGCATCGCATTTTGGCGAAAATGGACCCACACCGCCAAGAAACTTGGAGGCATTAATACTGCATCACTTGGATAATATGATTTCTATAGCTGAATTCCACATATGCGGCAGTAAGAAGCAGGAGCCGATGCAGCTTATTTTATTGGATGAGGAAACCATAAAAAAAATAGCTGGTGGGAAATCTGAGAAAAAGAGCGATTGATGTTGCTGTTAAAGCTGTAGTCAATGCTGTAGAATTTATCAGAAAAATCAAACCAAACGACAAGGTCGTTGTTGTTAATGATGATGATTGCGATGGTGTTTGCTCCGGAACAATACTAAATATGATTCTGAGAGATTTTTGTAAAAACAAACCAGTTCAGATTTCTACTGAATGGAACATGACTCTGACCAAAAAACTTGTAAAAAATATTCTATCTTGCAGGCCGAAGTATGTCATAATCATTGATGTGCCTGATATCAACGCGAAATTTCTTGAAGAGTTAAGTAAAAAAGCAAGAATACTGGTAATCGATCACCACTCTGTAAGCAGATATAAAAATGTTGTTTATTCCAATCCAAGACTGTTTGATGCAGATGTTTATCTGCCAGCCACTTATCTTGCATATAAAATTTCCGAAAAGCTGCGTGTAAAAAATAAAAAAATCATGTGGATAACGGCAGTTGGTGTACTTGGCGATCATGGTGTGGAAAGTTGTGAAGATTTTTTTGTAAATTTGAAAAAAGAATTTCCTGATTTAATCGGTGACTCTGAATTAACATCAGAAAATTTAAGACAAAATTCAAAACTTGGATTGCTGGCTAAGATAGTTGATGCTGGAAGGGTTGTAAAGGCTGATGTTGGGGCTGCGTATGTAGCAAAAGTTCTTTTGCAGGTTAAAGATTATGAAGTTATTTTGAAGAAAAAAACTGCTGAAACAAAAAAACTCGTTGGTTGGTATGATGTTGTGGAGAAGGAGTTTGAAGAGCTTGTTGGTGAATTTAAAGAAAAAAGTGTTCCTGTGGGAAAGACGTTGTTTTTTGAATTCAAATCCAGGTTGAAAATAAAATCCTCACTTGCAACTGCTGTTGGTGGGTTTTATGATGACAAGGTTATAGTCATTGCGCAGAATGAGGGAAAATATTATACGCTAAGTATGAGGCGTGGCAAAAATTCAACAATGAATTTGGACAGGTTAATGCGGACTGCTATAAAGGGCATACCGGACTCGTTTGGTGGAGGTCACCCTGAGGCATCTGGGGGAAGAATACCGGCCAAATACATGGGTGTTTTTAAGAAAAATCTGGCTTAAAATGCCTTTTTTACTGGTGCAGGGCCTCATTTTTACCGTTTTAGCTCTTTCTCTGTTCCTGTTTACCTCCATTTTTTGTTTTAGTGGGGGTCTACTTCCAAAAATCGGGTATATACTGAAAGGCAAGTTAGTTTTGATTGAAATGAGATGCGTGATGTGCAAATCACCGAGGATTTTGAAGTTTGTTGATGGCTTTGGTGATAGGAGGATATTCTGCCACAAATGCGGTAGGAGTTTTTTGGAAGGTGTGTTTTTCAAAATGGCTGAACAAAGGAGCTTGCAAGAGTTTAACATGCCTGCTTATAATGGCTACAACGTGAGGGGTGTATGAAATGGAAGAGATAGCTGCAATAACAATGAGTCTGCTGCGTGATAGGCAAATATTGAAATGGAGGGTCAACCTCGTAAAAGGTGGGAAGGTTTTTGGTTTTTTGAAACCAGCGCGTGAGGGGTTCGGAACAAACCTTTAGGAGTTATCCATTAAAAATTTTTTGCGTTCCTTCCCCTCCAGCTTATTCTACAAATGAGTTATGATTAAAAATTTGCTCTTTATGCGGTAGCAGCTTGCCATGTGCGTGGGTTCAAATCCCACCTCCCGCATTGAATAAAAAGCGTAATGCGGTAATTAATTTTCAAAAAGTTTATTAGCATAGAATAAGCAATGATAATTATGGCTGAAGTGGAGAAAAAACGTGGTGGATTGCTTACAGCTTGGTTAATTCTAATGTTAATAGCAAATGCTGGAACGGCTGCATATTATTTTCTGTTTGGTTCTTTAGTTACGGCCTTGCTTCCAACAATTCCTTTTTGGGCAATTTATGTCTTAGGGGTTGGGTCTCTTCTCAATTTTGCATTCACAATATTTTTATTTAAGTGGAAAAGGTGGGCGTTCTTCGCGTTTTGTGGAATGGCAGGAGTTGTTTTAGTAATAAATATTGTTATTGGTATGGGTATAAGTTCATTATTTGGACTCCTTGGACCAGTTATTCTTTATTTGATACTCCGTTCAAAATGGAATTATCTTGAATGACGCACTGCGCTTTTTGTTCTGTGCTCACCTCCCGCACTATATTTATTTCAACTGGCAAACAAAATACCCATGATCTTTTTCAAACGGATCAAGCTCTACAAAATCTAAAATCTTGAAATCTTTCTCAAGAATTTTCTTTGTTTCTTTGTAAATCTCTTTTGGCTCCTTCAACACATCTATGCTTCTTGATTTTACAGCAATCATACCAAAACCGCCCTTTTTCAAAAATCTTTTACAGTTTCTGATAAAAATCTCCACCTGGTCCGGATCTGCCACATCCTCGTAAACGCAATCGACCTTTTCAATGACAATGTTTTCATACAAATCTGTTCGGCGTGCGTCAGCCAAAATTGGTATTATATTACCTCTCATCTCCGATGGCCTGATTGCTTCTCTTAAGACACGTTCAGATATCTCAACACCGTAAATTATTCCTTCACTACCAATTATGTCGCTAAAGAATGTTGCCGTCTTTCCCGAGGCCAAGCCCAAATATAAAATTTTCATTCCTTTTTTTATCGTAAACTCTTTCAAGCCGGATTTTATTGCAGCTGCTGGTTTTGATGTATAAGGGTCCCATAACCTGTACTCTTTACCACCCATGTTAACCAGTTCCTCGTTTGCAGTTTTGCTTCCTGGCACTAGATTAACCGTAGCGAGCTTGTTATCTATTAAAAATATTCCCTCAAATTTTTTGTGCGGTTTTGCTTTCATATGCTATCACCATGAGTGAAAAAATGTGTCTTTATTTTATACTTCCTACCGAGGCTTGATATATCTTGCCTCAGCCCTTTTATGTAGTTTATTTTTTCTTTTGTAAAAAATATCTTTTTATATTTTGGCAACAATTCGGGGTATTTTTTCTTTAAAACATTCTCTACTCCAGTCCAGTTAGCGCCAGTGGTGTTCAAGCTTTCCAGCCATATTTCATTTGTATATTTACTCAAAACCGTAAATGTTTTTGATAAATCTGTAAGGAAGGGAAAAATGGGGCCGATATGCGCATATGTTTTAATTTTATTGTTATGCAATTTTCTTAAAATTTTAATTCTGTCTTTGGATGATATTGCATTTGGTTCAAATGCTTTGCTGGCTTTATCGTTCAAAATTGTAATGGTAAGACCGACTGTTATATTGTTAAATCTTTTAAACAATTCCATGTCTCTCAAAACCAAAGGTGATTTGGTCAAAATGGAAACTGGAAACTGGTATTCAATCAATATCTCCAAAATTTTCCTTGTTAGTTTATATTTTGCCTCAATTCCTATATAGGGGTCTGTAATAGAACTCATAAATATAGTACCTTTATTTGCATTTTTCATTTGCGTTTTCAAAATATCTGGAGCGTTAATTTTTACGTCAACAAACTGCCCCCATTTTTCCTTGTGACCGGTAAATCTTTTCATAAACCTTGAGTAGCAATACACACAACCAAAAGAGCAACCAACATAAGGATTAATTACATAATCACAGCCGGGTAATTTTGTTTTTGTTAAAATTGATTTGCAATGAATTTCTCTTATCTTCATAATATTATTTTGAACCCAAAATCTCTTTAATCCTTTGTTGCAAATCTTGTTTTAGTTTGTCAGCCTCATATTTTTTAGAATAATAATCCATTTTTGCAGCGATGCTTAGCTTTGAGGCAAGCAAACGCGCAACCTTGCCTTTCAATCTCTCAGGCGTATTCTGAATCAACGGGTGGTTGAAAAGAATGCCAAACTTGGGCGATTTGCCCTTGCCGTGAAGGTAGCGGAAGAGTGCACGCTCTGCACCAATCAATTGTATGGTGCTTGATGCCATCCTTGCAATCTTATCCAACCCGCCAGCCTTTGCAATCAGCTTTGCTGCCAACATTGGTGTGGCGATCTCGGTAAAGTTTGGCGCCACGTCCTTCAAATTCTTTTCAATGTATTTTGACAAATCTTCACGCAGACTGTAAAGCTCGATTATTTTTGAAGCAAAATTCTGAATAATTTTTACATCTTCCCCAGTCAATTCCGCGCCCATGCTTTTCTCTTTTATCACATCCAATTCAGAATCAACTATATTTGTTCTAGAACCGAATTTTTCCACCAATTTCGCATATTTTTCATGATTATCCACAAACCTATCCATCTCAGGAAAATGCAAACCATACCATTCCCTCAGGCGTTCTGACAGTATGTTTACGGCCTTGTCTATCTCCTCCACAGTGCCGTTGGCTTGGATGATAAAATTGTCTCTACCAACTGCCTTTTTGATATCAACCTTTGCCAGTTCTATGTTAATCCTTGAAAGTAGTTGATTAAACTCAACCTGGTCCTTCACAAGCCTTTTTTCCAAAGCTATCTTCCTGAGGTTTTCACGCAGATATTTTTCAATCTCGTTGTTAGGCTCTGCGTGCTTCACACCTGTTTTTCTGACGGAAAATATAAACTCCTTGTAGCCCTTCCTCCAAAGCTGCTGCATCATCTCCTTTTCTTCCTCCAAAACCTCTATCTCCGATAGTTTGAACAGTTCAGCCATCTTTCTCGGTTCTTGAGGAAATGGTTTGAAGAAAATTAACTTTTTATTTTCATCGGCTGCAAACACGCCGAAAAATGTTGTAACTATGTATGCTTTCATGCTTACTACCTATAACCACTTCTTATTAATTAATTTCATAAAGCTTTTTATTATTGTGATGCAAGTAATAAACTAAGTGATTGATAATGCCGTTGAAACTGTTTTTGATGATGAACCTTACATTAGTTTTACTATTCGGCTTCCTACTTGGTTTACTAGCAGCAGTTGGCTACTATTATGATTTATCTGGTTATTTTATGGTTGGTATGGCTTTGGCCATATTGTTTATACAATGGTTTGTGGGGCCGTCAATAATAAGATGGACAACAAACATGCGGCCGATTGAGAGGGGTGAATTTGTGTGGCTGCAAAAAGATGTTGTGGATATATGCAAAAAAACCAAATCGCCAGTACCTCAAATGGCATTGGTAAGATCCGGCCAGCCAAATGCATTCGTTTTCGGAAGAACTCCTGGCTCTGCTACATTGGTAGTGACAGAGGGGTTGCTAAACAGCTTGAACAAGGATGAAGTTAGGGCTGTAGTTGCGCATGAAATTGGTCATATAAAACATAAGGATATGGTTATCATGACAATTGTTTCTGCAATACCTGTGATAACCTATTATGTGGCAAGCTTTTTGGTTTTCACACCAAAAAGCAGTAATGATAGACGTGGCGGTGCAGCGATACTAGTCGGTATAGCGGCATTCCTTGTTTACTTTGTTACAAACCTGCTCGTACTAGCACTATCAAGGTTTAGAGAATATTACAGCGATAGGTTCAGTGGTGAGAATACTAACCCAATGCTGTTGGCAAGCGCACTTGCAAAGATAACATACGGTCTTGGCATGTCAAAGGAAAGGGAAAACGTAGCAGTTCGTTCATTTTACATTGCCGATCCGGTAGCAGCAGCATCTGAGATGTCAAAATTCTCTTCTGAATATTCAGATTTTCAACTAACAGACAAGGAATTGACAAGTGCTATGGAGTGGGAAAGAGGTAATGTGTTTGCAAGAATCAGTGAAATATTTGCCACACATCCTTTAACCTTCAAGCGTATAGCTGTCCTAAGGCAGATGGGAAAGAAATAAAACTGTGTTCTGCAACTAATTATAGTATGAAAGATGGAGAACTTGCATTGCTGTATTCGAAGGATGAATCCTACATAGTTTCTGTTAGTAACAAGGATATGCACACAAAAAGCGGTGTGGTAAAATTAAATTTTCTAAAAAAGAAGAGGGTTGGAGATGAAATAAAAACGCACATTGGAAAAAAGTTCATAATAATGAAACCCACAATATCTGACATACTTGAAAAAAAGGCCAAGAGGATGCCACAGATAATAACACAAAAGGATATTGGATTAATTCTAACATACACTGGTGTTGGACCTGGTAGCAATGTTGTAGATGCAGGTACTGGCTCTGGATTTCTGACGATAATGCTTGCAAATTATGTGAGACCTGGCAAGGTGGTGACGTATGAAAAAAATAAGAAATTTGCCAAAGTGGCGAGGATGAACATAAAGGCAAGCGGACTTGGAAAATTTATAAAATTAAAACAGAAGGATGTGTTGAAAGGTATTGATGAGAGAAATGTTGATTTGGTAACCTTTGATTTTGGTGGAACAGAAAAAGCTATTAAACATGCTTACAAAGCGTTACGGCCTGGCGGCTGGCTGGCTGTTTATTCACCATATGTGGAGGAGTTTACAAAGATTTTGAAAGAAATAAAAAAGAAAGGCTTTTCTGAACCAAAAACTGTTGAAAATATTGTGAGGGAGTGGCAGTCTGGCGTTTATCAAACTGATGTTTACACAAGGCCGAAGACTGTTGGCCTGATGCATACAGGTTTCATAACCTTTGCAAGGAAGATTGGAAATGGTAAATAAAGATGAAACAATACATGATAGAGAGATTGAACCTACACCAAGGATTACTCCTGAGATGATCCAAACCACCTTCAAAGCACTAGATGCAAGAGGCATGGTTTTTTACGGCAAGGAAGGAGCTTACATACCGACAGAGAGTGGTTGGAAGCTTCTTGCCAGCACGAAGTCAAAAAAAGAGGAGATTAATGCATACGGCCATAAAAATATTACAGCCTCTCACACAACAACCTTTGAAATAACCAAAGCTTCTGAGCTGAAAAAAGAAGCTGATTGTATAATTGCAGTGAAGGCTGACAAGGCTTGTGCAGACCTTGGAAAAGATTTTCGCGATGCTTTGAAAGAGGCAAAGCGTGTTGAAATAACCATAGAGGCTGGTGGTATAACTGACATTGTTACAGCATATGGTTCGCCTGCTCTTAGAATGACACATGAAGAGGATATTGTTGTTAGAAAAAGCGATTACATTGATAATAGAACACTAGCAATACTTGCGAACAAATCTGCAAACGAGTTGAAGCAGGAGCTTGTTGAAAAGTTGAGATATTCAGATACAAAAGTGAAGATAACGTTAGAAATAAAAGGATAATTGGTGATCAAGTTTCCTATTACCATAGTTGGTGGTGGACCGGCTGGTTGTAGTGCAGCAATCTTTCTTGCAAGGAATGGTTTTGATGTAAAACTATATGAACAAGATACTGAAAGAGTTAAACCGTGCGGTGGCGGATTATCTTGGAGATTAATTAAAGAATTTAAGGATTTTTTACATAAAGTTCCATCTTTTGATATAAGAGGCGCTGAGTTTGATATAGAAGGAAATATTTACGACATTGATTTCAAGAAAAAAGTTGGGTGTATTGTTGATAGATTCGTTTTTGACAAGAATTTAAGGGAAATGGTAAAAAATGAAGGTGTAAAGATAATAAATAAAAAAATTGAAAGATTTTCTAAGAATGGTGTATGTATTGATGCCAGAGGTTATAAAAAAAGTAATAATCCGCTAATTGCAATAAGAGGAATATGTAAAGCTAAAAGGGGAAAAATGCTTTTTGTTTTGAAAAGAAAAATAGTGAAGTTTGGGTATTTTTGGGTATTTCCAATGGAAGATGATTTAGTAAACATAGGTGTTGCAGGTAGAGTTAAAAGTTTTAATATTAATCCAATAGAAGCTTTTAATTGGTTTGTGAAAGAAAAAAATCTTAAACCATTTGATGTGGCAACTGCACCAATTTGTTGTGAGGGAAAAATTAAGAATTTAGTAGACCGAAATGTTATAAAAGTTGGGGAAGCTGCAGGTTTAGTCAGTCCACTCATAGGAGAAGGAATTTATTACGCTATGAAAAGTGGTAAAATGGCCGCTGACTGTATCAAAGATAATAAAGTTGATAATTACGAAAAGATGGTTAAAAACGAATTTGAAAAGGAGTTTAAAATATCATTGCTTATAGGATCAGTTTTTGTTAATTCTCCTATTGTGTTATCAAAACTAATTTTTAAATTTGGAATAAAATATGTTGAATCTAAAATATTGGGGTTGTAGTCTAACTTGGTTAGGACCTAGCCCTCGGGCGGCTAAAATCTGGGTTCAAATCCCAGCGACCCCATACCTTTGAATAATAAAATTGAATAGAAAAAATTCTAACGAATGAGGTCGGGATTAATTAATTTTTAAACTAGTTCATTCTCGCTGACAATCACAAAGTCCCCCACGGACTTGACTGCACTGAATGGTATCAATGTCCTTCCCTTTTCGTCTGCCTTGAGATTGAGATCGGTAAGATGCTTTGTAGGCTGTTCGACTATGAGGTTTAGCAGTTCACCGCTTTCTGTTATAAAGTCGATGTTGCTTACAACACCAAACTTCCTTCCCGTTTCCTCACTAATAACCTGCTTTCCCACTATGTCAGCTGCTCTAGCTTTTGTTTCGGCCATGAATAATCACCTTGTTTATTATATTGTTATGTAATACATTATTTTTTATGGCTTTTAATCTTTATTAATAAAAGGTTGTGAGTATGGTAAGGTGCTTCATAGCGGTCGCAGTGCCAGATGAGGTAAAAATGCGTGTTTCTCATTTACAGGAACAGCTGAAAGAGCTGCCTATTGATTGCAAACTTGTGGAAAGCGAAAATATACACATAACCTTGTCATTCCTGGGTGAATTGAGCAGTGAAGAGGTTGAAGATACAAAGAGAAAGATTGATGTTGTTTGCAAAAAATTTTCAAATATTGAGGCCAAGGTTTGCGGTTTGAAAATTATACCAAGCGAATCTTACATACGTGTGATTGCATTGGATGTGTTTGATAATGACGGCAAGTTACAGCAGCTGAGTGATGAAATAAAAAGAACTGTTGGCGGTGATGTTAAACCACCACATCTAACACTTTGCAGGGTGAGGGATGTGAAAAACAAGAATGAGGTTCTATCCAAGCTAAAGGTTTGGAAGACGTTTGATGCAGGCAGCTTCACAATCTCAAAAATATTGCTAATGAATAGCGAGTTGAGTAGGAAAGGGCCCACATATGAAGCCCTTCACGTCTGCGAGCTTGGTTGAATCTCACTTCTATCTTTTGTGATAAATTCCTTAAGTTCCTTCGTCCTCGGCTCTATCCTATATTGTTCTATTGACGTCCTCTCCCGCAATGCTTTGAAAATCTCCTTGTTTGTCAGCTCCTCCACTTCCTTGCCTTCCGGTGCTTTTGCTATATAGTCCACATCAGACAGCTGTGTCATTTCCTTTATTATAATATCGCCGCTGTGATCGCCGTCAACAAACAAAGTCGACACCTTTTCTTTTGTCATGTTTATCATAGCCTGCGGTACAACAGCCCCGCCGATAGCTATTGCATTTTTTATGCCATTCTTTAGCAGGTTAAGAACATCTGCCCTTCCCTCGACAATTATTATTTCGTCTGAAAATGGCACGTCCTCGCCGCATGGCAGGCCGTTGTATTCCTTTATCTGCGCTGTTCTGATTGTCTCGCGTATTTTTTCTGTCAGCGCTGTTGTAGGCATGCTCTTTTCAACCAGCTGCTTTAGTATGTCCTTTGCCCTTTCCATAAGAAACTCTCGCTTCATAACCCTCACGTCTTCCACAGATGCAACAATAATTTTGGCACTGCATGGCCCAACGCGTTCGATTGTTTCCATGGAAGCAGCTATCAGCGATGTCTCAGAGCTGTCGAGGCTTGAGGGAATGGTTATTTTCCCAAAAGTCTTTCCACCCTCGTTTTTTATATCAACATCTATTCTTCCTATTCTCCCTGTCTTTTGCAGCTCTCTAAGGTCCAGATCCTGCCCAAGCAGTCCCTCTGTCTGGCCGAATATGGCGCCAATTATGTCTGGCCTCTCTACCATTCCGTCGGTTGTGAAATCGGCTTCGATTAAATATTTTATTGTAGATTGAGCAAGTTTCGCCACGATAATCATCCCCCAGTGATTTTGTGATTTTTGTGATTGATGATAGCTCTTCAAATTTTTGAATTTTGAAGAGTGATTTGAATTTTTTCCTCAATGATGTATCGGCTTTGATGCCGTACTTCGTTAGGAAAGTGATGATTTGTGATAATTTTTTCTCCCCCGCTTCATCGAAATCTGTCATGATAATGACCGACCTCTCATCTTTTAATTTTTCTATAATGCCTTCAAGTGATTTACCAGATATTTCCAGGATTTTTTTAATCCCAAATGGTTCCAAAGCCATCCTATCTTTTTTACCTTCAACAATTACAACAGCTTCACCTATATTGAAAATTTCATGCTCAATTTTTTCAATTTTATCAGACAGCAACATAATTATCTAAATTATTTCCTCCAAAATATCCCTTTCTGTAATAAATCCAACCAAATTATTTTTTTCATCCACAACTGGCAAACCACCTATGTCCCTTTCTTTCATGATGTTGATTGCATCTGAAATGCCTTCATCCTCCATCACAGAAAAAATAGTTTTGATCATTATGGATTCTACTGGTTTCGAAAGTGAAAGTAGCCTGAAATTGTTTTCGTTCAAATATTTTAAAATATCCGCAGCGGTTATCATACCAACAAGTTTTTTATTTGAAACTATTGGCAGCCTTCTGTATCGCGTATTAACCACGCTTTTAAGGCATTCGAATATTGTTGCTGAGGGCTGCATGAAAAACGGTTTTGTTGTCATAAGCTCTTTTATTTTTATCCCAAAATCTACTTTTGCAAAATGCTTCACTATGTCGCGCTCTGTGATAACGCCGACAAGCTTTCCCTTGTTAACTATGGGAAAACGGCCACGCCTGGAAAATTTGAATTTTTGCAGTGTGTGCCCCAAGCTGTCTTCCACGCTTGAATAAATCACATCCCTGCTCATTATTGTAGAAATGGGGTCGTTCATGTTTAGCTCTTTCATGAAGGCGTTGAGTATGTCGATTATTGTTATAATGCCGACAATGGATTTTTTATGTATTACTGGAAAACTCCTATGGCCGCTCAAAAGCATTTTTTTTGCTATTGAAATTATGTTTTCTGTGTCATCGCAGTAAACGGCGTTCATTGTGGATATTGTAGCAATATCCTGCAGCCTATCTAATCCAGCTTTTTCTAATTCGACACTCATTCCTCTTCTTCCCTGCAATTGTCACAAAGCCATTGATCATTTATATATTCCAAGTGCGAGCCGTAATTACCGCAAGAATCGCATATGCCTGATGCAAACCTCTCTTTTATTTCAAAGGGCTGCTCCTCTTCCTTCAATTTGAGCCTGTTTTCAAGTATGTATATCATTTCCGGCGATGTGACAGCTATGTCTGTCATGGAAATTATACCAACTATTTTTCCCTTGTCAACAACCGGAAGGCGTTTGATGTTGCTGCGCTTCAGCTTTTTTGTCGCAATAATTATATCATCATCCGGACTGACAGTAATCAGCGGTTTGGACATTATGTTTTTGATTTTTATCTTTGATGGTAAAATGTTTTTTGCAACGACCTTTTTTATCAAATCACTGTCTGTCAGAATCCCGATTGGCTTATTGCTTTTAATGACTATGAGTGCGCCCTTTCTTGTTTTTTTGATCAGCTCGCCAGCCTGTTTTGCAGTTTTTTTTATGTCTATAGTCACAACTGGCTTTGTCATTATGTTTTTAACTAAAACCACTAACAATCACCTACATTATATAAAGACGCCGGCGAGTTTATATTTTTCACAGAAACTCTGTTATTAGCATACCGTCGTTGGGTCTTACCACCTTTTGTGGGGGTAGTATGCGAATCTTTCCATAGCCAAAATCGACTACAATATAAAAAGGGAATCCCTCCAACTTTGGCTTCATGTATTCGTAATAATAGAATGTTTTTTTCTTCGTTGACTTTATCTGCAGCAAAACACACTTGCCCTTCTTTATGCATATGAGATCTGCATCACCAAGACTGCCACCAGCCCTTACAACATGCCACCCCCTATTTTCAAACATAATCCTTATTTTTCTCTCAACCCTGTAACCCTTCATTTTGAAAAACGGCATGCAATCATTTAATAAATGTTTGAGATGTAATTTAATAAAGCTCGTGATAGTATGAAAGCGTTAGTAGTGGGCGATATACACAACGACGTGGAAAACATAATCGCATATAGCGATAAAATTATGGAAATGGATTTTGATGTTGTTATAGCAGTCGGTGATTTTATTGATTTCAACATACCGAGAGGATTTATAAAAGAGGATATGGGCAACCTCATCATCGAACAATTATCAATCTTGAACAAACCAATATTAGCAGTCCCAGGAAATTTTGACAAAGATTTGATACCGTTGTTTGAAAAACGCGGTATAAATTTGCATGGAAAGGGGAAGGTAATAAAGAATGTTGGATTTTACGGATATGGTGGGGCAAAAACACCCTTTGCCACATCGTTGGAGCCGAGTGAGGAGGAGTTGGAGAACGGGTTGAAAAAAGCATTTGGTATGCTAAAAAAATGTGATGCAACCGTGCAGGTAACACACAACCCGCCTGCAAGGACGAAATTGGATATTGTTTATACCGGGGCACATGTTGGATCTGAGGTTGTGAGAAAATTTATAGAAAAAAACCAGCCAACTGCTGCTGTGTGTGCGCACATACATGAGGCTAGGGGCGTTGATGAGGTTGGAAAAACAAAAATAATCAATCCGGGCCGCTTTCCTGAAGGTTATTGTGGCATGATAACGATAAAGGGAAAGGAAGCTAGCGTGGAGGTAATCAGTTTAATGTAACTTGTTTATTACCGCAAAGTATTTTTATAGATGAAACCCAAACTAATGAATTACCAGAGCGTTCGAATTGGCAGTAAATCAGTGATAGCAATGAATATGTTGGAAAATTTGATAACTAATAAGATTGAAAAAAGTCCGGAAACGAGCTTGTTGGAGCTTGCAGAAAAGATGGATATTGTTGATGTGCAAATATTACGAAAGTTTTATACTACAGGTAAAGAGTTTCCGTTTGACACGCAACCTTACTGTTTTCCCATACTTTTCAAAGAGATGAAGGAGACAAACAACCTGAAGATTGGTTTAGAGGGGTTGAGGAAAAGGTTGGATGCTTTGGTAAAACTTGACCTCATAATTAAAATCAAAGGATCGAACCCAACTAATTATGCGCCCATTTCCGGAAAGGAGCAGTTTGTCAGATCAGCAATAATCAAGTTCTTCATAATTAATGGACTGACAAAATTTTTGTAGATTATACGAAATTTGATAAATAAAGTATTGTTTGGTTTTCAACAAGTGCGTGTATTTTTTTATTATGAAGTTTACTGCAAATTACCTTTGTCTTAAATGTGATATTTCTAATTAATTTACGGATAGCTGGGCATTATCGGCCGCAAATTATATGATTTTGCTTAGGAAAATAAATCACTCAACTATTTATTATGAACTCTCAACTAATAAGTATGTGGTCTCGACGAATAAAAATGCAAAGTTGGATAATAAATATGATAATATAACATATGATAAACTTCATAAATAATAATATATAATATATAATATATGGAAGAACACACTGTCAAAAAAAATTTTGAAACCCTTCTAGAACAAAGTGCAATTCGATTTCAAAAAGAAGTTCAAATAAAACAAGCAATAATTGATTATGTTGTAGAGCTGGACAACAAACTGGTGCTTGTTGAGGCGAAGGGAGACCGCTCCAACATATTTGGCGCAATTGGACAACTTGTTAATGCTAAGAGAACATGCTCTCATGTGTTTTTACTAGCGCCTTCCAACCTTATCAAAAAAATGTTGGAAATCGACAAGGAAACAAGGATTTTATCTGACTTTGGTTTTATCGAAATACTAGATAATAAAATAAACATACTCAAAAAGCCTATTGGAAAATATTATTATAAAGAAGATAGTCAAAAAATCAGAAAACCACACAACAAAAAGAATGGTATGTATGTTAATGAGATGGATTTGAACATTTTATCCACTTTCGATAATTTTTTGACGTCTGACATCGTAAAAAAGTACGGCTCATCCTACCATTACGCTCAATATATAATAAATCGGCTGAAAAGGGCAAAATTAATAGAGATAGCAAATGATGGTGCTCTCCCAAAATTCTACAAGGTTATACGAAAAGATGTTCGCCTAGATGAATGGATAGATTTCAAGATATAGCTAAACCAAAAAAAATCGGAAAGATTGCAAATATATATTTTATGACTAGTCATAATAATTAATATGCCAAAAAGAGGTAGACCAACTAAACGGAATTTGATTCAAACAAGTATCGTAGACGCATTGATGGTTTACAACACCCCAGCCAACACTTCGGCAATAAGAAGGGATATTTCCAAAAAATTGGGACAAAGCATCAGTTGGAACACGATTCAAAAATATTTAGACGAACTTGTTCAGATAGAAAAGGTGCAAAAAATAGCCACAGTTCATTCTAAGATAGATGGTAAGGAAGGCCTCATACTATACCAGATTAAAAAATAGCAGGAAGATTTCTTCAAGGAAATCTGGATATCAAGAAGGATCTCCACGAAACAAGAAAATAGTTAGTTTTAATCTTCTTCCCATTTCTTAGGCTTATAACCACCAATTGCTAAAATATTCAAAATCTCCGGTTTAGTGACAGTAAACTCGTGTGTCTTATCTGGAAAAATAGTGTGGGTTGCTATTGGTCTATTCTCACTATCTAAAGCTGTGACAACCACGTGCGGTTTGACACCAGCTATATTCACCACATCATCCGAAATTTCTTCATCTACCGATAATTTCTTTTCAACTAAAAAATCTAAATCTGCCAATTCACTACCTCGAATACCTTCTTTCTTCCATCTTTGAAATCTATATACATCTACATCAGTTGGATGGGTGTAACCATTTGCGGGAATTAAATATCTTCCTACAATCACTCCGTAACCAGCTCCTTGAAGGTCAGAAACGAATCTATTTACATAACTCATAAAGTTTTATTAATAAGTTAAAAATTTAAGCTTGATTTGTTGTGCAAAGCTAGTATTTTTACCAGTTACAAAAATCCTCTTCAGAAATATGTGTCAAAGATCCAAAAGGTTGACAAGATTCTAACAGATCCTTCTTGACTTCAGGATTCTTCAAGGAAATATACATAAACTTACAACAGTAATTATTCTATGATTTGAATGGGCAAGCAAGAAATAATCAGGTTGTTTATTGAAAAAGGTTTGCAGGTAGACCCACCATCATTGGAGTTGTTTGATAGTGACAGTAAAAAATTGTCAGAGTTTTTGAAAAAAATCCCAGATAAAGACAAGCTGCCTACAAGAATCACAATAGACTTTGTGAAAAAAATCCTTCAAACACACAAGTTCGAAATATTGCAGGGTTTTGACGTACCGCAACAGACGCATACCATTGAGAATGCTGTACATTATTTTAACAATCGCTATGAAACCATGAAGGAATTTTTTGTTGACAAACCTTCTTTGGAGAATCTAATTTCGATAAACAAAATTACAGACAAGGTAAAAAAATTTTCAATAATAGCAATGGTTAAGGAAAAGGATGAACATGAAAAAACAATTGTTGTGGAGGACCAGACAGGTGAAATTTTGGTTTGGGTGCAAAGTAATGATTTCGAGCAAATTGTTCCCGATGAGGTGCTGGGTTTGGTTTGTGAAAATAATGCAGTGCCGAAGGCTGTAAATGTTGTTTTCCCGGATGTGCCGTTGAAAAGGGAGGTTACAAAGACTAGTGAAGAAGTATTTTGCCTCTTTATTTCAGACTTTCATTTTGAAAGCGAAGATTTTAACAAAAGATATTATGAAAATTTTTTAGACTGGTTGAAAAAATCTAATTATCCAAACCTATACATATTTGTTCTGGGCGGCATCTCATCTAAAAAAAATGTTGTAAAGGAATTTTTCTCTCAACTGCCAGATTCGGTAAAAATATACATGATGGATGAGAATGATGCAGAATTTTCTGCTGACTACACTATAAAAGGCTCATGCCTGGTAAAACTTGATGACGTGGTTATTTTGCTATGCAGCGGTGATACACTTGCCTATTACATAAAACTTTGGAGCAGTCTATCTGTGGAAAAAGTTATGTTAAACCTGCTTAAGAAAAGGCACTTGGATCCTGTATTTGCTGCTAATAAAAAAATATTTGACAAGGATTTGTTCATAATGGAGGTGTTGCCGGATATTTTTGTTTCACCCCACTTCCATCAACCAGGCGAGTTGAACTACAAAGGCACTACAATACTTTCTCTAGGCAGCTTTACGCAGCAGCCAATATTTTGGTTGGCCAATTTGAAGACACGTGAAATTATTAAACTTGATTTCACATAATGATATGTGATATGGAGCTAGTTTTTCAAATTTTGGATTGTGATTACGTCCTCGTAGATGGCAAACCAGTAGTGAGGATTTTTGGCAAAACTAAGGAAGGAAAAACTGTCTGCGCGTTTTACAAAAACTTCTTACCATATTTTTACATCCAACCTGAAGAAGATGGTGTGAAGGATATAGTTGATTATATTAAAAAAAATTTTGCAAATAATGTTGTGAACATAGAAGAGGTTGAGAGGTATAATCCCATTGGCTATCAAAAGGATAAAATTAAACTTCTAAAAATAACCCTAAAAGACCCATCACAAACACCGATTATAAGGGACGCGCTGAAAACGTTGAAATTCGTAAAAAATATTTTTGAGGCAGACATCCTTTTCAAATATAGATTCATGGTGGATATGGGTATTGGTGGTATGAAATGGGTTAAGGCAGTTGGTGACCCGACAAGTACAACTACTGTTAAGACGAACAAATGCATAAACGTAAAAAAACTGGAGCTAGTTGAAGACATTTCGAATGTTGATTTCAAGTATATGAGTGTTGATATAGAGATAGCCTCAAGCAAAGAGGGTGTGCCCAATCCTAAAAATGATGCCATATCCATGATCAGCTTATCTTTTCATCCCAGTTACAATGGTAAGAAAAACATTGTACTTGTTGCAAAACATATTAAAAAAACAGGCGACACGTTAACCTTTTCCAATGAAAAGGAAATGTTGGAAAATTTTTTAAAAATAGTTGATCTGTTTGACCCAGATTTTATGCTTGGCTACAATGTTAACAATTTTGATGTGCCTTACATTGTTGAGAGATTAAGGGAATGCAACCTGCCAAGATATCTGGGGAGATGCGGGCAGAAGCCGATAATTTCAAAGAAACTGGGAATAAGATATAGGAATTCTGTAGTGGGCCGTGTAATAGCAGACGTTTATGACCTAGTGAAAGAATCAGTTGGCAAAGGTCAACTGAAGCTGAAAAGATATGGACTGGGTGATGTGTCAAGAGAACTTATAAATGAGGACAAGGTTGGCATATCGCACAGCGAGATTGTGAAATATTGGAATGGCAACGAAGATCAAATACTGCATCTTGTCGAGTATGCCAAAAAAGATGCTGAGTTGGCGCTCAAGTTGCTTTTGCAACAAAACATGCTGGACAAGTTTATAGAATTGTCCAAGGTTTCTGAGCTGCTGCTTCAGGATGCATTGGATGGCGGCGAGGCTGTGCGTGTGGAAAACCTACTTTTAAAAGAATTCAACAAAGAAGGGTTTGTAATTCCGCTAAAGCCAGATGATAAGGCTGTTTGGGATAGAACTGAAAAGAGGGAAGCATTAGGATTGAAGGGCGCACTAGTGTTGGAACCAGAGGTAGGTTTGCATTCAGGCTATGTTGTTTATTTGGATTTCAAATCCATGTATCCTTCAATATTTATTTCATACAACATCTGTCCAACAACACTTATAAGAGAAGAGATGCTGGGTGTCATAAAAACTCCCTATGGCACTATGTTCTGCCCCCCGGGTATTAGGCAAGGGACGATACCAAAAATAGTGAATTTTTTGATAAAAGAAAGGGATAGGGTTAGGAAAGAGAGATCCAAAACATCCACAGAAGCAGAAAAGAGAAGCCTTGATGCAAGGCAGAATGCGTTGAAGATTATGACTAACGCTTTCTACGGCTATACTGGCTATACAAGGGCGAGATTTTATGTTTTAGACATAGCCAATGCCATAACAAGCTGTGGCCGATATCTCATCCAACACACAAAAGAGATAGTTGAGAGGGATAAAGAACTGAAAGTGGTTTATGGTGATACAGATTCTATAATGGTAAAAACAAAGGCAAAGAGTTTGGATGAAGCCTTGGTTATAGGCAAGGCGATAGAAAAAAATATAAATGAAGAATTGGTAGGAAAGGTGCAGATTAAGATAGAAAGCGTTTTTAAATCCCTTCTCATACTGAGCAAGAAAAGATATGCCGGCCTTGGCTGTGAAAAGGATGGTGGTGAGTGGAGAGAAAAGATGGTTATGAAAGGAATAGAGACTGTGAGAAGGGACTGGTGCGACTTGGTTTCAGAAACACTCTATCAAATTCTTGACATACTTTTGAGGACGCAAAAACCTAAGGACGCTCTCACATACATACGCAAAGTAATTTCTGATTTGGAGAATAACCGCACGCCCATAGATAAGCTGATTGTTACTAAAAGCATTTCAAAACCCATAAAAGAGTATAAGGGGATACAACCGCACATTGAGGTTGTGAAAAAAATGAGGAAGAGAAGCCCTCTCAGAGCTCCTGGTGTTGGCGACAGGGTTGGTTTTGTCATAACAAAGGGATTGCAGCTGATGTCTGACAGGGCTGAGGATCCTGAGTATGTAAAGGCGCAAAACCTGAAAATCGATTCAAAATATTATATCGAAAATCAGGTACTACCACCCCTAGAAAGGGTTTTCGAGGCAATGCACATAGACAAAACCGAGCTCTTGGGTGCAGGAAAGCAGATGCTGCTTATGGATGTTATAAGAAATGGTGCGAAGAAAAAAGATAGTGAAATAGTGCTTACTGCTATAGATGGATTTGCTTGTATAAGTTGTGAGAAAACCTTCCCTAGGCCGCCGCTTATAGGAAAATGCACAAAATGCGGCGGGAAACTGCAATTTTATTATCAAGATATGAAATCGAGGTTTTTCAAAACATGAGCATTATAGACAACCTTTTTGGCACATATGACATGTATTTGTTGAAATTCTTTAACCAACCCTTTTCAGTGTTTCTCAACATTTTTTTCATAGTTTTGATTTATTCAATATATCCCATTTTGATTTTGCTTGCATTCTTTTATATGAGGACAAAACAATTCGAAAAATTATCCCACCTTTTTTTGGTAGTTGTTTTAGGATATCTTTTTGTGATAGGTTTGAAATATTATTTTGACAGACCAAGGCCTTATGAAAATCACCCAGAATTAGCAAAAATCTTTGAAAAGATAGACCCATCCTTCCCTTCAGCCCATACATTTTTGTCGTTCCTAGTTTTATATTTTATCCCAAAACGATTGCCTAAATGGATAAAATACATTTTCATCCTATACCTAATAGTTTTGATTCCAATAGGTGTGTTATATGCCGGTGTGCACTATCCATCTGATGTAGCCTTTGGAGCAATAATTGGACTTTTGTTCCCAAAAATTATTTCTGAAGGTTTTGCTAGGAAAGTATTCAAGTTTTAGTCGCAACATTTACTTTAAGATTGGAACGAATGCTATCTGTCAGGAACGTTTTCAAAATCAAAGCTGTTATCAGCACCATTCCAAAATCTTTCCAGGCAGTGAATAGTGATGTGAATGATATCAAAAATATGCATAATCTAAAAATCGTTCTTTTCTTTTTGCTCATTTTAATGTAAGAATCCAAGAATCCAATGAAAACAATTGCAAAAAATCCAACCATCACCCCCACATCTATAATCCAGCTATAGCCCAGTCTTTGTACAAGGGTTATAAGCCCAAAAACAAAAATTATTTCGCCAAGTGACAATGCAATAGAAAACAAACTATTTTTCCAACTTTTACTTATCAATCGGCCTGCAATCACTACTAATAGTAAAATAGCCCCCGCGGCTATGGGCAAATAATTTTTCATTTCATATTCAAGGCTACCAACATACCTTTCACTACCAACAAGCTTGAGTGTAGTGGGCAGGCTTCCTGATTGCAATACAGTTTCGATTTTTATTTTTTCAGAATTTGCAGATTTGGCGGTTTTCTCAAAACCTATTATTGCTATGATATTTCTTACCTTACCCGCACTTTCAAAAGATATTGGCAACGGGGTCATAATTTTATCATCCAGCGAATAAATCAAGCTCCCATCAAGCAATATGTTATTACCAATGATTTTCGTGTTCATCCTCTTGGTTAAATTCGCAAACCTGTTTGCCGCTGCATCTGAAGTCTTCACAGGTATATAAATTTCATACTGCTGCATGTCGCTTTGATACTTTGCATAGCTTGCCACTGTGAATACACTCAAAATATCCTCATTGGAAAATGCTAATGCATCCAAAGTAACAGATTTGTTGGTAAAATTTGATACGTAAAACTTTATATCATCCAACAAAAATTCTTCCCCAACATTCCTTTTCAAGCCATCCACGCTTACATAATCTGAATATGACACAGAATGCGTTTGATCTTCTATTACAAATTTTCCAGTGCCATTCTTTAGCTCAATGTTTTGGGATATTTTTGCTGTAAACCTACCGTTTATTGTAAGTGTTCCAAAATTCTCATCATTTATCCCTGAAATTTTCAACAAACTTTTTTTATCCACACCTTCAGAGGAATAGGCCTTCACATCCTGCAAGCCCATGAGTTCAACCCTCTTTTTTATAATGCTAACAATTTCTTCTACAACCGATTTGTTATAGTTTACAGGCATGTAGGTGTTTGTTATGCCGCCTCCAATTTCTAGGCCAAACTTCAAACCACCGCTCACCACATCTTTAACGTTTACACCAATATTACCATTTCCATCAACATTGCACCCACCCGGCCCGTTGTTGACTATCATAGTTGCGTAAGAATTTGCAGCCAAACTTTTTACAATGTTGTTGAAATCAATAGTATTATCTACATATTTGTCGTTAACCTGCGTTATGATGTCGCCAACATTTATGTTGTTGCATTTGCTGTTTGCATCCAGGCCAACAACCTCTACACCGCTTTTCTTGGCTAGGAAAGGCAGTGCTATCAAAATCATTGAAACTGCAATTATTGCAAGCAAAAGCAGCATTCTCACATTTTTCATCATATCAGCTTTCCTTATACTTTAAAGTGATATTATTTAATACTTTTATAATTCACAACATTTTTAAGCATTCGTTAACCACTTTGTTAAATGATATAGGCTGTGGTGAAAAAATGAAAGTGGCTGTTATAGGGGCAGGCTATGTAGGCCTTACAATGGCATGTTTTGCTGAATTTGGCCATGAAATCACACTTATCGGAAGGGATAGGAAGAAAATTGAGATGATCAACAACGGCAAGCCGCCAATATACGAGCCTGGCTTGGAGGAAATATTGAGGCGTGGTGTTCAAGCTAAAAAAATCAAAGCAACAAATGATTACAGTGTAGTAAAAGAGAGCGATGTAGTTTTTATATGCGTGGGCACACCGTCAAATGAAGACGGCTCGATTGATCTTTCGCAAATAAGAACTTCTTCCGGCCAGATAGCAGAGCAGCTTAAATCTCTGGATAGATTCATAGTCGTCGTGGTGAAGAGCACAGTTGTGCCGCAAACAACAGTGACTGTAGTAAAGCCAATTCTTGAAAACGTTTCTGACAAAAAATGCGGGGTTGATTTTGGGATAGCAATGAATCCAGAATTTTTGAAAGAAGGCGATGCTGTTGAGGACTTTGTTCATCCTGATAAAATTGTGCTGGGTACACTTGATAATAGATCATATGAAATATTAGAAAAACTGTATAGCTGCCTGGATAAAAATATAGTGAGAATAAAGACAGACCCAACAACTGCGGAGATGATAAAATATGTGCAGAATTCTGCTTTGGCCTCACGCGTGTCTTTCATAAATGAGATGGCCAACATATGCGAGAAACTTTCTGTTGACATAGATGAAGTCTCGTATGCAATCGGATTGGACAGCAGGATAGGTCCGAAGTTCTTGAAAGAAGGTCCCGGGTTCGGGGGAAGTTGTTTGGTTGGGCATGAACGGATTTTTATCGGGAATCCACATCCCAGTCTTTCTCAACTTAGTTCGGCTTTTGAAACTAATTTAAACAAAAATCATGTGATTGCACTAGGTTACAAAAATAACTCCAAATTTATGAGAGTTAAACACATTACAAAAAGAAGCTACAAAGGAGTTATCATTAAAATTAAAACACAGATGGGGCGTGGTTTAGAAGTGACATCAGATCACCCCATGGTCATAGTGAACGATGGAAAATTTGTAATTAAACATGCGCACGAAGTAAAGATTGGAGATAGAATTCCACTAATAACTTCTTTACCTTACTACCCACAAGACAAAATAGATTTGATTGGTTTAATTAATGAGTCAGATTTCCTGAAAAAAATAAAAGTAAGACCAATTTTAGGTTCTTTTTCGCAATTTAAAGACACACTCCATTCCAGTATCAATCTCCCCACTTCAGTTAAATATGAATTTTTCAGAAAAAATTATCTACCTCTTGAAGTCTACTTAATGTTAGAAAAAAAAGAGAACATGCCATTTAAAAGGGAGGACATATTTCTATTCACAAGTAAAGGCGATACAACATATACTCCAGCGACAATTGGCTTAAATAAAAACTTCTGGAAATTAGTTGGATATTATCTAGCCGAAGGAAACATAAGCTATGAAAAATGCAAAAGAGGAACACGGGCACGAATTCAGTTTCATTTTCATAAATGCGAGCGCGAGTATATTGATGATGTGTGTAAAATTCTAAAACAACTAGGAATAAAATATGCCCTCCAATACAGGGGTGAGATTACTACAACTGTTGTTGTATCTTCAAGAATATTTGCTTGTCTATTAGATGACATTCTTTCTTTAGGGTCTAATTCTTATGAAAAAAGAATACCAAACATATTGTTTTTTGAAGACGAAGCAAAGAAAAAGGCCTTATTGTGTGGGCTTTTTAGGGGAGATGGTTATGTTGAATTTCATAATAATTCCAAGGCTGTTAGTTATATTTTAGGAACAGCAAGCGAAGAGCTAGCGCATGGCCTCTTACTTCTACTGCAATCCATTGGAATAATTGCCGGATATAGGATAAAAAAACTCAAAAAGTCTACAGTACCAGCTCATTTTATCAGAATTTCATGTTTTGATCAAGTTAAAAGATTGATATTTTTTGACAAAAAGAGAAATAAAATGATAAAAGGGAGGCTGTCTGAATACAGGAAATTCATTTCACCAATTGGTTTTAAAAAATATGATAGATATAGTACTGTTACAATTAAGAATGTTGATAAATACTTTGACAAAAGAGACGTATTTTCTTTAGAGCTTTGCGACAGTCCCCACCTATTTGTTACTTCTCACGGTATGATTGTACATAATTGCTTCCCAAAAGACGTGAAAGCGCTTTTTGCAGTTGCGAAAAGTGTAGGAGAGAATCCGCTTATGCTAAAAACAATTTTGGATATCAATGCTAGGCAACCGCATAGGCTAGTTGATTTGGCAGAAAAGGCGATAGGAAGTTTGAAAAATAAAAATATTGCAGTTTTTGGCTTAGCTTTCAAAGCCGACACAGACGATATGCGCGAATCACCAGCCATAATCGTAATAAATGATTTGTTAAAAAATGGCGCCAAGGTGAAAGCGTATGATCCGAAGGCTATGAAAAATGCAAAAGAAATTTTTGGAGATTCTATAGAGTATGCGGAAAGCAAGGAAGAGTGCTTGCGCGGAGTGGATTTGTGCATGATTCTGACAGAGTGGGACGAGTTTAAAAGAATGGATTTATCCATCGTCAAGTGCCCGATTGTTGACGGAAGGCGGATAATTAGTCCGAAAGAAGCGGAGAAGCATGGAATATTATATATGGGAATAGGCTGGAAGAATACTAAGGTAGATTTATGATCGAGGAAGATATAAAAACAATCATATCAAGTTTGAAGGAATTTTCCGATGTTGTTGCAGGCAAAACATTTTTGGTTACGGGTGGATCTGGCTTTCTTGGCAGTTGGGTTTGCGAAATGCTTGCTGAGATGAAGGCAAAGGTTATATGTGTTGATAATCTCAGCTCTGGCCTCAAAAAAAATATTGAAAAGCTGGTTGAAAATAAAAAAATAGTTTTTGTCGAGGCAGATGTTTCTTCATTCGATACAAAAGACCGCATAGATTATATAATTCACATGGCAAGTATAGCATCACCGCCTTTTTACAAAGCCTATCCAATAGAAACACTCGACGCAAATACCTTTGGAACCAAAAAAATGCTGGAGCTTGCTAGAAAAAACAATGCAACAATTCTTTATGCAAGTACAAGCGAGGTGTATGGTGAGACAGATGAAATACCCACGCCTGAAGGCTATTACGGTTATGTAAATTCTTACGGGCCGCGAGCTGTTTATGATGAGGGAAAAAGGGTGGCAGAGGCTTACTGCTATGCGTACTGGAAAAAATTTGGAACCAAGGTAAGGATTGCAAGGTTGTTCAACACCTATGGTCCACGACTAGATGTGAAACAAACCTCTCAATACGGCCGTGTTGTGGTGAAATTTATCGAGCAGGCTCTTTCAAACAAACCAGTAACTGTTAATGGCGATGGGAAACAGACAAGAAGTTTTTGCTACATAACCGATCTTATAGTGGGGTTAATAAAATTACTCTTGAAGCCAAATCTTGATGGCGAGGTTGTCAATTTGGGTAATGGTGATGAAATTGCCATCCTGGAATTGGCCAACAAAATAATAAAGCTAACCAATTCAAAATCAAAAATAAAATTTCAGGAAATGCCAAAGGACGACCCGATGAGGAGATGCCCAGATCTGAGCAAGGCTAAGGAAGTATTAGGGTATGAAGCCAAAGTTTCCCTTGAAACTGGGTTAAAAAAAACAATAGAATGGCTTCGGTGATAGAATGGGAGTGAAGGTATCCATCATTGGTGTTGGTAGGGTTGGAGGCATGCTTGCGTATTTGCTTGTTTCACATAAAAAAATAGACGAGGTTGTTCTTATTGATAAAATACAGCCTAGGGTTGATGGGACAATTCTTGACGTGTCGCACGCCTATCCTGAATATTCATCAAAACTTAAGGCTGGAAATTATAAAGATGTGAAAAATTCTAAAATAATAATAATAACAGCCGGTTTGCCAAGGGCACCTGACACTGGAACTAGGATGGACCTTTTGGATGCGAACAAGGCTATTTTGAAGGAGATAATAGGATCGATAAAAGTTTCTAAAGATACAGTTGTTTTAATCTTAACAAACCCCGTAGAACCACTTGTTTATTTTACATATAAACTTCTCGCAGGTAAGATAGACAAAAAACAAGTAATAGGATTCAGCAACATTCTAGATTCAGCTAGGCTGAAATTTATTTTATCCAAGATTACAAATACAGATTCGAACAAGATTGAAGCTTTGGTTATAGGTGAGCATGGGGAAAACATGATACCTGCTTTTAGTGTTTGCAAAATAAATGGCAAGCCACTTGCAGATTTGGACCTTGAAATGATAAAAGATGAGCTAAAAAATTCTAGCAAAAAGCTTGTAGAATATCTGGGCGGTACGCAATTTGGTCCAAGCAGACATTTAGAAAATTTGGTGAATGCTATTTTGAATGATACAGGTGAAGTTTTCCCAGTTTCTTTTTACATAGAGAGTGATGACAACTACAAGCTTTCGGATGTTTGCATAAGCGTACCCGCTGCTATAGGTTCTGATGGTGTGAAATATATAAAAAAGATAAATTTGAATAAAGAAGAGGAAAGCAATTTTTTGAAACTGGCTGGCCAATTGAAAAAGATACAAATGGGTATGGGGGTTTGATATGAAGGTTCTGATTACAGGTGGTGCAGGTTTCATAGGAAGCCATACATCGGATTTGCTCATTAAGGAAGGCTTCAAGATTAGGGTGTTCGACAACCTAGAGCCACAGGTGCATGGCGGCAAGAAGCCAGAGTATCTCAATCCTAATGTCGAGTTCCTTCATGGTGATATAACAAACAAGGATCAATGGAAAAAGATTTTGGACGGTGTTGATGCAGTTATACATCTTGCAGGCATGGTTGGCATAGGGCAGAGCATGTACCAGCCAGTGAGGTATTTGAATACAAACACCATCGGCACTGCGCTAATGTATGAAGCAATATTGGAAGATGCAAAACTGAGGAAGAGCATAAGAAAAATAGTTGTAGCGAGCTCAAAGAGCATATACGGTGAAGGTACTTACAAATGCAAAAGACATGGTGTTGTTTATCCGCAGCCTCGGCCGACTAGTCAGCTGGAAAATCATGACTGGGAGGTTCACTGTCCCTCATGTGGTGAATACGTGGCACCAATCGGAATAACCGAAGAAAAACCCGTTCAAAACTTATCTGTTTATGCATTATCAAAATACGACACAGAAAGGCTTGCAATAGATTTCGGCAACGCACTTGGTATAGCAACAGTGGCGTTCAGATATTTCAATGTATATGGGCCGAGGCAAAGTTTAAACAATCCGTACACAGGCGTAGCTGCAATATTTTTGAGCAGGGTAAAAAACAACAATCCGCCAGTAATTTTTGAGGATGGCAAGCAAACAAGGGATTTGATATTTGTAGAGGATATAGCAAGGGTGAATCTTTTTGCTTTAGAAAAAGCTGACAAGACAGATGTTTACAATGTCGGATCGGGAGCACCAATAACTGTAGCTGGTGTGGCAAACACAATAATAGATTTGCTCGGATCAAAGGTTGAAAGTGAGATAACAGAAAAGTTTAGACCTGGTGATAACAGGCATGATTTTGCAGATGTAGCGAAGATTGCTAAAGAGTTGGGGTTCAGGCCCAAATGGGATTTGAAGAAGGGATTTGAAGAGCTGATAAAATGGTCTGAAACACAGCAGGCAGTGGACAAGTTTGAACAGGCTGAAAAGGAAAGACTGAAATATTTTGGTTAGAGGTTTACCCTGTTAAAGCGTACTTTATGATTGAAAATCCTGCAGCAATGTTATTTTTTATCCTTGGTATAGAATTCATCCTCTTCACGGCTTTAAACAAATACTTTGGACGTAGGTAAAATTTTTTATATGCTAGCCTATGGAGTTCCATAATCTTTTCTGATGACACAGATGGCATCTCAAAAATTGGTTCGACATGTATGCCATACTTGGACCAATCCTTTTCTTTTAAATAACCAGCATCTTGCCATTGATTGAAAAGTTCTGTTCCAGGATATGGCACTGTTATGTGAAATTTTGCAACATCCGGATCAAGCTCAATGGCAAAATCTATTGTTTTTTTTATGGTTTCTTCAGTATCACCTGGCAGACCAAACATGAAAAATCCCCAAGTCTCCAATCCAATCTCTTTACATAGCCTGAAAACCTCACGGATTTTTTCGAGTGTAGTGCCTTTTCTTATGTTATTCAGTATTCCTTGGTCACCAGATTCCACACCGAAAGCCAATCCATAGCATCCAGCATCCTTCATCCTTTCCAAGAGTTCTTTTGTTATAGTATCCACCCTCACGCCGTTAGGGCATGTCCAAAAGAATTTTAGCTTTCTTTTTTTAATCTCATCGCAAATCTCTTCAACCCTTCTTCTATTGAGCGTGAACGTATCATCAATAAAATGTATCTCTCGTATTTTGTATTCATTTACCAAAATTTCTATCTCATCAACAACACTTTTGGCAGAACGTGCTCTGAATTTGCAGCCGAACAAATTGTGGGCATCGCAATAAACACATTGTCCAGGACAACCGCGCGATGTCATCATTGTTGTCATTGGCTCCTCTTTAACATCTACATAATGGTACTTGTCCATTTTTATCAGATGCCTTGCTGGGAGTAGAAGTTCATCCAAATTCTCTATCAGCTGCCTATCTTCATTATGGATAATTTTATTCCCATTCTTCCACACAATGCCTTTGCATTTATTCAAATCACCCTTGTTTTGAATAATTTTTAGAAGCTCTGGTAAAGCATACTCTCCCTCCCTACGTACTACAAAATCCACCATCTTATTAGCAATAACCTCATCTGACATAGTGGTTGGATGTATGCCGCCTAGAACCACAGGACAACCTATAATTTCTTTTATCACCCCAGCAATTTTCAAGGAATAGTTTATTGTAGGTGTAACAACTGTTATGCCAACTATATCGGGTTTGAACTCCTCTAAAAACTTTTTTAATTTATCTTCATCTGTGCGCTCTGCAGGCATATCTATTATTTTTACTTCATGCCCTTCCTTCTCCAACACAGCAGCCATGTATGCCAAACCTAGAGGCGGATATTCAGTTGCTGCTGCCTTGAACTGGCCGTATATTTCGCTGAACGGCGGCTTTATTAGAAATACTTTCATAACTTATTTTTAAATAAAAAGATTATTATGCTTATAAAGTGGTGCTATGTTGATATCCATAATAATTCCTTTTCACAATGAAGAAAAAATCTTAAAAAAAACTATAAGGTTAATTGGTTGTACTGTAGGCAAGGGCGATTATCGATACGAAATTATAGCAGTTGATGACAATAGCGATGATAACACTGGCATGATTCTGGATAATCTTGCAAAAAATTATTCAAAATCAAAGCATATTCTAGTTCGGGCAGTACATAAAAAAAATAGGGAGGTAGGCCCATCTGGACTGGGGGCTGCATTGAGGTTTGGATTTAAGCATGCAAAAGGCGATGCACTGATAACCTTTATGGGTGATTTGTCTGACGACCCAAAAGATATACCGAAATTGATCAAAAAATTCGATGATGGTTATGATATAGTCTGCGGGTCAAGGTTTGTACATGGTGGCAACACAAACGATTACCCTAAAATAAAGATGATATCCAATCGCTTGTGGAACAGGATATTTGCACTTCTTTTCATGACGAATTTGAAGGATATCTCAAACGGCTTCAAGCTTTACAGGAAGGAGGTCATTGCTGTGGCAAGGCCGAGCTCAAATGGATTTGAAATAACAGCTGAAATAGTTTTGAAGGGTTTGATAAATAATTTCAAAATTGTTGAAGTCCCTGTATCCTGGCACAACAGGAAAAAAGGTTATGGTGTATCAAAATTCGGTTCTTTTTCTATTACGTTCGTTATTATAAAACTGCCGAAAATAGGATGGGCCTATGGTAAACTCGCGCTAAAGCTTTGGTTAGAATTTCTAAACAAGCGCATCTTTGGGGTTTGAATAGCTTGTGCAAACAACAGCTTTCGTAGAACAAATGTAGTTGCATAATTCCTTTTGCTGGGTTGACATGAAATTTTTATTTCTAAACACTACAACATCCCCACTTTCCATCTCTTTTGTAAATTTACCTGATGTGGAAACATATTTATAAAAAGCATCTCCATTATCTTTTTTCAGTATAATGTATTCAACACCATATCTATTCAGTGTCTTTTCATAAGTGTCATTGCTGTCTTTTATTGCGCAATCTCTAATTATTTGGTGCTTGAACCCGTCTATCTTGGCTATTTCAAAGGTAAACTGAATAAAATCTGTGAGAATATTTCCTTTTGCATTAGAGACCACATACTTGCTTATGGATTCGGCATTCTGCAGATAGATAACGTTATTTTGCACTGTATAGGCAAACTGTGCAATTAGCAGGATGAAAAATATGGGCAACAATTTTTTATATTGTTTTTTGCAAAAGTTCGCTATCACAATCGAGGAAGGTATGACAAATGCTGGCATCATGTTTATGTCATATCTTGTATCCTTGTTGTGTATGAATGTCATAGCCAAATAAACAATTATTATCCATACAAGGAACAGTTTCCACCCGTATTGTTTTTCTTTCAAATAATAGATTGTTGCAACGAGAAGTATTATTCCAATAAATGGGAATTGTTCCAGAACAAATGATTTCAAATAGTATAACCAACCAGCAGGTTCTTTCCACGTTGGATCCTGAACATCGGCATTGATTGTATAGCTAAAAGGTATGAAGAGTAAACCTGTTTTGTATAAAAGCAAATAGTATGGTGTTAAAATCAATAAAGAAATTATTATTGGGATTAATACCTTCTTAATTTTACCTCTATTTTCAAAATAGGTAAAGGCTAGCACAACAGGCACAATCAAAACTGCCTGCCATTTAGAAAGAACGCAAAGAACGGTCGATACTATTACCAACAGCCTATTTTTTTCATTATCCTTATCCAGCAACCTCCAATATAAGAAAACAGTTAAGGTGAAGAAAAATAAAAATATGATTTCCTGGGCCGCAGCTATAGCGTTATAGATGAACACAGGGGAACTCATAAAAATTAGTGGTGCAAGCAAAGCCGCTTCTTTATTTTTAGAAATTTTATAGGTGCATTCTTTAACAAGATAGATGAATGCCACGGAAAATGCTACTACAACTAACCTTCCTACCAATACTGATGTTCCAAATATCATGTATGAGAAGGCAAAAAATATGTGAAGGAGCGGTGGATAATGAAGGGATAACTTTGGATAATAAACCAAGTACGAAATTGCATAGTCATATAATTTTTTGTAAGATAGTGTTGGATTTTTTAGCCAATCCAGAATCATGTCTTTAATAAACTTGCCTATTAGAGAGTGTGTCGCTTCATCTGGATTTAGGCTGTCCGTTGTGATAACAAATAGAATTACAACCAACCAGATGATGGTAATAATTGCCAATAATTTCGAGTATAGACGCATACATCTTAGAATAAACAAAGCTATTTAAAAGTCTTATGGCCCAGAAATCATTTTAATACATAAATATAGTTAGAATAAAGTCCAAATATTTATAAAATCGAATCGGTGGTTTTTTGAAAAAACATAAAAAAGTAGTTATTGTGATGCCTGCTTATAATGCCACCAAAACACTTGAAAAAACATTAAGAGAGATTCCTATGAGATATGTTGATGATATTCTTTTGGTGGACGATTGCAGTAAGGATAATACTGTTGAATTATCGAGAAAACTTGGCCTAAAGACAATTGTTCATAAGGTAAATAAAGGATATGGTGGTAATCAAAAAACATGTTACAAAGCTGCTCTTAAAATGGGTGCCGATGTCATAGTAATGTTACATCCCGATTATCAATATGACCCTAAAAAAATACCCCAAATGATAAAACCTATTTTGGAGGGTGAGGTAGATGTCGTGCATGGATCAAGAATACTCCTTAAAGGTGGTGCAACAAAGGGAGGTATGCCGCTTTACAAAAGAGTTGGAAATATCATACTTAGTAAGTTTTATAGTTTAATGTTGGGGACAAATCTTACAGATGTTCCAACAGGTTATATATCGTATAGTAGAAAGGTTCTAAAAACAATACCATTTCTTCGAAATTCTAATGGATTTACTTTTGATGAGGAAGCCCTCATCGAATGCGTCTCAAAAGGATTCAAAATAAAGGAAATACCAATCCCAACCCGTTATGAGGAGGACTCCTCTTCCACAACATTGATCGACTGTATTGATTACACGCTGCGTCTTGTGTACAAGGTCACACGTTACAAGCTGACAGGAAAGATATAATTTCATATAAGATAGAAACCAGTTTAATCTTTACTACCCTTTCTTCTCAATCACGACATAACACCTAAATGCCATAAACCATCTAAACGGAGTCAACAACATCTCAAATAACTTGAACACTTCTATGAGATAATCTGGGATTAATGCCCTATTCTCAAAGCCACCCGAAAGTGGATATAATATGCAACTAATCCTATTTCTCTTTAAAATATTAAAATTCTGCCAAAATGTTTTCATAAACTTCTTTTTATGTTTGAAAAAAAGCAGATAGGGGATAGCTTGGTTTGATTCCCATGGATCTTTTTTATCCACACCCCTTTTATCAAAATAATCCGCGTCCATAACAAAAGGCTCGGGGTGAAATATCTTGTATATAAAAAGCGAAAATGGTGAAGGGAACGGCTCAACCATAACAACTCTGCCTCCATTCTTCAGAACCCTTGCTGCTTCGTTGAAAAAATGAACCGGATTAGACAAGTGATGCAGCACATCCACCAATACGATATTGGAAACAGTTCCATCTGCAAAAGGCATATAATGAGCATCAAAGCATAGGTCAAGCCACCTGCATTTATCAATGTCCGAAGAAATAATATCAGGTTTGATTTCCTTGAAATTACCGCTTCCTCCTCCGATTTCAATTGTCTTTCCGTTATCATTTAATAAATCCTTTGCAATTTTTTTATACCATTCCCCATAGGCTTCTCTCAATATTTTCTTTTCATTCCAGATCCGTCTATGACGCTCTAATATTTCGGACATATCTATTGTTCATCTTGTGTTGATAATTTAAATGTTTTTTCGAAAATATTCGACCTATTATGGAATACATTAGAAAATTTGGTGGTTTTTACATTTTCATTAGAACAAGGGTTAGATTATGCTGTTTTAATTTTTTAAACATGCTGTGCAACAAATTAATAACCATTATAACATTAGCAACTTTTTAAAAACATAGCTTTTTATATCCAATTTTACTACAAAAATAGCATGGCAGATGCAGTTTTAATCAATCCAAAAGGATTTAGGCTTATAAATGACCAAACACTACCATTTGGTTTATTATACGCTTCTATTTATGCATGCCAGGAATATGATATAAAAATAATAGACCAAAGAGTAGACAAAGACTGGAAAGAAAAGCTCATAAAAGAATTAAAAAAAACACCTTTGATTGTTGGCATTACTTCTATGACTGGCCCACAAATTCTTGATGCCTTAGAGATTTCTAAAATAGCAAAGCAACATAACATAAAGGTTGTTTGGGGCGGCGTTCATACAAGTTTAACTCCAAAACAAACATTGGAAAACCCCTATATTGATTTTGTAATTCAAGGAGAAGGAGAAATAACATTCCATGAACTTCTAAAGGCTTTAGATAAAAATTTGCCATTAAAAAATATAAATGGTTTGTGGTACAAACAAAATGGAGATATCAAAGCAAACCCACCACGAAGAGATCTAAATCTTGAAGAATTACCAAGACTGCCTTATCATCTGATAGAAGACATGAAAAAATATATCCAAATAAAAGAAACGAGGGGCAATAGGAGATCAATCAACATTTTTACTTCTCGTGGCTGTCCGCATCAATGCACTTATTGCTTTAACAAGCAATTTAACAAAGGTTATTGGCGCCAGATGAGTGCTAAAAAATCTTTGGAAGAGATAAGATTCGCTGTTGAAAAATTTAAACTTGAAAACATCTTCATTCTTGACGATAATTTTTTTGTTAATTTAAACAGAACCAAAGAAATAGCGCAAGGCATTATCGATATGAACCTTGATTTCACATGGGATGTTTTAGGAGCTCAAATCTCAACATTAAAAAATGTTGATAAAGATTATTATAATTTCTTGGTTAAAAGCAGATGTAAAAGTTTATTATTTGGCATAGAATCGGGTTCACCAAGAATCCTAAGATTAATAAAAAAAGACATAAAAGTTGAAGAAGTATTGGCTGTAAACAAGATGCTAAAGGGCACAGGATTAAAAACATATTATTCCTTTATGTCTGGCTTTCCAACAGAAACAAAAGAAGATATATTAATGACTGTAAAATTAATGTTAAAGCTCAAAGAGGACAATCCAAATGTAGAGTATGGAACAGTAAAATGTGTAATAGTTTATCCTGGAACAGAGTTATTTGATATAGCATTGAAATATGGCTATAAACCGCCACAGAAACTTAAAGATTGGGCGCATATAACCTGGGGCAACTATTCAAGGATAGATTACCCTTGGCTCTCGAATAAAAGAAAAACAATGCTAATGGATCTATACTATTATTCCTTGCTTATGAATCCAGACCACCTTTACATTAATTCAAAACTATTTACAACAGTATCAAGGTTATATTACCCAATTGCAAAATATAGAGTAAGACACCTAAATTTTATGTTTCCAGGACTTTCTAGAGCGATAAATTTTGTGCAGAATCATTTTATGTAATCAACAAAAAATAAAACCTAGAATGATTTAACAACCTTAATAATCTTCTCCACTTCCTCATCAGTCATATCCGGATATAAAGGCAAAGTTATTAATTTCTTCCAAACTTTTTCAGCCACAGGGACATCAGTCTTTATATTTTTAAAAACTGGGTGAAGATGCAAAGGCATGTAATGTACACTTGTTGATATTCCATTCTTGCCTAAAAAATCCATAAATTCATCCCTCTTGACCACCTTTATCACATAATTATGATTAGAACTTTTTACATATTTTTTTTCAACTGGAATTTCAATCCAATCTAATTTCTGGAAATTTTCATTATAAATTTTTGTAATTTCTCTTCTACGTTTGTTTGTTTTTTTTAGCTTCTTAAGTTGGACCAAAGCTATCGCGGCCATAATGTCGTTCATATGGTATTTGTAACCAACATCGTCAACCTCGTAATACCACGAATACCTTTTTTTTACCCTTTCAAAAGTGCCTTTGCTAATTCCGCACCATCTTAGCTTGCAGACAATCTCATTTATTTTTTCATCATTTGTTGTTATCATTCCACTATCTCCAGTTGCCAAATTTTTTATTGCATGAAAACTGAAACACCCTATATCTGCAAGAGAACCAGCTTTTTTTCCTTTATAGGATGCACCACATGCATGAGCTGCATCTTCTATAACCTTTAAATTATGCTCCACTGCTATTTCATTGATTTCATCCATTTCTGCTGGATGCCCGCCAAAATGAACAGGAATAATTGCTCTAGTATCTGGTGTAATTTTTTTCTTTATATCTTCTACATCTATGTTTAACGTATCCTCGCAAACATCTGCAAAGACGGGTTTTGCATTGTTATAGCAAGCTGCGAATGCAGTTGAAATGAAAGTAATAGCAGGCACTATAACCTCGCCAGAATTTATACCCAATGCTCTCACGGCTAGATGTAAAGCTGCTGTTCCAGAGTTTAATCCTATTGCAAATTTTGTCCCAATGAAATTTGCAAATTTTTTCTCAAAAATTTCAGTCTTGGGTCCAAGTCCAATCCACCCGCTTTTTATAACATCTGCGACCGCATCTATCTCTTCCTGATTCATTGATGGCCGAAAAACTGGTATTGGTTTGTTGCTAATGTTTCCACCACCAATCATTTTTTTTATACCATTCTATAGTATTTGCCAAGGCTTTGTTAAAACTATGCAACGGCTTCCAACCCAACCTTTTTATTTTATTTGTGTTCAATGAATACCTAAAATCATGTCCCGGTCTGTCTTTAACAAATTTTATCAAGCTTTGCGGTTTTTTTAGATGTTCCAAAATTAATCTAGCAACTTCTATATTTTTTTTCTTTACATTGCTCGCAATATTGTAAATTTCACCAACCCCTCCCTTTTGGAATACCAAATCTATGGCATAACAATTATCCGAAACGTAAATCCAATCCCTAACGTTTTGCCCATTCCCATAAATCGGCAAAAATTTATTTTGCAAAGCGTTTGTTACCAATAGCGGAATTAGTTTTTCTAGATGCTGGTAGGGGCCAAAATTGTTTGAGCTTCTTGTTATCAAAACCTTTAGGCCATATGTTTTGAAATATGCGATAGCCAGCAAGTCTGCCCCACCCTTACTAGCTGAATAAGGAGAAGAGGGGTTCAAGGGGTCATTTTCTTTAAAGGAGCCATTGACTATGCTGCCGTAGACTTCATCTGTTGAAATTTGGATGAATTTTTCTGCACCAATTTTTCTTGCAAGCTCAAGTAAATTCCAAGTTCCTATTACGTCTGTTTTAACAAAAATACCCGCTTCTGTTATACTTCTATCAACATGTGTTTCTGCTGCAAAGTTAAAGATAACATTACAATCCTTTACTTTTTCTACATCCTGCTTATTGGTGATGTCACCCTTTATGAATGTTATTTTATCCATCACATCTTGCAAATTTTCTATTTTGCCAGCATATGTTAAATTATCTAAAACGGCAACTTCATATTCTGGATGTTCGTTGAGAATATATCTAACAAAATTGCTTCCTATAAATCCAGCTCCACCCGTTATAAGAACTTTCACCATTTCACCCATGCTTTTTTCCTGGAGTCAAAACCCATTTATAAGGTATTTTATTTGTAGTTGGTGGTAATCTATATTCATCCGGGGTTTTACGGTTGTAAGGTTTGTTTGGGATATTGATCACAATAGCCTCCACCCCAGAGATGCATTTCCATCCATGATAGATGCCATGAGGGATTGAAATTAATACTTGGTTATGTTCGCCTATGAAAAATTCCTCCAACTTTTTGTAAGACCGGGAACCCTTTCTATCATCATATAAAACAACCTTTATCATTCCCTTGATGCAACAAATGTTATCCGTTTGTATTTTATGGTAATGCCAAGCTTTCACAACACCCAGGTAGGTTGTAGTCATATAAACCTGGCCAAACTCTTTAAAAATTTCATCATCACAACGCAGAATTTCCATCACTTTACCCCTTTCATCTGGGATTATATTTAATTTTTTTGTTTTCACACCATCTATCATATTATCATCTCCGATTTGTCTCCAATTATAAATCTTTGGCCTTTAAGAGGATTATTGTTTTTCCTAATAATAGCATCCCTACCAATAAGGCTTTCTACAATTCTCCCAGCTCCTTTTATCTCTGTACCATCCATTACAATAGAATCTTCAATTTCCGTACTTACCATTTGGCAATTATTTCCAATACTCGTATATGGCCCTATATATGCATCGGATATGTCGCATTTTTCTCCTATTATTGCCGGCCCCTTCACAGTTGAATTTTTTATAACAGAATCCTTCCCTATATTTACCCTACCCCTTATAATACTATTTTCTACCTCCCCATTATTCTCTGTTTTCAAATCTTCCAAAACCAAACGATTAGCATCCAGTATGTCTTCAGTCTTTCCTGTGTCCTTCCACCACCCTTCCACCATTTTGTATTCTACCTTGTATCCATCATCAATTAACCATTGCAAGGTATCCGTAATTTCTAATTCTTTTCTCCATGATGGCTTGATATTATCTATTGCTTTAAAGATGGCCGAAGTTAATCCGTAAATTCCAACTATGGATAGATTAGTGGGTGGGTTTTTTGGTTTTTCTAACAGTTTAACAATTACTTTCTTCTGCTCATCTATCAAAGCCAGGCCGTATTGTTCGGGGTTGTCAACCCTCGTTAGGAGTAAGCTGGCTGCAGCCGAAGAATTAGCGAACTCGTTTGCAAAATTTTTTATACCACCCTTCAATAGGTTATCACCTAAAACCATAATGAATTTGTCATCGCCTAAAAATTCTTTAGAAATCTTTACTGCATGTGCCAGCCCTCTTGGTGCTTCTTGATAAATGAATTCAATGTTGGCATCCCATTTGGTAGATTTAACAGTATCAATGACCTGTTCTTTGTTTGGGCCCACAATAATAGCAATATCCTTTATACCAGCGTCTATTAAGTACTCGATAACATAAAATAAAACCGACTTGTTTGCGACAGGTATCAATTGCTTTTGCTGTGAATATGTTAAAGGTCTCAACCTTGTTCCATGGCCACCAGAAAGTATTAGCCCTTTCATTTCAAAACCATTTTTAAGTGTTGTTATTTCTTATGTCCTAATAATAAAGTAGCACTTATAAATTATATCGAACCAATGGTTCAAACTGTAGTATTTATTGAAACAAATTCAACAGATTCCTAGTGTTGGATCAAATTCTATTTTATAATGGCGCTGAAATATTTCATCATTGGCATTTTCCAAATCGCCTCTGTCTCTATATGAAAATAGTATGCAATGAAAAATCCCGTGACCAAACCCCACAACAAAATTAAATAATAGATGTATCTAAAACTTCTCTTTTCCATTGGCATAGCAGAAATTATTAAAACAAAAAATGGCATCAATGTTGAGTGATACCTAGGTGTATTGGCAAAAGCCATAAAATCAAATGAAAATTCCGATATTAAATAAAATATCAGGAAAAAAAGAATAAACTCTTTGATATCATCTCCTAGATTATTCCATTCCTTTTTTATTAAAATGGCTAAAAGTATGATTAGGGGACTGAAAATACCTATAATAAAAACTATTGTTGGTAGATGTGCATAGGGTATTGTTGAGTAGGTGATATCAGTCATGAATTTAATATCTTGTAAGGGTTCCATGAAAATAGGAAAGCCAGTACTATATTGAGCTAAAGTATAAACAACAAATGGGATTAATGGTATGAATAAAATTATATAATTTTTAATGTCTTTTTCCTTTTTTAACAATAGATAGATGAAAAATATTGGGAAGTAAATAATAGCATAAGTTCCTTTTGTGAGGCATGCCAATGAAGTAAGTAAGATGCCCAAGTAGCAATTCTTTTTTGATTTTTCTTTAAAAAATAAATATAGGTTAAACATTCCCAAAGAAAGGAAAAACACAAGTGGAATATCTAATAGAATACGGAATGAATAAATCCAGAGTAGGCTGTTTGACAAAATAAAAATAACAAATTTTTTCTTATCAACCTTCCAATGATTGGGTATTGTGAAATACCAACCGATCGCGGTTAGTATGAAGAAAGCATATGTAGTAATTTCAGCCCTTTCCAAATTGAATCCATGAATTGGTGATGTCGCACAAATTATTATATTATATAGTGGGGTATGCCTACTTCGATTTTGGTATCCAAAAAAATCAGAAAAGTCGCCATTGCAAATATGCTTTGATTCATCCATATACCGCCCTTCATCGCTTGTTATATGATGAATAGAAGGATAAGTCAATGCTTGCAAAACCAAGATAAAAATTAACAGACCATAAAAACATCTATTGCTTTTTAATTCCTTGAGCAAGTATTGCAAACATTTGCATATTTTGATCGTCATAAAAATCTAACAGGTCTATTGATTCGTTAAGTTTATTTTGGGTTTATTTATTATATTTTTATGAACTGCCGGGAGTATTCTTTTATGAAACATAAGACTCTTGTAGTTGTAGATTCAGAGAAGAACCTAGCACAAGCAGGGATAGAGGAGCAAAAAGGCGAGTTATGTATAGTAAGTACTGGAAATATTTCATGGGATAAGAATATTAAATTGGTAGAAGATTATGCAAGGCAAAAAAAAGTTTTTGATGTTAGAGAGGAGGCCATGAAATGGATGAAAATATGGCCAGGAATAAAAATTGATGGTAAAAACTTCAAGGAACATGTTTCATATGATAACACGTCTCTTTGGTGGTATGCAGAGTTCTGGTTTTGCAATGCGCACAGTCCTTATGACAATTCTATTTTAGATATATTTCAGTCAATAGAAACTGCAGATAGGATACTTAACAAGGAGAAGCCGGATAATGTTGTAGTGGCGGGAGAAAGTTTGCTTTGTTCAGTTATCCATCTGGTAGCAAAGTCTAGAAAAATAAAATCATCAATGACACAAACAAAAAACTTCAAAGATTTTTACAAAAACGTAAGGCCAATTTTAGTTAAGCAATTCAAAAATTTGAAAGGTTTTTTGAGAAAAACATCTAAACGTGAATTGTTGCAGAAAACGTCTGGAAAGATTAAAATTTTGATATTCACACATCCCACATACAGGCAGGCTACCATATATCCGGAAACAGGTAGAAATATAGTTGAAGACACGATTATTTTCCCAGTTATGAGGGAAATGAAGGATTGTGATATTGTTGTTGTTGATACAGACCCATTTGCAAGTTTGAGGTTCGATTTTATATTTAATAGCCCAGGATATAATCACCTAGAGTCTTATACAAACACATTAATCGAGGAAAAAATATCTAAAGAAGAAAAACTATTGAAAGAAAAATGGAAATCAATAAAACCATTTTTGGAAAAAGTTTTGATGTATAAAAGCATAGAACTGATGCCTTTGCTGGAGCAAAAATTTTCAGAAATGTTCTGCAGATATTTTGTGGATGCGGTAAAGTATATCGAACTTTCCAAAGAGGCTGTGAAGATGGAGAGGCCGGATATTTTGGTAATATTAGATGAGTGCGGACTGTATGGAAAGGCCGCTATTTTTGCAGGAAAAAATGCTGGATTACCAACAGTTGCTATACAACATGGCGTACTCGGTGAGTCAAATATTGATCTTCTACGTACAGCTGAAGAGTTAGCAGATGGCCTGACACCATCATATAATCCAACACCAGATAAGACTTTGGTTAGTGGCGAATATTATAAAACACTTTTGACTGATTTTGGCCATCCGGAAGACAGCATTGTTCCGTTAGGCCAGCCAAAATATGATATCCTAGCAAAAGCGGACAAAATATTCAACAAGGAAAAAATCAGAAAAACATTCGGAGCAAAGCCTCACGAGAAGATGCTTCTTTTGGCTTCGCAACCTTTCCCAAACGAAGAGAATAAAACTTTCTTTAAGAGTTTGTTCAAAGCAGTCAAAAAAATTCCTAAAATAAAACTTGTGATAAAACTTCATCCCAATGAATATGATTCATCTTTACACAAAAATACAGCAAAAGAGGCTGGTGTAGATGTTGCGATTATAAAGGATATAAACACACTTGAACTTCTATATGCGTGTGATGCTTTGATTACAGTATCGTCTACAGTAGCGCTTGAAGCAATGATACTCGGTAAACCCGTGTTAATTGCTAATCTGGCAGGCAAGCCCACTCAAGTTCCTTATGTTGAGAGTGGGGCTGCTGTCGGTGTTTACAAGGATAGCGATATGATACCGATTATAAAGAAGGTGTTGTTTGACAATAAAACCATGAAAAAACTTGAAGAACCCCGAAAGAAATTTGTGTTTGATCATGCATATAAGATTGATGGCATGGCAGCAAGAAGGATTGCTGATGTTATAAAAAATATGGTGAGGTGTGCTTAAATGCCACCTTTGGAAATTACATACTGTTTAACTTAAAATAATAAGTAGGTCAAGTTTAAAAAATAAAAAAGAGTATGAAAATAGAAAAGGTTACAACAGCAACTAAGCCCCAGATTGCTGATAATATTTTTCTTAATATCTTTTTATAATTAAGACTGGTGATATAAATTAGTTTTATGGATAGACATGGGAATAGAAATATTAGTATTGCCGATTTATATTATGTTAGAATTGGGAACTATTAAGGATAGTGAGAAGTATGAAAAAGTTTTGTGGTTGGTGCATTTCAACAAAACACAATATTGGTAAATATACCCCACTTATTATTTGGTGTGCATAGAATAGAGCAGTGGTAATATGAAGGTGACGCTTATAAACCCCCCTGTGAGAGAAAATCAATACCCAGACCAATTTCCAATCGGTCTTGCCTATATTGCAAGTGTTTTGCTGAAAGCTGGGCATAGCGTCAGTGTTGTTGATATTAATGCGCGTAGATACAGGAAAGAAGAGGTGCAGAAGATGATTGAAAATTTTGATGCAGATGTTGTTGGGATTGGTGGAATGATAACCACTTACAGTTATGTTAAATGGCTAGTGTCCGAAATAAGGCGGATGAAACCAAATATAAAGATTTTGGTTGGTGGTGGCGTCTGCTCTGCCATACCAAAGCAATTTATGGAATGGACTCAGACAGACATAATAGTCGTTGGGGAGGGCGAATTAACTGTTGTGGATTTGCTGGGCAACCTTGAAAATCTAGAAAGTGTGAGAGGGATATGGTACAGGGATAAAGATGGCATACACGCAAATCCGCCACGAGATTTGATAAAGGATTTGGACTCAATACCATTCCCAGCATGGGAACTGTTCCCTATGGATGTTTATTTAAAGAATCCGACAAGGGGTTACATGGAAAAGAAGATGAACGTCCTAGCAGGAAGGGGATGCCCATATCATTGCACTTTTTGCTGGCACAATTTCGGTTATGGCAACAGGGCAAGGTCTGCTGAAAATGTTATTGAGGAGATAAAACAGCTACAAAGCAAGTATGGTGTTGATATAATAATATTTGAAGATGAGTTGTTCACTGCCAACAAAAGTTTTGTTATGGATTTTTGTAGAAAAATTAAAGAACAAAAGATAAAATTGAAATGGGATTGCCAGTCAAGGGTGAACACAATCGAAAAGGATATTTTACATGCTATGAAAGATGCTGGTTGCATCTCTGTCGGCTTTGGTGTAGAATCAGGAAGCCAAACTATGTTAAATGCCATGAAAAAAGGGACAACTGTGGAACAGGGCAAAAATGCGATACGCATGATGAAAGAGGTTGGCATAAGGTTTCATGTAACCTTCATGATCGGCACACCAGGCGAAACCAAAGAAACAATATGGGAAACAGTCAGTTTTTGCAAGGAACTCAACATACCGCATAGGGTAGAACTGTTTTTTGCGACTCCATTCCCCTCTACACCGCTTTATGAGTATGCTAAAAATAAAGGCCTGATAAAGGATGAAGAGAAATTTATATCCAAACTTGGTGACACGGTAAACTTTTTGATAAACCTCACCGGCATGTCCGACGAGGAACTTGTGGCATTAAGAAACAAAGCACAGAAAGAAGCTCAACCATCATTTTTTGCAAGAGCGATGTTCTACCGCAAGCATTTTGGAGCTGTATATCTTCTAAGGACTGGAATAAAAAAAATACATATTGGGCATGCCAAGTTTAAAAAATAAAAACTGTGGGAAGATTTATATTTCTAATACATAATTTTATATAATCTATGATTAGATGAGAATCGATAAAAAAATAATCGCATTTATTTTTTTCGGCATAATTTTTATAATACCAATTATATTGCGTTTCATTGCCATTAATGCAGATCAGCCTCCAGAATATCTGTTTGGAACAAGTAATTATGATGAGGGTATATGGGCGCATAGTGCAAGAAACAAAATTCTTTTTGGAAAATGGGTTATGGATGAATGGAATCCTTTATTTATTAACCCCACTTTTACGTTAACCCTCTATCTATTTTTTTACATGTTTGGCGTTGGGGTTGCCCAAGCAAGACTTGTTAATATTTTATTTTCTATTGCCTCATTGATTTTACTATACAAATCTCTTAGGCTGGGTTATAACAAAAAAATAGCAATGATCGGCACCTTTCTGTTGAGCTACAACATTTTATATTTTATGTTTTCAAGATCAGCTTTGATTGAAGTTTTTACAATGTTTTTCATGATACTGACTTTTTATTTTTGGATTAAAGCCTCAAAAAAACCGGTATATTTTTTTCTCGTTTCAATTGCTTTATTCCTAACTTTTTTAGCAAAGTCAACAACCATCATGTTTATAGTTGGGGCAATATTTTGCTTTATTCTTTATTTGGTCAGCCAACGTAGAAACAGAAATATAAGCAATTTCAAACGTTCTACTTTTTATTTTCTATCCGGCCTTTTCCTCTGCACAATATTTTATCTTGTGTTTTATTTTATTCCATATTTTGATAATATAATTGAGAGCAACTTTCCAATTTTTAGTCAAAGGCTTGTTGGTTCGAATGTTGGAATATCTATAAAATATGGAATAACCGGCATACAATCAGTCCTTCTTTCTTCTGCATATAGGTTGATTTTATTGGGAAATTTATATTCATTCCTTGCAAGTATGCCGATAGAAGCCATATTGTTTTCAGTTTCTTTCCTTGCCTTTTTGCCAAACTTAATGGGCAATTTTAAAAAAGAGTCAGTTAAAATTGATTTTTTTGTCTTTAGCTGGCTTATTACTGGTATATTATATTTTTTTATATTCGATTTTCCTCTGAGAAGGATGATGCTGATAATAATACCAATGATTATTTTTGCTTCAAAAAGTTTTGAAAATATAACAATTAACTTAAAGCCTAAAAATTTTCTGAAGAGAATTGTTCTGTTGATTGTTTTGTTTTATATGGTGTATATCCTTTTCTCTAACATCATAAAATATCTCTTCTTCTCATCGATAATCAGTTTTATTCCTACCTTCGAAGGCATGCTAATGAAATTTGCCCCTTCAATATTTTTCTTTATAAGCAAACTGCAATTGTTAACAAAAATTTCTCTAGTTGCAAGTTTTTTCTCTTTTTTTGTTTCTTTACCAATCTTCATAATAATCAATAAAAAATCGATATTTAGGTTTAACTTCAAAAATTACAGCACGCTAATCCTAGCTGCAATCTTCGTGATTTTTTTGATTCAGTACCTATCTTGGGTTACACAATTAGATTATACAGCGTATTCAACCTCTATAGAGCTAGGAGAAATATTGCCAGAAAAAATTAAAGTTCAAGGCACTATGGCAAGCAGCGTTTCTTTGGAAAATAAAATATGTTCAATTCCAATCATGGATATCAATTCCGACTCGAACATTGACGTTTTGAATAGAACAGATATAAAATATATCATAACTTATGTTTATCCAAAAATAGGTTATGGAAGTCCCGCGACTGCTAAATTGTTGCAAAGTTATCCGAATGCAAAGCTAATCAAGCAATGGAGAACTTCTGAAAAAATGCAAAATCAAACTACAGGTGTTTATGAATACGCATATATTGGATTGTTCGATAAATATCCTGGACAAAATATAACAAAAAATAATTTCTATAATGTGAATTGATTATATGTAAAATTTAAGATGTAACCTTTGCTTTTCTAAATTTTGCCATCAATGTTATGTCAAAAAATCTGCTTATGATTTTATCAATCTTCAACACTGAAAATAATTTTTATTTAAGACTTACCAGTCTTTCAATCCAAACCATTTGTCTTTGTTTTCTTTGTACCAATGAATTGTTTTCAGAATTCCTTCCTCCCAGCTTACTTTAGGTTCCCATCCTGTCAATTGATTCAACTTCTGAAAACCTACTCTCAACCTCATCACATCACTATCTCCTAATCTGAATCTTTCTTTTACAGAAATAATTTCCTTGTCACCCCACAATCTATTCTCCTTACCAACTCTAACTATCAGTTCAGCCCAGTCTTTTATTGAAATATCCTTTCCATACCCATAACAATAAATCTCTCCTGGTTTTCCTTTTACAGTTGTGTGAATATGACCTCGAATCCCATCTGAAACAAAGCAGAAATCTCTCCTTGCAGTAAGATTGCCAAGAACTATTTTATCTCTTTCTAATGCTTGTGTAATAATTGTTCCAGTTATGTATCGAGGGCTCTGTCTTGGGCCATAATTATTGAACATTCTCGTCACAACAGCAGGCAATTTGTATGCGTGGAAGAAGTTCATTGTTAAGAAATCACCTGCCAATTTTGAAGTAGCATATATACTTCTTGGATTCACAGGTGTGTCTTCGTTGAGATGAAGTGATTCATCTTTAGCATTAATAAGATCTGGATTGCCCCCATATTCTTCTGATGTACCAGCATAATCGAACTTTTCAATTTCAATTCCAGCATCCAAAATCGATTGCAATAAATTGAATGTCCCAATTACATTCGTATTCAGTGTCTCAATTGGTCTTTCCCACGATTCCCCCACATGGGCTTGTGCTCCTAAATGAATTATGTATGGCTTGGCATTGGAGTCCTTTAAACTTTTGACAGCCAAGAAGACTGAATGTTTGTCAGTGAGATTCCCTCTGAGTATTTTCACATTATGAACATGATGTGGAATGTTTGTAAGAGCCCCGTGGGCAGTTGATTCAACAAAAGCTCTGACATCTGCACCAGCTTCTACTAGTGTATCAACAAGATGTGATCCAATAAAACCGTCTGCACCAGTTATGAAAACTGTTCTTCCAGCCATTTCATTTGTTATATTCGGCATAAGCTCACAGTGATTATACATTAATCTATAATAAATATTAAAACATACCTATTTTAAAGAATTGGCTTGATGAAGTAAAGTTGGTTGATTTATTGAAAGATTTGACCCTAATAATTCCATTCAAGAACGAGAATGAATACGTCAAAACCGTTTTGAAAACAGTCTATGACTATCTCAACAAGAAGAATATTGATTTCGAAGTTATTGCTGTAGATGACAGTACTGATGGGACTTGGGAAATTCTGCAGAGTTTGAAGGGCAAATACAAGAATTTTAGAGCAGTTCAAGGGTGGAAACCTCCTGGGTATGGAAAAGCATTAAGAAAGGGGTTCCAATTGGCAAAAGGAAGAATTGTCGTTCCATTTAATGGAGATTTGTGTGATTCTTTGGATGATGTAATGAAATATATGAAAATAATTGATAAAGAAGGATATGACATGGCCTTTGGATCTAGATATATTAAAGGTGGATATGCAAAGAATTATCCAAAAATAAAGAAGGTATTTTCCTTGTTTGCAAATTATGCAATACTAATTTTACTTGGTGTCAGGTGCAATGACATCACACAGTCTTTCAAAGCTTTCAAAAGAACTGTTCTTCAGGATGTGAAACCTAAATCAAATGGGTATGAAATAAGCATGGAGATTGCTCTCAAGGCAATAAAGAAAGGTTACAAATACAAAACAATTCCAATATCATGGATTGGAAGAAAAAGTGGTGTGTCAAAGATGAAGTTGAGAAAAAACATTCCCATCTATTTCAGAACTTTTATGAGAATTTTACTGAAGATGGAATGATTTTATTTTTTTATTCAATAAAAAAATTACAAAGGAATTTGAGTTTTACAAAGATATTCATAAATTATTGGCTTTCAACTTCTTTCTTCAGTTTTTTCAGAGCTCCATCAATTTTTGAGAACTTGAATCCTGCTGATTTGATTTTCGAAATGTCCAATGAAGAATTTTTCGGCCTCAATGCTTTCAGTTCAAGATCTTCTTGTCTCACAGGCTTTACAAGATTCACATTATGTCCAAATGTCTCAGCAAACTTCTTGATAAATTCATATTTGGTTATTGCTTCATCCCCAGCAGTGTGATATATTCCTCTCAAATCCTTCTTAACAATAAACAAAAGACATTCTGCTAGTTCTGATGCGAGAGTTGGAGAGCTTGTTATATCAACTACTGCTTCCACACCTCCTTTTTTCAATCCATCCAAAACCCAGGAAGTGAAAGTTCCCATTTTGCTACTGTACATCAAACAAGATCTTCCAATCACATGATTAGGAAGCGTTTTCACTAGTTGCTCCCCATCAAGCTTTGTTTTTCCATAAAAATTGATCGGATTTGTCTTATCCTCTTCTTTATAATTTCCTTTCTTCCCGTCAAAAACAAAATCTGATGAAATAAAAATCATGTTAGAATTTGCTTCTTTGCATCCCTCAACAACATTCTTTGTTCCATCAACATTTATTTTTATTGCAGCTTCTTTATTTTCTTCACACCACTCAACTTTTGTTGCAGAAGCGAGATGTAAAACCCAATCGGGTCTGATTTTCTTGATAGTCTCAATTATTCTGTCTCTGTTAGTTATGTCGCATTTTACAAATGTTCCGTTTGAAGATTTTGGTTCTTCATCCAAATATATACCAAAGTTTTCATAATCAGAAACTTTCAATATCTCGCTTCCAAGTTGCCCTCCAATTCCAGTTATCAATATTTTCATAAAATATCATCCAAACTGATATTTATTTATATTGTTTTAAACTATTTGTGGTTCTGGGATTGGAATAATAAATTTACCACCAAAATCTTTGTATCTCTGTTGTTTTTTCATTATGTCATCTTTGAAATTCCAAGCAAGAAGCAAAAGGTAATCTGGTCTTTCCGAATATATCCTTTCCTCTTCAACCACTGGAATGTGCATCCCTGGAGTAAATAATCCAATCTTCGCAGGGTTTACTTCAGCAATAAAATCTAATACATCAGTTCCAATTTCGCAATAGTTTAATAAAGTATTTCCTTTTGCGGGTGCTCCATCCCCTGCAATTTTCTTTCCCTGGGACTTTAACTCTTTCAAAACTTTCACAAGCTTTTCCTTCAATTCATCAACCCTCCTTGAAAATTCTTGATATTTCTCAATTTTATCTAATCCTTCTTTTATTTCCAAATTACACAGACTTTTTGCAGCATCATTAACTGGAAGATTTGATGAAGATTTTTTGGCAAATAGTCTGAGTGATCCTCCATGAACTGGAATTCTCTTCACATCAGCTACTTCCATGTCAAATCTGTTGAGCAACCAAATAATAGGTCGGATTGAAAGATAACTCAAGTGTTCGTGGTATATTGTGTCAAACTCCACATTTTTTATCAGATCAACAAGATAAGGAAATTCCAAAACCACAAGTCCATTATCATCAAGTAATTTATTTATCCCTCTTAGAAAATCATCCCAATCATTAATATGTGCGAAAACATTGGTTCCTGTTATTATTTTTGCTTTCCCCCTTTCTTTCACAACTCTTTCAGCAACCTTCTCATTAAAGAAATCATTTATCAAATCAATTCCTTTTTCTTTTGATTTAAGAGCTACTTGAGTCGGATCTATGTTGAGAGTTCGTACATTGAAAGGTTTGAAACATTTAAGAAGGGTCCCATCATTTCCTCCAATATCTATGACAAGATCGCTTGGTTTCAATCCTATTTTTTCAGTAGCTTCCTTTGCAAGCTGAGTCCAATTCACTCTCATTGCTGGTGATATTGATGAAACATAAACATAATCAGCTTTGTACATCTTCTCAGGAGGAACAACATAACTCAATTGAACTAGTGAACAATTTGAACAAAACAAAACTTCCAAAGGAAACTTTTCTTCTGGAAATTTAAGTTGTTCTTTTTTCAGAAATGCATCTGATGGGGGGTGTTTTCCCAAATCCAAAAATTTATGCAAATTTTTTGATTTGCATGCTCTGCATCTTTTTACTTCCATGAATCATTCATACTCCTTTATTCTTGTTCTATTATTCCTAAACCATTTAACTGTTTTTTCTATACCCTCTTCCAAAGAAACCTGAGTTCTGAATCCTAAAATTTTTTCAGCTTTTTCAGTACTTCCATATCTGTCCTTCTGTCCGCTTGGCTTGTCTTTTTCATAAACAATCTCGGCCTTGTGGTCACTTGCTTTCAAAATCAGCTTCACCAAATCAAGTATGCTAATGTGTCTTCCAGTTGCAATGTTGATAGGATCTGTTTTTGGATATTTTTCCAAGACTTCCATCATTCCTCTTGCAGTGTCAGTTACAAAAACAAAATCCCTGGTTGACTGCCCATTCCCCCAAATCTTGAAAGGATTCTGTTTCTCTTCTGCCTTCCTAATTAAAGAGGCAATTACATGTGAAGTTCTTGGGTGGAAATTGTCTCTGGGTCCATAGGTATTGAAAGGACGGACTATTCCAACATTTATTCCATATTCTTGTGAATAATATTTTGCCTGAATTTCTCCAATTCTCTTTGCCCACGCATGAGCTTCATTATTTTTGTCAGGCTGCCCATTCATTCCATCCTCTTCCTTGAACGGTAGGGATATCTCAGATGAATAAATGCATGCAGAACTTGTGAACAAAAACCTTTCAACATCATTCTTTCTAGCAGCTTCCATCATGTTTGTCTGAATCAGAACGTTTGGGGTGAACATTTGGACTGGACGCTCAAAATTCCCTAAAACACCTGTGAGAACTGCTCCAAGTTGAAAAACAAAATCCACCCCCTTTGTAATCAATTCGGAATCTGTTGCTTTTGTTAAATCAGCACGAACAACCTCCAACTTTTTCAAATAATCAGAAGAGAAAATTTCAGATGCTTTATTTACATGTTCTGTTATTCTCACCTTTGCCCCTTGATCTACAAGCATCTCAGCAAGATGAGAACCAATCATTCCAGTTCCGCCAGTCACAAGAACATTTTTTCCTTCATAGAATGGCATTAATTCACCAATTTAAGATAAAACATTAACAATAAATAAATGCTTTTCTTGTCAGTATATAGCTGATGAAAAGTTAAATTTTTATCATTTTTCCTTCGTTATATGCAGATACAATAAATGAAAAATAAATTATAGCAATTTTTATTTTGTCCTACAAATAAAGCCATAAGCTCCAAGAAAATAATTTTAGGTTCATAAACATTAAAACCATTCCCAATAGCATATTATAGAGCGATTTTATGGCAAGGAAAAAACCATTTGTGCTAGCTATTATACCAGCAAGAGGAAGCTCGAAAAGGCTGCCTAGGAAAGCTGTCACACTTCTCGCAGGTAAACCGCTGCTGTCGCACACAATAGAAGAAGCGCTAAAAAGCAAGATGCTTGATAAAGTAGTTGTTACGACAGAGGATGCGGAAGTTGCGGCAGTGACGAGAAAATATAGTGGCATCTTGATAGTTGACAGACCTGCTAAATTGGCACAAGATAACACACCAATGATAGCTGTCGTGCAGCATGCTGTGAAAACTATCGAGGAAAAAACACCAGTAGATATAATAGTTTTGCTCCAATCCACGTCGCCACTCAGAACGGCTGAAGATATTGACGATTGTGTTGAAAAAGTTTTAAAGGGCGCCGATTCAGCTGAGACTTTTTGCGAAGTGAAGCATTATCCGCATGGTATGTTCAGAATAGAGGGAGACAAAGCTGAACCGTACGATGCAGTCGGACTGAAAAAATACAAAAGGATACAAGACGTGCCGAAGCTTTACATGGAAAACGGAGCTGTGTATGTTGTGAAAAGGAATGTTTTGATGAAGGGAAACACTTTCTACGGAAAAGAACACAAGGCTGTGCTAATGCCGGAGGAGAGGTCTGTCGATGTTGATACTATTCTTGATCTGAAGCTCGCGGAGGCCATTATAAATGAAAATAAAAATCGGCGATAGATTGGTAGGCGACGGCGAACCATGTTTCATAATAGCTGAGGCAGGTGTCAACCACAACGGAGATGTAAAACTGGCAAAAAAACTTGTTAAAGCCGCAAAGGATGCTGGAGCAGATGCAGTGAAGTTTCAGACATGGATAACAGAAGAGGTGCTTACAAAAAATGTAGAAAAAGCAGGATACCAAAAAGAATTGACAGGCAATGATGAATCACAGTTTGACATGGTAAAAAAACTAGAGCTTTCTTTTGATGACTATAAAGATATTACTGAATTTTGTAAACGAGAAGGGATAATTTTTTTATCAACACCCAATGACAAGCAAAGTGCTGATTTTTTGAACAAGTTAGGGGTGCCAGCCTTCAAAATAGGTTCTGATGACTTGACAAACATACCCTTCCTGCAGTATGTTGCAAAAAAGGGAAAGCCGATTATAATATCAACAGGCATGGCAACACTTGATGAAGTCAGGGAAGCTTATGAGTCAATAAAAAATATAAATGAAAAAATAATTTTTTTACACTGCACCTCCAGTTATCCAGCTGCAATTGAAACTGTGAACCTGCGTGCCATTGACACACTGAGAAGAGAATTCGGAACACCTGTTGGGTATTCTGACCATACAATGGGAATAGATGTTACTATTGTTGCAGTTGCATTTGGTGCATGCGTTGTTGAAAAACACTTCACAATCAGTCGCAGCCTGCCAGGGCCGGATCATAAGGCTTCAATTGAGCCGGATGAACTAAAGGAGATGGTGTACGATATAAGAAATATAGAAAAAAGGTTGTCTGAAGGTGAGAGCATTGAGAATATTTTATCCGGGTTTAAGCATGTAGAAGTTATGCTTGGTACTGGCATCAAATCCCCCACTAATTCAGAAAAAGATATCATGCCTTTTGTAAGAAAATGCTTGGTTGCTAGGGCAAATATTCGCAAAGGAACTGTTTTGACAGATAATATTGTTACCATAAAAAGAGCTGGTGCCGGAGGGCTGGAGCCGAAACATTTATCAAAAATTATTGGAAAGAAAACAAAAATGGATATTAGCAAAGACGAAATGATAACCTGGGATAAGGTGGGATGATTGATAAGAGTTTGTGCAGTAACAGGAACAAGAGCAGAATATGGTGTCATGCATAGAACATTAGATATTATAAGAAAAAATCCAAAGCTGGATTTGGTCTTGGTAGTGACAGGAATGCACCTGTCGAAGTTGCATGGGAATACAATATCCGAGATTAGGAAGGACGGCTTTAAGATCGGTGCAGTTGTTGATGCTCACATTAAAAAGATGGATAATTACGAGATGGCCAAATCAGTAGGCTACTGCCTGATTGGCATGGCTGAAAGTTTCAGGAAAATCAAGCCTGACATTGTGATGATTGTTGGTGATAGGGGCGAGATGTTGGCTGCAGCGATTGCTGCCGCGCACATGAACATACCGATAGTTCACATTTCCGGCGGAGACATTTCCGGATCGATAGACGATTCAATACGCAGTGCAATCACACAGTTCGCACATGTACATTTGGCAAACACTCCAAGAAGCGCCAATAGACTTTTGAAAATGGGCGAACAGGCTTGGAGGATAAAAATGGTCGGCTCTCTTGGCCTTGAAAAAAAGTTTGAAAAAATAGTTTCACCAAAAAAAATAGCCAAAGATTTTCGTTTTGATCTAAAAAAGCCAATACTTCTGGTAGTTCAGCATCCTGTAACAGAGGAATCTAAATATGCAGGACTGCAGATGAAGAACACATTGGACGCTATTGTAAGATTAAAACAGCAAATAGTAGTTATCTATCCCAATGCCGATGCTGGTGGGAGGGATATGATAAATGTAATAGAAAAATATCGCAAGTATGATTTCATAAGGATTATCAAAACCTTGCCGAGAAAAACATTTTTAGGTTTAATATCACTGGCTACTGTTATGATAGGCAATTCAAGCGCTGGACTGGTTGAAACACCAACGTTCAATTTGATTGCAATCAATGTTGGTACAAGGCAGAAAGGAAGGGAGAGGGGGAGCAATGTTATTGATGTGGGTTACGATTCAAAAGAGATCTATAATGCCGTAAAAAAAATATTATCACAGCGTGCAAGGTGCAAATCGAAAAAATTTAAATCTGCATATAAAGACTACAACACCTCGAAAAAGATATTGAATATTTTGTTGAAACTTAAAATTGACCAAAAATTATTGAATAAACATAGTGGTTGAGATGATAAAAAAAATTCTGCTAATGGAACCTCCTGTCACAAGGCCACCCAATTTCAGCGCCAAAAAAATTCGCATAGGCGTATTGCCACCCCTTGGGCTTGCATGCATAGCTGCTGTGCTGGAGAAGGAGGGGTATGAAGTAAAAATATTTGACTGCCTAATAGAGGGTTCTCTTAATGGAACACCATACAAAAAAGGCAAGATCAGATATGGACTGCCTGATGAGGAGATAAAGAAAGAAATAGAAAGATTTTCACCCGACATGGTCGGCGTATCATGTTTGATTTCTGCAAAAGTATATGATATGTTAAATGTCTGCAAAATCACAAAGGAAGTAAACAAAAATATAGTAACAGTCACCGGGGGTGCGCATCCAACAACAGCTTATTATGAAGTGCTTAAGGACGAAAATTTGGATTTTGTGGTTTTGGGGGAAGGAGAATATTCAGCATTGGAATTAATCAAAACGCTGAATGAGAAGGGCGATTTGTCGAAGGTTGATGGTCTGGCTTATAGAGAGAACGGCAAGATAAAGGTTAATCCAAAGACAAAATACATCGAGAATTTAGACGAGCTTCCACTACCAGCAAGACATTTGCTGAAAATGGAAAAATACATCAGGACAACTTCCCCGCACAGTGGTATTAAGAAGCAGCCTTATACCTCTATGGTGACTTCAAGAGGTTGCCGCAACCGTTGCAGTTTTTGCGTCATCAGATGTCTTTGGGGAGAGAAGCCGAGGTTCAGATCTGCCGAGAATGTTTTGAAGGAGATAGATCATTTGATTAAGACATATGGTATCAAGGAAATACATTTCGAAGACGACAATCTGACATCTGATAAGGAAAGGGCAATGGCAATATTCAAAGGAATAATAGAGAGAGGATGGAATTTGTCATTGAATAGCCCTAGTGGCCTGACTGTGCACAGTCTGGATGAGGAATTACTATCTACAATGAAAAAGGCAGGCTATTACAGCATATCCATAGCAATAGAGTCTGGCGACAAGGATATATTGAGATTGATGCGCAAGCCTGTTGATCTAGAAAGGGTCAAAGCCTTGGTTAAAATTGTACACAAACTTGGCATGAAGGTAAAAGGATTTTTCATACTTGGTTATCCTGGAGAAACAAAGGAGCAGATGCAGAGAACAGTTGATTTTGCTGCAAAAGTTGGTTTGGATTGGGCACTATTCTTTTTAGCAACACCAATTCCTGGGAGCGAATTGGAAAAGCTGTGTAAAGAAAAGGGATATCTTATAGACGAAAACCTAGATTACATAACGCAATTTTATGTTATGAATATCAAAACTCCTGAATTCGAGCCGGGATATGTTGAAAATTTGAGGGAGAAGGCAAACTTTGAGATCAATTTCAAGAACAATATAAACTTGAAAAGTGGTAATTACGACTGGGCGATAGAAGACGTAGGGGATGTTGTAAGATTTTATCCACATCTTGATTTTCCACATTTTTATCTAGGCATAGCCTACGAGAAAAAAGGGCTAAAAGACGAGGCTGTACAAGAATTTAAAAAAGTCTTGGAATTGAATCCTGATCATAAAGAAGCAAAAGAAAGACTGAAAAAAATTCAAAAGACTTCAAACAGGTGAAGGCTTTGACCAAAGATATGGAAAATACAGAAGTGCTTTGCTTGAAGGAAGCAAAGCTTTGGAGCGAACTGCTGGAAAAATGCAGGCAGTGTGATATACATTTCACTTCTGAGTATATGAAAATTTTTGAAAAACAAATGGACGGCAAGGCCATGGCTTTCGTTCAGAAGTTGGGAAAAAATTTCATGCTGTATCCATTTTTCTTGCGAAGAATAAACGACCTGCCTTTTTTTGATTCTGCAAATGAGATGCAAGAAGAGTATTTTGACATAGTTTCACCTTGGTATTTCGGCGGACCTGTTTTTTCTACAGGAGACGATGTTGAAAATGAAAAGTTGTTTTTACAATTCATAAAAAATTTTGAAATATATTGTAAACAAAAAAACATTGTTTCAGAATTCACCCGCTTTCATCCAATTCTTAAAAACCACGAGCCATTTTTGAAACATGGTGAAGTTAAAGAGGAATATGATGTTGCTTATGTAAATTTACAACAAAGCAAGGAAGAAATTTGGAAAAATTTCAAAAAATCTAACAGGAATGCGATAACTAAAGCCAAAAAAAACAATGTTGAGGTGTTTCATGGTGGGAAAGAACTTGTAGATGATTTTTATAGACTTTATATAAAAACAATGGATAGGCAAAAAGCTGGCAAATTCTATTATTTTCCAAAAGATTTTTTCCTTTCGCTTTTTGATGCATTTGAAAAAAATTCTGTAATATTTGTTGCCAAACACGGAGAAAAAACGATAGCAGCGTCACTAATTCTTTTCAAATGTGGAATAGTCCACTACTGGCTGTCAGGATCGGATTCAGATTTTATGCATCTATGCCCCAACAACATCATGCTCTATGAGGCAATATTATGGTTCAAAAAAAATGGCAATAAAATATTCCTGCTGATGGGTGGCAGCAATCCTTCCCTGAGGCAATTCAAGTTCTCCTTCACCAACACATTAGCAAAATTCTACACTTACAGAAAAATTCACAACCAAAAAATTTATGACATGCTTTGCAAAAAGAGCAAAACTAGCGAAAAAGATTATTTTCCCGCGTATAGAGCATAATATTGTTTATGCTAGGACTGCTTATCCATAAAGAATTTAAAAGGGGTGGCGTTTAGAATATTAAGATGATCATGGACAAACCCGCGATACTTGGTGGCAAGCCTATATTTAGTGAAACATTAAGGCTCACGCAACCACCAACTAGAAGCTTCATGAATGAAATACTTGAGAGAATGAAAAAACCCTTGGAAACAGCCATGGTGACAAATTATGAGAATGTGAGCATGCTGGAGAAGGCTATTGCTAATTACATAGGCAGGAAGCACTGCATAGCCATTTCCTCGGCAAGCACTGCCCTTACACTTACTCTAAAAGCACTAGAAATAAAGGGAGATGTGTTGATGCCAGCATTCACCTTTTCTGCAACAGCACATGCAGTAAGCTGGTGCGGCCTCAATATAGTTCCGGTCGACTGCTACAGGGATACGTTCAACATTAATGTAGAGGATTTGGAGAGTAAGATTACTGATAAGACAGGCTGTATAGTGCCAGTCCACGTTTTCGGTAATCCTTGTAACATTGATGAAATAGAAAGTGTTGCTAAGGAACATAATTTAAAGGTTGTCTATGATTCAGCCCATGGGTTTGGTGCAAAATACAAAGGAAAGAAGGTTGGCAACTTTGGCTATGCCGAGATATTCAGTGGTACGCCAACAAAAACCTTCACAACAATAGAAGGCGGCATGGTTATGACTAGTGATGATGGTTTTGTAGAGAAGCTTAAAAAAGCTAGAAATTACGGGGCTAATTCTGATGGTGACTGCGAAATGCTAGGTATGAGTGCGCGCATGACAGAACTGAATGCAATTGTCGGGCTTGTTATGATAAAGCATATAGAAGGTGGAATGAAAAGAAGGACGGAGATTGTAGAAAAATATAAGAATGGTTTGAAAAACATACAAGGTATAGCGTTCCAAAAGATAACAGCCAATGCTGTATCATCACATAAAGATTTTCCGATAGTTATTGGTGACGAGTTTGGTTTGTCACGAGATAAGTTACAAGAGTGCTTGAAAAAGGAAAACATAACTACGAGAAAATACTTTTACCCAGCAATACACCAATTATCCTGCTACAAATATATGAGCAAATACAGCTTGCCAAACACGGAATACCTGTCGCAAAGGACGTTATGCCTGCCGATATTTAACGAACTGACAGATGGGGAAATAGAAAAGGTCATAGAAGCCATAATTAGAATTAACGAGAATGCTAGTGAGATAAAGGAGGCGTGTTGATATGGATTCTTTTGAAAAGGTGTTTGCAGGAAAAAACATACTTGTCACTGGTGGAGCTGGCTCGATTGGCAGTGAGATAGTGAGGCAGCTGCTGAAATATAAACCAAAAACAGTGAGAGTTTTTGACTCTGATGAGAATGGTTTGTTCAATTTACAGCAAGAGTTATGCAAGCATCAGGACGTACGTTTTCTTTTGGGTGATATAAGAGATAAGGAAAGGATAATGAAAGCGATGGAAAATATTGACATAGTTTTTCATGCTGCTGCGCTGAAGCATGTGCCATCATGTGAATACAACCCCTTTGAAGCGATAAAAACAAACATCAACGGAACGCAGAACGTTGTTGAGGCCGCATTGGAAGAAGAAGTGGAAAAGTTCATCAACATAAGCACGGACAAAGCAGCAAACCCGATAAGCACTATGGGTGCGACGAAGCTGCTTGCAGAAAAACTAGTTGTTTCAGCAAATTATTATAAGGGCAACAGAAGGACTATTTTATCTTCAGTAAGGTTTGGAAATGTCATAGGTTCCCGCGGTTCTGTTTTGCAGATATTCAAACAGCAGATAAGGAATGGTGGGCCAGTTACAATAACCAACTCTGACATGACGAGGTTCATAATGTCAATAAATCAAGCGGTGAATTTGATATTCAAAGCAACGGAAATGGCAATCGGCGGAGAAGTATTTATTCTGAAGATGCCTGTATTAAGGCTGAAGGATCTTTACGAAGTAGTTGTGGAAGAGTATGCGCCCCGTTACAATATTGATAAAAACAAGATAAAAATCGAGAATGTTGGAATGCGTGCAGGTGAAAGGGTTCACGAACATTTGATGCGTGAGGAAGAAGCTTTATCGGCGTTAGAAACGGAAAACATGTTCATAATACTGCCGCAAGTGCAGATACCGGATCTTGACGATAAATCATACATCTATCCGAATGCTAGGAAAACTGCTGTAAAAGATTATTCGACAAAAAATGAGAGGGTACTGAATAAGGAAGAAATAAGAAAAATGCTTAGCGAAGAGAAACTTCTCGATTGATTCTATTAATTGTTATGAGGTGTTGAAAATCAAAATCTGCCTTACTTTCAGTGCTGGTGGTCACAGATATCAGATGTTACAATTGGAAAAACTTTACAATAAGTATGACCACTATTTTCTTACTTTCAAAGAGAGAACCACTAAAGATTTGAAGAAAAAAGCCAGGACATACTTTGTTACGAATCAGAAGAGGAACATTTTCAAAACCATTGCTTCCTTTTTTGAAAGTCTTTATGTATTTCTGAAAGAAATGCCAGACGTTGTTATATCTACAGGTGCGGGCGTTACCATCCCCTCATGTTTTTTCGCCAAACTATTTGGTAAAAAGGTAATCTATATAGAATCATTTTCAAGAATCACAGAACCCTCTTTAGCTGGTAAAATTACATATTACCTTTCAGATTTGTTTATAGTCCAATGGAAGCCTTTGCTCAAGTTTTATAAGAAAGCTGTTTACGGAGGCACGATATTTTGATATTAGTCACAGTAGGCACACCAACATACGATTTCAGCCGACTGGTTAGGGCAGTCGACGATTTGGTGGTTTCAAAAAAAATAAAGGAAAGAGTTATAGTGCAGCTGGGGTATACAAAATATGTTCCAAAAAATTGTGAATGGTTTAGATTTGCCAAGCCGGAAAGGATAGAACAACTGTGCGAAAAATGTAGAATATATATTTCTCATGGTGGCATAGGCTCTCTTATGATGCCATTTGAACACAAAAAACCAGTCGTTGCCGTTCCTAGGCTGAAATATTTTGGAGAACATGTTGATAATCACCAACTTCAAATAGTGAAAGAACTGGAGAGACAGGGTAGGATAATCGCTGTTTACGACATAAATGAATTGGGGAATGCTATAAAAAAGGCTGGCAGTATGAAAATAAAATATAAGAAGGAGGAAAGTAGGATAATTGGCATAATAGAAAAATTTTTGGAGGATTTGCAAAAATGAAAATACTGATGCTGAATCCGCCATTTTTTGAAAGATTTTCCCGTAGCTCCCGCTCTCCAGCCACAACAAAAGGTGGCACGATTTATTACCCAATAATGCTATCGTATGCTACAGGGGTACTGGAGAAGAATGGATTTGAGGTAAAACTAATTGATGCACCTGCCAGAGGCTATAGTAGGAATGAAGTGTTAAAAATAACAAAAGAATTCTCACCTGAAATGGTTGTTATAGATACAAGCACGCCAAGCATAGTGAATGATGTGGCTGTTGGTTGTGAAATCAAATCTCTCACAAGCAGCTTTATCGTCTTTGTCGGCACACATCCTTCAGCATTGCCTGAAGCCACTCTGAGAATGGATGAAAGGATTGATGCTGTTGCAGTAGGAGAATATGATTACACTATTCTCGAATTAGCAAAGGCATTGAAGACAAAGAAAGACTTGAAAACCGTGAACGGCATAGTTTTTAGAAAATATAAAAAAATTATAAGCAATCCATCAAGGCACTTTATTGAAAATCTCGATGAATTGCCTTTTGTGAGCGAGGTCTACAAAAAACACTTGAATCCGAAAGACTATTTCTTCGCGTCTGCAGAATACCCAATGATAATGATAATGACCGGAAGGGGATGCCCGTTTAGATGCTTCTTTTGCAACTACCCACAGGTCTTCTATGGCAGAAACTATAGACTGAGAAACCCGGAGAATGTTTTGGCAGAGTTTGAGTATATAATAAAAAATTTTCCGGAAGTCAAGGAAATTGGGATTGAGGATGACACCTTTAGCGCCGATCTTGAAAGAGCAAAAAAGATTTGCAGGTTGTTGATAGAGCATGGTATAAACAAAAAAATAAAATGGTGGGCTAACGCACGCGTCAATCTTGATTTGGAAACTATGAAACTTATGAAGGAAGCGGGTTGCCGATTGATTATACCAGGATATGAAAGTGGAGTGCAGCAAATACTAAACAACATCCACAAAGGCATAACTGTTGAGCAGTCTTTAGAGTTTGCAAAGAACGCTAAGAAAGCAGGGCTACTTGTGCACGGTTGTTTCATGTTCGGTCTGCCTGGCGAGACAAAAGAGACTATTAGAGAGACAATAGATTTTGCTAAAGAACTCAACCCTGACACAGCACAATTTTTTCCCTTGATAGTTTATCCTGGAACTGAGGCATATGAATGGGCCAAGAAGAACAATTTTCTAACTACAGAAGATTTTTCGAAATGGCTGACAAAAGAAGGCTTGCATAATACTGTCATAAAACTACCAGGCTTTACTTCACAAGAACTTGTAAAATATTGTGACCAAGCGAGGCGAGAATTTTATCTCCGGCCAAGCTATTTACTTTATAAGGTAAAACAGTCTTTACTACATCCTTCGGAGGCCTGGAGAAACATTCGTTCATTCAGAAACCTGTTCAAATATCTTCTGAGGGGTAGTGCTGAATGATATCCGTAATCATACCCACAATGAATGCCGAGAGGTTTATTTCAAAAAGTATAGAGTCCTTTCTAAAACAGGATATAAAGGAAAAATATGAGATAATTGTTGTTGACAGCAGCACTGACAGAACTTCAGAAATAGTTTCAAAATATAAAGTGAAAGTGATTAAGCAAAAAAAGTTGGGGCCTGCTGCTGCTAGGAACTTCGGCGTCAAAAAAGCTAGAGGAGATATAGTTGTTTTTGTGGATGCAGATTGCATTGTCCCAAAAACATGGTTGAGAAAATTAACCGAGCCTTTTTCTGACAAAGAGATTACAGCTGTTGCCGGGGCCTATAAAATATGGAACAAGGAAAGCTCCATTGCAAGATTTTTACAGTATGAGATAGAGCAAAGATATGAGAGGATGAAAAATGCAACTAACATAGATTTTGTCGGCTCTTACAACTGTGCCTACAGGAAAAAAATTTTTACAAAGTTTGGCGGTTTTGATGAAAAAATGATTCAAGGCGAAGATCCGGATCTTTCCTTCAGAATTTCCAAAAAACATAAAATAGTATTCCAACCATCTGCCTATGTTTACCACATGCATGTTGAAGATTTGATAAGTTTTTCTAAAAAGAAATTCCAAAGGGCATACTGGAAGGCATTTCTTTTTAAAAGACATAAAAGAAAGGTTTTGAAAAATGTTTATACCCCGGCAAACCTTATGCCGCAGACATTATTTTTTGCTTTATCATTGCTATTATTCATACTGTCTTTTTTTAACACTATGTTCTTTTATTTTGCAATATTTTTTATGTTTTTGAGCTATGCTCTAAATTTTTATCTAATATATTTCATATACAAAAAAGAGGTAGCACTTTTAGCTGCAAGTCTGGCACTAATATTTGTAAAAAACCTCTTTTCATCCATAGGTTTAGCATATGGCATAATGGCCTGTCTTTTAAAGAGTTATAAAATAAAAAAATATGAGAGGATGGCATGAGTTCGTCTTTCAAGGCAGTTTCCAACACCGTTTTCCTAACCTTAGACTGGACCTTCGTCACAATCCTTTCATTTCTTTATTCTTTTGTGATATGGAAAACGCTTAGTCCTTGGGATTATGGGATAATAGCTACATCTGTGAACCTGATGATGATACTCGGCAACATAGGCGTGTTTGGCATGAGCACTGCAGCCCAAAAGCTCATAGCAGAATATGTTGCAAAAAGGCAGAAAAAAAAGATAGGTTCTTTAATAAGGATGTCTTTCGTAATAATTTTCATTCTGGATTTGCTGATATGTGCGTTATTGCTTTATAACAGGTCTTTTATTACATCAGCACTGAAGATAAACGATAGTGTCATTTTGCTGATAGGCATAGGCACATTTGTCTTTTCCACATTTTATATTTCAACAAGTGTGCTCTTCGGTCTTCAGGACATGAAAAAATATTTCAAGAGTAACTTGGTTGGTAATGCTTTGAAACTATTGATTTCAAGCATGCTAATATTTTTGGGCTTTAGCTACTTCGGCCCGCTGATAGGTGTCGTAATAGGCTTTTCTATAATCCCAATACTCCGGTTCAAGCCTTTCTGGTTTAGTGCTGACAAGAATTTTGATAAGAAAAAAGTACTGCTCGAGTATTCATTGCCAGCCTTCATCGCAATAATAGCTGGCGTGGTTTTCAACAATGCGCATTACATAATACTCACAGCCATAAAGAATCCGGAGATAACCGGATTATTTTCTTTAGCTATGACAATATCGGCATTGATAGCCCTCATACCAAGCATAATAACACAGGCCATATTTCCGATAATTTCACAATTATCGATAAACAAAAGTTTTAGAATCAAAGAGGTGAAGCTGATAGGAACTGCTTTGAGGTATTCCCTCCTTTTCACAATACCCTTTTCCTTGATGATTGTAATACTAATGAAATCTCTGATACTGTTCTTGAGAATCAAGATGGAATACTTGTCTGCCGTGCAATACTTGCCAATACTTTCTCTCAGCTCATTATTGATTGGATGTGCTAGCATACTTACATCCAACATCTATGCCATAGGTAAGCCAAAGGTAAACAGGAACATAGTTATACTCGTAGCAGCTGTTTTCCTTCTTACCTCAATCCCGATGACATACACGTTTTCAGCCTACGGCCTCGCATTCTCTTTTCTCATTGCAGCAGTTCTTCAATTCGTACTCAGTTACTTTTACATAAACAAATTCATCAATTTCAAACTGCCCATAAATACAATTGGAAAAATTTTGATTTCCTCAGTTATTTTTGCATTCCTTCTTTATTTCGGAGAAAAATATTTCACTAGCTTTATACTAAAGACTGTGGTAGCAACCATTTCACTTGTTGCTTACATGGTAGTATTACTTTTTTTGAAATTTTTCAACGGCCAGGACATATTCATAGTGCGGCATTTGACAGAGAACTTTCCGAAGCGTATAAAGGATGTAGCAGAGTCTTTTTGCAAAATTGTTGAAAAATTTATTTGAGTGGTTTGAATGAAGGTTTCGATAATCGTTCCGACAAAAAACGAGCCTGGAATAGATAAACTGGTAAAGGAAATTCACAAACATCTTGCTAAGATGAACCATGAAATAATAGTTGTGGACAAAAGTGATGTACCACCAAAACTAAAAGGCGTGAAGCTGATAAGGCAGAAATCAGACGGGTTGGGCAAAGCTATTTTAGAGGGTGTTCAGGCAACGAGAGGTGATGTTATTGTAGTGATGGATGCTGATTTTTCGCACAGGCCACAGGACATTAAAAGACTAGTTGAGAAGGCAAAGGATTACGACATAGTTATCGGGTCAAGATTCGTGGAAGGCGGTAGAAATACTGACAAGGCCCACAGGAAACTTGTGAGCATGTTACTTAGAAAAATAACCTCTTTCGTGCTTGGCCTGCATGTTGAAGATAACATGTCAGGCTTCTCTGCAATGCGTTCGTACGTCTACAAAAAACTGAAGCTGAATCCGATGGGCTATAAGATAAACATGGAAATACTTTACAAAGGCAAGAATGCTGGTTTCAAGATAACCGAAGTTCCTATTGTTTTCCGCAAGAGGATGTATGGTAAGAGTAAGGTCGGTATGAACATTTCTGGGTTGAAAGAATTTTTCAGGATTTTAATATATATGATGAAATTAAAGATCGGTATGCAATAAATGGACTAGAGGTTTGCTTTATTTAAAAATCCTAAAATCGAACTAGATATTATTATGAATTTTATAAGTCGCATTTGGTTGAAAAGAAGGCAGGATGCTGCCAGAAAGATTCTAAAAGGATCAAAGGTTTTGGATATCGGCTGCGGCGAGTACAAAATCATACCTGAAGCAATCGGTTTGGATGTGGAGGGCATATCAGGTATTGATAAAGTTGGCAGCGCGGAAAATCTACCATTCCCAAACGAGTCTTTTGATGCTGCAACTATGCTGGAGGTCATAGAACATCTGGAAAATCCGGAAAAAGCTTTGCAGGAGATTAAAAGGATATTGAAGCCAGGAGGTCAGGTAATAATCTCCACACCAAATGTCACTGTTATATGGAAGGTTGTTTGGTTTTTGTGGAGCCACACCTTTGGCAGAAAATGGCTGGGTACCCATTCCAAATATTTTAATGAAAAAACTCTATCGGAATTGTTTTCCAAATATTTTAAAATTAAAAGTATGAACAAGACTAATTTTTGGATTTTAATTTTGGAAGGTACAAAAGATTAAGCATGCCTTCTCTTACTGCTCTTCATGCCATATAAAAAATAGGCTGTGGCAATTACTAATGATGCAACAGACAAAATAAAAAGTATTTTTTGGTATTCCTGATATTCATATGTCAGAACTATTTTGCAAGGCCCGCTTTGGCTGTTTTCAAATTCCATGAAGCCATATTCGTTTTCCGATACAACAACATTCATACCATTAACGCTGGTTTTCCAGCCTTTGTCAAACCTCTCTTTGACAGTTATTTTTCCTGGGTTGCAAGCCATGTTTATTGTTATTACATCACGACCTTTCTCAAAGCTTGCATCAACATCCTCACCATTAAGTTGCATATATTTTGTCTTCGGAACGATTTCCATTATTGTAAACTTTTCATCTTTGCTATATGCCTTGAATTTGCTGGAATTGAAAAATTTTGTAAACTTAGCATCGCCAGTGTCAAAGATAATGTAATTCACCCATCCTGCTTTCATTATTTCATAATAGTTGTCCCGATTTCCATCCGTGAAGTTCATTAGCTGGTTGCCGTATTTTATTTTATTCAGGCTATAAAGGCTTGAATAGCCAAAGCTTTGTTGTTCGGATGCGTACCAGCCCTGTATGTTTTCATTCCCCTGCATGGTCGAGAGAAGATAATAAAACCTGTAAACAATATCGCGGTCATAGTATTTTGTCTCATTGCCTAAAAATATGAAACGCCCATCCTTTGGCAGTTGGGGAAATGTTGGATTGTATACAACATTTGGACGTATAACAAAAAAACTTGAGATTAAAAATAATACAAGTAATGCCAATACTGTTATTTTGTAAAATCCTTTCAATTTTTCCACGCCGTATGCAACAACAATGCTCAGCGGTATTGGTAGGAATATGAAAATTCTCTTGAACGACAACACTAGAGATATGGCAACTGTTGCAATTGCTAATAGTATGAATTCCCTATTTGTCTTGAATTTTATTTCTGTAAGTGAAACGAGACATAATACTGCCGTTATGCCCAAAAAAGCAAATATGAAAACAGCTGCCCAATCGGAGACAAAAACACCCAACAAGCCGATTCTTGCAAGCATTTCATCTTTGAAGCCTGCTATATTCGGGCTTTTCACAAACAAATTTTGGCTACCGCTGCTTGCATTGATTGTATCCACTGCATAGGGTACTAACCACCATGCAGAAAACAGAAAGGTAAGCAAGGATATGAAAATGAATTTTTTCAAACTTTTTGCGTCAATCCTATGAAAGATTAACCATAAAAATATTATTAAAAATGATATGAAACCGATAATTTGGCTCGATAAAATCGATGCAGAAAATGCTAATGACGAAAGAAACATGTATTTGAAACCTTTGCCATCAAGACTTTTTTTCAGGAATAACCAAGCAACTATTGCAAAGGTGAAACTAACTACTGTTGCAAACCTTCCATCTGCCACGTAGTAAGGGTATACTGGTGTGAGGCTGAAAAAGAAAAGTGCTATTGCTGCTTTCCTGTCGTCAAGTCCAAATTCTTTCAACAAAAAGAAAAAAGCAACCGATGCTATCAAAAAAAAGCAATCGATGATGATTTTATATGCTATAATGATGCCAAAAAATTTACCTACAAAGCTTGTGAGTATGTATGAAAGAGGCGCATAGAAGTTCATCAGCGGTAACCCACCTTCTTCATAGTAGTTCCACTTGACTAAGCCGAATTTCTCAAACACCCAGGATCTGGAGACATGTATACTCGTATCAGTACCAGCAGGATATGAATTGTCAAGCGGATAACTGTTTACAGCTCTAGCAGCAATGCAGAATAGTAATGTTATTAATAAAATTGTTTTTGTTTTCATTCAACCACTTAAAATGGTTTTAAAAATATAATGCTGCAGAAACAAAGCTGTATCAATATCATTATTATCGTTATTTGCCTTTCAGTGAAATTTCCGAATTTCATTACCACATGTGTGAGTGAATAAATCTTTCCACTATATTTTGAATGTATTTTCCCTTCGGCATCGAGATTACCAAGGCAGCTTGCTTTAAAGCCGCTTCTTGCCTTGAGCAGGAATTCTATAACAAACGGCGCCATCACAATTATTCCAGCCCTCTCAATGTTTCCAAGCACAATGCCTGTAACAACAATGGCTCCAAGAAGATAGGTTAGGCTATCACCTGGCAATATTTTGGCAGGAAACCAGTTGTATTTCAAGAATGCAAGCAAAGATGAAGCTGAAATCAGGAATATGACAGATCCTATTGGTTCTGTGCTATACAGCAAGGAATATACCCCAAGGCTTGCCATAGACGCTATACCCATCCCAGCTTCTACACCATTGAACCCACCCAAAAGGTTTATTGCGTTTGAAACTCCAACTACACCGATTGGTATCAACAGCAGTGGGTATAATATGCCAAAATTAACCTTGCCTATTAAAGGTATGAGCATACTTGTTGTGCCGGCATTGATGACCATCAGGGGTATTGCCGCTGGTAGGGTAAGCAAAGGTTTAAACCACTGCGGAAAGCCAACCTTTACATTTTTTCCGTCTTTCGTAATGATTGCACGTGATTTAACATTCAAGTCATCAAGCAAACCACCGAATGTGACTATCAATATGCTCGATACTGCGGCTAACAACTGCAGTGAAGTAGCCTGTCCGCCATAAAGAAAGGTTTCCACACCAACATAAAACAGCAGCCCTGCTAGTATTCCAGTGGCCACACATATCCCGCCACTTGCTGGCAGCTTTGGTCTGCCTTTTTTGTTTAAATCCATACCCAGTATGCCAGCAGCTGTCAGAAATTTTATAAGATACGGCGTTGCATAGTATGTTGTAAAAAAAGAAATTGCGATCGATAAAAGCAGGGCTCTCACTTGTACACCTCATACCACTTGATAAACTATATTGCCAGCACAGCCATCCTGCTGCGCACAAGTGCTGAGAGATGCGCCGTTCTCAAATATCTTTTTGAAATTTTTTGGATTGTCGTTCATGAAATTTATAAATTCAATTGGGTAGCGGTCTTGCTCTGTACCAGAACTAACACTAAATTTTTGGATGAATACATGGGTTATGCCATGCGCTTTGAGACGCGGTATTGAGATGTTAACATCATTGCTCAGCATTATATCACCCTGGTCGGGCAGTCCATTTGGTGAAAGTGCATCTCTCTGACAATTATAAAGAGTCTGGTGATCCCATATTGTCAACAACAAAGCATTAGAGGTAGTGTTGTGCTTTATGAAATCACAAGCATCCAAGAACAATGGTGAGAACTGTTTCACACCTTTCATCGAATACAGTTTTGTATATAAACCAAGTGAGCTAACAACTATTACAAGCAGGAACACGACCAAAGCTAGTTTTTTGTAATACTGCTTTATAAAATCGTAGATTGCATCGAAGTAAACTCCTGCAATGGTTACTATTGCTGGAAGTATAACTAAGGCGTAACGCGATGCATCCTCTGATCTTCCACCAAAAGCTGTCTGGTATAAGACTGGTAGGTATGAAAGCAAAACAATTACCAATAGGATGTCAACCTTGCTACGTCTCATCAAAAGTATTATCGAACCTGCCAGGAAGGCAAGGGGTGCAAACCACGGGCTGCCATAGGCAAAATTTATGTAATTGGTTATTCCATAATTTAGGATGTTAAGCCCAGTGTCACTTAAAGGGGCAGCAGCGGCAACATTGAACTTTGGCGTGTATGAAAAAGTTATAATTGTTTTCGGCTTTGTTATGAAACTGAAAAATCCCGTGCCCGTCATATTGAAAAGGGCAAGGTTCCTTATAAAAAATGTGCCGAAAACTATTGCAAAAAAAACTGCCAATATTAAAAACTGCTTGAACAAATGTTTGTAGTTCCTATCTTTGTATGCCATGTACAAAAAGGCTAGTATGATGATTGGAAATATGGCGAATGCCGATGTCTTTGTCAGCATGGCCAAGCCGCCAAATATTCCTGATAGCATGAAATATTTTTTACTTCCTTCTTGCAAGGCTAGTACAAATGTGAAAATAAATAGTAGCATGTAAAAGACAAGCAAGATGTCTGTTGTGAAAAGGACTGAATATGTCACTAATGAAGGAATATACAGAATCATTATGGCTGCAATCAATGCGACATTCTTATTAAATATCTTTTTAACCAAAACGTATGTTGCTGCACCAATTAGTACTGTTGCTATGAAAGGTGTCAAAAATTTAACTATAACCTCGCTGAAGCCGAATAGAAAGAAGAAGCTTGCTTCAAGAAAATTCCACAATGGAGGACGTACGAACCCATGTTTCATTAATTTGCCACTTTCAATAGGTTGCCATACAAAATATTCCTGTTTTCCTGCTATCTGTTGTGCCATGACCGTGTGGTAGCCTTCATCACCAAAAACTATTGGTGACGGGAATGTAATCATCAACATTAATGTCAATGCAACTATTAAAAATCCAGCCAATAAGAGAATTTCTGGATTTTTTATCTCGATGGATATTTCTTTCTCTGCCAAGCTATCACTTGATATAATTTATTATTGATGTTATTTAACCTTCTTAAGGGTTCTGGTCAAATAGTCGTAAAATTCCTACAAAAGCCCCAAATCCCCAAAGGAAGTTGCGGATTAAAAACAGAAAAGGCATTAACAAAGCCATGCCATAGTCCCGTTTCTTCCACACCATAACCACTGCAGGTATTTGTATGGCAAGATTTATGGCGACCGCCAAAAGGAACCATTGCTGAAAAAGCAACAGCGAGAGCGGCATTAGCAAAAAGAGCAGTGGCTGTGAAAATGTCTCCCAACCAGCATACTTATCCCCCCGCAATACACTTGCATTTCTGGAATATTTTGCATAAAGAAATATTCTCCACTTGCCGTGATTGTATTGCTTGCGAAAATAATTGACCAGGGATTCCGGATGCTTGTGATAAACGAAAACATTTTTCAGAAAAACCAATTTGTAACCTAGATTTTTTACCCTATAACAAAGGTCATTGTCCTCCCCAGAGGCTGTTGAAAATTTTGTGTCAAAACCACCCAGCTTTGTCAGTACATCATTCCTGAAGGCGGCGCTGTAGCTGGCAAGAAAATCAACATCACCAACCATTTTGTTTTGCCGCTGCTCTATTTCATACCCAACAAACCTGGCAACCCAAGAATCTTTGTTCCATGTCTCATACCTGACCCCGACCCCTGCAACTTTTTCCTCTTTAAAAGGCCTGACAACCTCCTTCAGCCAGTTTTTGCTAATTTTGCAATCCGCGTCAAGAAAAATAACAATCCTGCCTTTTGCCGCTTTTATGCCCCTGTTTCTTGCAACTGCTGGGCCAGCATGCTTCTGCTTTATCACCTTTACGTTGAATTTTTTCACAACATCTACTGTGTTGTCTTTGCTTCCATCATCCACAAAAATTATTTCAGCATGCTCTTTACATGTTTTGGTCTGCTTTAGCAGCGCTTCAAGATTCTCCCCAACAGTTTTCTCAACATTATAGCCAGGCATTACGATGGATATCATAAATTCATCAATTTTAAATAAGGTATTTCCTTTAATTAAATCGTTAGCAAATGTATTTTTAAAAGATAATGACCCGTATATTAAAAGGCGTGGAATCAAAAGATAAATATGTTAGTTAAAAAAACATTCAAGTTCAAGATTATCAATCCAACAAAGACAAAGTTAAAGATACTTGAGCAAGAGTATGAAAAATTGAATTTGTTTTTAAAGACTGGAATAGATTTGGGAGTGTATTCTGCAAACAAACAACAAGCATTGAGATTTTATAAAAAAGTCATTCAAGAAAAAGAGTATCCATTATCGATAAGAAAGGACTTGCTTAAATTTTCTGATAAGGGAACGTTTGTAAGAATTCCTGTAAAAGATAGGAAAGGTGGTATTTGGTTACCTATTAAGGCGTATCAACCTATTTCTAATTTTGAAATATGTGAATCAAAAATTTTGAGGAAAGGAAATATATTTTTTATTCATATAACTGCCCAGAAAAAAATCGAGCCCGAGCGAACATACTCTTCTATATTAGCCATAGATTTAGGAGAAAAAGTGATAGCGACAACTGTGTTGTCTTCGATGCAGAGACCGAAATTCTATGGAACTGAAATTAGAGGTATAAGAAGGCACTATGCTTGGTTAAGAAAACGACTTGGAAAAAAGAAATTGCTAAAAAAGATAAATACTATGGGTGACAAGGAAAAGAGAACTGTCAATGACATATTACATAAAATTTCAAAGGAAATTGTTGAGCATGCAAAAAAAAATAATTCAATAATCGTTCTTGGGAATCTAAAAGGAATTAGGAAAAATAGTAAAGGCAAAAGATTCAATAGGATTGTCAATAGTATGCCTTTTCATAAACTGACGAGATACGTCGTATACAAAGCGAACTGGGAAGGAATAAAAGTAGTAAAAGTAGATGAAAAAGGAACTTCGCACACTTGTTCAAAGTGCGGTGCTATAGGAAAGAGATCAGTGCAAGGATTATTTAAATGCCAATGCGGATACCAAGTAAATGCAGATTTTAATGGTGCCAAAAACATACTCAATAGGTCTCGGGAGTATATCTCTCGCGACGGGGCTGTTGTGAACCAGCCCTTAACTATGGTTTCATCCATAGAAACTGTTCAGTTCAAAGAGCAGTAGTTCACTAGTGTTTATCGCAATATGGAGACTGATAACATGGCAAGAGTGTTTTTCCTAAACCCGTCGTTTTATGGTGTGAAAAATTTTGTCAGGACTGCAAGATGGTTTGCCAGGTCGCGTGGCAGGGTTGGAAGGCCGCCTGATTATTATTTGGTAGCTGTGGCTGTGCTGGAGAAGGCAGGGCATGTATGTAAGTTTATCGATGCAGCATGCAAAGAAGTGCCGTTTGAGGATATAGAAAAGATGGCGAAGGAGTTCAAGCCGAACATGGTTGTTGTCACAACCACGACACCTTCCATATACAACGACATAGAGCAGGCTGCAAAACTGAAAGAAGCTACAGGAGCTATGGCTGTTTTGATAGGAAGCCATGTTTCAGTCCTTCCAGAAGAGTCGCTGAAAATAGACAAGGGGGTTGATGCCATAGCCAAGAGGGAGTATGACCACACGTTGAAAGATTTGGCTGATGTTGCTGATGGCAAGAAAAAATTGAAAGACGTGGCTGGTATAACATACCGCGACGGAGAAAAAATATTGTCCACAAAAGATAGACTACCTATAGAAAATCTTGATGAGCTGCCATTTCCTGCATGGCATCATATAGATGTGAAGGATTATTTTGATGCTGGTAAGCTTTATCCATTCCTGACAATCATAGCCGGCCGCGGCTGCCCAAATGGCTGCACGTTCTGCCTTTTGCCCCAGACACTTTATGGCCGCAGGTATAGGTTGAGGTCTGCAAAAAATGTGGTAGACGAGATTGAATATGATATGAAAATATTTCCAGACCTGAAGGAGATAATGTTTGAGGACGACACTTTAACTGCTGACCAGAAGAGATGCGCGGAGATATGCGATGAGATAATCAAACGCGGTCTGCAAAAAAAGCTTTCCTTTTCAGGCAACTCTCGTGCTGACATATTCGACATAAGCCTTTTGAAAAAAATGAAGGAGGCCAACTTCAGAATGCTGGTTGTCGGCTTTGAGTTTGGCGACCAGGGTGTATTGGATGCTGTTCACAAGGGCGAGCTGGTCGAGAACATGAAAAAATTTTCAAAACTTGCGAAGGAGGCAGGCATAAAGATACACGGTTGCTTCATGATTGGCGGGCCTGGCGAGACCGAGGAAACAGCTGGCAAGACAATACAGCTTGCCAAGGATTTGGAGTGCGACACATTGCAATTTTCTTCGCTCGTACCTTACCCTGGAACGGAATTCTATGAATACTGCAAAAAAAATAATTTCATAAAAGCGACGGATTGGAAGGAGTGGGTGGATGCAGGCGAGCAGAGCACTGTTATCGAATATCCAGCACTGTCAAAAGATAAGATTATAGAGCTGACTGACAGGGGGTTGTATGGCAGCTTCTATTTCAGGCCAGGCGTGATATTTCATCACATAGCAACCACAAGAAGCTTGTCAGACTTTAATAGAAAGTTCAAAGGATTTATTAGCCTGATGGATTACTGGGTTAGAAGAAAGTTAAATATTTAAGGATTAATTGTTTTGCCCATTAAATATTAAGGGGTGGTTAAATGTTTGAGAAATTCATTCACCTAAAATTATTTGCTGTAGGAAATGTTGTAGATGTTGGCTATCGTTCACACTGTTGCCAAGTTGCTAAAAAATTAGGTGTAACGGGGTATGCGAATAATTTAGAGGATGCGAGAGTTGAAGTAGTCGCAGAATGTGAACCACCAGTTGCAACAGAATTTCTTAGGCAAATTAGATATGAGGGTCATGTAACTTCCCTTGATATAGTAGAAGTGGAGTTAGTGAAAGAAAGAAAATATAAAACTTTTACTGGTGGCGGAGTATATCTTGGTGTTTTTTAATTGGCGTAATAATTAAAAATGAAATATTTAATGGTCAATCCAATTAATTATTTAAGATTTAACTGGTTTCCTTAGTTCTAAATAAAACTCTCGTAGAATTTTTCTAGTCTTTTGACCTGTTTGGTTGTGAATTCCTTTTCCGCTCTTTTCCTTGCTTTCACACCAATCCCTCTTTCACCATGCAGTGCCTTTGCTATCCCCCTTGCAAAATCTTCTTCATTGGTTTTCGTTATGTATGCCGCATTGCCTAGAATTAGTCGGGCATCTCCAACATCCTGCGCAACTATCGGCTTGCCAGCAGCCATATACTCGAATATCTTCACCGGCAGCCTGTAATGGTTGTTGGCCCAGTCTTTGTTGAATGGAGACAGCAAAACATCAGCAGCAGCAAGCAGTTTCGGCATTTCTTCATATGGGATAGGTTCGTAGGTCTTAACCCTTCCTTCCAGACCAAGATCGGTTATCATTTTTTCTATTTGCTGCTTTGTCTCGCCGCGACCGAATATGGCCAGGAATGCATCCTCCTCTTTTGCAACATGTACCATTGCTTTGATGCATATCGGTGCGTCGGAATATTTTCCAAAGCCGCCTGTGAAGAGCAGTACCTTTTTCTTGCCCCAGCCATACCTTTTCCTGATTTCATTTCCAGAAACCCGCGGACCAAATTTTTTAACATCTGCTAGATGTGGCAGATATAAAACCTTATCGCAGTAATTTTTTGCAAGTTTTTCCAATGCCTTGCTAACTACTGTTATACCGTCAACATGCTTTGGCGTCCAACTCTCGAAAAAAGATATTACCTGTTTTGTGGGGAAACCCCTGAATTTCGAAAAGCCAAGCCTGCCTTCCAAATCGTCCCAATCGCAGATTATTTTGCAGAAGGAGGTTTTTTTATATAAAATGCTTGGTAATCCTGTAACTGGCAGGGGTTTGCTGAAGTGTATGATGTCCGGTTTTTTTACAGATAGCAGAGAAAAGAAGCCTGAAACGGTTAGCGAAAGCCCACGGAATGGCTTTTGCTTTATTTCCGACATGTATTTCATTTCAACATTTTCTGCCTCTCTTGCGGCATCAGGCGCTATTATAAAAGTGACATCATGCCCAAGCTTCGCCATCTCCGCTGCATAGTTGAACAGCCTGATAGCGGAAGCACCCTGCATATTTATCGCTGAAAGGTATGTTATCTGCATATTACCAACAGTTTAAATTTGTCATATCAAATTAAAAACAGTTCAATATTTAATTCTAATAATCTGTCTGATTAGTAGATATTTATATTGGAACATTGAATTTGAATAAAACAGGAAATTGGCATGAAAAAAGCTTTGTTGAACATTTTGTATTACACCACAAACAAGAAGTGGAAAAGCAAGATGGAAAGCGGTGACACTGGTGCGGACATGAATGAAAAATATATAAATTATTTGTCTGGAATGCTGGAGAGGCCGATACTTGATGCCGGGTGCGGGCTTGGAAGGTTTCCTGCTGATGTTAGAATCGATTTTGAACCAAAAGACAAACGTGCGATGAAGGTGGATTTGAACGGGAAATTGCCTTTTGAAAACAACAGGTTCAGAGGCATAATATGCCACCATGTTTTAGAGCATTTAGACAATCCGAATGCATCAATGAAAGAATTCCACAGGATTTTGAAATTTGGCGGCAGGCTATTGATAGCAGTGCCGCATAAAAACAACCCAAACTACAGGATAACGTCGCACAAGCATTTTTTTACTGAAAAATCCCTAAAAAAAATTGTAGAAAAAAACAATTTCAAGATAGAGCAACTATATGGGTTTATAGGCACAGATTTTTTTATACATCCAATAATCCAAAAGTTAATTGGAAAAATAGTGCCGAACGAGATAATATGCATTGCAAGAAAGGCAGTTTAGCATGATGAACAAAATCAAAAAGTTAGCAGTTTCTAACATAGACATACTCATCCTGCTCTTCATAGTCTATCTCGGAATCTACGTACGTTTGAGCACAGTCAATGCAAACATGATTCTTGATTATGATCCATGGTGGCACTTTAGACATACTGAGGAATTGATAAAAAACAATTTTATGCCGTTGAAATGGGACATACTTAGCTTCTACCCGCCAGGCAGGCCTGCAGATGAGCAGCAGGGTTATTATTACATCCTAGCTATAGGCTACAAGCTGCTGAATGTTGTTAGGAATACAAGTTTTATGAGGTATATGATTTGGGTACCAGCTGTTTTGGCTGGACTGGCTGCAATACCGGCATATATGACCGGCCGAATCATAACCAACAAATGGGGCGGCTTAGTAACAGCTTTGTTTGTAGTTCTTGCACCAACATTTATAGGCGTATCGATGGCTGGCTATGTGGATGATGACGTTTCCGTAGTAATGTGGACCTTCATAACAGCCTTTTCTTTCCTCTATCTTATGAAAAAAAGGACTATATTTGCCTATGTTTTATCAATAATCAGCTTCTTCATGTTCGCAGCAAGTTGGAACCAAGGATGGTACATGCTTTATTGGTTTACTGCTTTTGCGCCTGTGTACTGGATATTTTTGTCCATAATTGAAATCAGAAAAAAGACAGGCATTTCTGCATCACAAATATTCAAGGAAAAGTTTGTGTATGTTTTGAAGAATCTTTTATTGCCGCTTGCAATAGTTGCGATTTGCGCGACAGCAATAGGCCTGATGCTTAAATTTACAATCGGTCTTCCTTTCAATGATCCGCTAACATCCTTCTATTATGGCGTTCTGTTCTTCCAAAAATCATTGCTTATAGTTGTCATATCCGTAGCAGAGTTGCAGGTTATAAATGTATTTACGCCAGATGGATTTTTGGCTGTGGCCAGCAGGGTTGGATTAATGCCATTTATACTGGCAATAGTTGGCTTACCATTCATAACCTTTCTTAAATTCTGGAAAAAGCATGAAATAACCTTTGCAGAGATGTTTGCATTTGTCTGGCTTGCCATAACATTCGTAATGATAACGCAGGGTGTTAGGTTCTCTTTGCTGTTCTCATGCGCGGTTGCGGTAGCAGCGGGATTTGCAGTTGGCAATATTGTTCGATATCTAAAAGAGGGCTCGGAATTTGCAAATATATCAATTTTGAAATCCAACAAGGCAGCTGTTGTTAGCACAATATGCGGCTTGCTTCTGTTGGGAATGGTGCTGTATATATCTGACAGCAATCAACTGGGCATGCAGGGTGCTGGCATGGAAGTGAGCCAAAACTGGGTTGATGCTCTTAACTGGATAAAGAGTAATGCCGATAAGGATGCCTTGATAACAACATGGTGGGACCCAGGTCATATCATCGCTGGCTATACCGGTCATAAAGTGCTTGCAGACGGAGCGCACTGTGCATCCATGTCATGCATACCATACAACCACAACATACGCATACAAGATACAGGCAGGATGTTTTCGACAAGCGATGAAAATGAATCGCTGTCAATTATTAAAAAATACCTATCACTCACGCCAGAGCAATGTAAAACTGTCAGGGATACTTTCGGGAATATTGTTCCGCAAGATGCATGTAACCCAGTGACAGAAGTGTATGTTATAGCAAGCAGCGATTTGATAGGAAAGTATCACTGGATGAGCTATTTTGGTACAGGAAATGCAAAAGATTTCTACCAGCTTTCCCTCACTGGTTACGACCAACAGCAGGGGATATTGAACTATGCCAACGGCGTGGTCAGTCTTGTGAGCAAAGGAAATCAGCTAGTGCCAGTTTACAACAACAAATACATCATCAAAGAAATGGTTTACTATCCTACGGGAAAGGAAACATACCAATCATTCGCCAACGCTACTGACACATTGGATGGATTGTTGTGGGTTGACCCAAGCTTTAGGGTGTCGATATTTATGCAGCCTGAGGTTAGGGACTCTGTATTCACGAAAATGTTTTTCTGGGATGGAGGGGGATTGAATAACTTTGAGTTGGCATTCAACAATCCGGAAGTGAAAATATTCAAAGCAAAAATTTAAAACTTTATATGAGGCCTTGACTAAATCAAACTTATGAGTCTTCCACGTCTTCCATTTGAGCGTATTCTGAAAAAAGTAGGCGCTAGAAGGGTTTCGGCCGATGCCATGGAGGAGTTTGCCAAGGTTATGGAGGAGAGGATGTTTAAGGTTGCTGAGGATGCCGCTTTACTAGCAAAACATGCAGGCCGCAAGACCATAATGGATGAAGATGTGAGGAGAGCGGCAAGAAACCTTTAATCTTTTAAAACTCAAATAAATTGAGTATGTCAGTAGAAGATATGATGAGCTCCTTGGAAAAACACACTGGCGTGCCGAAAAATATTTTGATAGAAATGGTTGCCAAAAAACAGAAGATGGTGGAGGGTGTTTCACTGGAGGCTGCTGTTCGCATGGTTGCTCATGACTTTGGCATAAGCTCCTTTGAAAATAACAGGCAGATGCATATGGCTGAAGTGGTAAGCGGCATGAAGAATGTTAACATGACAGGCAGGATTTTCAACATTAGTAGAATAGTTGAATTCAAGCGCAGCGACAACAGCCTTGGAAGGGTTGTTAATGTTTATGTTGGTGATTTCTCAGGATTTGCAAAGCTTGCTTTATGGAACGACCAAGTGAAGCTTGTTGAGGAGGGCAACATAAAGGTTGGTGATGTGATACAGATAGGCAATGCCTTTGCAAAAGAAAACCAATTTGGCGATATAGAGCTGTCTTTAGGCAAGTTTGGCAACATCCAGCCTGTAGAAGCAGACATGCCGGCAGTGGATTTTTTCAAAAGAAGAATAGTCTCCTCGCCGCAGCGTGCTGAGATATGCAACATATCACAAGGATTTTTCGAAATAAAAGGCGAAATCGTTTCAGTTTTTCGCGGTAATTTTTTATTCGACACTTGCTCTGTATGCAACACTTCGCTTGTAGACGGCAAATGCCCAGAACATGGTGTTGTTGATGTTTTACCAGCTATGCTAATATCACTTTTGGTCGACGATGGTACTGGCGATATACGCGTAGTATTTTTCAGAGACTTGGCTGAGAAGCTTGGTTGCATTGGAACAAAAGAAATTGTTAGCATGGGCAGGGAGCAGAGGTATGAAACTATAAAAAAAAATCTTCTTGGTAGATCAATTATTATATCAGGCCGTGTGAAGAGGAGCAACATGTCTGACAGGCTTGAGATGATGGCAAATAATTTCAAGGAATTGGATGTTTTGCAAGAGGCAAGACAGCTGTTGCCTGCTGTAGAGGCAAGGCTGAATGCCACCACCGAGGAAGGTGGCAACAATATTTAAGTTTTAAAAATAATATGAAAAACAGGTGTAAGGTGGTTGTATGGCTAAGAAAGAAATAACACTTGAAGACATTCCTGGTGTAGGAAAGGTTATTGAGGAAAAGTTAAGAGAAGTTGGTTTTTCTGATCCCATGGCTATTGCTGTTGCTTCTCCGAGTGAATTGGCAGCCATAGCTGAAATAGGAGAAGGCCAGGCAGCGAAGATTATTCATTCTGTTAGGGAAATGCTGCAGATAGGATTTGAGACTGCGGACAAAATTATGGAGAAGAGGTTGAATGTTGCTAAAATCTCTACAAACAGTAAAACTGTTAATGATTTGTTAGGCGGTGGGGTTGAGACACAGGCTATAACAGAGGCGTATGGCCAGTTTGGTAGTGGCAAGACGCAGATTGGCTTTCAGCTTGCTGTTAGTGTTCAGCTGCCTAAAGACAAGGGTGGGCTTGGTGGAAGCTGCTTATGGATTGACACTGAAAATACATTCAGGCCTGAAAGAATAAAGCAAATTGCAAAGGGATTGGGCATTGATGAAAATAAGGCTTTGAAAAATATTTTTGTTGCGCGTGCTTACAACAGCGAGCACCAGATATTTTTGACAGAAAAGGCAAGCGATATGATTGAGCAGAACAACATAAAGCTTATCATTATAGACAGCCTCACATCACACTTCAGGGCAGACTTTATAGGAAGGGGTGAGCTGGCTGAGAGGCAGCAAAAACTAAACAAACATTTGCATGTTTTGCAGCGTTTGGCAGATGCGCATAACCTTACCGTTTATGTAACAAATCAGGTTATGGCCCGTCCTGACATTCTGTTCGGTGACCCAACCACCCCTATAGGCGGGCATGTTTTGGCCCACCAAGCAACTTACAGGCTTTATCTTAGAAAAGGCAAGGATCATACAAGGATTGCAAGGCTTGTCGACTCTCCAGGCTTGCCAGAAGGCGAAGCTATTTTCCGTGTTACGGAAAGTGGCGTGCAGGATGTATAAACAAGAAGAATTCTTCAAGGAAATTTACATAACTCGTAGATATTATTCTGAAGAGAAGAAATAATGAATTTATCAGTTCAAAATCAATTATAAATCATTATGATATCTAGAGAAATACTTTTGAAGATGCGCAAAGTTGCTAGCAACACAAGAAAAAATTCTAATGAAAAAAATGATGACCATCGTGTTGGTGCAGCTGTTCTCGGAAGTTCTGGTAAGATATATGGTGGTTGTTGTCTACTGTCTATACCACAAGATTACTGTGCAGAAAGAGTAGCTTTGTTCAAAGCCATTTCAGAAGGCGAAAAAAAGATTGAGGCCGTTTTGATAACCAGAAACAAAAAGCGTGAAGGCTCTGAAGGAAGCCCATGCGGTCATTGCCTTCAAGCGCTGTGGGCACTATCAAACAACCCAAACCTTCTAATCTACAGCTGGTATGAAAATCAGGAAGAACCATTTGGACCTCATGAAATTAAATATTTCTATCCGCATCCTTATTCACCGAAAGCGTAAGGTTTTTTCCTACTTGGTACCTTGAAATATCTTCAGGTATTTTGAGGTATCCATATTTTTCAAGGAAATCTTCATAACTCGTAAATATTTTCCAAATCAGAAAGGAGTTATCCCATCTCTTGCATGCTATTTATATCTATCGGTCAAGAAGAGAGCGGAAAGATAATTCGCGAATTCAATATTGAAATTCTTTACGCATGTTTATCAGCATGTTCCTTATTTTTACGTCGCTTGTATATCTTATTAGTAAGTTTAAAATCTTGAGCAATGCTTTTGGATTTCTGAAAAATTGACTCTTCAGGATGCCGCCACCTCTTTTTATAGTTGGGATAGAAACTTCCTTAACAATAAAACCGTTTTCTAGTGCTTTTATGTCCATCTCAGCTTCTATTTCAAATCCATTGCTTTTCAAATCCA